>Ga0194121_10011591_pt1 | contig 10450 bp, 8 predicted proteins | sample TA2MahCa50mmetaG_FD_148609 | JGI IMG/M metagenome (GOLD analysis project Ga0194121, IMG submission 148609) | Freshwater microbial communities from Lake Tanganyika, Tanzania - TA2015020 Mahale Deep Cast 50m | ecosystem: Environmental > Aquatic > Freshwater > Lake | place: Tanzania: Lake...
GAAGGCTTGGCGCAGCGCATTGCGGCTGGCGACGTGCCCGCGGAACTGCGCGCGAAGCGGCTCATCGCGCTCAACCTGCCGTCCGTCATCGCCGGCACGAAGTACCGCGGCGAGTTCGAAGAGCGCATCCAGCAACTCGTGCAAGAGATTCGGGAGGCGGCCGATGTCATCCTGTTCATCGACGAGCTGCACACGGTCATCGGCGCGGGTGGGGCCGCTGGTTCGTTGGACGCCGCCAACATGCTCAAGAGCCATTTGGCCCGCGGCGAGGTGCGCGTCATCGGCGCGACCACCTGGCGGGAGTACCGCCGCTACATCGCCGGCGACAAGAGCCTGACGCGGCGCTTCCAGCCCGTCGAGATCGTGGAGCCCAACGAGGCGGACGCCGTCCAGATCATGCACGGCCTGCGTGGCGTGTACGAGGATTTCCACGGCGTTCACATCGCCGACGAGGCGCTGGAGGCGGCCGTCACCATGTCCCGCCGCTACCTCACGGCGCGGCAACTGCCCGACAAGGCCATCGATCTGATCGACGAGGCGGCGGCGCAAGCCAAGGTGCTGCGCCTTACGGCGCCCGACCGCATCCGCCAGCTCGAGCAGCGCGTCCAGGCGTTCGAGGCCCAGCGCGCAGCAACGGAGACACCCAGCGACCCGGGCGCCGCCGCAGAACTCCTCGCCGCCATCGAGCGCCTGCGCGCCGAACTGCGCGACGAGCGTGAGGCCTGGCGGCGTGAAATCGAAGCGACGCGACCCACGGTGGGCAAGCATGAGGTGGCCGCGGTACTCTCCAAATGGAGCGGCGTGCCCCTGCCGGTGCTCGAGATGACGGAGTCCTCGCGCTTCCTGGGCCTGGAGCAGAGCCTGCAACGGCGCATCGTTGGCCAGGACGACGCGCTCATGGAATTGGGCCGCGCGCTCCGGCGGGCGGTGGCCGGTCTGCGCGATCCCATGCTACCCATCGGGTCATTCCTCATGCTTGGCGAGACCGGGGTTGGGAAGACCGAGACCGCCAAGGCCCTCGCCGAATTCATCAGCGGCGCGGAGACGGGGCTCATGCGCGTGGACATGTCGGAGTTCAGCGAGTGGCACAACGTGTCGCGCCTCGTCGGTGCGCCGCCGGGGTACGTGGGGTACGACCAAGCGGGCGAACTCACCGAGGCCGTACGGCGTAGCCCGTTCTCCGTGGTCCTGTTCGACGATGTCGAGAAGGCCCATCCGCGCACGCTACAGGTTTTGCTCCAGATCATGGACGACGGCCGGCTGACGGACGCCAATGGCCGGCACGTGAGCTTCCGCAACACCATCGTGGTCATGACGTCCAATCTCGGGGTCGATGCCATGCGGGCGCCCAAGATCGGATACGGAACGTCAGCGGAGGCCGTGCGACACCACGCCGCGTTCGAGGCCCGCATGCGCGACGAGGCGCGCATGCATCTGCCAGCCGAGTTCCTGAACCGTATCGATCGCGTGCTGATCTTCCGGGCCCTGTCCGAGGAGGACGTGCGCGAGATTACGCGCCGTGCGCTCTCGGACGCCGTGGCGCGCGCAGCCAAGGTCGGCATCGAACTCACGGTGACCGCGGAGGCGCTCGATTTCCTCGTGCGGAGCGCCCACGCGCGCAGCCAGGGCGGACGACCCGTGCGTCAGCTCGTGGGTCGCTACGTTGACGAGCCGCTGACCGATCTTCTGGTCAAGGGGCAGGCCGCCGGCCGTCAGGTCGATGTGCAGGTCGTGGCCGGCGAACCCGCGCTCGTCGACCGGAGCCGTGAAACCCCCAGCGACGCGGAGGCTGCCGCGCTCCATTCCTGAACGCCTGGCCGAGCTGATCTTCCCGCGGCGCTGTGCCGGCTGCGGGCGGATGGGCGCGGGCGTGTGCGCGGCGTGCCTCGCGCGCCTTGCGCCCCTGCCCGCGCCGCGGTGCCGGCAATGCTGCCGGCCACTCGCCTACGGGATCCAGTGTGCAAGCTGCCGGCTCGAGCGGCGTCGCGTGGACTGGGTGTACGTGCGCCTCCCCTTTGAAACGCCGCTGCGCGAAGCCATCCACCGCCTCAAATACGACAACAAACGCTATCTGGCGTCCGAGCTGGCCGCGATCGCGGCGCCTGCGCTGGAGCCGGCGACGGCCATCGATGCGGTCGTGGCCGTCCCCCTGCATCCGGCGCGTGAGGCGGTGCGGGGGTACAACCAGAGCGACCTCATCGCGCGCGCCCTCGGCAAGCTCCTCGACCGACCCGTGACGCCCGAGCTGCTGAGGCGTCAGCGAGTGACGCCGCCCCAGACGTCGCTGGCGCGTGCCGATCGCCTGCAGAACGTGCGGGGCGCCTTCGCGGCCGCGCCGGCGGCGCGCGGCTTGCGGGTGTTGCTGGTCGACGACGTGCTGACGACCGGGGCCACCATAGACGCCTGCGCCCGCGCCTTGCGGCGCGCGCGTGCGCAGTGGGTGGGGGCACTCGTGGTTGCGCACCAACCGGCCGAGCCGCGGGCCGATCCCTGATCGACCCTCTCCCTGGAGCGCGGCGGGTCGCCGTGGACCGGGCGAGGACGACGTTGCCGCGCGGCGAGGGATCGTGGCAGCGTGGTGCCGCGTTCCACCAGGGTCGGCCGCCACCCCGGCGGTATACTCGCCCCTAGCCGGCGATATCAGTGATGCGTAGGTTTCGGGCCTAGCTAACGGGAAGCGCGGAAGTTGCGCGAGCTATTCGGAGGCGGGCAGCGCCGGCGTCTCGAAGGGCCCGTCGATCTCTGGATCACGTGCCGCAAATGTGGCGCCATGCACTACCAGCCTGAGTTCGAGGCCGCGCTGCGCGTCTGCGGCAAGTGCGCGTATCACGATCGTCTCTCGGTCGCCGATCGGCTTGCGTTGCTGCTCGACGATCCCAAGGCGTTCGAAGAGGTCGATGCCGACATCACCGCAGCGGACCCCCTCGGCTTCGAGCGCCCAAGCGGCCCGTATCGCGAACGGGTGGCGAAAGCGCGCGCGCAGACGGGTGTCAACGAGGCCATCGTGTGCGGGACCGGCCCGCTGCACCGGCGCACGATCGCCCTGGGCGTCATGGCGTTCGACTTCATCGGCGGCAGCATGGGCGCCGCGACCGGCGAAAAGATCACGCGCCTCTTCGAAACGGCGCTCACCCGCCGGCTCCCGCTGGTGATCGTGACGTCATCCGGCGGCGCGCGCCAGGACGAGGGGCTGCTCGCGCTGATGCAGATGGCGAAGACCAGCGCGGCCGCCGCCCGCCTGTCCGAGGCCGGCGTCCCCTATGTGTGCGTCCTCGCCGATCCCACGCTGGCCGGGGTGACCGCGAGTTTTGCGGCACTGGCGGACGTCATCATCAGCGAACCCGGCGCCACCATCCGGTTTGCGGGGTCGCGGGTGGTTCAGGGAACCGTCCAGCGGGGCGGTCCGGTCGAGGATCATACGGCCGAGTGGGTGCTGCGGCACGGCATGCTCGATCTGGTGGTACCGCGGCGCGAACTCAAGGACACCCTGGCGCGTACCCTCGGCCTGCTGGCACCCGTGGCGGCGCCCGCCGGTGCGACGCCCGCCGCGACCGCTGCGGTCTAGTCCGTCCGGCGGCGTCATGCTCGACTTCGAACGCGAACTCGATGACCTGCGCCAGCGGCTCGCGGCGCTGGAAAAAGAGGCCGAGTCCGAGCCGAGCTCCGAGCTGGCGCTCCGCGTTGGTGCTGTGCAGCTCGAGCTCGAGGCTCGCACGGCCAGCGTGTTCTCGCGGCTCACGCCGTGGCAGCGGGTGCAGCTTGCGCGCCATCCCCGTCGCCCCCACACCCTCGACTACATCGAACGGATCTTCACCGACTTCGTGGAGTTGCACGGGGACCGGCGCTTCGCCGACGACCCGGCCATCGTGGGTGGCCTGGCGCGGCTCGATGGCGCACCGGTGATGATCGTGGGGCACCAGAAGGGGCGCACAACCAACGAGAACGTGGTGCGCAATTTCGGCATGGCTCATCCCGAGGGCTACCGCAAGGCATTGCGGCTCTTTCGCCTGGCCGAGCGCTTCCATCTGCCGGTCATCTCCTTGCTCGACACGCCCGGCGCCAGTCCGACCCTCGCTGACGAGGAACGCGGGCAGTCGTGGGCGATCGCCGAAAACCTGGCCGCCATGACCCGTCTGCGCACCCCCATCATCGTAGTCGTCATTGGCGAGGGCGGCAGCGGTGGCGCGCTGGCGCTGGGCGTCGGGGACCGGGTCTTGATGCTCGAACACGCGGTGTATTCGGTCGCGTCGCCGGAAGCCGCGGCCGCGATCATCTGGCGCGACGCCAAGTTCGCCGAGCGCGCCGCCTCGGCCCTGCGGCTCACGGCGGACGAGCTGCGCGCCTTGGACTTGATCGACCGTGTCGTCCGCGAGCCGCCCGGCGGCGCGCATCGCGACTACGCGGCGGCAGCCGCGGGCGTGCACGCCGCCTTGCGTGAGGAGCTTGCGGGGCTGGCCGCCCAAGACGCCGACGCCGTAGTGCGGGCGCGTTACGCCAAATATGTGGCGATGAGCGCATTCGAACGCGTCGAGGCGCCGCCCGACGCGTGAACACGGTTGCGCTGCCGACCAGCGGCGGCGACGCCCCCGGAATGTAGGCCGCCGTCCGCGCGGTCGGTCCGCATGAGTGACATAGCTCGCACCGCGCTCCACTATGTCACCCTGAGATCGCGCCGAGTTCGCCACCCCATGCCGAAACCGCTGCGCGGCCTCGCCATCCTCGCCGGCGTCGCCGCCGCCTGGGTCGCGGGGCATGCGCTCCTGCGACCCGCCGGGGCCCAGCTCACGCGCATCACCGTGCCGATCGCCCGCCTGCCGCAGGCGCTTTCCGGCCTCACGGTGCTGGTGATCTCGGATCTGCACGTGAACTCTCCGAAATCGCGGGCGCTCGACGCGCTGGATCAGCTCGCCGGCCTGCGGCCCGACGTGCTCGTGGCTGCCGGCGATCTCGCCGAGGCGGGCCGTTGGGTCTCGTACGTCGCGCGGCGTCTGGCCGCCATCGCCCCGGTGTTCGGCTCCTTCGCGGTGTGGGGCAATCACGATCACTTCAGCTGGCCCGAACCTGGCGAGCCCGCCTGGCTCGGGGAGACCGCGCGCCCCCTGCCGGCCATGCGGGCCGCGCTGGAGCAGGCCGGCGTACACCTGCTGGAGAACGCCGTTGCCCGCTTGACCATTCGCGGCGCACCGCTACAGGTGGTCGGTCTCAATGATGTCCGCGCGGCACCGGACGACGTCGAGCGGACATTCGCCGATACCGACGGCTCGATGACGACCCTGGTGGTGGTCCACAGCCCCGACGGTGCGTTCGAACTGGGTACGCACCGCGTGGATCTCGTCGTGTGCGGCCACACCCACGGTGGCCAAATCGTGCCTCCCATGATCGGGGCGCTGCGCACAGCCACGCGGTGCCGGCTGCCCAAGGCGCACGGTCTCATGCACATCGACGGCCGGCCGGTAGTCGTCTCCGCGGGCATCGGCACGGTCGGCGTCCCGTTTCGCTTCGGCGTTCCATCCGAGGCGGTGCTCATACGTCTCATCCGGCCAGACGCCGCCCCCGCAGAGGGGCGCGCCGCCGTGCCAGCGCAAGGTTCCACCGTGGACGCGCGGACAGCGGGACCGCCACCGGGCCACGCCCCCTTAGTATCCTGACCCTCGCCACGTAGGAGCGACCGCGCGGGGCTGGCCTCCGCCGCGCCTGGCGCGGTCACCGGCTCGCAGGCAGCATGCGGCGGCGCGCGTCACCGATTGGAGGATCTTCCGATGGACCTCGGCTTACGCGGCAAGATCGCGCTGGTGACCGGCGGCAGCCGGGGGATCGGGCGGGCCATTGCCTTGGGCCTGGCGGATGAGGGGTGCCACGTGGCCATCACTGCGCGCACCGAGGGATCGCTCCGGGATACCGCCGGCGAGATCGAGCGGCGCGGCGTCCGCTGCCTGGCGCTCGCGCTGGACATGGCCGTGCCGAGCGCCCCCGCGGAGGCCGTCGCGCGCGCCGTCGAGGTGCTCGGCGGGCTGGACGTGCTGGTCAACAACGTCGGCGGATCGAAGGGCGACCGCTCGCTCGAAGGCAGCACGGACCAGCAGTGGTCGCAGACGCTTGACGTCAACCTGTGGCCGGCCGTGCGCGCGAGTCGGGCCGCCATCCCGCACCTGCGGGCGCGCGGGGGCGGCGCGATCATCCATATCACGTCTATCTACGGGCGCGAGGCCGGTGGGCCGCCCGCGTACAACGCTGCCAAGTCGGCCCTGAACAGCCTGGCGACCGCCATGGGCCGGGAACTCGCAGCGCAAAACATTCGGGTCAACGCCGTCGCGCCCGGCTCGGTGATCTTTCCCGGGGGTGGCTGGGAGCGGCGCCAGCGGGAGGATCCCGAGGGGATCGCCGCCTTCATCAGGCGCGACCTGCCGATGGGTCGCTTCGGCCGCCCCGAGGAAATCGCCAGCGTGGTCGTGTTTCTCGCGAGTCCGTGCGCCAGCCTGGTCACGGCGGCCTGCCTCAACGTGGATGGCGGCCAGTCGCGCTCGAATATCTGACGCGGCTGGCCCAGCACGTGCTGGCCGGCCGCGGATGAGAAGCCAGCGCTTGCGCGTCCCAGCGGTCACGGCCGGCTCGGCCCGCATTTGTCGATGATGGGCAGAGACGCCATAACCGCGGGGCGCCGGGCGTGTCCGATTTGCGCAAACTTCGCATCGATGTCGCGGTGGATCGAATTGCTGATTTCCGTCGCCGCCATAGGACCCGTCGGCTTGCCTTCTTCGGCTCAGTTCTCCGGGGCGATTTCCGGCCGGATAGCGACGTGGACGTTCTGGTGAGATTCACGCCAGGGCTGGCGCCGGGGTTCATGGCGCTGTACGACCTGGAGCAGGAACTCTCCGGGTTGCTCGGCGGACGCACGGTGATCTCGTCATGGCGCGGTTTCTGATCCCGCGCATTCGCGCCGAGGTTCTGGCCAGCGCCAGCGTGCCGGATGCCGCCGCGTGACCTCACCTACGTTGGGCGCATGCGCAAGGTCGCGCGACGCGGTGGCGTGGGCCCTGGCGCCGGGTTCGTCGCAGCGGGGACCCGCATCCGGTTGGCCGCGCCTATAATCCGACGAGTTGGGCTTGACCTCTCCGGCCGCGAGGAGCAGACGCCATGACGCCCTTCCAGCAGCGTATCCGCGGGGTGATTCCGGCGATCCTTACGCCCCTCAACGCGGATTTCACGGTGGACGCGGCTGCCCTGCGGCGGCTCGTGCGCCGAGTGATCGACGGGGGCTGCCACGGTTTCGTAACCCTGGGCACCACCGGCGAGTTCGCGCAGATCGACGACGACCAGCGCTCCGTGGCCATCCGCAGCGCGGTGGCGGAATCGGCGGGCGCGGTGCCGGTGATCGTCGGCGCCGGCCAGCCCAACGTGCGCCGCGTTCGCGAGCAATTGAAGATCGCGGGCGACCTTGGCGCCGACGGCGCGCTCGTCAACCCGCCTTTCTACTTCCCGATGACGCCCGACGAAGTCGTGCGCCTCTTTGAGGAGCTGGTGAAGGCCTCGCCCATCCCTATCTTGCTCTACAACATCCCCTCGATGACGAAGGTCGCGGTGAACGCGGCCACCTTGAAACGTTTGCGCGACGCGGGCGTGCAGGGCACCAAGGACAGTACCGGGGATGCGAATAATCTCAACACGTACTGTCATGTCATGCGGGACGATCCAGACTTCCGCGTGATCGTGGGCGGCGACCGCTTCTTCTTGCACGCCTTGCTCTCGGGCGCCTGCGCCACCACCGGCCTCACGCCCAACCTGGCGCCCTATCTCGACTTGGACATCTACACCGCCTACCAGGCAGGTCGCTGGGACGCGGCCGCCGCGGCGCAGAACCGGTGCAACGAATTCCTGCAGACGTTCCTGCCACTCGGCGAGTACGGGATGGCGGTGGCGAAGGCCGTACTAAGCAAGCTGGGAGTCATGCAGAAGTGGGTGGCTCCGCCCAAGACGTCGCTCGGCGACCCAGACGTGGAACGCGTCTTCGCCGCGCTCAGGCCCTTCCTGCCCGAATTCGCCGCCGTGCCCGCCGGGCGGTAGGTCCGGCCACGGTCCCCCCGGACCGACCGAACCCGACGCGGGCATGGAGCAGCGGCGAGGCCGGCGCGGGCTCGAGGAGCGCGGCCGAAGGCCCTTACCGCGCTTCGCGCCGTGTGCCTTGGATCGGGCCAGGCCGTACTTTCTTGGCCGTGAGGGCGGCTACCGCCGTGGCGGCCTTCGGCGAAGCGCCGGCCGCCTGCAGGATGTGGGCTGTGGATTCGCGCACGTGGTGATAGGCGGCGTCCCCATCGCGCCCAGGCCCCGAGGTGCCGCCGCCGGCCTGCCATAGTTTGGCCAACTGGTCGGCGAGCAGTTCTGCGAGAACCCCGATATCGCGCGCCATCCGGGCAGGCGTCTCAGCGGTATCGCCGGACGCCCCCGGCGCCGCACCGCGACCCACCCGCCGCCAGCGCAGCGCGCCCAGCGTTGCCAGCGCGCCCGCCACGGCACCAGCCAGAGCGGCGACCGCTACCCACCATCCCACGGTGCCGCGCCCCTTCGGCCGATCGGCCGCATCGTGCAACTGGCGATCACGACGTTACTGCATCGTCGCGCTGCCGCAGGCGTAGGCGTTCGGGTCCGCCGCGCTCTAATAGACGCCGTGCTCGGGCGCGACGACCTCGTCCGTTTCCTGCGCGAACCAGTGCGCCCCGCCGCGCAGTTCCACTTCGCGCCCGCTGAGGGAGGACTGTTCGGCGGCGAAGAGGATCTCCATCATGTGCCGCCCCCACACCCCCGAAGCGGGCGGTTCGAAGCCCTCCTGAATGGCCCGCGCGAACATGCGCCATTCCTCCCGAAAGCCGTCGGTCTGCTCGAACGGTACGCGCTCCCAGCGTTCGCCCCGGCCAACCTCCACGAACTCGTCCCCTGAGCCGCTGAGGCGGATCGCTCCCTGCGCGCACACCAACTCCGTCGCGAAATACGGCGCCCCGTCCCGATAGCCTACACAGACGACGATGCCGGGCACGCCGCTCTTGTAGTCGATGAAGGCGACGCCGTAGTCGTCGGCGGCCTGGTAGTGGCTCTTCGTCCCGATGCGCGCCTTCACCTTGATGGCCTGCGAACCTACGAACCAACTGAGCCGGTCAACCATGTGCACGCCGCTGTTCAGCCAGTAGCCGCCGCCGTGCATGCGACTGCGGTACTGCGGTCGCCGGTTGGCGATGCTCCAGTTCTTCTGGGAGTACGTCACCGCCGTGATGAGCGGGCCGAGGTCGCCGCCGTCAAGGATCTCCTTGGCCTTGCGGTTGGGTCCGAGATAGCGCTGGTTGAGGCCCACTACCAACTGCACGCCATTCCGCCGTGCCGCCTCCACCATGGCGTCGCACTGGGCCAAGCTGAGCGCCATGGGCTTTTCGACCAGCACGTGTTTGCCAGCATTCAGGGCGTCGACGCTGAGCCGGTGGTGGAGCTGGTGCCCGAGCGTGATCGCGACGGCGTCCACCTGGGCGTCGCGCAACAATTCGCGGTGATTCGGGTAGAGGGCTGTCGCCGGGTAGGCGGCGCGAAACTTCTGGCGCGGGGCGTCCAGCAGATCTGCCGCGGCCACCACCTGCACGTCTGCCAGCCCCGCGATCGCGCGGGCGTGGCCGAAGCCGATGCCGCCGAGCCCCACGATTCCCACACGCAACACCGTGCGCTTCCTCCCCGGGTGCCGCGGCCGCCCACTTGACACTCGCCTTCCAGACTCGTAGCTTAACCCGTCTCAGCGGGCTCCGCGTTGGGTGTTCGGTGCTCTGCGTGCTGAGGTGGCGGCGACGATCCTGGACGAGATGGGAGCGGCAGGGCCGCTCCCAATCCTGGTAAGGGCGAGACGCCACCTGGGCACCTGGGAGAGGATGGAAGGGGTGTTGGTGACATGGTCACGATGAACCGGCGCCGGCTCAGCCGGCGCATGCTGTTGCTCCAGGGGACTGCGGTCGCCGGGGTGACCGTTGTGCTGGCCGCGTGTGGCGAGACGAAGCCGGAGCCGGTCGCAGCGACGGCCGCGCCGGCCGCCACCGCGGCCCCTAAGGCGGTCACGACTGTGGCGGCGCCGGCCGTCACCACCGCCGCGGTCGCGCCGCAAAAGGGCATCTTACAGATCAACTACTCCACCGACCACACCACGGGCGCCCGCGGCAAGGCCACCCAATGGGGCCTGGAGAAGTTCGCGCAGCTCGAACCCAACATCCTGGTCAAAGTGGTGCACCGTCCGGGCGGCGAGCAGCCCATCCTGCTGGCGTCCGGGGCCGCCCCCGAGGTGTTGCTCGGCAACCAGTTCGTCTTCACCGGCTTCCTGGCTAGCGGCGCCTACGTCAAGATCACGGACATGGCCAAGAAGCACGCCGACAAGTTCCAGGTCGACTGGAATGCACTGTACTTCCTGCCGGATCTGTACACCGACAAC
>Ga0194121_10011592_pt1 | contig 10449 bp, 12 predicted proteins | sample TA2MahCa50mmetaG_FD_148609 | JGI IMG/M metagenome (GOLD analysis project Ga0194121, IMG submission 148609) | Freshwater microbial communities from Lake Tanganyika, Tanzania - TA2015020 Mahale Deep Cast 50m | ecosystem: Environmental > Aquatic > Freshwater > Lake | place: Tanzania: Lake...
CCAGGCTTCGTGGTAATGCTTGTCATGGCGTGGTCTCCAGTCCGGCCCTTCAATGCCGGGCGATTCGAGGTTGAAACACCCCGGAGACTACGCCACTCTCAATTCCTACCAACCTCGCGACGGCACCGTGCGTCGCTTCAGTGCCGGCACTGCCATGTAAGGTACCGGCAATCGGAAACGTCGGTCAAACAGCAAGCTCTGCCAGTCCGCGGTACAGATCGAGCGCGTCCGGATTGGCCAGCGCCTCGACGTTCTTGACCGGCCGTCCGTGCACGACATTGCGCACGGCGAGCTCGACGATCTTGCCGCTCTTGGTGCGCGGAATGTCGGCGACCTGGACGATCTTGGCCGGCACGTGGCGCGGCGTGGTGTTGGCCCGGATCTGCTTCCGGATCTTGTCCTGAAGGGCCGCGTCGAGTTGGACGCCGTCGCGCAATTTGACGAACAGGACGACGCGCACGTCGTTGTCCCAATCCTGGCCGATCACCAGGCTCTCGAGCACCTCGTCGACCTGCTCGACCTGGCGGTAGATCTCGGCCGTGCCGATGCGCACGCCGCCCGGGTTGAGCACCGCGTCGGATCGGCCGTAGATGATCATGCCGCCATGTTCGGTGATGGCGACATAGTCGCCATGGCACCAGATGTTCGGGAACTTGTCGAAATAGGCCGCGTGGTACTTGGCGCCGTCCGGATCGTTCCAGAAGCCGATCGGCATCGACGGAAACGGCACGGTGCATACGAGCTCGCCTTTCTCGCCGGGCGGAAGCGGCTTGCCGTCGTCGTCCCAAGCGGCCACCGCCATGCCGAGGCCCAGTGCCTGGATCTCGCCCTTCCAGACCGGGCCGATCGGATTGCCGAGCACGAAGCACGACACGATATCCGTGCCGCCCGAGATCGACGACAGGCACATGTCCTTCTTGATGCTGCGATAGACGTAGTCGAAACCCTCCGGCGCCAGCGGCGATCCGGTCGAGGTCATGGTCCGCACGGTCGCGAGCTTGTGCGTCTTGATCGGCTCGAGGCCGGCCTTGCCTAGCGCATCGATGTACTTGGCCGAGGTGCCGAACAGCGTCATGCGCTCGGCATCGGCGTAGTCGAAGATGATGTTGCCCGTGGGATGGAACGGCGAGCCGTCGTAGAGCAGCAGCGTCGCATCCGAGGCAAGGCCCGAAACGAGCCAGTTCCACATCATCCAGCCGCAGGTCGTAAAGTAGAAGACGCGGTCGCCCTTGCGCACGTCGGACTGGAGTTGATGCTCCTTGAGGTGCTGCAGCAGAGTGCCGCCCGCGCCGTGCACGATGCATTTGGGCACCCCCGTCGTGCCCGAGGAGAACATGATGTAGAGCGGATGGTTGAACGGGAGCCGCGCAAAGGGGATGTTGCCTGCCTGATGCCTGGCGACATAGTCGGACAGCATCACGCCGTCGCGGATTGCGGCGAGATCCGGCCGCTCGCGCGTATAGGGCACGATGACCGTGCGCTTCACGGTCGGCAGCTCGGCCAGGATGTCGCGCACCTTGTCGAGGCTGTCGAACGCCTTGCCGTTGTAGTAGTAACCTTCGGCGGCCACCAGGATCTTCGGCTCGATCTGGCCGAAGCGGTCGAGCACGCCGCGCACGCCGAAATCGGGCGAGCAGGACGACCAGACCGCACCGATCGCGGTGGCGGCCAGCATGGCGGCGATCGTCTCGGGCATGTTGGGCATGTAGCCGGCAACGCGGTCGCCGACGCCGACGCCTTCGGCCAGGAAGGCACTCGCCAGGCGCGCGATCATGTCGAAGAGCTCGCGGTGGCTGAGCCGACGCTTCACCTTGTCCTCACCCCAGAACACGATGGCATCGCCATCGTCGCGCCGGCGCAGCAGATTCTCGGCGAAGTTCAGCTTGGCATCGGGAAAATACTGCGCGCCGGGCATCTTGTCCCGGTCGACCAGGATTCGGCCGCCCTGGGTCTCGGCGATGACGCCGCAGAACGACCAGATCGAGCGCCAGAACTTGTCGGGGTTCTCGATTGACCAGCGGTGCAACGCCCGGTAGTCGGCCCCGCCCCTGTAACCCCACTCGCGCTCGACTGCCGCGATGAAGCGCACGAGGTTGGTCGCCGCGATGCGTTCGGCGCTCGGCTGCCAGAGCGGTCTTTCCATCGTTTCCCCCTGCCGGCTCTCGATGCCGAACTTCGCCGGATGCGCATGCCAGAAATGCGAGCACGGCCCTTCATTCCGGACATAACCGCCCCTACACTGTCCGTCGGCCTCAGTCCTATAGCCCGGTCCAGCCGGCCCGGGCAAGCTGCCCAGGGGTAGAGCGCCGGCCGAAAGATGCATCGTGATCGTCGCTTGAGGCCATGAGAGACCCCGAGCTCCCGCACCGCGCCATCACGCCTGCCTCCGAGCCATTGGCGACGTCGTTGGCGGCGCGGGCGAATCGCCTGATCGCCGGTCTGCCCGCCCCCTTGCAAGGCGCATTCTGGATGCTGACCGGCGTCGTGGTCATGAGCGGCATGTCGGTCATGATCCGCTACGCCTCGGAAACGGTGCACCCGTTCGAATCGCTGTTCTTCCGCAATCTGTTCGCACTGCTGTTCCTGCTGCCGTGGATGGTTCGCGGCGGCCATGCCGAGATCAGGGTCAGCAAGCTCGGCATCTACACCGTGCGCGGCCTGATCACCTTCGTGTCGATGGCCTCATGGTTCTACGCGGTCACTGTGATGCCGTTGTCGCAGATGGTGGCGCTCAGCTTCACCTCGCCGTTGTTCGGCACGCTCCTCGCCGTCCTGGTGCTGCACGAAGTCGTGCGGGCGCGCCGCTGGGCGGCGACCACCCTCGGCTTCATCGGTGTCCTGATCATCATCCGGCCCGGCATCGACACCTTCGATGTCGGTACCGGGCTCATGCTCATGTCGGCGTTCACCACCGCCATGTCGGTCATCATCGTCAAGCGCCTGACGCGCACGGAATCGACGACTGCGATCGTCGCCTGGCTGACTCTCGTCCTCGTGCCGGTATCGCTCCTGACCGCGCTTCCTGTCTGGACCTGGCCAAGCCTCACCGCGCTCGGCTGGCTCGCCGGGCTCGGCATCTGCGGCGTCATGGGGCATTGGTGCGTGGCGCGCGCTTTCGCCGCGGCCGACGCGTCACTCGTCATGGTGTTCGACTATGTCCGCCTGCCGATCACGGCGGTGATCGCCTACCTCGTGTTCGACGAGCGGACCGATGCCTGGACATGGGTCGGCGCGTCGATCATCGCGGCCGCGTCGATCTACACGGCGCACCGCGAAGCCAAGCTGCACCGCGCACGCATCGCGGCCGCCGCCATCGCCGAGCAGGCGCAGGCCGCGGAAGCGCCACCCGACGCGCCTGGCAATGCGCCGGGCGGCACGCCAGCCGGCAGCCAGCGACAATGACCAGTCTGCTCGCCATCATCAAGGAGCGATTCCTGCGGCTCCGTCCCAACACGCAGGGCGCGCTGTGGGCGCTGATGGCGACCGTGTTCTACGCATTCGTCGCCGTGATCGGCAAGGATCTCGGCGCGCGCTATGACCCGGTGCAGATCAGCTTCTTCCGCTGCCTGGGCGGCTTGATCGCGATCCTGCCGTTTCTGGTTCCACAGGGCGTCACCGCCCTCTACACCAGACGCATCGGGCTCCACCTTGTCCGCGGCGGCATCGCCACGATTGCGATCATCGCCGCCTTCTATGCGATCGTGCACCTGCCGCTCGCCAGCTCGACGGCGCTCGACTTCACCAAGCCGCTTTTCATGATTTTCCTGGCGGTCCTGTGGCTGGGCGAGACGGTCCGCTGGCGGCGCTGGTCCGCCACCGTGATCGGTTTCATCGGCGTGCTCGTCATGGTGCGGCCCGGCCTCGACGTCCTGGACCTTGCCATTCTCGCCGGCCTGCTCAGCGCCGCCGGCTCAGCCGTGAACACCTGTGTCATCAAGAAGATGACCGAGACGGAGCGCCAGACGACGGTCATGTTCTATTTCGGCGTCATCACGACAACGTGCACCTTCGTGCCCGCGCTCCTCGCTTGGCGTACCCCTTCTGTTCCCGACCTCGGCATGTTTCTGGCGATGGGCGCGATCGGCACCTTCGCGCAATCCCTCGCGTTTAGAAGCTACAGCGTCGGGGAAGCGACCGTCGTCGTTCCGGTCGACTATTCTCGATTGATTTTCGCCCTGCTGTTCGGCGTCATCTTCTTTGCCGAGCTGCCGGATCTGTGGAGCCTCGTCGGCGCGGTGGTGATCATCGGTTCGACACTTTACATCACGCTGCGCGAAGCGCAGCTCGGCCGGAAGAGACTGCCCAATCCGCCCATGCATCAGCCCATCGTGAGCGACCCGACCGCCAAGGATGTGGAGAGCGAACGCTGAGATCGCTCGTCCGTCCGACCGCCGGCGCCTGGGCACTGGCTGCGGCATTGACGGTGCCGGCACTATCCGCGGCCGCGCAAACTTCCGACTCCGCGCTGTTCGAGCCGTTGCGTCAGGTCATGCAGCATCCGCGCTGTCAGAACTGCCACACCTCGGGCGACGCGCCGCGGCAAAGCGATCGCGGCAGCGCGCATCAGCCGCCGGTGCGGCGCGGGCCCGAGGGCAAGGGCGTCGGTGCCATGCAATGCGCGACGTGCCATCTCGAGCAGAACGCACGCTCGCCGACGCTGCGCCGCGAGGTGCCGGGCGCGCCCGGCTGGCGCATGCCGCCGCCCGAAGCGCCGATGGTGTTCAGGGAGGCCGAGCCGCGCGCGCTGTGCGAGGCGCTCAAGGATCCCGACAGGAACGGCAAGCGCAGCCGGGAGCAGCTCGGCCGGCACATGACCGAGGATGCGCTCCTGGCCTGGGCGTGGAACCCCGGCGCCGGCCTCGCCCGGCCGCCCTTGACGAGGGACGAATTCAACGCCGCGGCGATCGCCTGGCTGCGCGCGGGCGCGCCCTGTCCGTGACCTGCGGAACGGGCGAGCAGTTCAGCCCTGAACTTTTTCCATCCAGGCGCGCGCCTTGGCGCGGTGCTCGTCGGTGACGTAGGCCGAGACCGTGCGGATCGCGGCAAACAGCAGTGCCGCATCGTCGGTATAGCCGAGCAGCGCCACGACGTCGGGCAGCGCGTCGAAGGGCATGACGAAATAGGCGAGCGCGCCGAACAGCACCGCCTTGACGTGGAGCGGCGTCGCGGGATCGCTGGCGCAGTAGAAGGCCGAGATCGCCTGCTCCAGGAACGGCACGCGGCCGAGCGTGGCGCGGACCTTCGCCCAGAATCCGGTGCGCACGGTGCCCTGATCGCGCTCCAGGCGATCCGGGTCGACGGGCACGGGCAGATTGTTGCTCATGTCAGGGGATATAAGCGCATCACAGGGAGGCCGCAAGCGCAAGAACAGGGAGCGCCGGCGCAGGCCGCCGCTCGAATGACAAAGGCGCCGGCGATCTGCTATGTAGCCGGCCGGTCAAGGCAAAGGGGGGCGTGACATGGATGTGCGGGGACATGCGGCGATCGTAACCGGCGGCGGCTCCGGCCTGGGCGCCGCGACCGCGAAGGCGCTCGCCGCCGCGGGGGCAAAGGTCGCGGTGTTCGACCTCAACATGGCCGGCGCCGAGCAGGTCGCCAAGGAAGTCGGCGGTCAGGCCTTCAAATGCGACGTGTCGAACGCCGCGGAGACCGAGGCCGCGGTGGCGGCCGCCAAGTCGGCGCATGGCGCCGCGCGCGTCCTCGTCAACTGCGCCGGGGTCGCCACGCCCGGCCGCATCGTCGGCAAGGACGGTCCGCTCAAGCTCGACGCCTTCCGCCGCGTGGTCGAAATCAACCTGATCGGGACGTTCAACGCCATGCGGCTGGTCGGCGCCGACATGCAGGCGCTGGCACCCCTCGAGGATGGCGAGCGCGGCGTGATCGTATCGACCGCTTCCGTTGCCGCCTTCGAAGGCCAAGTCGGCCAGGCCGCCTATGCGTCCTCCAAGGGCGGTGTCGCAGCGCTCACGCTCCCGGCAGCGCGCGAATTCGCCCGTTTCGGCGTCCGCGTGCTGGCCATCGCGCCCGGCCTGTTCGGCACGCCGATGCTGCTCGGCATGCCCAAGGAGATCCAGGACGGCCTCGCCGCCTCCGTGCCCTACCCCAACCGCTTCGGCAAGCCGGAGGAGTACGCCCGCCTGGTCATGCACATGATCGGCAATGTCATGCTCAACGGCGAGGTGGTGCGCCTGGATGGCGCCATTCGCATGCAGCCGAGGTAGGTTGTCTAGGGCGCGATCGCGTCGATGAATTCCGCGAGCTTCACATCGCCTTCCGACAGTCCGCCGCAATCATGGGTCGACAGCGTGATGTCGACGCGGTTGTAGACGTTGAACCATTCCGGGTGGTGGTCCATCCGCTCCGCCATCAGAGCCACGCGGGCCATGAAGCCCCAGGCCTCGTTGAAGTCCTTGAACTTGAGCGCGCGCTGAATCGCGTCGCGGCCCGACACGTCGCGCCATTTCGCCAGTCGGGCCAGCGCGTCGGCGCGTGGCTTCCCTTCGAGCTTGGCTATCATCGTCGTCTCCTTTGCCCATGCTCCGCCGAGCCTCGCCCGGCTTGGTCGTCCGATCAAGTCTGGGCTAAGGTGGCCAACGCCCGGCAGCGAAGCGCCCCATGACGACCGTGTCCGCCATCATCCCGACCTACAACGGGGAGACGTTCATCGCGCGCGCGATCGAAAGCGCGCAGGCGCAGACGGTGCCGCCGGACGAGATCGTCGTCATCGACGACGCCTCGACCGACGGAACGACGCAGCTGGTGGCGACGCGGTTTCCGCGCGTACGTCTGGTGCGCCTCGCTGGCAATGTCGGCTCGGGTGCGGCGCGCAATGTCGGCATCGCCGCCTCCACCGGGGAGATCCTCGCCTTCCTCGATCACGACGACGCCTGGCAGCCTGGCTACGTCGCCGCCCAGGTGAAGGCGATGGCCAGCGACCCGGGCATCGTGCTCAGCCGCACGGCGCTGATGACCGTCGATTCGGCGACCGGCCAGAGCGTGCGCTTCGGCGTCGCCGCATTGAAATCGCGCGATGACGCGATCGAGCAACTGCTGGTCGGCCGCAATCCGTTCGTCACCTTGTCGATCATCGCCGTGCGACGCTCGGCGATGAACCGAGTCGGCTGGTTCGATGCGTCGCTGCGCCTGCTCAACGATCGCGATCTCTACCTCAAGCTGATCGACGCGGGCCGCTTCGCGGGCATCGGTACAGCCCTTTGCACCAAGTACCAACATGCCGGCAACCAGCTCTATGAGCGGGGCGGGGCCACCTGGCTTGCCGAGCAGCTCACGATCATCAACCGCTTCTTTGCCAACCCCGCGAACAACGGGTTTCGCCGTCTCGAGGCCAAGGCGCGCCGGCGCGCGCGCGAGCGCGTCGCGCAGGCCATGGCTTCACGACGCCAGGTCGGCTAAAAAACGCCTATGGAGCGCTACACGACAGCCCCGACCATCAGCGACATCGAAGCCATCGCGGCCGAGGCATTCGCGACCATTCCGGAGAGCCTACGCCGCCACGTCGGCAACGTGGTGTTCCATGTCGAGGAATTCCCCGACGAGGAGACGGAGCGCGACATGGGACTGGAGAGCCCGTTCGACCTGCTCGGCCTCTATCGCGGCGTGTCGCTCGACCACAAGGGCGCGGGCGACCAGCCGCAGGATCTCGACCGCATCTTCCTCTACCGCCGGCCGCTGCTCGACTTCTGGTGCGAGGAGAACGAGGATCTGACCCATCTGGTGCGCCACGTGCTGATTCACGAGATCGGCCATCATTTCGGCCTGAGCGACGAGGCCATGGAAGCGATCGAGCGCGAAGCGGAAGCCGCCGACAAGAGCTAGTCCGCCAGTTCAATCCAGTAGGGCTGGTGATCGGAGCCCTGAGCGCCCACGTCGACCCAGGCGCGCGTCACGCGCCGCGCCAGTCCGCCGCTGACGAAGCCATAGTCGATGCGAATCCCGTCGGCGCCCAAACGCTCCGCCGGATAGGCGGGCGACGCCGGAAAGGTGACGCCAGCCCCGCCATCACCTGCCAGGTGCCAGCTGTCGCTGAGCCGCATCCGGAAATGGATGCCGTCGCGCCCGGCCGGCTGGTCGCCGACCAGGACACGGTACTCGGGTGTGCCTGGCCTGGTGTTGAAATCGCCGAGCATGACGGCATCGACGGGCGACGGCGGCTGTTCCTCGCCCGACGACCAGTCGACGCCGCTGAGCATGTTCTCGCCGCTCCAGGTCGGCCCCTCGGCGGGCGTGCGCCGCCATAGCCGCATCAGCTCCTCGGCCTGGAGCAGGCGTTCCTCCGATGCGAGCGAGGAAAGGTGCACCGCATAGACGCGCAGCGGCCGACCCGGTACGTCGACGACGCCTTCGAGCATACCCATCTGGAAGCCGAGGCCGGTGACATTGTCGAGCTTGGGCAGTGGAAAGAGCCGGCTCGACCGGATCGGCCAGCGCGACAGGATCATGATCCCGTGCTGACGGCGCCGGTTCTCGACGCGGCCATCGGCAGCCCGCCGGCTCGCATCGACGTCGAAAAAGGGTCCATAGACGCCGTAGTAGTCCGGCATCAGCCGCTGGATCTCGGCAGGTTGATCGGCCATGCCGCTCTTCGGCCAATTCCGCTCGACCTCTTGGAGTGCCACGATGTCAGCGCCGGCAATGGCGCCGATCGCGCGGGCGAGGTCGAGCTTGCCGTCTTTCCCGACGCCGTACTGGATGTTGTAGCTGACGAGGCGCAAAGGGTATCAGCCGTCGCGCCGCAGATGGATTGCCAGACCATGAGCCTCGCCCTCGAGGCCCGGCTTCAGGCAATAGGCACTGTCATAGTCGCCGCCGCTCTGCGTGCGGAACGGGATCGGCTTGATCCGGTCGAGCGTCAGCAATCGCTCGGTCAAGGCGCGCTCCGCCTGGGCATAGAGATCCGGCGTCATCCGTCCCGTGCCATTGACGATGAAGGGCGGCAGCACCGTCATGCCCGAATACCACAACGTGCCGTGGTGAATGGGAAAGAGCAGGTCGTCGATGTTGCCGCCGAGGCCGCGGGGTCCCATGGCCGGCGGTTGCGCCGACATGGTGATGACCAGCATCGACCGCCGTCCCGTGAGCACGCCGTCGCCATAGCGGCGCGACCAGCCCGGCACCTTCGGATCGGGCAGGCCATAAGCGAAGCCCTTGGCGAAGACGCGGTCGATCCACCCCTTGAGGATCGCCGGCATCGAGAACCACCAGAACGGAAACTGCAGGATGACGGTATCGGCCCAGAGCAGCTTGTCCTGCTCGGTCGCCACATCGCGGGACTGCGTCCCGCCCTGGTACGCTTCCTGCGACGCCGCCATGTAGTAGAGCCGCTCGGCCGGGTCGCGCGCGGGAAAGTCTTCCGTGTCGGCGACCGCCTTCCATTTCATGGCGTGCAGGTCCGACTGTTTGACCTCGTGACCGGCGCCGGTCAGCGCGGCGAGTGCCGCATCCCGGAGCGAACCGCTCAAGGAACGCGGCTCCGGATGCGCGAACACCCACAGAACTTTCATGCTTCCTCCCACACACCGGTTCCGGCCCATCTCGTCCGCACCATAGCAAATCACCCGGCATCAGGAACACGGGGCGCGAACCCGAATTGAATGGCGGTACCGCGAGCGAACGTCTAGAGCGCCGACAGTCGCTGGGTCGTGATCCACGCAAAATAGACCATCAGCAATCCGGTTGCGCCGTGAGTGGTGACATCCCAGAGCGGGCCGTCGAGCCGGGCGCGAAACAGGCAGATCAGGGTGCCCATGACCAGCACCCATGTCGCCGCCCCGATGATGACGGCGGCCGCGAGCACGAGAGCCGCGTCGATGCCTTGCGCCGCGAGGTCGGGACGCCCGGCAACCGCAATCCAGAACGCGACGTTCCACGGGCTGGTCAACGCGGTGACCAGGCCGAGCAGAAAGCCGGCGCGCGCCGAATCGAAGCGCGACACGCGCGCGGCCCAGGTCCCGCCTCGCCACGCGCGCGCGCCGGCGAGTGCCGCGCGCAGAAACTGAAAAGCGAGCACCAGGAGAAGGACCACGCTGACGGTGCCGAGCACCCAGGTCATGACGGGGCCGCGCACGAGCAAGCCGGCGCCGAGCACGACGGCCAGCGCCCACAGCGCATCGCCGGCGCAGGCGCCCAGGCCGACCGCGACCGCCGAGAAGAAACCGCGCGCCACGGCGCGCCGGGCGATCTCCGCATTGATCGGACCGGGCGGCCAGGCGACCGACCAGCCGAGCACGAAGCCGCTGGCAACGAGCGGTGCCAATGCCAAGTCGCTTGCCATGACGTCACCACCAATCGACGGGCTTCATGCTCTAGCGGCTCTTATTCATCGTAGTTGCGCTTTTTGAGCGACGGATGTGGCGCGGAGCCGCATTTCGATTCATGATTCTGGTTGCGAAGCCGAATCGCGGATCGATTGAGGAGCGCCACACCCGCCAT
>Ga0194121_10011593_pt1 | contig 10449 bp, 12 predicted proteins | sample TA2MahCa50mmetaG_FD_148609 | JGI IMG/M metagenome (GOLD analysis project Ga0194121, IMG submission 148609) | Freshwater microbial communities from Lake Tanganyika, Tanzania - TA2015020 Mahale Deep Cast 50m | ecosystem: Environmental > Aquatic > Freshwater > Lake | place: Tanzania: Lake...
AATTTGACTCCCACTACTTTGGGTGTGTTTAAGAAAAAGGGTCCGCCTCCCATGGCAACAGCGACATCGAGTCCGCCGGCTCCTATCGCGAGTGCGCCTATTCCCCCATCCGTGGGGGTGTGGGAGTCGCTTCCTAATAGTGTTTTTCCTGGTTTTCCAAACCTTTCCAAGTGTACTTGGTGGCATATTCCATTTCCTGGTTTTGAAAATAATATTCCATATTTTTGGGCCACGCTTTGCAAGTATTGGTGATCATCCGGGTTCTCAAATGAGGTTTGGAGCATGTTATGATCAACGTATGAAACGCTCAACTCGGTTTGTACTTTTTTTAGTCCCATGGCTTCAAATTGCAAGTATGCCATGGTTCCGGTGGCGTCCTGCGTGAGGGTTTGGTCTATTTTGATGCCTATTTCTTTTCCCGCGCTCAATGTTCCTTCCATTAGGTGTTTTTGGAGTATTTTTTGGGTAATATTCATCATCATGAGTGTTTCACCTCAATAGAAACAGGCCATAAACCCATTATGGTCTAAATCATTTTTATGCGTTCGCAAAAGGAACCGGGTTAACTCTACTTATCATTAGTTCAATACTCGTTTTGTCCATTCCCATTTTTCCTTTTCCCGCGACGTGAATGATTTTTCCAACGATTTCCTTGTCCGCGCTTCCTTTGTCCATTTCGAATACGCTCAATAGTTCTTCTTTGTTTTTTCCATAAAGTGAACAAACTTCATTTTCAAATGCCACGGCACGAATGGGTTGTGTTCCATCATCCACGATCACGGATGCTAACAGTCGTGCTTCTATTTTTCCTTCGGCCATGCAAATAGGGCACGTGGTTTCTCTTTTTTGGAGTTTTCCTTGGCACGATAAACATCTAACATAGTATCCTTTTCCCGGCAGCACGTCTACGATGTGTGCGTCCGTTTCCACGAATCCATTCTCTTTTAGTGTTGAAAATTCTCCTGTGCGTGTGCGTGCATTGGTTGAGTTTGTGCGCGTGCTATTTTCAATGGTTTCATTTTCCGTGTTTTCAATCGTATACGTTCCGTTGTATCCGAGTGATAATTGTGTTTGATTATTGAAGCTTCCCACGCGTGCATTCGTTAAGTTGAGCGTGCTTCCCGCGCGTAATCCTTTTTGGAGTGCTTCTTCTGCTTGTTCATTCCAGAAAGTAAAGAGTGCTTCTCCCGTGTCGTCCGTTAACCTCGTTGAGAGGTATTTTCCTTCTTTTCCATTCTTCGTGTATGTTTTCAATTTGTCCACGTATTTGGCGCGGACTTTCACATCAATATTATTCATTCCCATTTTCAACTCGTTGAGCGTCAGTGTTTGGTGTGGTTTTTCAAACAATGGGAGCGTGACATTGAGTTCTTTGCTCAATAATACGAGTGCTCCTTGCTCTGTTAATAGTCCGGAGAATTTTTCTATTTTTTGAGTCATTTTTTCGCGGATGTTGTTTTCATCAAGGCCGCTTTTTTCGGATAATTGTGCGATGAGCAGTGGAACATCCTGCGTTGCAATGGGTGCCATTCACTCATTATGTTTTTTCACCTATAAAATAGCACGCGAGTATTTGTTCCATTATTTCATTCTCATTCACGTAAATCGTGTTTTCAGTGTACCTCATGCTTTTTATTTGTACGCGGATTACTAGTTTGAATGTGGGAAGAGATTAGTGAAAATATTTACGCCTCATTCGGCACGGAAACGGCCGCTCATGCGTATTTGATTGTGGGCAAAAAGGTTGCGTTGATTGACTCTGGTTTAGCTTCTTCTTCGCGTCAATTGAAAGAAGGCCTCACTTCCGTGGGTTTGACTCCTAAGGATGTTTCCTATATTTTTCACACGCACGGTCATGCGGATAATTTTGCGTTGGATTATTTGTTTCCCAAATCCGAAGTCTGGATGCATGCCTCCGATGCGACGTATGTGAATGCGCGCGACCACGTTTTTGCATTAACGCAGAGTCTGAATGTTCCTGTCGTAAAGTGGCCCAATATTCAACACACATTCGTAGATAAGCAAGTGTTTGATTTGGGTAATTTTTCGATACAAACTCTTTTTACTCCCGGCCACACGAAGGGAAGTGTTTCCTTCATGGAGACCACCAAGAAGTGGTTGTTTTGCGGGGACGCATTGTTCTCCACTGGTTTAGGGAGATGGGACTTGGTGAGTGGTAACAAGCCCCAAGTTATTTCTTCTGCGCGCAAGATTTTGTTTTCTTCTCCCAAAATGATTCTTCCCGGTCACGGTCTTCCCATCAAAGCGCGCGGTTCTGCGTCTATTGCACGTCAATTGGAACGTTTGATGGTGGAAGAAGTTCCTGAAGCGTTTTGGTAATTTTTTACGTCATCTTCACGTTTTTGTTTGGGGACATTGACGAAGCCCATTGTTTATATTCCCTCTTTATCCTCTTCTTTTCATGCCTATGCACACGCACCCGAATGGTACGATTTCCAATGGCGTTAAATCATTTCCCCACGCCCCGCAATTGGGTAAAACCTATCACGCATTATTAGAGCAATGCCGCTCATCCCCTGGTCACGTTTTTGTGGTCATTGACCCTCCCGACCACACGCCAGAGCAAGTGAAAGAGATTGCCCGCGCCGCGGATCGTGCGGGTGTGTCTGCGTTTGCCGTTGGAGGAAGTCTGGGTGCGCAGGGAAAGTTGTTGGATGATTGTATTGATGCCATCAAATCGGTTTCTCAAAAGCCCGTGATATTATTTCCGGGAAACATTGCTACGCTTTCCCCGAAAGCCGATGCGGTGTATTTTATGAGTTTGTTTAACTCGCATGATCCCTATTGGATTTCCGGTGCACAAGTTTCTGCCGCCTATCCGGTGAATAAGATGCACATGGAAACCATTGGCACCGCATATTTGGTGTACGAACCCGGTCAAGCGGTGGGTTGGGTCGGGAGTGCTAAACTTCTCCCGCGCGGTATTCCTTATTTAGGGGCCGTCAATGCGCTTGCGGCTCAAATGCTGGGTTTTCAACTCATTATTATGGAGAGTGGAAGCGGTGCCCCGAGTTGCGTTCCTCCGGAGTGTATTGCGGCGGTGCGTAAGCTTGTTCACATTCCCATTGTCATTGCGGGCGGTGTGCGTACACCCGAATCGGCTTCCGCGTGCATTGCGGCGGGCGCGGATGTTGTTCATGTAGGAACCAGTATCATGAAAGCCGCCGAGGGCTCCGTTGAAAAAGCAGAACAATTGATGCGTGAATTGGTGGCCGCGTGCAAGCGTGCGGGTAAAGAGCGCGCGGTTTGATAGTTTTACTATTTTCTACTTTTTTTTCAAGTTACAAACTTTCGTAATAATTTTTCAGTAACAACGCGTCCTTTTCTTGTCCCGGGCATTCCGTGATGCATATTCCCCCCACATTGAATGCTTTGAAGCTTTCCGTCATGGCTTTCCAGTTGAGCGTTGATTCGTTTGAGTCAAAACTTGTATGATAACGTTCTCCTTTTTCGGTGAATGTGATTCCGCAGCATTGGATGTGTAAGTCTTTCAAATAATTTTGGTCGAATTTTTCAATTTTTTCTAGAATGTGGTCGAATTTTTCTCTGGTTGTGAGTGAACCGTTGCTGGTCGCGTGGGCGTGTCCAAAATCCATGCACCATCCTCCCCTTGTTTCGTGTGCAATATTCATGACTTCTTCTAATGATCCCCACTGACTTAGCTTGCCGGCAAATTCGGGGGCGATTTTTATTTTGATTTGTTGAGCGTCCAGTTTTTCATAGATTTGGTTGCATGCATTCACAATTTTTTCTTTAATTTTTTTACTTTCATCTGCGTGTCTAAACGCGGCGTGCACGGCTACGCTTTCGGCTCCGCATAATCCACCCATTTTGCATGCGAGATATAATCGTTCAATGCTCGCATCCATTGTTTCTTTTTTGGCCGCGTTCAAGTTGATGTAATAAGGTGCGTGTACACTCAAACGAATGCCGGCTTTTTTTCGCGCTTCATTTACTTCGCGTGCTTTGTTTTCGTCCTTGATGTATACGCTTTGCACGAATGCCAGTTCCATGGCCTCTAACCCTAATTCCTTGATTGTTTGGATTCCTTTTACAAGTCCTTTTCCTTCCGCGGCGAGTGGTATTCCCGAGGGCCCAAAATCCAGTTTTCGGTTCATACCTGGTTAAAGTACGTTAATTATTATAATCTCCTGGTCCTATTCTCTCTTATGCCTCGCTTATCCTTGCTTCAACCTCAGGAAATTGAGGTTTTCTTCATTCTTCCCGCATTGCGGAGAGATTTGGCTAAGACCATGAAAGAGCCCTTCCTTCATTTGGACCAAAAGTCCATTGCTAAACGCTTAGGCATTACCGAACCCGCTGTGTCGCAGTATTTGAACAACAAGCGCGCCACCAAAGTGGTTTTTTCCCCTCATGTGCATGGTTTAATCCGTGCGGCTGCACCCAAGATTGTGGATGATGTCTCGTTGATTCGGGAGACCCAGTTCTTGTTGAGTGCCGCGCGTGAGGAGTTAGTCGCGTGCAAAGTTCACGAGGAATTGGTTCCCGCGTTAAAGGGTTGTAAGGCCTGTCATGAGGCTAAGGGTCCTACGGTTTTCAGTGTGAAATAATTTTTTGTTATTTTCATGCGTCTTAATAATCTCTTTCTCCCGTTAAACATACATGCCTCGTAAACCGGTTCCTTCGGATGATGCCGCGATTATTTCTCGTCGCTTGAAGAAGCCTCACGCGAGTGTCAAAATTCCTTCGTTTGGCCTCATGGATTTTTGGGTCATAGTAGATGCGTCTCTTGAGAAAAATAAGATTAGTGAGTTTGGTTTTGAAACGGATGGGGGAGAAAAATTCGCGGCTATTTTGACGCAGGGTTTTTCCTATTTTATTGGTTTAACTCATGATGAGTCAGAGGTTTTTTCGCTTGAAATGTTTCTTCGAAAGTTTGAAGTGAGTGCGGATGATCGTGTTCTCGTGGAGCGTGCGTATCATTGTATTAAAGATGTTATTTCCCGCTTGCCCTTTGATGATCCGTTATCCAAAGCTATTGGCAAACTATCCCATTTCCGTGATGAGTTTCCATTAGGATACATGGGTGCGGATGATGAAGATTAATCACTATTTTTCGTGTTTATTTTTTTCTTTTCTCGTTTGTATTTTTTCTTAAATTATTGTTTTTTGGGATTTCCTATTGTTTCAAAATAAATTTTTTCTAATGCTTCCCTTGTTGAGAGTGTGGGTTTCCATCCTAATTTTCGGGCTTTCGTTGTATCATATTCGCGGTGCTTGAATAATCGTTTCACGTGCGCGGGAATGAGTAGTGGTTTTTTACGTGTTAAAAGTCCTTGCAGTGCAAACACGTGGCTTGCGGCCATTCCTAAAATGGGCGGGATGCTTCCTGGTTTTTTTACTCCTTCTATTTCTGCAATCATGTCCACGACTTCTTTGAGCGTGTGCGTTTCTTTTTCGGCGACAATATAGTCTTCGTTATACGCGTCCTCGTTTCCCACACACCGTACAATAAATTCGATTAATTCTCCCACTTCCACCATTTGCCACGCGTTTTCTCCTTTGCCAATGAGGGGTAGGCCCTTTTTTACGGTCTTGAATATTTGTTCCCAATACGTGTTTGGTCCCATCACGAGTGCGGGTCGAATGATGGTTACGGGAAACACTTCCTGCATTCCCCACACGCGTTGTTCGGCTTCGTATTTGCTTTTTTCATACGTGGTAATGGGGTTGGGCTTGCTTTTTTCATTCAATTTTTCGTGGGTGTCGCCGTATACTCCTACGCTGCTCAGGAAGATGAATTGTTTCACGTCATTTTTTTCGGCAGCGTGTAGCATGTTTTGGGTTCCTTCCACGTTCACGTGCCAGATTTCTTCCGGTGATTTTGTCTCATCCAATTCTGCCGCTGCATGAATAATCACATCCACGTGTTCGCTGGCTTTTTCACAGTCCGTTGAGCGTGTGATGTCCATTCCCATTTCTTTGGACATTTGCACGGTGGTGTGTTTTTCGCCTAGTTTTCGTACGAGGCGTTGGCCAATCATTCCTTTGCTTCCCGTGATGAGTATGCGCATATCCTTATCACGCTCGCAATACTATTAAAGCACTCCCGGGATGAGTGGGGTAATCCACTCTGGATACATGTATACGATTATTATTCCCGCGAACAGGAATGGGGCGAATTTGGGGAGGTTGCGATACACGGGAATCGTGTGAAAATTCATGTGTTGGAGTCTTATTTTGTCACTCGTTCCGATCAGATTGGGGATGTTTTTTCCCCATTTTTCTTTTTCCTCGGGTGATAGGTGTTCGATCGCCAGCACTTCATCGTCTTCTAACTCATTTAGCGTAATGCGTTTCAAGAAGGAGTGTTCCTTAATCTCTTCTTCTAGTGCATAAAAAATAATTCCCGCGAGCATGGCGATACTTAACACGACAATCGTTTCACTTGACCATAACCCTTGCGTGAACACATAATACATTACTCCGGCCACTGCCGCTCCCATCAATGCTGCGGATTTTTTTCGATTATTTTTCCAGTGTATTTTTTTTCGTGATAAAACAAACATTCCCGTGTAGTAGATGCTTAATCCTAAACACGCGAGGAGGGTTCCTACTAATAATACTGCAAATGGGAAAATCATTCCATTGAAGGTGGGTTGTATGAGTGCTAATCCTGCGAGGAGTTTGATGTCTCCTCCCCCAATTTTTCCTGTTTTGTACGCAAATAATCCTATTCCATAAATCCCTGCTCCTAAAACTAAACCAAGCCATTGTCCAGTCATGAGTGACAAAATAATTCCCAATCCGATGAGGGGGTACGTAATGTAATCGTAAATATATCCTGTTTTCCAGTCCGTGTAGGCGGCAGCTGCTCCTGCTATCATGTTGGCAGCAAATTGGATTTGTTCAACAACCATTTTTTTTCACCTTTCATTGTTTTTTTTTCTTATCGTAACTTAATCTTCTTTGGTTTTTGAAACCCTTTCATGAGTTTCTGCATTCCTTTGGGATTTTTCAGTTTTTCCTCGTCTAAGTTTTTGAATTGTCCCATCATTTTTTTCAATTGTCGATAGTGTTTCAATAGGTCTCTCACGTCACTCTCGTTTGTACCGCTTCCTTTGGCAATGCGTTCAATTCTACTGGTTGTGAGTACTTCCGGGTCTCTTTTTTCTTGTTTGGTCATGGAGTCCATCATGCTTTTGTATTTGTCTAGTTTTTCTTCTCCTACTTCTAATTCGTGTTTGGGGATGTTCATTCCGAATCCCAGCATTTCTGCAATTTTGGATAGTGAACCCATTTTTCGCGTACTTTCAAGTTGCGTGTAAAACGTTTGCAATGTAAATGGTCCCTCGAGTGGGTTTTCCGTGTTTATGTTTTCTATTTTCAAGTCTTCCATTTTTTCGAGTAATCCTTTCAAGTCTCCATATCCCATGACGCGGGAAAGAAACCGGTCCGCGTGGAATGCTTCTAAATCATTTATTTTTTCTCCCATTCCGATGAAATATACCGGTGAATGCGTGGCGCGGCACGCGCTCAATGCTCCTCCTCCTTTGGCACTGCCATCCATGCGTGTTAATACGACTCCATTAACCCCCACTGCGTCGTGGAATGCGCTCGCTTGCTTCTTGGCTTGCTGTCCCACATCTCCTCCCAATACTAACCATACATTCTCGGGTTTCAGTATAGCGTGAATGCGTTTCACTTCATCCACGAGTTCAGGGTCAAGGGCACTTCTTCCTGCAGAGTCGACAATAATCGTGTGCACTCCCTTGCTCATTAAATCTACAATTCCTTGGCGCACAACAACGGATGCTTCTTTCTCATTTCGGTTGGAATAGAACTGTACTCCCGGGAGTTGTTTTACGAGTTGTTCCAATTGGTCCACGGCCGCCGGCCTGAATGTGTCGGCGGCAATAATTCCTACTCTCAACCCGCGTTTGCCATAATAGTGTGCGAGCTTCGCACACGTGGTGGTTTTTCCGCTTCCAAATAATCCTACTAGTAAAATGCTCGTGGGTTTCTCCGGAGCGGCAATGGTTTTTCCGCCTAATACGTCTACGAGTGCATCATACGTTAACGAGATGAGGTGTTCTTTTCGTGTGAGTCCTTTGGGGATGGTTTCGGCGAGTGCGGCGCTTTCGAGCTGCTTGCTCAAACTTAATACGGTTTCAATGTCCACATCCGCGGATATGAGTGCGCGTTGCAATTCTTTCGTGAGTGTTTTCACACTCTCTTTGTCCACTACTTTCAGTGTGGAAAATGCGTCAAATGCCTTGCGTAAATTCTCTCCAAAACCCATTCGAATCCATTACTTTTGTAGTAGGCAATTCTTTTAACCCGGCCCCGCTAAAAGGCTTTTTTAGGGCATTTTTTAGCATATTTCGCGGTGTTTATCATACATGAATGCCACATCGGCGTGGTGTTTTTTGAGTTCTTTTACTACGTGCGTGTGGATTTCGTTCGAATTCATGTGAGTCTTTTTTTCGGCCCATTTTTTGACGTGTAACGTGACGCTCGCGGCTATTTTTTCGGCTTGTTTCGTTGAGAGTTGTGCGGCGTGGCAGGACTCATACGTGCTTGCGTAAATTTTTCGTTCATCAAATGCTTCCGCGTGTCCGTGTCGTTTGACCACGTGTTGGGCCGTGAATTTTCTCCGCGGGGTTGTTTTTTGTTTTATTTTTTTGATTGCCATATTTTTGTTCACCCGAAGTTTATCGTCCCATTTGAAATCAGGATGAGTAACCATCCCATGGAGATGAGTAATAATCCAATCAACAAGCGCATGTATCCCTTGTTTTCTTCTTTGAATTTTTTGAACTCCGTGACGCGTCTTCCGGCTGCTACTGCGAGTAAAATAACGATGAGCGGCGACACAAAAATAATGTTGTAGAGCACGAGCATCATGAATGCAGTAAAGTCAAAGTATTGAGAAAGTAGGGTGATAATGGCTAAGTAGGGTGCTCCCGTGCAGGGTAATTCTACAGCAGCTACGAATGCTCCGAGGAAAATAACTCCCGGCACGCTCACATTTTCGGCGTACTTGGTTATTTTCTGCGCGTATTGGGGTGGAATTTGGAGTGAGAATCCTTTTCCGTACCAGAAGAAGTCTTTTACTTCCAGTATTCCCGCGAACACGATGAATAATCCTACGGCGATGGAAATGTATTGTGCCACGTATAATGGGATGACGCTCAAAAAGTAAATTAATCCGAGTCCCGCCAAAAAATAGGTGGTGGCTACTGCTCCAATGTATAGTCCGCCAAACCAGAGCATGTCGCGCACGCTCTTTTTCTTTCCCATGAGTACGGTTATCATCAAAATGAGTACTCCGATGGCGCACGGATTAATGGAATCAATTAGTGCCGTGACAACAACTGTTCCTAGGGCGGGGAGGTATGCTTCAACGGCCATGTAGTTCACCTCGATTCAATGCTGCGCGATAACTTGCACACGTTCGCTCTGTTTTTTCGTGGATGGGCCCATACTCAATAATTAGGCAATCCCCTGGGGGCACGTTGGCATAGGGTGCCATGATCGTGTCCAGTCCTTCTGGGTAGGGCAATTTTTCTTGCGTGTATTCCCATTTTTTAGCATCCGCGGGATTAGTCACATACACTTTGAATACTTGCAGCGTGGCCGGTTGTCCATTGCAACTCCCTTGCGTGGGTAAAAATACTTCTCCATTCACGCTGGGAAAAGTGATTCCGTTACGTTCAACGTGTCCTCCTACTATTTCAAAAAAATGATGAAAGGATGCTTGTTCCATATACAGAATGGTTCCTTCAATGTGCATGCGTTGGTCATTATGTTCGTGCACTTCCCACGTTCCCACGCGGTTATCAATTCCCGTGGGGTCAATTAAATCGAGTTGGGTGCCGCAGTTCCACACTTCATAATCGGTGTGCCAGTGCACTGGTCCCTGTGTTGGAGAAACCATGTTGGTGTACACGGTTACTGTGGCTAAATACAAATTCGATCCCACCGCTAGTATGGCGATGCTCCAGAATAATATTTTTTTTATTTTTTCTTTGCGCGGTTTTGTTTTGATAGAGTAAGCAACGAGTAAAATTAATCCCGCGGCAGTTATTCCAACCACGTTGTACGCGTTTTCACGCAGGGTTTGTGCCAATTGAATATGAGGTGGTAAATTCTCATCTATTTTTCCCGTGTCTTCCGTCGTGTGTCCCAGTACTAGCGTGGCCAACAGGAGGAGTACTAGAAAAAGCACTCCTTTGGATGGGTTTTTCATTCCAACATTATTTTTTTCATCTTTATAAGCGTTTATTTAACGCCGTTTTTCCGTGTTGTGCGGATAATATCTTCCCACTCCAAATGCAAATATTCCCAATCCGGCAAAAAATAATAGGATGAGCGGCAGGGCTTCGGCTCCTGTCACTTCTTTTTGGTTCACCGTTGCATCCGTTTGCGTGTGCGGTGAAGAAAAGATGACTAAAAAAATAATTC
>Ga0194121_10011596_pt1 | contig 10447 bp, 9 predicted proteins | sample TA2MahCa50mmetaG_FD_148609 | JGI IMG/M metagenome (GOLD analysis project Ga0194121, IMG submission 148609) | Freshwater microbial communities from Lake Tanganyika, Tanzania - TA2015020 Mahale Deep Cast 50m | ecosystem: Environmental > Aquatic > Freshwater > Lake | place: Tanzania: Lake...
GCCCGTCCAGCCTGCGCGATTTGCAGGACGGCAAGTCGAGCTTCCTCGCCAAACTCAAGGCCGCGCGCCATCCGCTGATCGTGTTGGGCATGGGTGCGTTGGCGCGACCGGACGGCGCGACGGTGCTGGCGATGGCGCGTTCGCTCGCCGAGAGCTGCAACGCCGTCCGCGAGGACTGGAACGGCTTCGCCGTGCTGCACACGGCCGCTTCCCGCGTCGGTGGCCTCGATCTGGGACTGGTGCCGGGGCAGGGCGGTCGTGATGTCGCCAGCATCCTGGCGGGCGCTGCCAAGCGCGAGATCGATGTCGTCTATCTGCTGGGCGCTGACGAGATCGATACCGGGGCGCTGGGCAAGGCATTCGTGATATATCAGGGCCACCACGGCGACGCTGGTGCCCAGCGTGCCGATGTGATCCTGCCGGGCGCGGCCTATACGGAGAAGTCGGGCACCTACGTGAACACCGAGGGCCGTGTGCAGCAGACGCGGCGCGCGGTGCATCCCCCCGGCGACGCGCGCGAGGATTGGACGATCCTGCGTGCGCTGTCGGCGGTGCTGGAGAAGACCCTGCCTTACGACACGCTCGATCAGGTCCGGGCGCGTCTGGTCGCCGTGAATCCGGTCTTCGCCGGACTGGATCGCCAGACCGCCGGCGCCTGGGGCGCCTTCGGTGCCACGGGTTCGTTGGGCGATGCGCCATTCGCGCGTGCGGTGGCGAATTTCTACATGACGTGTCCGGTGAGCCGTGCGAGCGAGACGATGGCGGCCTGCACCGCCTCGCGCGGTCGCGCGATGGCGGCGGAGTAGGCGATGCTGGCCGATCTCCTCCACTTCTTCACGACCCACTGGCTGGGCCAGGTGCTGGTGATCCTGGCGCAGTGCCTCGCGGTCACGGTGCCTCTCCTGGTTTCTGTGGCCTACATGACCTACGTCGATCGCAAGGTCTGGGCCTCGATCCAGCTGCGTCGCGGGCCGAACGTGGTGGGCCCCTTCGGTCTGTTGCAGCCTTTCGCCGATGGGCTGAAGCTCGTCCTCAAGGAAACCATCGTGCCCTCCAGCGCCAACAAGGTGCTGTTCGTGCTGGCGCCGATGATCACATTCATCACCGCGCTGGTCGCTTGGGCCGTGGTGCCGTTCGACGACGGCTGGGTCATTGCCGACATCAACGTCGGTATCCTCTATCTGTTTGCGATCTCCTCGCTCGGCGTCTACGGCATCATCATCGCCGGCTGGGCCAGCAATTCGAAGTACGCCTTCCTCGGAGCCCTGCGCTCGGCGGCACAGATGGTGTCCTACGAGGTCTCGATCGGCTTCGTGCTGGTGTGCGTGCTCCTCTGCACGGGCTCGCTCAACCTGTCGAAGGTGGTGGCCTCGCAAGCGGGTGGCTTCTGGCACTGGTACTGGCTGCCGCTGCTGCCGATGTTCGTCATCTTCTTCGTCTCGGCGCTCGCGGAAACCAACCGCACGCCCTTCGATCTGCCGATGTCGGAGGCTGAACTCGTCGCGGGGTTCCACACCGAATACTCGTCGATGACCTTCGGTCTCTTTTTCCTCGGCGAGTACGCCAACATGATCCTGCTGTCGGCGATGGGGGCGGTGCTGTTCCTCGGCGGCTGGCATGCGCCGTTCGATGTTGCGCCCTTCACCTGGGTGCCCGGCGTGGTCTGGTTCGCGCTCAAGATCGCGTTCTTGCTGTTCATCTTCAGCTGGACCAAGGGAACGCTGCCTCGGTACCGCTACGACCAGCTGATGCGGCTCGGCTGGAAAGTGTTCCTTCCGGTGTCGCTGTTCTGGGTCGTCGTGACCGCCGCCATGCTGCAGTTCGGTGGCTGGGTTCCCAAGGGCTAGGTGACGGGCAATGGCATCCCTCGATCGCGCCGCGCGTTCGTTCCTGCTCTCCGAGCTGGTGGCGGGTTTCGCGCTCACCCTGAAGTACATGTTCAAGCCGAAGGTGACGGTGAACTACCCCTTCGAGAAGGGGCCGCTGTCGCCGCGTTTCCGGGGCGAACACGCGCTCAGGCGGTACGAGAACGGCGAAGAGCGCTGCATTGCCTGCAAGCTCTGCGAGGCGATCTGTCCAGCGCAGGCCATCACGATCGAGGCCGAGCCGCGCGATGACGGCAGCCGGCGCACGACGCGCTACGACATCGACATGACGAAGTGTATCTACTGCGGCTTCTGCCAGGAAGCCTGCCCGGTGGATGCGATCGTCGAAGGCCCGAACTTCGAGTTCGCCACGGAAACTCGCGAGGAGCTGATGTACGACAAGGCGAAGCTGCTCGCGAACGGCGATCGCTGGGAGGCCGAGATCGCGGCCAACCTGCGCGCCGATGCGGCGCATCGCTAAGGCCGGGCGGGGGAGACGACACCCATGGAGCTCCAGGCGCTCGCCTTCTACGTCTTCGCGGCCATCACCGTGGTCTCCGCGGCCATGGTCGTGGGCTCGCGCAATCCGGTCTACTCGGTCCTCTACCTGATCCTGGCGTTCTTCAACGCCGCCGCGCTCTTCCTGCTGCTGGGCGCGGAGTTCATCGCCATGATCCTGGTGATCGTCTATGTCGGCGCCGTGGCGGTGCTGTTCTTGTTCGTTGTGATGATGCTCGACATCAATCTCACTGAGCTGAAGCAGGGCTTCCTGCGCTACCTGCCGGTGGGCGCCACCATTGGCGTCGTACTCCTGCTCGAGATCCTGTTTGCGCTGGGGGTGCTGGGTGCAAGCAAGGGAACGGTGGCGGAGCTCGCGGCCAAAGGTGTGCCGGTTTCGTCGGTCGAGAACACCCGCGCTCTGGGGCGCGTGCTTTACACTCAGTACTTCTATCTCTTCCAGGCCGCCGGGCTGGTGCTGCTGGTTGCCATGATCGGCGCCATCGTGCTGACGCTACGGCAGAGGCCGGGCGTGCGCCGTCAGAACGTTGGCGACCAGCTCTACCGGCGGCGCGACAAGGCGGTGACGGTGGTTAAGGTTCCGACCCGGGGCGGTGTCCGATGATGGCCGTCGGTCTGGGTCACTATCTTGCGCTCGCAGCGATTCTGTTCACACTGGGCGTGTTCGGTATCTTCCTGAACCGCAAGAACGTGATCGTGATCCTGATGTCGGTCGAGCTGATGCTGCTCGCCGTCAACATCAACCTCGTGGCGTTCTCGGCTTTCCGCGGGAACATCGAGGGCCAGGTCTTCGCCATGCTGGTGCTGACCGTGGCGGCGGCCGAAGCCGCGATCGGGCTCGCCATTCTCGTGGTCTATTTCCGCAATCGCGGAACGATCGCGGTCGAAGACATCAACGCGATGAAGGGCTGACGGGGAGCCGCGCCGATTATGGATCTTGCCGTCAAGCTCATCGTCTTCCTGCCGTTGCTGGCCGCCGCCATCGCCGGCCTGTTTTGCCGCGTCATCGGCGACCGCCCAGCGCAGTTCGTCACGTGCGCTGCGCTGCTTGCAGCCGCGGTGCTCTCTTGCTGGGTGTTCGTGCGGATCGGCTTCGGACCGGCCGATCAGAAGCTCGTCGTGGTGAAGCTCTCCACCTGGATCGGCTCGGGCACGCTCGACGTCGACTGGGCACTCCGGATCGACACGCTGACGGCCGTGATGCTGGTCGTGGTCACCGTCGTGTCCTCGATGGTCCATGTCTATTCGGTCGGCTACATGGCCGAGGACGCCAGCATTCCGCGTTTCATGGCGTATCTCAGCCTGTTCACCTTCTTCATGCTGATGCTCGTGACGTCGGACAATCTGGTCCAGATGTTCTTCGGCTGGGAGGGCGTGGGGCTCGCCTCGTATCTGCTGATCGGCTTCTGGTTCGACAAGCCGTCGGCCAACGCGGCCGCCATCAAAGCCTTCCTGGTGAACAGGGTCGGCGATTTCGGCTTCGCGCTCGGCATCTTCGCCGTCTGGATGCTGACCGGGTCGGTCTCGTTCAACGAGATTTTCTCCAAGGCGGGCGACCTCGCCAAGATGAACATCCAGTTCCTCGGCATGGAGCTGAACGCGCTAACGACCTGCTGCCTGCTGCTGTTTGTGGGCGCGATGGGCAAGTCCGCGCAGCTCGGCCTGCACACCTGGCTGCCCGACGCGATGGAAGGCCCCACGCCGGTGTCGGCGCTGATCCATGCCGCGACCATGGTGACCGCGGGCGTCTTCATGGTGGCGCGCCTGTCGCCGCTGTTCGAGCTGTCGCAAACCGCGCTTGCGGTGGTGACGCTGGTGGGCGCCGCTACGGCGTTCTTCGCCGCCACCGTCGGCCTCACCCAATTCGACATCAAGCGGGTCATTGCCTATTCGACCTGCAGCCAGCTCGGCTACATGTTCTTCGCCTGCGGTGTGGGCGCCTATTCGGCGGCCATGTTCCATCTCATGACGCACGCCTTCTTCAAGGCGCTTCTGTTCCTCGGCGCGGGCTCAGTGATCCACTGCCTGCACCACGAACAGGACATGCGCGCGATGGGCGGCGTGCGCGAGAAGGCGCCGCAGACCTTCGCGCTGATGTGGGTCGGCACACTGGCGCTCGCCGGCATCGGTGTGCCGGTGATCCTGGGCCACGGGCTCGGCTTCGCCGGATTCTCTTCGGCGCATTCAACGGTCGGCTTCGTGGCCTTCTGGCTCGGCATCCTTGGCGCCTTCATGACGGCGTTCTACTCCGCGCGACTGATGTTCATGACCTTCTACGGCAAGTACCGCGGCGATCATCACACCTGGGACCATGCCCACGAGTCGCCGCCGTCCATGCTGATCCCGCTCTATGTCCTGGGGCTGGGCGCGGTGTTCGCGGGCATCGTCGCCTACAACTGGTTTGTCGGCGACAGCTGGCAGGCCTTCTGGGGCAAGTCGATCGCCATCGCCTCGACCAAGGAGATCCTGCACCACGCCCACGAGGTCCCGCTCTGGGTGAAGGTGCTGCCGCTGGTCATGGCGTTGTCGGGCATCGCGTTGAGCTACCTCTACTACGTGAAGTCGCCCGATCTGCCCGCGCGTACGATCGCGGCCTTCCCCTCGCTCCATCGCTTCTTCTTCAACAAGTGGTTCTTTGACGAGCTCTACGACCGGCTGTTCGTCCGGCCATCGCTCGCGCTCGGAAAAGCGCTCTGGAAGAAGGGCGACGTCGCCATCATCGATGGCGTTGGCCCCGATGGCATTGCGGCCGGAACGCAGGGCTTTTCGAGCGTGCTGAGCCGTTTCCAGAGCGGCTACCTCTATCACTACGCCTTCGCGATGCTGGTCGGTGTCGCGGGCCTTGTGACCTACTTCCTGCTGGCGAAGGGCTGAGCCGATGTCGTCCTGGCCGCTCCTCTCGCTGGTGATTTTCCTGCCGCTCGTCGGCGCGCTGTTCTGCCTCGTCGTGCAGGGTCCGAAAGAGGTCGTCGACCGGAATTGCCGCAGCGCGGCGTTGATGACCTCGCTGGTCACCTTCGCGGTCTCGTTGCTGCTCTGGACGGGCTTCGACCCGACCAAGGCGGGCTTCCAGTTCGTCGAGAAGGCAGCCTGGGTGCCGGCGCTCGGGATCGGTTACCACCTCGGGGTCGACGGTATCTCTGTCTTCTTCGTCTTGCTGTCGACCCTGCTGACGCCGATCTGCATTCTGGCGAGTTGGGAGGCGATCGAGCATCGCGTGCGCGAGTACATGATCGCGTTCCTGGTCCTCGAGACCTTCATGGTCGGCATGTTCTGCGCGCTCGATTTCGCGCTGTTCTATGTCTTCTTCGAGGGCGTGCTGATCCCGATGTTCCTGATCATCGGTGTCTGGGGCGGCAAGCGGCGCGTCTATTCGGCGTTCAAATTCTTCCTCTATACGCTGGCCGGCTCGGTGCTGATGTTGCTCGCGATCATCGTGATCTACTGGCAGATCGGCACGACCGACATTCCGACCGCGATGGAGAAGCTGAACCTGCCGTTCGCCTGGCAGTTCTGGCTGTGGCTCGCCTTCTTCGCGTCCTTCGCGGTGAAGGTGCCGATGTGGCCGGTCCATACCTGGCTGCCCGACGCGCACGTCGAGGCGCCGACAGCCGGGTCGGTGATCCTGGCCGGCGTGCTTCTGAAGATGGGGGGATACGGCTTCCTGCGGCTGTCGGTGCCACTCCTCCCGGAAGCCACGCAGTACTTCGCGCCGCTGGTCTTTGGATTGAGCATCGTTGCCGTCATCTACACCTCGCTTGTCGCGTTGGTGCAGGAGGACATGAAGAAGCTGATCGCCTATTCGTCGGTCGCCCACATGGGCTTCGTGACGATCGGCATCTTTGTGATGAACGCGCAGGGCGTACAGGGCTCAATCTTCCAGATGCTGAGCCATGGGATCGTGTCGGCAGCGCTGTTCCTGTGCGTCGGCGTCATCTACGACCGCATGCACACCCGCGAGATCGCGGCCTATGGTGGCCTGGTGCATCGGATGCCGCGCTATGCCTTCGTGTTCCTGTTCTTCACCTTGGCAAGCGTCGGTCTGCCGGGCCTGTCGGGCTTCGTTGGCGAATTCCTGGTGCTGATCGGCGCCTTCAAGGCGAATACCTGGGTCGGCACGCTCGCGAGTACCGGCGTGGTGCTGGGCGCGGCCTACGCGCTCTGGCTCTATCGCAAGGTCGTGTTCGGCGAGCTCACCAAGGATTCGCTCAAGGCCATTCTCGACATGAATCGCCGCGAGATGGCCATCTTTGCGCCGCTGGTGCTGCTGGCGCTCTGGATGGGCATTTATCCGGCCTCGTTCCTCGATCCGATGGCGCCCGCCGTCGACAAGCTGATCGGCGACTACCAGGCGGCACTGAAGCTCGCGCGCACCGCGGCGCTGGCACCGTGAGCGGGCGGGGATAGGACAATGGCAACCGGTATCGACTCCTGGACGCTCGCCCGGCCCGAGATCTTCCTCGCCGCCGCGACCTGCTTGCTCCTGATCTGGGGCGTGGTGCGCGGCGAGCGCTCGGTCAATCTCGTCTCGGGCGCGACGGCGTTGGCGTTGGTGGCGACAGCGGCGCTTCTCTTCCTGCCGTTCCGGGAAGGCACGGCCTTTGCCTCGTTGTTCGTCGTGGATCGCCTGACCGCGACCATGAAGGCGCTGGTTCTCGTCAGCAGCGCCGTGGCGCTCCTGATGTCGCGCGCCTACTTCGAGAAGGTTGGCGCCTGGCGCTTCGAGTATCCCATCCTGCTGGCGCTGGCGGCGCTCGGCATGATGCTGATGATCTCCGCCAACGATCTGATGTCGGTCTATGTCGGGCTGGAGCTGCAGTCGCTCGCGCTCTACGTCGTGGCCTCGTTCCAGCGCGACGATGCGCGCTCCACCGAAGCCGGCGTTAAGTACTTCGTCCTCGGCTCCGTGGCGTCCGGGCTGCTGCTGTTCGGCGCGTCGTTGATCTACGGCTATTGCGGCAGCACCCAGTTCGCGCGCATCTCGCAGGCCCTGCTGGAGGGGCGAGCCGCCGAACTCGGCGTGGTGGTGGGACTGGTGTTCTTCGTCACGGGCCTCGCTTTCAAGGTCTCGGCCGTTCCGTTCCACATGTGGACGCCGGACGTCTATGAGGGCGCGCCGACGCCGGTCACCGCGCTGTTCGCCGCGGCCCCGAAGGTCGCCGCGATCTCGCTGCTGGTGTCCGTGCTGATGGGGCCGTTCAAGCCGCTGTTCGCGCAATGGCAACAGATCCTCGTGGCCGCCGCCGTGCTGTCGATGCTGCTGGGCGCGGTTGCCGCGATCCGGCAGACCAACATCAAGCGCCTGATGGCCTATTCCTCCATCGGCAATGTCGGCTACATCCTGCTCGGCCTCGCGAGCGGCACCGAGAAGGGCGTGCAGGGCGTGGTCTTCTTCCTCGCGATCTACGTCGTGATGTCGCTCGGCGTCTTCGCGGTCATCCTGACCATGCAGCGCCAGGGCAAGATGGTCGAGGAAATCGCCGACCTCGCCGGCCTCGCGCGCACAAGGCCGATGATCGCGTTCGCGATGCTGCTTTTCATGTTCTCGCTGGCCGGCATTCCGCCGCTCGCGGGTTTCTGGGGCAAGCTCTACATCTTCATGGCCGCGATCGAGGCCAAGCTGGTGATCCCGGCCGTGCTGGGCGTGCTCTGCTCCGTCGTCGCCTCGTACTATTACCTGCGCATCGTGAAGGTCATGTACATCGACGAGCCGGGCGTGGCGCTGGATCGCACGCCGATCGGCGTCAACGCCATCGTGGCTGGCGTCGGCGCCGCCGTTGTGGCGCTGTTCTCGCTCCTGCCGCAGCCGCTCGGCACCGCCGCGGCCGCCGCCGCCAAGGGCCTCTTTCCGTGACCCAAGCGCCCGTCCTGCCGGACGGGTGGACGCTGCACGCCCATGACAGCGTGCCCAGCACCAACGACTATGCCGCCGACCTCGCGGCGGGCGGCGCAGCGGAGGGCACCGTCGTCTGGGCGCGCCAACAGACCGGCGGACGGGGCCGGCGGGGGCGCACCTGGGCCTCGCCGGTCGGCAATCTTTATTGTTCGACGGTGCTGCGGCCGGCCTGCGCGCCGATCCGCGCCGCCGAGCTCGGTTTCGTGGCGGCGCTCGCGGTCGCCGATCTGGTGCCTGAGGGACGGGGCGTGCGCGTGAAGTGGCCGAACGACGTCCTGGTCGATGGCGGCAAGGTGGCGGGAATCCTGCTGGAGACGTCGGTCAGTGGCTCCGGCCTGGTGGATCATGTCGTGGCAGGTATTGGCGTGAATGTCGCCGAGGCGCCGTCGGCGGCTGACATGCGCTATCCCGCGGCCCTGCTGGGCGGCACCGTGGAGACCGCACTTCAGGCGCTGGCGGCTGCGCTGGCCAGGCGGCTGGCGCAATGGCGGCGGGCGGGCTTCGAGGCAGTCCGCGCCGATTGGTTGGAGCGCGCGGGACCCGTGGGCGGGCCGGTCGACGTGCGACTGGCCGACGAGCTCCTGACCGGTCGCTTCGCCGGGCTCGACGAAGATGGTGCGCTCCTGGTCGAGACCGACGCGGGCCGCCGACGGATCGTTTCGGGCGAACTGCTCGCCCGCGCCGCCTGAGGAGACGCTCGTGCTGCTCGCGATCGATGTCGGCAACACCAACAGCAAGTTTGCCCTGTTCTCGGGCGATGCGATCGTGGCGCAATGGCGCTTGCGTACCGAAGCCAAGCGGACCGCCGACGAATACGCCGCCTGGGTGACGCAGCTCATGCGGCTCAGCGAGTTCGAACCCTCGTCCGTGAGCGGCGCGATCCTGGCGAGCGTCGTGCCGGCGGTGAATGTCCACATCCGAAGGCTTTGCGAGACCTACTTCAAGACTCGGCTGCTGGTGGTGGGTGAGCCCGATTGCCATCTCGGCATCAAGGTTCTGATAGACCGGCCGCAGGAAGCCGGTGCGGACCGGCTGGTTGGCGTGATCGCGGGCTACAAGAAGCACGGCGGACCGCTGGTTACAGTCGATTTCGGCAGTGCGACCACCTTCGATATCGCCGACCGCGACGGCAACTTCGTGGGCGGCGTGCTGGCGCCGGGCGTCGAACTCACGATCGAGTCCTTCTATCTGATGACGGCGCGCCTGCCACGCATCCGCGTCGAGAAGCCGGCGACAGTGATCGGCAGAGCGACGGTGCCCGCCATGCAGTCGGGCATCTTCTGGGGCTATGTGGGGCTGATCGAGAGCCTTCTGCGCCGCATCCGCGCCGAGTACGGCGAGCCGATGAAGGTCGTCGCCACAGGCGGCCTCGCGGCGGTGTTCAAGGAGGAGATCGGGCTGTTCGACGCCATCGAACCTGACCTGATGTCGCTTGGCCTGCTCGAGATCTGGCGGCGCAACCGGCCATGACGATTCCCGGAGGCGATGAGCTCCTGTTCCTGCCCCTGGGCGGAGCGGGCGAGATCGGCATGAACCTCAATCTCTACGGCCACGCCGGCAAGTGGTTGATGGTCGATCTCGGCATCGGCTTCACCGACGGCGAACTGCCCGGTGTCGAGGTCGTGATGCCCGACCCGGCCTTCATCGTCGAGCGGCGCCAGGCGCTCTGCGGCATCGTGCTCACCCACGCGCACGAGGATCATCTTGGCGCAGTAGCCGACCTTTGGCCGCGCCTGAAGTGTCCGGTCTATGCGACGCCGTTTGCCGCCTCGGTGCTGCGTCGCAAGTTGCGCGACGCGGGCCTCGACCGCGAGGTCGAGCTGATCGAGATCCCGCTGGGCGGCCGCTTCAAGGTTGGACCGTTCGATCTCGAGATGATCACCATGACGCATTCGATTCCGGAGCCGAATGCGCTCGCTGTCCGGACCCCTTTGGGGACGGTGTTCCATACTGGCGACTGGAAGATCGACCCCGATCCGCTGATTGGCGAGCTCACCGACGAAGCGCGGCTGCGGGCGATCGGCGACGAAGGCGCGCTGGCGATGGTCTGCGACAGCACCAATGTCTTCGTGGAAGGCGAGGCCGGCTCAGAAGCGGGGGTGCGCCGGAAGCTCGCCGAGATCGTGAAGGCCCGCACCGGCCGGGTGGCGGTCACCTGTTTTGCCTC
>Ga0194121_10011598_pt1 | contig 10446 bp, 10 predicted proteins | sample TA2MahCa50mmetaG_FD_148609 | JGI IMG/M metagenome (GOLD analysis project Ga0194121, IMG submission 148609) | Freshwater microbial communities from Lake Tanganyika, Tanzania - TA2015020 Mahale Deep Cast 50m | ecosystem: Environmental > Aquatic > Freshwater > Lake | place: Tanzania: Lake...
CAAGACCTATGCGGTGAGCATCATCATCGGCGACAAGACGCGCGTTCAAGTGCCGACCTACGCGGCGCTCGACCTCGACCTGATCATGGTCAAGGGCAAGACCGAGCCCGAGCGCATGCACGCCTTGCTGGGTGGTCCTGCCGTGGCGCAAATGCCGGCCTATCAGGCGCTGGCCGAGCTGCAAGCGGCCTTCCTCGGACACTATCGGCACGGCCGCTTCGCCGAGGCGCTGGCGGCTGTTCCGGCCTGTCAGGCGGCCGCCGACGCGATCGGATGGCGCCAGGGCTACTACGAGATGATGCGGGCGCGGATCGCGGCGCTGAAGACCGATCCGCCGGCCGACTGGGCAGGTGTGTATGTCGCCAAAGAGAAGTGATGCCGAGCGGCTCGCCGCGATCGAGGCGCTGGTCTGTCGCGATGTCGGCCGCAAGACCGAGGCGCTGATCGCCGCGACCAAAGGCGAGCTCGCCGCGGCGGCTGCCGCCTTGGCCGAGGCGACGAGCGTCGGCTTGATCACCGGTTTCTTCGTGCCGCGTGGCGAGGCCCCGGCGGCCGAGACCGACGGCCCGGTCGGCACGGCGCTACTGGCCGCGGCGATCGCGGCCAGCGGCGTGCCCGTTCGCATCGCCGTCGACACGCCCTGTGCTGCGGCCATGCGCGCGGCAGTCGAGGCTGCCGGCGGACCGGTCACGATCGACGAGGTGGGTGTCGATGACCGGCCCGGCCTTGCTCGCCTGATCGGTGTCTGGCGTGGCGCCAACATCAGCCATGCCGTCGCCATCGAGCGATGTGGGCGCAGCGCCGACGGTCGCCCGCGCAACATGCGCGGCGTCGACGTTTCGACATGGACAGCGCCGCTCGACGATCTGTTCTGCGGGGGGCCGTGGGTCAAGCTCGCGGTCGGCGACGGCGGCAACGAGATCGGCATGGGCAAGCTGCCGGCCGAGCTGATCGCCCGGGCCGTGCCGAACGGGGCGGCGATCGCCAGCACGACATCGTGCGACCGCCTTGTCGTCGCCGGTGTGTCCAACTGGGGGGCGTACGGTCTGATGGCGGCGCTCGCCGTGCTGCAGGCCGGCCGCGCACCGACGATCCTGCGCTTCCTCAGCGCTGAACGCGACCTTGCGGTGACGCGAGCGACGGTCGAAAAGGCCGGCGCCATCGATGGCGTGACAGCCAGACGCGAAGCCACCGTCGACGGTTTTGGTCCGGAGATTCACGGCGCGCTGGTCGACGGGCTGCGGCGCGTTGCACGGGGACAGGCGGCGGACTAGGGTCGCCCGCCATGGAACATCCGTATGCCCCGACGCATCCCGAAATCCGCGATGCGGTCCGCCAACTTTGCCTGAAATTCGACGGCGCCTATTGGCGCGCGCTGGACCGCGAGCGCGGCTATCCGACCGAGTTCGTCAAGGCGCTGACCGAGGCGGGATGGCTGTCGATCCTGATCCCGGAGGAGTATGGCGGGGCGGGCCTGGGCATTTCTGCGGCGGCAGCCGTGCTGGAGGAGGTGCAGCGGGCGGGCTGCAACGGTGCGGCCTGCCATGCCCAAATGTATATCATGGGCACGCTGCTGCGGCATGGCAGCAAGGAGCAAAAGCAGCGTTATCTGCCGCGCATCGCCAGCGGCGAGCTGCGTCTGCAGGCGTTTGGCGTCACCGAGCCGACCAGCGGCACCGACACCCTGGCGCTGCGCACCGTGGCGGTGAAGAAGAACAACAGCACTTACGTCGTCAACGGCCAGAAGGTGTGGACCAGCCGCGCCGAGCATTCCGACCTGATGCTGCTGCTGGCGCGCACCACGCCGCGCGACCAGGCCAAGAAGCGCACCGAGGGTCTGTCGGTGTTCGTGGTCGACATGCGCGAAGAGCTGGGCAAGGGCCTGACCATCAAGCCGATCCGAACCATGATGAACCACAACACCACCGAGGTGTTCTTCGACAACATGGAGGTGCCGGCCGAGAACCTGATCGGCGAGGAAGGGCAGGGGTTCCGTTACATCCTGAGCGGCATGAACGCCGAGCGCGTGCTGATCGCATCGGAATGCATCGGCGATGCGCGCTGGTTCATCGAGAAGGCGACCGACTATGCCAAAGGCCGCAACCTGTTCGGGCGCCCGATCGGCCAGAACCAGGGCGTGCAGTTCCCGATCGCGCGCGCCTATGCCCAGACCGAGGCCGCTGACCTGATGGTGCGCAAGGCGGCGGCGCTCTACGAGGCGGGCTTGCCGTGCGGCGCGGAGGCGAACATGGCCAAAATGCTGGGCTCGGAAGCGGCGTGGGCGGCGGCCGACATATGCGTACAGACCCACGGCGGCTTCGGTTTCGCCGAAGAGTACGACGTCGAGCGCAAGTTCCGCGAGACTCGGCTCTACATGGTGGCGCCGATCTCGACCAACATGATCCTGAACTACATCGCCGAGCACGTGCTCGACTTGCCGCGATCATACTGACACCTCACCACGAGAGGCGCAGGCCGACTGTCAGCGTGTGATTGTCGGTCGTGCCGCCAACCTCGCCTTCATAGCGAAGAAAGACGCGGGCGGCGCCGGCGACGGTGGCCGTGGTGGCAAGGCCTATGAGCGCGCTGTCGCGTTGCGGCGTGGCGCCGAACACCGTCCAGGAAATACCGGGCGCGCCGGCGAAGGATGCGGTCAGCGGCCGGCTGGTGTCGGCGTATTCGTGCAGCCAGCCCAACCGGACATCGATGTCGACGTCGCGGATGGTCGCCCTGAAATCGGCGCCCAGCGTGCTGCGCAGGGAGTTGGTCACCTGCGGCGCGACCAGCAGGCCGAGCGACCCCGGGCCGCTTTCGCCGAAACCTGCCTGGCTGCTCGTCGAGCCTTGTAGGCGGGCGAACGGCGTGGCGGAGAGGGCAGGCGACAGGGCATCGAGGGCGATCCGGTAGCCGGTCTCGACCTGGCCCAGGAACTGGTTGGCGGCGGTCGTGCCGCTCGCGGTCGGAGTGGCGAGAGCGGCAATGGCGATGCTGCGCGTCAGGCGGTTGGCGGCGTTGGCGTATCCCGCCACACCGTCGATGTAGACCCCCGACCATACGAACGAGGCATAGAGGCTCGCGTTGAAGACATCGGTCGTGCCCCGGCCGTCGAAGCCGCTGACCCATTGCGAGCCGGTCAGGTAGCCGACGCTGGCGCCCAGGAGGATTCGCGGATCGGGACGCCAGTCGGCACCGACGGCGATGCCGCCGAGATTGTAGGTCAGCGTCGAGGCGTTGCCGTCGCCCGGCACGCTGCCCAGGCCGCCGAGCGCGCTCATCCACGCGCCGATACTCCCCGGGGAACATGACGCTTCGCATGCTTCGGCCAGCGCGACACGACTGCGTGCCGTGCCGTCGCGAGCGGCGGCGATCTGCGCACCGACGGCATTGAGGTAGCGTAGCCCGTCTGCACGTTCAGGGTGCCGAAGTTGGCATATGGTTGGCCGCTCAGCGCATTCAACCCCGCAGCGCCTTGGCCGGAGGGCAGGACCGCGAGCACGCCGACTGTCGAGGCGAAGTCGCCGGAGGCCGATGGGGCTGCCTGATCGAGGGCGCTGCCGACTGCGCGTTGGTTCGCGGTTTGCCCGCCGCGGGCGAAGCTCTGCGACAGGGTCAGGTAGGCGTTGTTGGCGTCATAGCTGAGCGTCGGCGTGAGGAAAGCGAAGGTGTTCGCTGGTGTCAGGGTGCCGCTGACGCCACCGGCGGCGCTGACGATCGTGTAGGACGGATTGCGCGCGTAGTTGCCCGGCGCGGCGACAAGACCAACCGTGCCGCCTTGCAGCGTCGCCGTCCCGCTGAGGCCAAGACCGTTGTTCCGGCCTGCCGCCGTGACGTTGATCTGATAGGCGCTGCCGGCCGCCAGCGTCAGCGAGCCTGCCGCCATGCCGCCGAGAGCATGGGCGGTGAGGTCGAGCGTGCCGCCGGGATTGACGATCAGGTTCGCCGTGCCGCCCGAGCTCGCGCCGGTGAAGAAGGTCGCACCGCCCGCATTGGTGACGATGGTTGCGGCGTCCGCCGTGCTCGAGCCGAGGAAGGCCGTCACACCAGCCAAGTTGTTGGTGATGCTGGCGTTGCCGGCGGTGCTCGTTCCAACGAAGGCCGTGACGCCGACTTCGTTGGCCGACGGCGAGACGGCGGGATTTGTGAGCGCATCGATGAAGCGGACGATGTTGAAGGAAGCGAGGCTGCCACCGTTGTTGACGATCGTGGCGCCGCCCGCCGACGCGGAGGGATTGAACTGCGTGATGCCCCCGGTGTTGTTGGTGATGACGGCGTTGCCTGCCGTCGCCGCTCCGACGAAGACCGTACCGCTGAAGAAGGCCGAGCCGCCGCTGTTCACGATGGTGGCGGTGCCTGCCGTGCTGTTGCCGAGAAACGCCGTGACGCCGCCGTCGGTGTTGGCGATGGCGGCATTGCCCGCACTTGCGCCGTTCGTGAAGGCGAGGCCCGGCGAGGCGGCCACGAAACCGCGATTGGCGACCCTGAACGCCGGCGCGATCACCGCGTTGTTGACGATGCCGGAGCCGCTCAGGGTCACACCCGCCGTCTCGGTCGTCGAGCGGAAGGAGAAAGCCTGGGCGCCAGCGTTGAAGGTGAAGCCACTGAGAGCGGCGCTGCTCGAGAACGTGACGACAGGGGATCCTGTGGCACCGAAGAAGGCCGTGCCCGTGGGCACCGCAGCCGGCGCCCAGTTGCTCGCACTGTTGAAGTCGGCGGTCGTTCCGGTCCAGGCGGCATTCTGCGCATGCGCCGCCGTCAGGCCGAAGCCCGACAACAAAGGTATGGCGAACGATGCCCGAATGCTATTCTTCACGGCGCTCCCTCGCGCCACAAGATAGCGCGTGGCGCTAGACTGGCGAAGCTCCGCCCAGCGCCCGCACGACCATCCTCTGGAAGTCGATCACCAGCCGTTCACTGTTGGTGAGGAAACGGCCGCGGTCGGGCAGGCCGCCAACCAAACCGCGCTGCACCGAATCGGTGAGGTCGTCGTCCTCCTGGGCAACCTGCTTGTTGAAGGCGATCAACGACTGCGCGAAGCCTTCATCGACGCCGGGCGCGAAGAACTGCTCGGAGAAGCCGCGGGTCGCGTTCGGGCCGTCCGGCCGCCAGACGTCGACCGACAGGTTGGGAAAGCCCGGATTGATGTTGATGGTGAGGTTCGGCCACAGGAAGTGGTACTGCGACTCGGCCACCTCGCCGCGCACATCGTACAAGTCGGCTTTGCTCCTGCCTTCGAGGGCCGACGGCTTGACACGGCCAGCCTGGCTCGAGAACCAGCCGTGCGAGGCCAGGGTGTAAACATCGGGCCGCACGTCGATTGCCGCACTGAAGCCGGGATGGGCGACGGCGCAGTGGTAGCACTCGAGATAATTCTCCAGCATCGCCTTCCAGTTGGCGCGCGCCTTCCAATCGTTGCGAGTGTGCAGCTCGATGGTGGCGAGATCGACGCCGCTCTTGGCGATGATGTCGAGCACCGGACCGTAGCAGGATTGCGCGGTGGGCGCCGTGCGATCGAGATTGACGAACACGAACGGTCCCAGGGCTTCGGCGCGGATCGGCAAGAGGGGGAAGTCGGCCAGCGCGAATCCGGATTCGCTGGCGGCTCGTGGCGCGCGACGCAGGCGGCCGGCGAGGTCGTAGGTCCAGGCATGATAGGGGCATTGCATCACCGTGGCGTTGCCGCGCCCTTTCATGACCAGATGACGGCGATGGCGGCAGACATTGACGAAGCCGGCAAGGCCCTTGTCGTTGCGCACGACCACCACCGGCACGTTGCCGGCATGTCCTGTGATGTAGTCGCCCGTCTTGGCGAGCTCGGCCAGCGGCCCGACATAGTTCCAGCTATGGCGGAAGATGCTCTCCAGCTCGCGCTCGGTGATCGACGGATCGGTGTACCAGCGTGCGGGCAACGATTCGCCGCGGTCGAGGGCGGCCAGCAGGTCGGCCGTGGATTCGATGGACTGTCTCATCGATCGAGCTTAGTCGAAGAGGGCGTGCTTTATTGTGGCGATCGCCGCCATGATCGCGGCATGGCCGATCATCAGCAGAAACACGGTCCATATCGCGGTCAGCAGCGTCAGCAGCCAACCCAGCATCGCCATGATCCCGTCATCTTCGACCAGAGCGAGACAGAAGAACAGGATGGCCCAGGCCGGCAGGAGGTTGTCGAACGGGATCGGCAGGGCGAGGATGACGATGTTGGCTGTCCAGGCGATCAACAGGCTGCGACGCGGCACGCCGTTCACCCACCATTCGTGGCGCGCATGGACGGCGTCCTCGAGCCACCGGATGGTGCGTCGCGAGCGGTCGAGGAAAAGCTGAAGCTTGCCGCGCTGCAAGCTGCGCCGGCCGATGAAAGCCGGCAGCGAGGGCACCGGCCGGCCGGCGAAGAACTGCACCAGCAGGAACACCATGGGCAGCCCCGTGATGGTCGACAGCCAGGGGATGCCGGTCGGTATGCAGTTCGGCAGGTTGAGGGCGGCGATGGCGAAGGCATAGGAGCGGCCCTGCAAGCCGCTCAGGAACTCGTCGAGCGACAACAACGAGCGACCGTCGCCGGCGAACAGGCGGTCGAGCGTGTCGAGGAGGCCGAAATTGTCCTTCATCCGGCCGTCCGCGCCAGCACACGCCGGGCCAGCACGAGATGCGGCCGATCGAGCATCTTGCCGTCGAGCGTCAACACGCCGGCACTTGGGTTGCTTTCGAAAGTGGCGATCACGCGCCGCGCCCACTCGACTTCGTGGGCCGACGGTGTGAAGACCTCGTGGATGATCGCGACCTGATCGGGATGGATGGCGATCTTGCCGCCATAGCCCATGCGGCGGGCCTCGAGCGCCTCGGCGCGCAATCCCGCGACATTCCTGATGTCGGGATAGACGGTGTCGTAGGCGGTGATGCCTGCCGCCACCGACGCCATCAGGTTGACGGTGCGCGCGAGCTTGAAGGTGTCGTCGTACTCGCCGGGCGCCGGCCCTTTGGCCAAGGCGCCCAGATCGGCCATCAGATCCTCGCCGCCCCAGGAATGGCCGATCAACCGCGCATGCTTGGCGGGCGCTGCGGCAAGCGCCAGCACGGCGGCGGCGCTCTCGGTCGCGATGGTCAGGATCCTGGTGGCTCCCGCCTCGATGCCCTCGCGGACTTCCAGGGCGTCGAGGTAGGTGGCGAGCAGGTCGAGGTTTGCCTGGCCGATGCATTTGGGGAAGACGATGCCGTCGGGCCGACCCTGCATGACGACGGCGAGGTCGCCCAGGGTCAGCCCGGTATCGAGCGCATTGACGCGCACGTACAGCTTGGGCCCGGCGCGTTTCGCTGTCTTCAGGTAGTCCAGCACCATGGCGCGTGCGACCGTCTTGCGATCGGCGGCCACCGAGTCCTCGAGATCGAGGATCAAGGCGTCGGGGCCAGACTGCGGGCCCTTGGCGAGTTTCCGCTCGGAGTCGCCGGGCACAAACAGGAATGACCGCATCACCCGACCTCAGCTCTTTTGTTTCTTGCGCATCAGGGCCTGGCGCAGGCACTGGGCCACGATCTCGCCGCGCTGATTGAAGGCGGTGTGCGAGAACTCGATGATGCCGGCGTCGGCTCGCGACTTGCTCTCGCGGGCGCTCACGATCTTGGTCTGCACTCTGAGCGTGTCGCCGTGGAACACCGGCTTGGGGAAACGCACGTCGGTCATGCCGAGATTGGCCACGGTGGTGCCGAGCGTGGTGTCGTTGACGGTGATGCCGATCATCAGGCCGAGCGTGAACAGGCTGTTGACGATGCGCTGGCCGAACTCGGTCTTGGAGGCGAACTCCTCGTCGAGATGCAAGGGCTGTACGTTCATGGTGAGCGAGCTGTACAGCACGTTGTCCATCTCGGTGACGGTGCGAGTCCAAGCGTGATCGAACACGCGACCGACCGTGAGTTCCTCGAAGTAAAGCCCTGCCATTTTCCTCCCCGCGGAAGTATCGCCCTTCTAGCACGGCCGGACGCTGCCATGGACGCTGAACGCCCGCCATCGTATCAATGCCGTCACGAGACGAAACACCGAGGATGGAGCGTTGATGCGCGCGATGCTGAGTGAAACGCCAGGTGGGCCGGAAAGCCTGAAGCTGGTGGAGCTGCCGTCCAAGCCCTTGGCCAAGGGCCAGGTGCGCGTCGCCATACGCGCCGCCGGCGTCAATTTTCCCGATACGCTGATCATCGCCGACAAGTACCAGTTCAAGCCGCCGCGGCCGTTCGCGCCCGGTCATGAGATCGGCGGCGACATCACCGAAGTGGGCGAGGGCGTCACGGGCTACAAGGCGGGCGATCGTGTGATCGGCATGATCGGCCATGGCGGCTACGCCAGCGAAGCCATCGTCGATCAGGGCAACCTGCTGCCGATGCCCAAGAACATGAGCTACGAGGACGGTGCCGCCTTCACCATGACCTACGGCACCTCGTACTACGCTCTGAAGCAGCGGAGCAGCTACAAGCCCGGGGAAACGCTGCTGGTGACTGGCGCCTCGGGCGGCGTCGGCCTGACCGCCGTCGAGCTCGGTGCATTGATGGGGCTCAAGGTCATCGCTGCCGTCGGCTCCGACGAGAAGATCGACATCTGCCGCAAGTACGGCGCCACGATGTTCGTGAACTACGCCAAGGAGAAGATGCGCGACAAGGTCAAGGAGCTGACCGGCGGTCAGGGCGCGGACATCATCTACGACGCTGTCGGCGGCGATGCCTTCGACGAGTCGGTTCGCTGCATCAACTGGTACGGCCGCCTGCTGGTGGTCGGCTTTGCCGCGGGACGCATCCCCTCGCTGCCGGCCAACCTCGCGCTGCTCAAGAGCTGCGACGTCCGCGGCATCTTCTATGGCGCTTGGCGCGGACGGGAGCCCGGCGAGGCGCGCAAGAACTTCGACGAGCTGCTCGCCTGGTACGCCCAGGGCAAGCTCAAGCCGCATATCTCGATGCGCTTTCCGTTGGAGAAAGGGGCCGAGGCCATGAACGCGCTGCTGTCGCGCAAGGCAACCGGCAAGGTCGTCCTGACGGTGGCGTGAGGCCACCCGATGATCGGCCGACGCAGGCTTGCCATCGCGGCGTCGCTCGCCGCGCTGCCGGCTGCTGCCGACGATTTCCCGACCAAGCCGATCACCCTTGTCGTGCCCTTCGCGGCGGGCGGCGCGATCGACGTTCTCGCCCGATTGGCTGCCCAGCACGCCGGTGCTGACCTGAGACAACAGGTCGTCATCGACAATCGCGGCGGCGCCGCCGGGTTGATCGGTGCGGCGTCGGTCGCCAAAGCCGCCCCCGACGGCTACACGCTGCTGATGGCCTCGGCGGCACAGGTGACCATTCCACCCTGGATCAACCGCTCGCTCAGCTTCGACCCGCCACGCGATCTCGCGCCGGTCGCCCACCTCGCCGACACGCCGATGGTGCTGGTCGTTGCCGGCAACTCACCGATGCAGAGCGTCGACGATCTCGTCGCTGCGGCGCGCGCCCGACGCGGCGGCCTCAACTATGCCTCAACCGGCGTCGGCACGATCTCGCACTTGGTCATGGAGAGCCTGAAGCTCGCGGCCGACGTCGATATCGTCCACGTCCCCTATCGGGGAGCGGCGCCGGCCCTGAACGATCTACAAGCGGACCAGGTCCAGGCCATGTTCACCAGCACGGCATCGGCAGCCTCGATGGTCGCCGCAGGTAAGCTGCGGCCACTTGCCGTGACGACGGCCAACCGGTCGCCGCTGCTGCCCGATGTGCCGACGATGGCGGAAGCCGGCTGGCCTGCCGCCGAAGTGGTCGTGTGGGCCGGTGTCATGGCGCCGGCTGGAACGCCGCGCACCGTCATTCGCAAGCTCGAGCGGGCCTTCACCGAGGCGGTGCGGTTGCCCGACGTCAGGGATCGCATGGTCAAGCTGGGTGCCGATCCAGTGGGCCAGGGCGCCAAAGGCTTCGGCGACGTGCTGGAGAAGGACCTGGCGCTTTGGCAACGTGTGGCGCTGGCCTCGGGTGTGAAGGTCGAATGAAGGGGAAGTCATGGCTAGGTTGACGGGCAAGATCGCGATCGTGACGGGCGCGGCATCGGGCATCGGTGCGGCGGCGGCCAAGCTCTTCGCCGACGAAGGGGCTCGGGTTTTGGCGGTCGATCGGCCGGGCTCGGCGATCGATCAGGCCCATGCCGGCAACAACGCCATTGCAGCGCTCGGTTGCGACATCACCGGCGACGACTCGCCCAAGCAGATCGTCGCGGCGGCGCTGGCCAAGTTCGGCGCGATCGACATCCTGTTCAACAATGCCGGGGTCAGTGGCCGCGCCTTCGTCGAGGAAATGACCGACGAACACTGGGACCACGTCAATGCCGTCAATGTACGGGCGATGTTCCGGCTGTGCCGGGAGGCCATCCCGGCCCTCAGGGCGCGCGCCAAGGAGATGGGGCGGGCGCGCATCGTCAATACCGCGTCGGTGATGGCCTTCGACACG
>Ga0194121_10011599_pt1 | contig 10446 bp, 9 predicted proteins | sample TA2MahCa50mmetaG_FD_148609 | JGI IMG/M metagenome (GOLD analysis project Ga0194121, IMG submission 148609) | Freshwater microbial communities from Lake Tanganyika, Tanzania - TA2015020 Mahale Deep Cast 50m | ecosystem: Environmental > Aquatic > Freshwater > Lake | place: Tanzania: Lake...
CCCGCCACCGCAGCGTGTCGTTGACGATCAAACCGCCGACGTCGATGTCCCGGTAGGCCCGCTCGATGACCCGCACGTCGTTGGTGAAAAGCCCTGCCTGGAGCCCGTACTCCGAATCGTTGACCAGCGCGATCGCTTCCTCGATGGTGTCGTACGGGATCAGTACCACCACCGGACCGAACACCTCCTCGCGGACGATCCGCATCTGCTGCGTGGCGTTGGTCACGATCGTGGGTTCGATGAACGGCCCGTGCGCCACGCCGCCGGTGGCCAGCGTGGCGCCCATGGCCCGGGCTTCGTCGAGCCAGGCCATGATGCGCGTCACCGCCGCCTGGTCGATCAACGGGCACAGCGTCGTGGCGTCGTCGTTCGGATCGCCGATCTTGAGCGCACGCACGAGCGGCGTCAGCTCGCTGAGAAAGGCGTCGTGCACGCGCCGGTGCACGTACACCCGCTGCACCGAAATGCAGTTCTGGCCGCCGTACAGGAAGCCACCGAACGGCATGCGCGCCGCGACGGCCTTGACATCGGCGTCATGATGAACGATCACCGCGCCGTTGCCACCCAACTCCAGCGTCACGCGTTTGCGCCCGGCACTGGCTTTGATGCGCCAGCCCACGTCGGCGCTTCCGGTGAAACTCACCGCCTGGTAGCGCTCGTCGCGCACCAAGGTCTCGGCGAGCTGGCCCGAGCAGGGCAGCACGCTCAGCATGCCCGGGGGGAAGCCGGCCTCGCTTGCCAGCTCCCCGAGCGTGAGGCTGGTGAGGGGCGTCTTGCTCGCGGGCTTGATGACGACGGTGTTGCCAGCGGCAATAGCCGGACCCAGCTTGTGCGCGCTGAGGAGGAGCGGATAGTTGAACGGCGTGATGCCCAGAATCGGCCCCAGCGGAAAGCGCGTGACCCGGCCCACGTAGCCCGCGCCCTGCGGCACCGCGTCGAGTGAGAGCACCTCACCGGGGATGCGCAGGGCTTCTTCGGCGGCGAAGCGGAGGGTATTCAGCGTGCGATCCACCTCGCCGTGCGCCTCGCGCCGCAGCTTGCCGGTTTCATCGATGTCCTCTTGCACCAGGCGCTCCCGGTTGCGGTCCACCCGATCCGCCAATTGCCGCAACAGCTCCGCGCGCCGAAACGCGGGCATCCGGCGGCTGGTCTGCTGGAAGGTAGCGAGCGCCAGCTGCGTGGCGCGCTCGAGGATGGCAGGCGTGGCGCGGTGCACCACCGCGGCAACTTCGCCGTCATAGGGCCGCCGGACCTCCAGGAGATCCCCGGTCTCGACTGGTTCGCCTCCCAGGATCAGCGCGCGCTTGGCGCCGGATGCGATGGCCACGCCAACCTCCCCACGAAAGCCTCGAACCGATGTGGTCGGCCGAGTCTACCGCCACCGCGTGCCGCGCGTGCCGCGGGGCGGTGACTCCGGCTTGGCGCGCCCCGCGCGCAGGGGCCCGCGGTCAGGCGCGCCGTCCGCCCTCCCTCTCCGTCCCATGCCCGGTTCGAAGGTGCGAGCGAGGCCCGGATCGTCGTGCCCGCGGACGCTCACGCATCCGGCGGCGGCACGCCGTATGTCCAAGATCCGATGATGGTCGCCACCGCCGCGAGCACCAGCATCAGCCCGGCCGACGTCAGACAGAACGGGCAGAACTCCCGCAGGATGGCCGCCTGCACGTAGACGAAGTAGGCGTGGGCAGCCACTCCCACATACGCGACGACCATGACCAGCGCCGGCACACCCCGGCGCAGGGCGGCTGGGCCGGCCAGGCCGAGCGCCGTCAGCGCGAAGACCACCGCGTAGGCCAGCAGGCCCCACACGGCGTTGGAGACGCCCAGCGTGTAGGCATAGGGCGAGTTCAACACCCCGGCGCAACCACCCACCGCGCATTGCGCGCCCGCCTCGCTCGCGCCGGCCAGGACCAGGAGGTACGCCGTGTCCGCGATTCCTGCGAGCGCGAGCGCGCCGGCCACGCCGAACCACACCCGAACCGACGTGCGCGCCATGTTCCACGCACCCCCGGAGGCAGCGAACCGCCCTACGATCGTACGCGGAGACCGTCACCGCGGGACCGCGCTATGGGTACCGTCCTACGCACGCTCGCCGGGGACATCGCGCCCGACGGTGTGGTGGGGATCCTGCCCCACGAGCACATCACGGTGGACCTTGCGCCCCTCAGCGCGGGCGGCAACCGGCGACCTCGGCGCTCGGACGTTTGGGATGACCTGCGCGGGAAACTGCGCGCCCTGGCGGACGCCGGCGTGGACACGCTGGTCGAGTGCACGCCACCGTATCTGGGGAGGGACGTCGCGCTGATGCGCGATCTCGGGGCGGCCGCGGGCATCCGGGTCCTCACCCCCACCGGCCTCTACCGGGAGGACTGGCAACCCGTCGACTTGCACGGCGCGGATCCTGACAGCCTCGCCGACTGGATGGCGCGCGATCTGAGCGAAGCGTTCAGCGACGAGACCGGCCAGCACGCGCGCGCCGGCTTCATCAAACTCGGCTGTTCAAACGAGGTAGTGCGACCGGCCGAGCGCAACGCCATCCGGGCCGGGGCACGCGCCTCGCGCCGCACCGGCGCGACGATCGTGTGTCACTCCCCGGTCGGATCGCGCGCGCTGGAAGTCCTTCAGATGGTCGTCGCGGAGGGGGCGGCGCCCGAACGCCTGATCGTGGCGCATGCCGACAGCGAGCCGGACCTTGCGCTGATCGTCGAGGTCGCCCGCCGGGGTGCCTGGGTCGAGTTCGACCACATCGGCGCGCGGCCAGACGCGGATGAGGTCCACCGGATTCGCCACCTGGCGGCCGCCGGCCTGCTCGACCGCGTGCTGCTCTCCCAAGACGTGTGCGGCCACATCGCCGGCCGCGGCGGCGACGGCCGGGCGTACACGTATCTGCACACCGGCTTCGCCGCGGTGCTGCGCACGTCTGGCTTTACGGACCACGACGTTCGCCAGATCCTGCGCGACAACCCCGTCCGAGCGTTTCAAATGCCCGCGGGCTAGCATGCCGAAGCGCCGCAGCGTGACATCGGCGCCACGACCGCCTACGCAGGACCTTCCAGGGACCCGCCCATCCGCCTGCGCAGTCGCAACAGCGCCCCACCGCTGGTCAGCGCCATAAGCGCGCAACTGGTGGCCGCGCTGGGGTCCAGCCAATCCAGACCGAACCAGAGGTATGCGAACAGGAACGGATAGAACGCCAGCCAGGTCTTCACCGCCAGCGGCACCGGCGCCCCGCAACGATTGGCCAGGTACAGCAGGACGTTAGCGACCGGGTAGAGCACCGCGTAGGCCACGCCGATCTCACCGCGCAAGGCGCCGATCGCCACCAGGCTGCCAACCATCGTGATTTCACGGATGTGGTCCGAGACCTGGTCGACCAGCGCGCCATAGCCCGAGCCCTGGCCCGTCGCGCGGGCGAGCGCCCCGTCCAGGGCGTCGAGCAGCACCGCCGCCACGAACAGCCCGAAGGCGACCCGCGGCGATGGAACCATGAGGACCCCGACGACGAATCCGAGCGGGATCTGGCTGAGCGAGACGGCGTTGGGCGGAACGCGCAGCCGGCGGAGCATCGCCACCGCGGGCCATAGCGCAGCCGCAAGCGCGCGCCGAACCGGCGTCAGCGCCAGGTGCTCGAGGCGCGAATAGGAATCCACCTGGGGGCGGGGGCCGCCACGTTGCATGCCGCAAGCTGGAGCTAGGTGTGCGCGCATCAGTGTAGGGGCAGCTCGCGCGCGCTTGCCGCCGCCTGGCTACGCGGACAGCTTCTCCGTCAGATACGCGCGCAACTGGTCCACGCTCACCCGGTCTTGCTGCATGGTGTCCCGGTGCCGCACGGTCACGGCGCCATCGTCCAGCGACTCGTAGTCGACCGTGATTCCGAAGGGCGTACCTGCCTCGTCCTGGCGAGCGTAGCGGCGGCCAATGGAGCCCGTCGCGTCGAAGAACGACGGCCAGGTCTCCAGCAGATCGCGATGGATTCGCACCGCCATGTCCAGGATGGGCGGCTTGTTGCGCACCAACGGGAACACGGCGACCTTGAACGGCGCGAGGCGCGGATGCAGATGCAGGAACACGCGCGGCTCGCCCTTCACGTCCTGCGTGGTGAACGCGTCGCACAGGAAGGCCAGCGCCGCGCGGTCCACCCCAAGCGACGGCTCGATCACGTACGGCAGCACGTGGCGTTTCGTCGCCTCGTCAAAGAACATCAAATCCACGCCGCTGGCGGCGGAGTGGGCCTTGAGGTCGTAGTCCGTCCGGTTGGCGATCCCGGCGATCTCGCCCCAGCCAAAGGGGAAGGCGTACTCCACGTCGGTGGTGGCTTTGGAGTAGTGCGCCAGCTCCGCGGGCCGGTGAGGCCGCAGCCGCAGCCGCCGCGGATCGAGGCCGAGCCGCTGGTACCAGGTCAGGCAGCCGTCGATCCACTCCTCGAGCGCGCGTTCATCCTCGCCTGGAATAACGAAATATTCGATCTCCATTTGTTCGAACTCTCGGCTTCGAAAGATGAAGTTGCCGGTGGTGATCTCGTTCCGAAATGCCTTGCCGATCTGCGCGATGCCGAAGGGCAGGCGCACGCGTGAGGAATCCAGCACGTTCTTGAAGTTCACGTAAATCGCCTGGGCCGTCTCCGGCCGCAGATAAGCCACCGCCGCGTCGTCCTCAAGCGGGCCCACGAACGTCTTGAACATCGTGTTGAACTGGCGCGGGGCCGAGAGTGCGCTGCCGTCATACGGGCATTGCAACTCCGGCGCGTCATCGGTGCGAAAGCGTCGCTTGCAGGTGGAGCACTCCACCAGGGGATCGTTGAAGTTCGCGACGTGCCCGCTGACTTCCCAGACGCGGGGGTGCATGAGGATGGCGGCGTTCAGGCCCACCATGTCGTCGCGCGTGCGCACCATGTCGTGCCACCACGCGTCCTTGATGTTCTTGATCAGCTCGGCGCCCAACGGACCGTAGTCCCACGTGCTCCCAAAGCCCCCGTATATTTCGGAGCTTGGAAACACGAACCCGCGCCGACGGGCCAGCGAAACCAGCGTCTCAAGGTCAGGTGCGGCCACTACCGATCCTTCGTGCGGGCGTTCGTCCGCCGGCGTCGTCCGACCCCGGGTCGGATCCCGTTGCGTTGGGACACCGCGAGCGAAAGCCCTTGCCAGCGGACGCCCTCCCCGGTAGGCGCTGTTTCGCGGCGGACGCCTCAGGGTTCATACGAAGGTCGCGGACGCGCCACTCCGCCCGTCCGGCCCAGGAGCGCACCCGACTTGAGATCGCGCTCGGTCACGGCGCCCGCGTACGCCTGCAGGATTTCGCGCAGTTCGGCGCGCACGGATGCCCCCACGCGGACGCGCGCCGCGCCGGCGAAGCCCTCCTCCGCCAGGTATCGCAGCACCTTGAGAGTGTCCACCGCCAGCGGCCGCGCACTTGCGCCGGGGGCGCAGGCAGCGCACGCCACGCCGCCCAGCGTGGGGGCAAAGCGGTGGCGGCCCGGGACGACTGCGCTGCGGCAGACCGTGCAGACATGCAGCTCGGGACGGTACCCGTGCGCGGCGAGGAGTGTCAAGGCCAGCGCCGTCAGCCAGGTATCGACATCCGCGGTGGCCGGCTCGATGCCGTGCAGGAACGCCAGCAGCGCGGCGTAGGCGTCGGGCGCGCTTTCGCCCTCTTCCGTAAGGCCATCGAGCAGTTCGATGGCCCAGCCGGCCGCCGCGAAGGCGTGCAGGTCGGCGCGCACGCGTGTGAACGTGTGCAGCGGCTCGACCTGCGAAAGGATGTCGAGGTTGGCACCCACGACGCCCAGCACGCGCACCTGGCTGAAGAGCTCCAAATGCGGCCCCAGCCGGCTGCTGGGCTTGCGGGCGCCGCGCGCCACCAGTCGCCGCTTGCCGAACTCACGGGTGTAGAGCGTGATGATGCGATCCGCGTCGCCCAGCTCGCGGCGGCTCAGCACCACGCCTTCGGCCTTGTACGTGCTCGAACGCTGCATGCTGTCTCTACTCTATCGGACCGGTTGAGCCGGTTGCGGGCAAGGCGTTCGCGGAACTCGACGGAAGGCGGCGGACGACGCCCCGCGCGGACTCGAAGGCGTCAAGGCCGGCGCAGACCTGGCGGCTCGCCCGATGTGGCGGGTGTGCCTCCCCGCGCTCCGACTGGCGATCGGCTAGCGCAGCTTCGCCAGCGCGGTCCGCATGCGGTCGAGGGCCTTCTGGATGTTGGCGCGTGAATTGGCGAAGGAGAGCCGCAACGAGTCCTCGCCGACGCTCCCGAACGCACTGCCCGACAGCGCCGCAACGCCGGCCTCATCCAGCAGGAGCTGCGCGATCTCCTTGGCGCTCTTCCGGAACCCGCGAAGCTGTGGGAACACGTAGAACGCGCCGGCCGGACGCAAGCACGAGACGCCAGGGATCGCGTTCAATCCGTCCACGATCAAATCGCGCCGCGCCTTGAATTCGGCGACCATTTCGGTAACGGCGTGCTGCGGCCCGTTGAGCGCCTCGATTCCGGCCATCTGGATGAAGCTGGCGGTGCAGCTCGTGCAGTTGGTCTGGAGTTGCGCGATGGCGGCCGCAATCTCTGGGTGGGCGACGCCGTAGCCCATGCGCCAGCCCGTCATGGCGTACGTCTTGGAGAACCCGTCCAGTAGGATCGTCTTCTCCTGCAGGCCGGGCTCAGCCGCAACTGACGCGTGCGCGACCTCGCCGTACATGATGCGGCAGTACACCTCGTCGGAAAGCACGTACACGTCACGATCGGCGAGGAGCTCGCCGATCGCCCGGATGTCAGCGGGCGTCAGCACACCGCCGGTCGGGTTCTGCGGCGAGTTCATCACCAGCAGCTTGCTGCGCGGGGTGAGCTTGTCGCGCAGTTGGTTCACGTCCAAACGAAATTGGCGTTCGGGCCGCAGCGGCAGCGGGACCGGCGTCGCCCCAACGAAGCGGATAACCGATTCGTAGATGGGGAAGCCCGGATCGGGGTAGAGCACTTCGTCCCCGGGTCCGCAGAGCGCCATGATGCCGAAGAACAGGATCGGCTTGGCGCCGGGCGTCACCACGACCATATCCGGCGTGACCGCGATGCCCCGCGCGGCGCTGATGTGCTGGGCGATCGCCTCGCGTAACTCGGGGAGCCCGGCCGAAGGGCCGTAGTGGGTATAGCCGTCGTCGAGCGCACGTTTGGCCGCTGCGACGATGTTGGCAGGCGTAGCGAAATCGGGCTCGCCGATCTCCAGGTGCACGATGTCGCGACCCTGCCGTTCGAGCGCCTTGGCACGCGCCAGCACGGAAAACGCGGTTTCCGTGCCCAACCGCCCCATCGCGGTGGCCAGATGCGGATGCGTGAGCAGCGTCATGCGTCTCGATCCTCGGCGTGGGGACGCGTTCCGCCACGACCAGGACAGGCTGCAAAGTGTGGCATTGTAGCCCGTTCGGCATCACAAGCGGATCAGCGGGGAGGCCGTCGCGCCCGCAGCGTCGCCACGCCAGCCGCGGCCGGCCCAGGTCACGCCATTGGTTCGACACCTCACTGCTTCCTGGGCCGCGGCCGCCTGCGGGTCGGCGCCCGCGCGGACGCCCCAGGCGGAGCACATCTCCCCGCCCGCACCGCAGGGCGTCTGGCACTGCCGGCGAGCTGGCCTGGGCGGGTTGCGCGGCGGTCCATCTGCACGGTCGCCTCGCCATTGCGGCGGACCGGCGAGCCGCCACAGTTGGCGACCAGCTGTGGCGCAGCCCGCCGGAAAGGCCTGCCAGCGCATCCCCTACCCCGGCTTCGTCGCCACGAACACCATGCGCTCGCTATCGGCGAGAAATGGATCGAGCCGCGCGCTGCCGTACAGCTCGATCTGCCGAAAGCCCGCCGCGCGCAGGAGTAGTTCCATCTCGTACCGATGGACATACCGCAGGCGCAGCGCAACCGTGCGGCGTTGCAGGGATCCGTCTGGCCCGGCCGTGTCGTAGTGGTGCAGCGCCTCGATCCGTTGCGTCGCGGGGTCGATGTCCCAGGACACGCAATGCGTAACCAGCGCGTTGCCCGACGCCTTGAAGGTGCTTTGTACACGTAACACGCCATCCTGCGCCGCCAGCCGGTCGAGCGTCGGATGGAAGATATCGATGGCCAGGATTCCCCCCGGCTGGAGCGCATTGAAGGCCGATTCGACCGTATCCAGGTGATCGTCGGTGCCACCGAGGTGGAGGAACGTATCCTGCGCGCACAGCGCGAGGCCGTACGGGCGCTTGACCACCAGCCGGCGCATGTCGGCCCGTTCGAGGACAACGGCGACGCCCTTGTCGCGCGCTTTGCCGTGCGCGATGGCGAGCAGGGCGTCCGAGAGATCGATCCCGTGCACGTCGAAGCCCGCACCGGCTAGGGGCGTAATGACCCGTCCGGTGCCACACCCAAGGTCGAGGACCGGCCCGCCGGTCCGCCGGGCCAGCACGGTGTAGAGGTCGAGATCATCCGCCCAGCCGCCTTGCTCGGCCTCATAGAGATGCGCGATCGCGGCGTAGGGATCCTTGGCGTCGCTGACCCACTCGATCATGGCCGCACCGACAACCGCCGCAGGACGAGCTCCGAGAAGACCACCGCGATCGCGATCGCCGCCACGAGCGCCGGACGGCCAAGGCCGTTGAGCCAGCTCACGGCCAGCGCGACGACGCCGCAGGCGCTCAGCAGCGCCTGGCGCGTGATCGGCCAGGTGGTGGCCAGTTCCGTTCGGCCCAGCACGGCGGTGCGGACCCAGTGCCCCGCGAACCACGCGCCGAAATCAGTCCCGAATGCCAGCGTGGCGAGGAAGGCGATGACGTTGTCGGAACGGCTCGGGTTGGTGAAAACCACGATGTAGACCAGCATGGCACCGCACAGCATGGCGCCGCCTAGCGTGATGCGCGCCGTCCAACCGGCCAGATCGAATGCGCCGCGCTGGGGCGTGACCGAAGAGCGCAATTGACGCCGGCGCGGTTCGAGGGTGTCGAGCCGCAATTGCGTAACTGAAACGTTGGGCGCCGTAGCCGGATCAGACGCTGGACGGGGCACCGCTACCCCACGGCCTTCAAGCGTGCGGGCAGGCTCTGCCGCGGGTCGAGGCGTGGGCTGGTGCGGCCGCGCACGATCGGCACGACGTCATCGAAACCCGCGGGCACGAAGCGCTCGGGTTCGCAGGCGACGATGATTTGCGGGAACCGCTCGGTCAGGGCGGACGTTCCGATTGCGTCGAGCAGGGCCGCGACGCCGTCGCCCGCGGTCTCACCTTGGGTCAGCCACAAAAACGCGGGCGGGTGTGTGACGTCCCGCGGCGTGGCCGCCGCCACGAACGCCACCGCGACGGCAAGATCGATCAAGCGTCCTGCCGCGACCGGCAGCTCGTTGGCCGCCGTCCAGGCGTCCCGCTCCTCATCCCACAGGTCCACCTGCAAGCCGGCGCCCACACGGAGATCCCAGTGGGCGCCGCCGGTGACTGCGCCGAGCAGCAGGCGGGCATAGGCCTCGGTGGCGGGCAGGACCGCCTCGGCCATGGCGTCCAACGCGCGCTCCACAATCATGGCGGCGGACTGTCGAATGCGGCGGCGCTGGAGCGCCGCGTCCAAGGCCTGTCGCGCGACACTGAGACTCGCGTCGCTCCGAGGGCAGCCGGTCCGCGCCTCAAGCGCGCGAGTCCTCACCTCAAGCTGGCGGACCTCGGCTTGCGCCGCTTGGAGTTCGGCCCGGGCGGCGGCGGGATCGGGCGCAGCGGTGGCGTCGAGGTCCAGGACGAGCGCGCGGACCTCAGCCACGGACGGCGCCGGGCCGGCGTCCAATCCAGCGGCGCGCGCCGCCGCGGCCACCTCGCCTTGCGCCCGGCGCACGGCCGCATGCGCTTGGCGCAACTGAACGTCAGCCTCACGCCGAGCCCGGCGCGCGTGCGTTTCGCCGTGGCGCGCCAGCGCGTCGATCAGCGCGAGGCGCGCGTCGTGGCGCGGCTGGTCGACGGCCGCCAGCTCGCCCGCCGGCAACGCGCGGTGCTCGCGCAGGTGGTTCGCGATGACGGCTTCGACATTCCGCAGGGCGTCGGCGGCCGCGGCCACTTCGCCGACGGCGGCTTGGTGACTGAGTTCCACCTTCGGCAATTCATCGAGCCGTGCCTGCAAGACCACATGCTCGGCGCGCAAGCCGTGGAGCGCACGCGTGATTTCAGCGACTGCATCAGCGAGCCCCGCCGCGCGCGCGCTCGCCGTCGCGCGTTGCTGTGCGCGCGCGGCCGTCTCGAGACTGGCCCGCACGCGGGCCTCGATCTCGGCCAGCCGCACTTCCGCGGCAGGCGCATCCGCAGCCGTGGCACGGGCTTCGAGCCGGCGCACCTCGCCTTCCGCACGCTCCAAACGTCGGCGTGCCTCCGCCAGCGCCTCTGCACGATCCGTTGCGCTCGCGCGCCGATCGCTGTCGGAGGCGAGTTGCAGGCGCGCCGTCGCGCTGCCGAGCAACAGTTCGGCG
>Ga0194121_10011600_pt1 | contig 10445 bp, 9 predicted proteins | sample TA2MahCa50mmetaG_FD_148609 | JGI IMG/M metagenome (GOLD analysis project Ga0194121, IMG submission 148609) | Freshwater microbial communities from Lake Tanganyika, Tanzania - TA2015020 Mahale Deep Cast 50m | ecosystem: Environmental > Aquatic > Freshwater > Lake | place: Tanzania: Lake...
GCGTGGCAGCCGCTGACGTTTGGCGGCGTGGTTGCGTTGACACGGGCTAGCTGGACGCGGCTTTTGCTAGTGCAAGCGGCCGTGGCCGTGGCGGTGGCCGTGGCCGTGCTCATGGTGCTGGGGCGCGGCTGGTTTCCCGCGGTAACGGACGCGGTGCACGCGCTGACGGATTTCGGATCCGTGCGCGGCGGCCGGCTGGCGTGGCCGCGAGCCGAAGCGGTGGTGCTGGCGCAGAACCGCTTTCTCGGCCTCGCAATTGACCTCGAGGAAAACGGCGAGGCGGGACAAATCGCGGACTTGCAGGTCGAGTTCACGCGGGAACGCATCAAGTTGGTGTCGCTGCTGGGCTACGCTTCGCTACCTTATCCAGTGGAGATGGAGATCGAGCTGAACCGGCAGGTGCTCGATCCTTGGTGGAACGCGTGGCGACCGGCGTTTTTCTTCGCGGGCGGATTGGGAGCGGTGGCGTGCCTGTTCGTAAGCTGGGGCTTGCTGGCGACGTTGTATGCGGTGCCGGTGCGGATCTTAGCAGGTTTAGCGGGGCGCGCGGCATCGACTGGGAAGTGCTGGCGGGTGGCGGCGGCAGCTCAGCTGCCGGGCGCGCTGTGGTTGGGTGGGGCAATCCTGCTATACGCAGCGGAGCGACTGTCGTTGGCTGGGCTGGGCTTGGCGTTCGGGCTGCACTTCGTAATCGGTTGGGTGTATTTGATAGGCGCGCCGTTCTGCCTGCCGCGCAAGGACGACGCTGCGCCCGCCGCGGGCGCGAATCCGTTCACGCCAGCTCCACCCGGGGGGAAGACGGCTCCACCGCCGGAACCAACGGGCAAAAATCCCTTCCAAGGTGGCCCACGCACATGAGCATGGTTGCGCCGCTGCCGTGTTTCGCTAGGCTTTGCGTCATGATTTTTACGGCGTGCCGTCGCCTCGCCTTCGGCCTGCTCCTGCTGTTGTCAGGCGCGGTGGGCTGCATCCCGACGCGGGACAACGGCGGGGACGAGGAGCGCGAGCCGCATTTTCAGCGCGGGCGCGAGATGTCCCGAGCACAGGACTTTCGCGGCGCGGCTGAAGCCTTCGAGCGTGCGGTTGAGGCGAACCCGCGCTCAGGGGCGGCGCACTTCGAATTGGGCCTGCTCTACGAGACACGGCTTAACGATCCAGCGGCAGCTGTCTTCCATTTCGAACGGTTTCTCAAGCTACGACCAAACTCAGACAAGGCCGACGTGGCCCGCCAGCGCGCGACCAGCTGTAAGATGGAGTTGGCCAAGTTATTCCTCATCGCTCCCAACACGCCATCCGTGCAGAAGGAAATGGATAAACTCAGGGGCGAGATCGAGCGGTTGGGTTTGGAAAACCACCAGCTCCGTCGACATGTGGAAGTGCTCACCGCACAGGCAGCTGCACGCGGCGTGCTGACGACTGCGGCGCCGCCCGCCGTGGCGTCCTCAAAACAGGCCCCGGCGCCGCCAACACCCGTGCCCATAGCGACGAAATCGCCAGGGTCACCAGTCACGCCGTCGTCCACACGCACACACACGGTGAAGGCGGGTGAAATTCCTGAGACGATCGCGCGGCGCCATGGCGTGAAGGTTGAGGCCTTGCTCGCGGCCAATCCCGGCCTTGATCCTAAGCGGCTCAGGATCGGTCAGACGTTGAACTTACCCGCGCCATGAGCTTTCCGGTGAACCGCCCGAGGGGGCACCCTAAAATTTGGGCAGGACAAGGATCGAGCCCGAATGCCGAAATCCGAAGGCCAAATCGTGATTCCGAAGTTCGAAATCCAAGTTCCGCAAGCAGTGTGAGCGTCCGACCCGCCGGTTGGACTCCGGCGCCCTCCCCTTACCGCCTAGCATGAAACGCCTTGTCTTTCTCGCGATCACCGCATTTTTCCTCACGATGAACGTGCTATTGTGGCGTTCGGAGTTTCGCGCACAAGGCGAGGGCAACCCTGTGCCGTTGGCTGCAGTGTGGGAGCGCATTCTCCGCGCACCAGACGACTCCGACCTCGAGATTTTTCACCAGAAACGGAAAATCGGCCACCTGCGTTGGGCGGCAAACACGGGCGATTCCGCCATCACCAATGCGCCTAACGCGAGTGACGATCTGCAGGAGGGTATGGTGCGCAAGGTCAGCGGCTACACCATTGACATCCTGGATGGCCGGCTTGACTTGGGTGAGAATTTCAAACGGGTTCGGTTCACGATGAACACCACGTTCAATCCGAACCATCAATGGCAAACCTTCAACCTCCAGTTCATCCAGCGCCCAGCGACGCTCGAAGTTAACGCCTCTGCCCACAACGAAACGCTCATGCTGGCTTATCGGCAGGGCGAGGACCTGGTGTCACGCACGCTCACGTTCGCACAACTCCGCGAGCCGACAAAGCTATTACAAGAACTAGCCGGCCCGGTACCGCTGGGTTTACTCACGGGGGGACTGCTCAGCGGCCTTGGCGGCGGCGGGCCGGGCGCGGAACTGGTCGCCTTGCCCGTATTGCAAAAAGTTTCGCTCGGCCTCCAGTGGGACTCGCGGCAGGACTGGCTCAAGGTGGGCAGTGCCAAGCTGCGCTGCTACCGCTTGCACGCGCGCCTGCTGGAGAAACACCAGGTGGTCATTTACGTCAGCCGCGTCGGCGAAATCCTCCGCGTCGAGCTGCCCGACGGCTATATGCTGCAAAACACACGGATGCTCTTACTGTGAGCTATTCCTTTCCTCTTGCTCTCGATTTACGCTGCGCCTTATCCGCAGCAACGCTAGTAAAAGGGCAAATTTTCGGCTGAAACTAAGCTTAGTAGGATAGACCGCTGCATGATTGAACTCCGCAACCTTACCAAACGGTTTGGCGAACTGACCGCTGTGAACGACGTGACGCTGACCGTCCATCGTGGCGAATTCTTCGCCGTGCTCGGGCCGAACGCCGCTGGTAAAACTACTACGATCAAAATGATCACCGGCTTGATCAAGCCGACCAGCGGCGCGGTGCGCGTGGCGGGTTTCGACGTGCAGGCCGAGCCGTTGGAGGTGCGCCGTCGGCTGGCCTACGTGCCGGACTTTCCATTCCTCTATGAAAAACTCACGCCATGGGAGTTCTTTCGCTTCATCGGCCAGCTCTTTCAAATGGCGGACGAGCGTATCGAAGCTGCGGCGCGCGGGCTGATCCCGCGCTTTAATCTAGAGGATTATCTGCGCAAACCCATTGAGGGCCTCTCGCACGGCACGCGTCAGCGCGTCGCCATCGCCGCCGCGCTGCTGCACGATCCCGAGGTGTTCGTGATTGACGAGCCAATGGTCGGCCTCGACCCGCATCACGCGCGCGTGGTGAAGGACATTTTGAAGGAACGGTCACGTACGGGCATGACGGTATTCCTCTCGACACATCAATTGAGCGTGGCGGAAGAGATGGCCGACCGCATCGGCATCATGCACCAAGGCAAATTCGTCGCCGTCGGGACGAGCGAAGAATTGCGCCGGCAGAGCGGCTCTGATGGCGTGTTAGAGCACTCGTTTCTCGCGCTCACGCGACAGGAGGCAAACCTGAGCGAGGAAAAGGCAACGGGTGCGAAAAGAGCGTGACCCGGGCGGGGCGCTCTCCTAGCTTCCGCGCCATGCCAACGTGGCGGGAACGCGCGGATAACTTTTGCGAGCATGGTATTCTCTGCCTTGTTGTCGCGTTGCTCGTTATCGGACCGCTGCTGCTAGGCGGGGCGCACGCCGAGTTCTTTGCGGTGATGGCCGGACTGGGCGTGGCCGCACTGTTGCTATGGGTGGTGCGGTTGTGGGTCGCGCCGGAGCCGACGGTATTCTGGCCGCCACTGGCATGGGTAGTAGTAGCTGCGCTAGGGTACGCATTGGTGCGCGGCCATTACGCCGTGCTGGAATACACGACCCTCGGCGAACTGTTGCGGTTGGGGCTTTGCGGAGTGGTCTTCTTCGTCGTGCTCAACAACCTCGGACACCGCCACACGGCGGGTTGGGTGACGGGCGCGCTGATGGCGGTGGCAGCCTTCGGGGCGATGTATGCCATTTTTCAGGCACTCACCAGGTCTTCGCAGGTCTGGCACTTCGCGCGGGCCGAGGGATACATCGGGCGAGGCTCCGGCACCTACATTTGCCCAAATCATCTCGCGGGCCTCTTGGAAATGGCGCTACCACTCGGCCTGGCGCTCCTGTTCCTCGGGCGCATCGGACACATGGCGCGGATCGTGACCGGCTACGCCGTGCTGGTAATGGTGGCGGGGCTGGCTGCCACACAGTCGCGCGGCGGCTGGGTGGCAACAGCGCTTGCACTGCTGGTGTTCTTCGCCGTGCTGCTCAGACAGCGCGGGCTGCGCGTCCCAGCGTTGTTGCTCTTACTCATGCTGGGCGGTGCAGCGGTGTGGTTTATTGCGGAAGTTCGCGTGTCGTCGGAACGCATCCGCCAAGCTCTCGGCGATGAACAGCTCAATGATGTCCGCCTCTACATCTGGCCCGTGGCGACACGCATATGGCACGAACATTTTTGGTGGGGCGCGGGGCCTGGGCACTTCGATCCTTTGTTCCGCCAGTTTCGCAGCTTACATGTGCAGGCCCGCCCTGACCGCGTACACAATGACTACCTGAACCTGCTGACCGACTATGGATTGGTCGGGATGATTATCGCGCTGTTCATGCTGGGCTTGATCGCATGGACGATCCTCCGCGTTTGGCCGCACGTGCAGCGGGAGGGGGACGACTTCCGCGCGCAGCAGAGCAATCGCGCCGCGTTCGTACTCGGCGCAGGCACGGGCGTGCTGGCACTGTTATTTCACGCGTTTGTGGACTTCAACTTTCACATGCCCGCCAACGTCGTGGCTTTCACCGCGTTAGTCGCGCTGTTGGCTGGGCATCTGCGCCACACACCGCAGAATTTTCGCGTCCCCTTGCACCTGCTGGGACGCGGGGCCGTGACGGTGGCCGCACTGGCGGTGGCCGTTGTGCTTGGACACGCGGCGGCCCGGCGCGGGCTGGAGGAACACCTGCTGCGCCGGGCCAGCGATCCCCGCACTAACCGCGACGAGCAGTTCGCGCTGCTGCAACAGGCACACGCGCTCGAGCCGACTAACCCGGACACGCACTTCGCCCTCGGCGAGGTGTTGCGTGTGACCGCATGGGAAATGCCGCCCGGGCAGCAAGAAGGAGTGCGCGCCGCCATGCCATGGTTCGAAAATGTTTGGCGGCTCAACCCCTACGACCCCTTTTCGCGCCTTCGTTACGGGATGTGCCTAGATTTGCTGAGCGAGCGCGAGAGTGCCACGCAACATTTCCTGCGCGCGCTAGAACTGGACCCGGTGGGGGCGTTCACGCTCTCACACGTCGGTTGGCATTACATACAGTTGGAGGACTGGGCCAACGCGCGCAAATACCTCCGCCGCGCTGCCGAGATGCCCGGCGCGGACTACACCATCCCAAACACTTACCTGCCGGTAGTGGAGGAAAGGCTGACTGAGCAAGAACGGCGAACAAAGGCCAAGTGAGTTTTCCACTAGCCCGCGCGTCACTTCCCGCCACCAAGCAACTCGTGGCCGCGACGCAGCAATGCCTCCGTGTCCTGCCAACCGAGGCACGCGTCAGTGATGGAAACGCCGTAACGCAGTTGTTTCAAGTTGGCTCCTAACGGTTGGCTGCCCTCCTCTAGGTTGCTCTCCAGCATTACGCCGATGACCGACGGACTGCCCGCCGCGCGCTGCTCAATGATGTGCTCCCACACCGTCTGCTGGCGCGTGTGCTTCTTGCCCGAGTTTGCGTGACTGCAATCCACGATCAGTGCGCCGGGGAGACCGGCATCGCAGAGTTGTTGCACCGCGTCGGCAATGCTGCGTTCGTCGTAGTTCGGCGCGTGCTTGCCGCCGCGTAGCACGACGTGTCCCCATTGGTTACCCGTGGTCTGGATGATGCAAGTGCGCCCGTCAGGGTCAATGCCGAGAAAACTATGCTCGTGGCGGGCCGCTTTCATCGCATTGACGGCGGTTTCCAGACAGCCATCCGTGCCGTTCTTAAAACCCACGGGCATCGAAAGCCCACTGGCCATCTCGCGATGTGTTTGCGATTCCGTCGTGCGCGCGCCCACCGCCGCCCAGCTCACGAGGTCGGCAAGATATTGCGGCACCACCGGATCGAGAAACTCTGTGCCCGCCGGCATCCCAAGCCCAACGATGTCCAGCAACAGTTTGCCACCGGATCGAGAAACTCTGTGCCCGCCGGCATCCCAAGCCCAACGATGTCCAGCAACAGTTTGCGCCCGACCTTGAGGCCCGCCTCGATATCGCACGAACCGTCAAGGTACGGATCGTTGATAAGGCCCTTCCAGCCGAGGATTGTGCGCGGCTTTTCAAAATACACGCGCATCACGATCTCCATCCGGTCGGCGAATTCTTGCCGTAGCGGCAGCAGGCGTCGCGCGTAGTCCACCGCCGCCACGGGGTCGTGGATAGAGCACGGCCCCACGATCACCAGTAATCGATTATCCTTACGGTCGAGAATGCTCTGCACCGCATGTCGGCCAGCGACGATCGTCTGGATAACCTCTGGGGTGAGGGGAAGTAAATCGGCTAGATGGCGCGGCGTGAGGATGGGCCGCGTAGCCTGGATGTGCCAATTATGCGTGCTCTGCATTAATGCCCCATCGGCTTAACTCGCCATATGGGGGAATCATTTTGCCGTAATCGACCATCGCCCCGCAAGCGGGGATTCATGAGGCTGTCAGGCGCGTGCTGCTAGTGGGATGGCAGCGTGAAGGGTCAATCGGGCCGTCAGGCTTCTTGGAGAAGAACGGGCATGGAGCGACGCTCACTGGCGAGATGAAGCAGAGACTTCAAAGTATCGGCCCAGCAGTCGCGCGAAAGGCAACGGCACACAGTAGGCGAAAAGGCACTTTAGTTTACGGAGTCATAAATGCCGGTAGCGAGGCGCGACTTGCGAGGGAGCATTCGAGATGAGGAAAACGAGACTGATTAGTAACTTAACGAATCAGCAACTTGACGCGCGGCGTAAGGCAAAACTCAGCAAGTGTAAGGGTGCTAGGAAAACTTCGCCTCAATTCTCCAACTTGTAGTGGCGCAAACCGCTCAGTTGAGCCGCAATGCGCACAACGAATAGAGGATTATTGATCAAATAGCGCGGGCCGAGCCGACGCGGCTCGCAGCATAGACGGTAAAACCATTCCAGCCCCGCTCGTTGTATCCAACGTGGCGCTTGCGTAACGTTGCCGGAAAGAATGTCGAACGCCGCGCCCACACCCAGCATCACCGTGACATCAAGGCGCGGCAAAAACTCCGCCATGAAACGCTCCTGCTTCGGCGTACTGAGGCCGACCCAGAAAAAATCCGGGCGCGCCGCCGCGACCTGCGTGGTCAGCATGGCTTGCTCGGCTTCATTCAGCGGACGAAAAGGCGGCTCGCAGGTGCCCGCGATGACCAGACCAGGGAATTTTTCCGTGAGCACGCCGCGGAGCTTTTCCGCCGTGCCGTTGCTGCCGCCATAGAGAAAGTGCCGCCAGCCGCGCGCGGGTGATTCGCGCATGACCAGCGTCATCAAGTCAGGTCCATACACACGGTCCATCGCCCGATAGCCCGCAAGTCGGCCAAGCCAGACCATCGGCATGCCGTCGGGCGTGACGAGGAAGGCGCGGTTATGAATGCGCCGTAAATCTGGGTCCACCTGTGCCTCGCTTACGCCATGGACGCCAGTGACGCACACGTAGCCCTTTCGACGTGCGTTGACCGCATCCGCAAGCGCGTTGACCGCCGCCGGTAGGTTCAGCATGGAGACGCCGACGCCAAGGACGTTTACGCGCGGCGGTGACTCGGGAGCGGAAACGTTCACGTAAAGAGATAATCACCGCAAAGACCGGAGCACGCAAAGCTGCAAATCGCAGCGTGTAATTAAATCGTCACCTGGTTTTTTCCGGCCGTGTACATCCCAGTCGTTGATTGCTCATACATCTACCCGCTCCTGCGGCCGTACCGCTCGTTACCTACAGCTTAATTGCTCCGGAGCAGGCGGAAATTTTACATCAAATGTCCGAGCGCTCACACAGTCAGTTGCCGTTCGCGCGCGGTCACTTGCCAGCGTTCGCTGGCCTGGCCGGCACGCACCGTGGTGACAAAGGAGTGCAAGGCAACCGTTGGACAGACATGCCGTGGCACACCATAAAGCACGTCTCCCACAACGAATTCATTGGCACGGGCGGTCTCGACCACCAAATGTTCCTCGCTTTGCATCACCGCCGTCGCTTCCGGGAGGTTTAAGAACTGCACCCGCGGATGAGGGTTCTCTGCAGCGACGGCTTTGTGCCCGAGATCTAGGCAGAGCCGGTTGTCTCCGGGCTTGCTAATGACACGCGTGGCAAGAATTGCTGCCGGCAAAAAAACAAGATCTGGCAGCATTTTCTCATAACCAAAGTCCCATAAAACACAGGTGCCGGGGCTGCATTCCACGTCGGCGCGCCGTGCATGAATCGGAAATGTAGGGGTGCCTCCGGCGACGATGTTGGGCACCGCTAATTTCGCCGCGTTTAATTCCATGCGCAACTGCTCGACCGCGGTCCACTCTCGTTCGCACTGCTCGGTGCGCTTGGCTAGATCAGTCACGTGGTTGTGGCCGTCGTAGCAGTGCAAGCCCGCCGCGCGTAACCCCGGCGTGCTGCCGATAAGCCGATACAATTCGAATGCGTTTCGACCGGGCGAAATCCCCGTGCGGTGCATCCCCATGTCCACATCGAGGTAAAGGTCAAGAACGCGTCCCGCCGTTGCGAAGGCGGCGCCCAACGCGCGGATCGCGTCCGCGTCGTCCGCTACGGCGGCGAACTTCGTCCCGGGAAACTTCTGCGTCAGCGCTAGCAGTCGCACGACGTTTGGTCCAACCGGCTGGTACGCCAGCAGCACGTCTGGCGCGCCTGCGCCCGCTGTCATCTCCGTCTCCGCGATCGTGGCGCACTTAAACTTAGTAATGCCCAGCCCAAGCTGAAGCCGGATGAGTTCGGGCATCTTGTGTGTCTTCATGTGCGGACGCAGCCGCGCTACGCCACCTGCGCTGGTAATCATCCGCCGCACGTTCTCCGCTACCCGGTCGGGATAAACGAGCAGGGAAGGTGAAGGGACCACGCCCATATTGGCGACACGGTACCAATCAGGATTCATGGGCTGAGAATCGGGGAAAGCCCCCCAGGGCGGAAGGGAAAATTCTTCGCTCGCCATTCAAACCTGCGAGTCACCGGGCGAGTTCGAAGACAGCCTCAACCTCCACCGCAACGTTGCTGGGCAGGGAGGCAACACCTACGGCACTGCGGGCGCCGAGGCCGCGCTCACGACCAAACACGTCGAGCATCAGCTCGCTAAAGCCGTTGACGACCTGCGGTTGGTCTTTGAAGCCGGGCGGACAGTTTACCATACCCAACACCTTCACCACACGTCGCACACGATCAAGGCTACCGAGCTCTTGTCGCAACGACGCAAGAACGGCCAGCCCACATTGCCGCGCGGCGGCTTTGCCTTGTGCGACGGTGAGTTCCTCGCCCACGCGGCCGGTGATGAGTTGGCCGTCCGCCGCGCGCGAGATGTGGCCGGAGACGAACGCGAGGTTCCCGCTGACGACGACGGACGTAAGCGTGGCTGTGGGACCGGGCTTGCTCACGGCTGGCAGCGTGAGCTTCAGCTCCGCTACGCGGCGTTCAATGGTGTCAGGTAGCGGGGTGGCAGTAGTGGAAACTCGCGGTGACGTCGGGGTTTGACAGGCGGTGAGAACGAGCAGGGAAAGGGCAACGGACAGGGTAAATGCAGGAAACGGGAAAAGTCTTGTCTGAATCTGACCCGGCTCTGTGGTGCATCCGCGCGGATTAGCGCCGTGAAAGTAGAACGGTCGCCAAAGCAGAGTAGAATGAAGATTGGGATTTCGGGCAGGCGTAAGAACGGTGAGGTCGGATGACTTCGGTTTTGTGCTCATATTCACAATCCTGCTCCGCAAGCTTCATCTTAGTTCAAAAATACATTCTACCTCCACCGCGATGTTTCCCGGCAGCGGGCCCATGCCCACAGCGCTGCGCGCGCCCACGCCGGCGTCGTCGCCGAACACTTCGCGCATGAGTTCGCTGAAGCCGTTGATGACCTTCGGGTGGTCATAGAAGTCGGCGGCGGTGTTGACCATACCGAGGGTCTTAACGAGGCGCTTCACGCGATCGAGACTGCCTAGTTCGTTGCGCAATGTCGCGAGGATAGCAAGGCCGACTTGCCGCGCGGCGGCTTGGCCCTGTTCTAGGCTTAAGTCCTTGCCCACGACGCCGGTGATCATCGTCTTGTCCACGCGCAATGGACCATGGCCGGAGACGTAGCACAGGTTCCCAGTGATGACGACCGGCTTGTAAACATGCGCGGGTTTTGGGGCGGCAGGGAGTTCGAGTTTAAGTTCGACGAGGCGGGCTGCAGCACTCATGTAGA
>Ga0194121_10011602_pt1 | contig 10442 bp, 6 predicted proteins | sample TA2MahCa50mmetaG_FD_148609 | JGI IMG/M metagenome (GOLD analysis project Ga0194121, IMG submission 148609) | Freshwater microbial communities from Lake Tanganyika, Tanzania - TA2015020 Mahale Deep Cast 50m | ecosystem: Environmental > Aquatic > Freshwater > Lake | place: Tanzania: Lake...
TATTACTCGACGACATGCGCATGCCGAAGACGCAGAATAGAGCTACTAAAAGGGAATAACGACAAATGTGACAAACGCAAAGTGGCAAAGACCGGCCCTTGAATATTGAACGAGCAGAACAGAGCTGGCTTAGGAAGGAAAAACAAGTGAAAAGTTAACTAATTTCTCCTCTTTCATTGTTTTCAAGGACAGGTCTTGGCTTAATTTGACATAACAGAGTAGACCGGGAAACTCAGGGGGAAGCGGAAGGGGAAATGGGGAGGGGGGGAGGGGGGGGAGATCGCACCGCAATTTAACGATGACATTACGACATTGCAACCATATTACAGATTGGGTCCTCCGCAGCATGGAGTTCTGGAGACAAAGACTGCTGGCAACAATAAACCAACAGCTACCGGAGCCGGAGCAGAAGGCGTTCAACCCAAAGTTCAACCTACCCAAGCTGGCAAACTACCGCGAGGATCCGGGACCAGAATTTTGGGAAAAATTTCCTAAATCCAAAACAATACCGGGAAAATCACTAGTATCCCCGGTAGAGCTCTTCAAACTCGCTAGGAAATACGGACTAGACGCATCACAAGAAGTCGAGGCAGCCCTTAGGGACCTGCGAGAAGGCGCAAGAATTGGCTGTCGGGGCGAAGCTAGGCAGCCCACGATTAGTAGTAATGCGGAAAGCTGCTTCGATTTCCCGGAGGAAATAACAGACTCGGTGGCCACGATGGTGGCTAGAAGGATTGCAGCCGGACCCTTCGAAAAGGACGAAGTACCCGCATCGGCAAAAATAAACGGCATGATGTGCAGGATCAAACCCAATGGCTCATGCCGGATCATATTAAACCTGTCGGCGCCAATCGGTTTGTCGGTCAACGACGGAATCGACTCTGATGAGTTCCCAACCCTTATGTCGTCAACCGGAAAGTGGGTGGAATGTCTAAATAGGGCGGGCAGGGGTTGCCTAATGGCCAAGATGGACTGGGAGATTGCCTACAAGCACATCCACGTACACCCAGACGACCTGAACCTACAGTGGTTCCATTGGCTGGGTCGGTACTTCGTAGAACTGTCGCTTATATTCGGCTCGGCCTCCAGCCCGGGCATATACGACAGACTAGCGAAAATAGTACTGCAGATAGCCATCCGCTCATCTGGTTTTAACAAGAAGCAGGTCTGCCAATATCTGGACGACGTCTGCGCGGCCGCGCAACCGTCGGCCCGACCTGGAGTAGCCGACTTTCGGAACGCATACATGGAAGTAGCACGGCAGGTCGGAATAAAAATGTCGCCGGAAGACGACCCGGAAAAGGCGTTCGGGCCCAGAACCCAAGGCACGGTACTGGGAGTCGCCTACAACACGATAGACTGGACCTGGGCCATACCCACAGAAAAGCTGGCCAGACTAGTACAGCAGATAGACACGGCGCTGCGAGCGGAGAAAATGACTCAGAGGGACATCTGGAGCCTAGTTGGCAAGATCATTCACTACTGCCCACTCATCCAGTCAGGCAGATTCAACATTGTCCACCTGATCAAGCTGAACAGCGCCTCCTCGGTCAAGAGCCACAAATCAGACATACCGCCAGAAGCAAAAAGGCAATTGTGGTTCTGGAGAACCATCCTGCTGGCCACAAATGGGGGCGCCAGCATACCAGTATTGCCCGAGGTAACACCGGCATGGGCGATTGAATTTTACACAGACGCCGCCGGCGGCAGCAGGCACAGCCCCGGGCTGGGATGCGGCGGCGTCTCCCCCGGCTGGTGGTTCTTCCTACACTGGGGCAAAGAGATAAACGGCGAGACCGTATTCGAAGGGAGGCGGCTAGGCCAGAAGCTGTCGGCCCTCGAGCTGGTCGGCCCGCTAGTCTGTGTCAGCAGCAACATTGAAAAAATACGGAATAGGCCAATCCGAATTTTCGTCGACAACTCCGGATCAGTGAACATTTGGCGCAAAGGATACAGCACCTCGTGCTCGCTGTGCACAACACTGGTGACAGCCATCGCGGACGTGGCGGCCAGCATCGGGTGCAGAGTGGCCATCGAAAAAGTCCCCCGATGCTCAACAATGGGCGCAACGATGGCCGACGCCCTCTCCAAGTCCGCGTTCAAGAGGTTCAGGGAGGCGGACGCGCTGAACAGCTGGGCACTACCGCCCGAACCCCAGCGGATACCCACAGCGATACTTAAGTGGGTGGAACACCCCAGGGCTGACCCCGACCTCGGCAGCAAGATCCTGTGCGACCTCCGCCAGGCGCACCTGGTCCTGGGCTACAATTGTTAAGAACACGTTGCTCAGTTGTAACTACGTCGAAGAATATTGTAATAAATATTGCACACATCTTGCGTACAATATTTTTAGGAGTATAAGGAATATGAGGATTCGGCGGTGCCAGGTATGGGGGACAGGAGATTGACCGGCATGCCTAATTGCCGGACATTACCAGTATGAGTATCCATCCTGTCTCTCATACCTCCAACCCATAGCCGGTACCGGTCCCCAGAAACGGTAATACTTGTCTGGGGATACCGGTACCGTATATCCCCTTACCATTAACTATCCACCGGTTTGCAAGCCAGTTTTCAGGACCCCATGTGTATTTAAGCGCCAAACCCAGGCGGTTACAATAGCGTGGGTGTCCGAATCTGGCGCGACTCGAATTAGGAATAGTTAAGGTCGTCATTAGTTTACGCGCAAAGACGAGAATGCCGCGCAAAACACAAACTGGCGCGTAAACAAACAAAAACCAGCACTTTATCCTTGATCACCGACCAGCGCACACAAATCTCCGTTATAAGTTATAAGTGTTACACGAACAAGTCATAAGTGTTACACAGAAGTTATAAGTGAAAAACCAGCCACAATGGCCGAGCTGGACCCCAGCTGTTTCATCGGGGACAGGCTCCTCGACACCGACATAGTAAGGTGTGAGGTGCAAAACAAGGGAGAGGCAGTAGATGCCCTGCTCACCGATGCAGGCTGGAAAGGAGAGCCAGCGGCATGCATCCTGCTCACCCTGGGCCAGGACAACACGACGATCGTGCAAGGAGAGTTGGTGACCAGGGGCATGGAGGAGAAGGAGGTCGAGTGGCCGGCGAACACCATCTGGCCGGCTGCCGACAAGAGGGTCAAGACAACGGTCACCATGCCGGCAATGGACAGCTTCCTGTTCCTCGACGGGGGGCTCACCTCCGACTTCATCAACGACGAGGAGGTCATCCACTTCAACAGGCTGCACCGCAAGGACCAGACACCGGAAACGATCACGGACGCGAACAGGCAGGCGAGGGGCATAGGGAGGTTCTGCCTCAGAATGCTGTGCAGCATCAAGTCGTCAACACACGCGGAGGTGAAACTAAGGTACACGGTGTACCTGTACCCGGATACCAGAGAGAACATGATGGCCATCTCGGAGTGTGCGACCAGACCGGAGTGGCCAGGAATGAAGCTCACGGAGGGGGAGCTGATCATGCTGCCCCCACCAACCGCACCGTGGGGGTGCCCAGTTCTGCCGGCGCTACTGCCAGCCCAGCCGCTGGAGGAGATCCCCAGGGTGCCCAGCAGCAGCGCCATGCGGGAGGCGATCGCCGCCATCATGCGCCGGTGCGGCATACCGGAAGGTTCGAGATCTGGAGCCAAGGTCCGCGAGAAGTGGGAGAAGATTGCCAGAAACCCGGCATCACTCACCAGCAAGCTGCCACCGACGGTCTGGCCAGGTCCAAGAATGCTGGCGGCGACATCAGCAGGCAACGAACCGCCAGTATCAGGTACCATTCAACATATTATGCATATATTTGTAACACAGGTACAGGATTCACTCACTATTGGTTTTGCGGACGCAGACCAGAGCCGAACTGGATCCGGGACCGGACACACCCAACCGGGACACCGGAGATCCGACAACCGATATCCGGATCACAAACTCACGGGTCTTGCGGATGCAGACCAGAGCCGACCACAAACCCGGAGCCGGAACGGTAGCACCACAAGAAATGAAAACACCGGTACCGATCGCGCAGAACCGGATCGCAAACTTATTGAATTTGCGGGAGCAGACCGGACCAAACCGAATACCGGACCGACAAGGAACACACTTCGGAACCAGCCGATCCGTACCGGAGCTGTACCGACACCAACACAGCCGCATAACTGGCAAACAGGTAAACAGGCTAACGGTACCGGAAAAAGACCCCAATGGCCCAATGGCCAGGATTAGGAAAAGATGGCATGAAGGTAATTGCCCAATGCGCTTCGCGGATGCGAGCAAAAGAAGCCTGGCGGACACCGGCCAAACCTGAGAACAGGTAAGAAGCACTTCACAGACGTGGGTGAGAACAAAATTTGAAGGTAAGGCATTGCAACGGTCAACGTGGACGCGAACCGTTCGGCCTTAGCAGAAAAGTACATGTGCCCTGACGGCACAACAGGAGCTTGGCGGAGGCCAGCACCACACAACGAGGCCACAAGCAGGCAAGTGGGGCACCACAAAAAACACATTAGGAGTTAAGCCAGGCAAGTTACACCATTAATTTGAACTTCCACATAGGTAGGAGCTACAAGCCGCGCAGGCTGGCGGGCTCAGAGAAATTTGGTGGGACAGGCAACATGAGCCCAAACCACACTAGATAGCATCACCATACCAGAACAAGCCAAGAAGGACCTAATAACATGGATGAATTTCAGCAAGTCAGACAGCACGTGGAGCGCCTACAGAACAGTAGAAAGAATGCTGAAGAGATGTGAGATAGAGAGGGGAATGAGATTTAAGTGGCCCCTGGGGAAGGAGGAAGTGTTGATATTCATCCACTGGCTAATAACAGTGAGGAAGCTGAAATCAAATACGGTAAACCACTACCTGGCAGGACTCAGAAACGCACATATTAGGAGAGGTTTGGAGCCACCAGAACTGAGGTCAGTATTTGTACAGCAAATACTGAAAGGCAGAGCAAACATGGAGGCGAAACTGCAGGTAGGGGGGAAGAAGAGGAGAGCGGTGACAGTGAAAGTAATGAAAAAAATCAAGACAGCACTCTGCCAGGCTTCATGGGGAAAGCGGGAGAGGCTGCTAATATGGGCAGTAAGTACCATAGCCTTCTTTGGAGCCTTTCGCATACACGAACTGCTGTGCAAGCATGAATCGACTTTTGACCCAGAGCAAGCACTGTTGTGGGAAGACATGACTGTGACAGGACCCATGGGCAACAGAACACTCTCCGTCAAACTGAAATGCCCCAAGGAGAGACAGGCAGGTAGGCCTACAGTAGTGGACATACTCGAAGTAGGGGGGCCACTGTGCCCCATTAAGGCCTACAAGAGGTGGGAGTCAAGAGAAGTGCACAGGAGGGGGGAACCCATGTTCCACTGGCCAGATGGCACACCATTGACAGGTAGACGCTTCAATGTAGAAGTCAAAAGGCTACTGGGCAGCGAGGCAACCACAGCGGAAGGGGTGATTTCATCACACTCGTTCCGAAGCGCTCTACCCACAATCCTGGCCGAAATAGGCCACAGCGAAGACGACCTGAAAAGAATAGGGAGATGGAGTTCAAGAGCATACAATGCCTACATAAAAGGACCAAGAACACAACGGCTGGCGATGGCCAAGAAAATTGCAGAAATGTTCTGACCAGATAGCAACAGAAACCTTGACAACCCGGAGAAAAAATGGACAGAAAGGGGCATCAGGTACGAAACATACCTGACTAAACACACTCTACCAGGTATAGTAAAGGTAGACAGGGAGCACCAGGGGGCAGCGAAAGTAAAAACATCCAGAGCCACAGCCAGGTAAAACAGAAAGGCACAGGTGCAGACACAGTCCAGCAAGGAGCGGGACAGGTAAGAAGGACAGGGGGCCCTACCGGTTACAGGTAACCGGTACCAGCAAACTTACATAGTGGTACCAACCAGATTCTTATGAAGTTAATTGGTTTTCGGTTACGAGGTTATTTGTTTTTTCTTTTTAGACAGACAGCGCCGCAGCAGCAGGCGAACAATCCGACAAGAGGCTGAGGAATCGGAGGACAGCCAACCAGACGAGTACTCCTCCGACCTCACGCTAGAGGAGGAGGTCGAGGAGGACGACCAAGGGGAGGAACCCCCACCAGAGGAGAGGAGGTCAAGTAGGAGCTTACACCAGCAGAAGAGCAAGAAGGCGACTTCCTCCCAGACTAGCTCAGCTGGGACTAAGAGGAAGCCAGGTAATAATAACACTAATTAGCCATGATAACAGCAACCACCGGAACCGGAACCAATCAACCAACGGTAAGCAGCGCGGATTGTGAGCCGCCAGGACGACCAGGGGCAGCAGACAAGGTAATGCGAAACAGATGACACGGTACGAAGGCCACGGGTCAGCAACACCGAAAAACAAGGGGTCGGTTATAGTAAAGCTCCCGCCTACCGGTTTTTTCTTACCACAGGGGCCAGCACCAAGCGGCAGGCGCCGGCCAAGAGGAAGAAGGCCAGCAAGAGACGCTCGCCTTCAACGGCAACAAGTGGCGCATCAGAGGACCGAAAGTGAGGAGACGACGGACCAGACACCGACCAAGAAGAAAGGTACCGTACATCATTAGGTACAAATGACATACTCCGTAACCGGTACCACACACAAGAGGGGGCCAGCAATAGGCAGAAGGCGATACCGGGTAAATGCTACCAGTAGCAGGGGCACTGGTACCAGAGGGGAGAAACTCCGGTAACGACAGATCAAGGGGTCTATAAAAGCCGGGACCGATATTCGAATGGTTCATGGGAACCGAGGGAAAAAAACCGAGGCCGGCACGCCCGATACCGGTACCGGAGGGATGGCAAGGGAGCAAGCACAGCAAGGAAAGAAAGGTCCTAAAGGCAGACCGGATCCGGTTCCGAAGGGGGCTGGTAACAAACACGGCAGGTACAGGTGAGCAAAGGTACCGGCACCAGGGACCAAGGAAACGTGGTACCGGTACACTCGACATGACTGCAGAGGGGATGGTACAGGGATCCGGCAACAATGAACAGCCCCGGTACCGACACCGGACACCGAGCTCTGTTGACCGACACCGGATCCGGACAGCAGTTGACAAAAGGCGGGATCCAATAAGCATTTAGGGTACCAGACCCGGGAAAAAGGATACCAGAACGGGAACCCGAAACCGAGAAATGATGATACCGACACCGGTACCCAGAAGCTATTAGGAACCGGGTACCAGTTCTGAGCGAAACCGGTACCGGTACGGGAGCCCGGTACCGATACCGGAACCCACATACCGGTAAAATAAGATACCGACACCGGAACCAGGTAGAAACCAGAGGCCAGGTACCGAACTCAGTTGTAACGATACCGAACCACGATATCGATAAACTGAGGCAGTAGAAAGGTACCGCAGTGGGAAAGGTACCGGTACCCGGCAGAGCCAGAAACCAGGCCAGGTACCGAACTCAGTTGCACCGATACCAAACCCTGACATTGGAGCGATACCGGTACCGGTACGGGAGTCCGGTACCGGTACCGGAACCCACAGGCTATTAGAAACCGGGTACCAGTCTGAGCGAAACCGGTACCGGTACGGGAGCCCGGTACCGGTACAGGAACCCACATACCGGTAAACTACGATACCGGTACCGGAACCGGGAAGCAATCAGAGGCCAGGTACCAAACTCAGTTGTAACGATACCGAACCACGATATCGATAAACTGAGGCAGTAGAAAGATATCGCAGTGGCAAAGGTACCGGTACCCGGCAGAGCCAGAAACCAACCGGTACCGGGACCGGGCAAAATAACAGGAGCCGGAAACAGGATTCCCAGGAAACGGAGGCCCTAACCGGCAGGGACCAGGTACCTATGTTATAAAGAGAACGTCCTGCTAGATACCGGTACAGTGGTATGGACTTTACCCGGGAAAAAGGGGCAAAAAATTTCAGACAACACATGATATTTGGATTTAAAGGGAATACCGGTAACCATAATTATCTCGCAGGCAAGAAAAGGAAGACCAAGGCGGCCAGGGACAGCAGCAGCAGCCTTGCGTCGACCACCAGCCCCAGCGAGGAGAGCAGCTCCACGGAGGAAGAGCGGCAGAAGAGAACGAAGAAGAAGAAGAAACAGAGGAGGAAAGCTGCAGGCGGCGACATCGACAAGGAGGTGCTCTGGGAGCTGGTCAATGACATGTGGCCGCTGGAGCAAAGGCCGGCACACCTGCAAGACAAGAATGTCTGCCACGCGCTGGGCCTGAAAGCCATAAACGAGTACAAGACCCACTACAACAAGGAGGCGGAGGAGAAGGGCATAGCCGCGGCAGCCTACGGGAAGGACCCGCGACCCCGAGTGAAGAAATTCAAAGGAGGGAGAGACGATGGCATGAAGAAGCTGCTGCCCAGCAGATTCGAGGTCGGGCCACTGCTTTGCGCGCCCAAAAAGTACTGGGAGAAGGTGCCACTGAAACGCGCCCTGTACCGACACCTGCCGCTGGCTCACCTGGGGCTGGAGAGCCACATAAGCGAGAAGGTCATCCTGTCTATGCACGACAGACGGAACGTGATAAAGCTCGAGATGTTCTGTAAGACCAATGCCGGCCGAGACAAAACAGAGAAGGCGGACTGGACAATGCCGGGCGAGATTAGACAGCTGCAGGAGGCACTGCTGGCATACACGGCGGTGACGAACACGTTGTGGCCCATGGACTACTCCCCTACAGTGATCTCAAAGGTAAACAATCCGCCGACCACAATAAGAGGGGACCAAAATACACTGCGGCCGAAAAACCGGACTTCAGAAAAAAAGTAGAATTTTTCTTTAGACCATGGCAACAGCTTGATTGATTTGCCTCCCATACCATCATGATACTTACCTCTCTAAGAACTCCGGTGGTTGGGCGTCTTTTGTCGGTCGATCTTACCTCTACACCATGTCATTGTACACTCGAACTACCTAAGAGTTTGATTAGAAAAAGAACATGGGATTAGGAAAAAATAACGTTACAGGTATTTTAAAACACAAGAAAGATCGGCGCCACTACATACATCCGGGCAGGGAAATGAACAGCTTTGGGCCAAGAGGAGCATAACTTACCCTTCCCTCTGATCTTGCAGGTGCTGATCGAGAACAAGTGGGGAGAGCTGGCCGGCAACGACGACAAGGCAAGGGTCAACCTGGTCGTCAGATTCTTCAATGAGATCGCCAAGGAGAACAGCGGCAGGGCGGTAAGGGGCGAGGTGCCCCTGAACTACGAGGAGGCCAAGAGCAGGTGGGCCAGGGTAGCAGAGGAGGTCTTCCCCAACCTCACGGTGTTGGGACTGCTGGCGGCCAACCACAGGTCTACGGACGGAGACGCTGGAAGAGGCAGAGGAGGCCGGGGGGGCAAGACAAGAGGGGGCAGGGGCGGCCCGGGAAGCGGCAGCGCGGCCGCCACAGTTGTGAGACAGGCGGCGATGTTTGGTGGGTTGCAGGTATGCTACCCCTACAACTCGTCCACCTGCACCCGCCCAACAGCAAAGCCAAACGTCTGCAAGGACACGAAGGGGAACCACTTCGCGCACGCCTGCAACTGGCAGGACAAGAGTACTGGGAAGTTCTGCCTGCAGCCTCACCCTAGGCATAGTAACCACTAGATACAGTTTTCGCCCTTATAACCACAACCAATTGTGATATGTGTCTAAGTTTTATCCACCTGGCGCAATATAACAAATATATATTCGCATTCCAATCAGTTACTCACTCCAGGGGGTAGTAAAATAAAATTTAGCGGGAAATTACGTTTATATGCAAAGAAATTATTACCTTTTCCAATCCAGAAAAATTTTTTCTTTTCGTTCAACAGAATGATGGGAAGATCGGTAGTACTAAAGTAAAAGAAAAATTTCTTTTTCCTTGCTCTTCTTTGGGGGTTCATTCACAGAGCAAATGTCATCTCCAAATATTAGCAGAAATTTCTATGGGAAATGTGGTCACTATCTTCGGTTCTCAAAGAGGAAAAATATATAATTCCGTTCATAGAAATGTTGGGGTAAACACACGGCGGAAAATATTTATACAGTCTGATCTCATACGATTAGCAAACGGTCATTGCAGAAAGCTCGATGGGTGAAAATGGCCGCACACTGGTCGACAGGGAAAATAGAGTTAGGCCATCAAAGAACAACAGTTAACAAGTCTAAACACATTTTAACCCTATGCCACATGGAGCCAACTTGTTTAAATTTACCGAAAATTTTTTTTTGGGTCTTTCGTTAGAACAAAAACAACAACTCTCAAAAACTTGTTTCACAGAAAGGCGAAATATGAGATATGTGCCTGTTACCTGAGTTGGAAAGCACCCACACGGTTGGCGCCATGTGGGCTAGGGTTAAAACATGTTTGGAAAAGAAAACACGAACTGACTGGGTTAATCGCACGCAAAATATGGTTGATTTACGCGCAATTATACGAATGCAAGGTATTACTCGACGACATGATTTAAGATAAGTGA
>Ga0194121_10011608_pt1 | contig 10439 bp, 8 predicted proteins | sample TA2MahCa50mmetaG_FD_148609 | JGI IMG/M metagenome (GOLD analysis project Ga0194121, IMG submission 148609) | Freshwater microbial communities from Lake Tanganyika, Tanzania - TA2015020 Mahale Deep Cast 50m | ecosystem: Environmental > Aquatic > Freshwater > Lake | place: Tanzania: Lake...
GCTGCTCGGAATCTGGATCACCGGATCGGTGGGCGACGCCGCGCCGGTCGAGGGGGGCTGAACCGGCCGCCGCGCAGCGCTGCCGCCCGTCGCAGCCCCATGCGCCGCCGCGCCCTGTGCCGCCGCGGCATGATCGCGCCGAGATGGACCCGGTCGCGCCGCGCACGATCCTGCACGTCGACCTCGACGCTTTCTACGCGGCGGTCGAGGTGCGCGAGCGGCCGGAGCTCGCCGGCCGGCCGGTGATCGTCGGTGCCGACCCGAAGGGCGGGACCGGGCGCGGCGTGGTCTCGGCGGCGAGCTACGAGGCACGCCGCTTCGGCGTCCATTCGGCGATGCCGGTCTCGCGCGCGTGGCGGCTCTGCCCGCAGGGCGTCTTCCTGCCCACGCGGATGGAGCTCTACCTCGCGGTCTCGGCGCGCTTCATGGCGATCCTCGAGCGCTTCACCGACCGGGTGGAGCCGCTCTCGGTCGACGAGGCGTTCCTCGACGTGACCGGCAGCGCGCGCCTCCACGGCGACGGCGCGACCATCGCCCGCGCGATCCGCGCCGCGGTGGCGTCCGAGGAGCGCCTCTCGGCGTCGATCGGCGTGGCGCCGTGCAAGTTCGCCGCGAAGATCGCCTCCGACCTCGAGAAGCCGGGCGGGCTGGTGGTGGTGCCGCCCGATCCGGGCGGCGTGGTCGCCTTCCTCGCGCCGCTGCCGGCGGGGCGGCTGTGGGGCGTCGGTCCGAAGACGCTCGAGCGGCTGCACCAGCTGGGTGCGCGGACCATCGGCGAGGTGGCGGCGCTGCCGCTCGCCCACCTGCGCGGCGCGTTCGGCGATGCGACCGCCGACCATCTCCATGCGCTGGCGCGCGGCGAGGACGCGCGCGCGGTCGAGCCCGAGCGCGCCGCCAAGTCGCTCGGCCGCGAGCACACCTTCGACGTCGATGTCGCCGACCGCGACGAGGTCGGGCGCATGCTCCTGCTGCTGGTCGAGCAGCTCGCCGGCCGTCTACGCCGTCACCGCCTCGCCGGGCGGACCATCACCGTCAAGTTGCGCACTGCCGACTTCGAGACGGTGGCGCGCGCGGCGACGCTGCCGACCGCCGTCGACACCACCGAGGCGATCCTCCCGACTGCGCGCGAACTGCTCCGTCGTTGCGACTCGACCCGCCAGCCGATCCGGCTGGTCGGCGTCGCGCTTTCGCACTTCGCCGCGCCGCAACCGGCGCTGTTCGAGGCGCGTCGGGACGTGCAGGGGCGCGCGCTGGCGAAGGCGGTCGATGCGCTGCGCGAGCGGTTCGGCGACGGGGCGGTCACGCGCGGGGCGCTGCTCGACTCGAGGCCGCCCGGCACCGACGGCGGCGCGAAGCCGGCTGCCCCGCGCCGGCCGCAGCAAGCGGGGGAGTAGCCTCGGCGCGTGGACAACCTGACCCACACGCTCTGCGGCGCGGTGCTGGCGAAGACGCCGCTCGGACGGATGACGCCGCTCGCGCCGGCGGCGCTGCTGCTCGGGGCCAACCTCCCCGACGCGGACGTCGTCGTCACGCTCTTCGGCGCCGACGAAGCCGCGCGCAAGGCGGCCTACCTGCTGCACCACCGCGGCATCACCCACTCGCTGCCGGGGATCGTGGTCCAGGCGCTGCTGCTGGCGCTCGCCATCCGCTGGATCGAGCGCCGCGAGCTGGCACGCCGGGACAGCGCGGCGCCGCCGTTCCGCGCGCATCTGCTGCCGGCGCTGTGCGGCCTGCTGACTCATCCCCTGCTCGACTGGCTCAACAACTACGGCGTGCGACCGTTCCTGCCGTTCTCCGGCTGGCGCACCTACGCCGATCTCGTGTTCATCGTCGATCCGTGGCTCTGGCTCGTCTTCGGCGGAACGGCGGCGCTGGCCGGTCTGCGCACCCGGCTCGGCCACTGGACGTGGGGCGCGCTGGCGCTGGCGGCGGTGCTGTTCCTCGGCTTCCATCCACGATCCCCGGACCTGGTCCGGCTGGTGTTCCCGGCGGCGGTGGCGCTGGTCGCGCTGGCGCGGCGCAGCGGCGTGGGCGCACGGCGACCGAGTCGCGTGCTGGCGGCGGGCGGCGCACTGGCGGCCGGCTACGTCGCGCTGCTGGCGGTCTGCGGCGAGCGCGCGGTGGCGCAGGTGCGCGCCGATCCGGCGCTGGCCGCGCAATTCCGCATGCGCTCACCGGTGATCGCCGATCCGTGGAGCTGGTCGGTCGCGCTCGAGGACGCGACGACGATCCGCTGGCAGCGTGTCGGGGTCGGCGCAGCACCGGCGCAAGGCGCGCCATCGCCCGCTGGGACTTCGGCGAGCGGGGCGTTCGGCATCCCGGTCGTGCGCGGCCTCGACGATCCGCGGGTGCGGCTCGCCGCCGCGCGTCCGGAGGCCGCCGCATGGCGGTCGTTCGCGCGATTGCCGTTCGCGTGGGTCGAGCCGCGGCCGGGCGGCGCCGCACGGGTCCACATCGCCGACGCGCGCTACCTCACGCACCCGGATCCGGAGTCATGGGTCGCGCTGCCGGTCGACCTCACGCCGGCCGAGGTGGCGGCGGCCAGCGCGGCACCGTAGCCCGCCGGCCCCGCGCCGGATGGCGGTGCGTGCCGCCGGCGCGACCTTCAGGCGTCGTCGTTGCCGATCGCCTCGACCGGGCACTGCAGCTTCGCCTGCTCCGACTGCGCCACTTCCTCGGGATTCTCGGGCTGCTTGAAGACCACGTCGTGGTCGCCCGCCTGGCTCTCGCGGAAGTTCTTCGGCGCGAGGTCGGAGCAGAGCGAGCAGAGGATGCAGGTCTTGTCGACGTACCACCTTCCGGCGACGTTGTCCTCCCAGCGCTGGAGCTTGTCGGCCATGAGGGGGTGGGTCGATCCGGGTGGTGACAGAGGGTGGGGGGGGCGACTGGCGCGGGGAATCCCGCCCGGCCGCGCCGGATCCCGCGCAAGAGCGGGTGGCGGCAGCGCCACTCGCTCGGCACGTCGGGGGCGAGACTGCCGGTGGGGTCATCGGCGCAACTCGATGGCCGGATGCGCCGGGCACTCTTGGCGGTCGGCGACGACGCGCGTGGATCGGCGGCTCGCCGCGGGGCGGGGGGCTTCAGCTCCGACCGCCGGCGAGGTGCAGGATTCGATCTGGGGAAAAGGCGTGGAGTTCGAGCGCAAGCGCCCGCGGCACCAGCGCGGTCTCGGCCCGGTCCGGCAGGGCCACCAGCGCCAGTTCGCCCGCTTCGAGCCGCCGTCCGGTCTCGTCGTCGAGCGCGATCCACGGGCAGTAGCCTTCGGCGTCGACCCAGTGGAACCGGCGCGGTCCCGAGGTGCCGCGCAGCGCCTGTTCCGTCAGCGCCGCCGCCAGCTTGCGCGCCCGTTCGCCGCGACCGCGCTCGTGGTCGAGGCGCGCCTGTGCCGCCTTCACCTCGGCCCGTTTCTGCTCCTCGCGCGCCGCGCGCTCAGCGGCCTCGCGCCGTTGCCGCTCCTCGAGCCCGTCGCGGCCGAGCTCCTTCTTCTCGACCCGCTGCTCGTGCTTGAGCCGCCGGTCGGTCTTGTCGTCGATCAGCCCGGCCTTCTTCAAGGCGTCGCGCAGGTCACCCATGGTCGTCGCCTCCGGTTCCGGCCGTCGACCGCAACGCGGCCAGCCATCACTTCGCGTAGCCGAGCGCGCGCATCATCTCCAGCGCGTCGTCGGAGACGGTGTCCTCGCCGGCGTAGCGCGTGGCCACCTGCTTCATCTCGCCGAGCCAGGTCTCGAGCCGCTTGGCCGCCGCCTCGGCCCGCGGCCGCTCGGCCTCGATCAGCGAGGTGACGTCGTCCATGTCGGCGTCGAGGTCGTAGATCTCGAGGTCGAGCTTGATCTCGCCGGCCGGCTTCGAGCGGCGCACGATGGTCTTCCAGCGACCCTCGATCACCGCCCACTCGCCGAGGATGTCGTCCGCGTCGCCGCCCTGCATGGCGCCGCCGAACGCGCCGCCGAAGCCGCCGCCCCAGCGCTCGGTGACGATCATCTTCGGCGGCAGCTCCTCGCCGGCCAGCAGCTCCGGCACCAGGTTGCGGCCCTGCATCGTCTCGGGGACGGCGACGCCGGCCAATCCGAGCAAGGTCGGCGCGAGGTCGAGGTTGGCGACGTTGTCGCGGATCACCGTGCCGGCCGGCAGCAGGCCGGGCGCGGAGAGGATCCACGGCACGTGGTTCAGCTCCGAGTACACCGACTGGCCGTGGCTGAGCGCCCCGTGCTCGAGGAATTCGTCGCCGTGGTCGGAGTTGAAGCTCCAGATGGTCGAGTCGGTGAGGCCCCGGGCGGCAAACCAGTCGCGCACCTTCCGGTAGTGGCGGTCGAGGTAGTGCACCTCGGCGTCATAGATGGTGCGCTGCTTGATCTTGAAGTAGTCGTCGGGATCGACGCCGGCCGCGCGGTACTCGGCCGCGATCCCGCCCGCTCCTGGGCCGCCGGAGAAGTTGCCGCCGTTCGCGAGCGGCGCGCCGGCGCCACCCGCGGCGCGCGCCGCTTCCTGCTGCTTGCGCTGCTTCTCGGCCTGGAAGTCGGAGAACTTCTTCTCCGCGTCCTGCATCGCCTCCCACTCGGCGGCAGACATGAACTTGGCGCGGTCGGCCGCGTCGGGGTCGTAGGGTTCGTGCGGATCGACCGCGTGCATGTAGACCAGGAACGGGACGTCGGAGTACTGCTCGAGCCACGGCTCGACCTTGGCCCAGAGGTCGCGCGAGGAGCCGCTGCTGAAGTTCATCCCGCCCGCACCGGCGTCGATCCCGCCGCCCGGTGCGCCGGCGCGCTGCGGACCGAACATCCGCTGCGCCGCCTGCAGCACCGCATTGCCGCCGCCGCCCGGCACGGTGGCCGGGGCGCCGTTGACCGAACCCGGGAAGAAGAAGTCGAAGCCCTGTTCGGTGTGGGTCGCCTCGCCGACGAAGTCGTTGCGGATGAACGCCGCCGTGAGATACCCGGCGTCCCGGAACGCCTCGGCCATCGTGGTGGCCGAACCGGGGATGCGCTCGTTGCCGGTCTTCACGCCGCTGACGCTCGGCACCAGCGAGGTGAGCGAGGAGGGCATCGAGACGTAGGTCCACGCTCCCTGGCTGAAGCAGCGTTCGAAGCGGACGCCGCTGTCGGCGAGCGCGTCGAGGCTTTGCGAGGTCGGGCGCGGATTGCCGTAGCAGGAGAGGCCGTCGGCGCGCAGCGTGTCGCAGAAGTAGAGCATCACGTTGCGCACGTCGCCCGTGCGTTCGCCATGCACCAGCGGCTGCAGCAGGAAGGCGACGTTGGGCTCCGCCTGCTCGATCACTTCGACCTCGAGGGCGATCTCCTGACCTGCGTACGCCGACAGGTCGACTGCGATCGGCGCCACCGCCTCCTGCTCGAACGGCGCGACTCCTTGCGTCGGATCGCCATCGAGATCGAGCGGCGGCTCGAAGCCATGCCGGAACACCGTCTCCCGTCCCCGCTTCGAGGTGACATGGACGTAGAAGTCGAACGGCTGCTCGTTCAGGGCGGCGAGTCCCGCCAGCAGCCGCGCGCCCTTCGGCGCGACCAGGCGCCAGGTGACGGCCGCCGGGGTGTTGAGATGCATGCCACCGTGCGTCACGAGCTTGCGCTGGAGCGATACGGGCGCGACCGTCGCGCCGGCGTAGTCCGCCTTCGAGTCGAGGACATGGAGGAACGCCAGCTCGACCTCGGCGGTCGGCGGCGGACCGCTCGGAGGACCGGAGGCGCGTGCCGGCGTCGTCGCGGTTGCGCCGGGTGCGGCCGTAACGACGACGATCGGCGTGGCAGCGGCGCCATTCGCGCCGGCCGCTGGCGGGGCAGCAGGCGCCGCCGGGTCCGCGACCGGCGCCTTCGGCAGCACCACCAGCAGCAATTCCTCGATCTCGCGCGGTCGCGCGAACGCGCCGCCGAACATCCCGAACATGCCGGAGGGTGCCGTGTCCCGCGCCTTCCTGGCGACCGTCTGCCACTCGCCATCGGCAGCGAAGTTCGAGATCTGGCCACGGAGCAACTGGCGCGGATCGGTCGGACCGAAACCACCCGGGCCGCCGAAGCCGAACTGGGCGGCGAGCCCCCCGAGACCCGGAATCAGGTTGCCGACCCCAAGCCCCGGGTTGAGCACCAGGCCGCCGCCATTGGCGGGAGGTGGCGGCGGCGGCACGGCCCCGCCGGGAGGTGCGCCCGGAGGCGGCCCGCCCGCAATCGGGCCGCCGCCCGGAGGCGGCCCGCCGCCACCGGGACGGCCGAAGCCGCCCGTGGGACCGCCGGGTGCCGCGACCATCCGCTTGATCTGCTCGATCGTGTCGGGGTCGCGAACCAGCGCCACCTCGGTGCAATCGGTGGAGCGCAGCTTCCAGGCGTAGGCGCCGATGGTCGCCAGCGAAGTCTTCGGCAGCTTGAGCAGGAACGCGCCGGCTTGTCCCTTCACCGTCAGGCGCGCGCCGCCGTCGCCCGGGCTCACCGTCGCCGCGCCGAAGTTGGTTTCGAGCGGGACGATCGCGCCGAGGTCGTCATCGAACGCGAGTTCATGCACGACGAAACTCGCCGGATCGATGCTGCCGGCGGCGACTCCGGTGATCGCGGCCTGATCGAGCAGGCTGTCGAGCCGCCAGGTGCCGACCGCGTTCGGCGGGATCACCGGTCGCTGCTCGGCGGCCGGTCGCGACCCACGCGCGATCGGCAGCACGATTCCGAGCAGCGACAGTCCGGCCGCAATGGAAAGGCGCAGCATCGTGGCATCCTTCTTCTGCTGGACATGCAACGTCATCGGCGGAGGATTCGCCACGCGACGGGGCCGCAGCGTGCGGCATCGTAGCGGCAGCGGTTCGGCTCCCCGGGAGGCTCGTACGACGATGGAAGCGGTTCGTTGTGTCGGGAGTGCCGCCGGACTGGCCGCGCTCGTCATGGCGGTGTCATCCGCGGCTGCGCCGGCCCAGCAACCGCTGCTCGGCGATCTCTTCGAGCGCCCCGAAGGGAAGCGCCACCGGATCTCGAGCGCGCACGTCGACGGCAACAGCAACCTCGACTTCCGCACCCTCGCTGCAGGTGCGGAGATGACGCTCGCGCGCATCAACGGCGCGGGGGTCATCCGCCACCTCTGGCTGACGGTGTCGAGCGACGACCCCTACTACGGGCGGATGATTGTGCTGCGCGCGCGGTGGGACGGCGAGACGGCGCCGTCGGTCGACGTGCCGATCGGCGACTTCTTCGGCGTCGGCCACGCGCTCGACGTCGACGTCGACACGCTGCCGATCCGCGTCGCGGGCGACGGTCGCGCCCGCAGCTCGTTTTGGCCGATGCCGTTCAACGAGAACGCCGAGATCTCGCTGCGCAACGATTCGCCGCGACCGGCGCGCCTGGTCTTCTGGCAGATCGACTGGACCGAGGCGCCGAAATGCGCCGGGCTGCGCACCTTCCACGCCTCGTTCCGCGCTTCGCCGCGCAACGGGACGTTGCGCCAGCACAAGGTGGCCGAGATCGGCGGGCTGGGCCACTACGTCGGTACGCAGCTCTCGATCTGGTCGGGCGAGGCGGGATGGCCGGGCGAAGGCGACGAGCGCTTCTTCGTCGACGGCGATGAAGTGCCGACCTTCACCGGGGTCGGCTTCGAAAGCGCCTTCTCCGAGGCCTGGGGTTTCCGCACCGGCACCGGCCCGTTCGGCGGCGTGACCCACCACGAGGGCGACGGTTCCGGCGCGCGCACCAGCGCCGTGCGCTGGTTCCTGACCGATCCGATCCCGTTCCAGAAGGGGCTCGGCGTCACCTTCGAGCGCGCCGGCTACGAACGCCGCCGCGGCGAGGACAAGTTCGCCTACGACCGCCATGACGCGTTCTCGAGCGTCGCCTACTGGTACCAGACCGAGCCGCACGTGCTCTTCCCGGCGCTCCCGAGCCAGTCGGAGCGGCTGCCATTCGCGGAGCTGCGGATCGAGCCGGAGGAGAAGGAGTGGTTCGAGACCGCCGTGGTCGGCGAGGGCGTCAAGCGGCCGTTCGTCCAGCGCGGCGAGTTCTTCGCCTATGGCGCGCAGTTGCGCTTCGAGCCGCCGGACCGCGATTCGGCGCTCCTGTCGCTGCCGCTCGAGTTCGGCGCCGAGCGGTCGGTCGACCTCTACGCCCGCGTCACCTGCGGCCCCGATGGCGGCGTCTGGGAGCTCTGGCTCGACGGTCAGCGCATCGGCAGCCCGTTCGACTGCTTCTCGCCGCGCGCGCGTCTGCGCGACCTGCGCATCGGCACGGCGCTGCTCACCGAGGGGGCCCACCTGCTCGAGTTCCGCGGCGCCGGCCGCAACCTCGAGTCGACCGGGCTCGGGCTCGGCCTCGACAGCGTCATGTTGCGGTGGTACCCGTGACCGCGGGCAGCGATCCGTTCCGATTCGTGGTGGCGGTGCCGCTGCGCTGGGTCGACGTCGACGTCGCCGGCGTGGTGAACCACGCGGTCTACTGGAGCCTGATCGAGCAGGCGCGTTACGAGTACTTCGCCCGGCTCGGGCTCATCGGCGGCGACGTCCCGCCGTTCCTGATGGGGGAGGCAAGTTGCCGCTACGAACGACCGGCGCGCCGCGGCGATGCCCTGCGGATCGCCGCGCGCGTCGCCCGCCTCGGCGGCAGGAGCTTCGAGATGCACTACGAAGTGCGCCGTGACGGCGAGCGGATCGCGGTGGCGAAGGCGCTGCTGGTCTGGGTCGACGCCGAGATGCGCAGCTGCGACCTCCCGGCCGCGGCGCGCAGCGCCATCGCGGCGTTCGAGGGGATCGCCGAGCGCGGCGGTTGAGTTGCGGCACCGCGCTGCCGTTCACGTCACGTCGGCCAGCGCCGCCATCGCCGCGGCGATCCGGTCGCATTGCGCGTCGTCGGTGCAGGCGGGCGGGCAGGCGTAGATCGCGGTGCCGAGCGGGCGGAGCAGGACGCCGAGTTCGAGCGCGCGGGCGCGCAGCCGCGGAGCCCGCTCGGTGAAGTAGCCGCCGCCGGCCGCGCCGCCGGACGGCGTCGCCGCCGGCACGGGCGCGGCGAGGTCGAAGGCGACGATACCGCCGCAGCGGCGCAGGTCGCGGACGTGCGGGTGGCCACGCAGCGGCGCGAGCGCCCGTTCGATCCGGGCGCCGATCGCCTCGAGTCGGGCCGGCACGTCGCGTTCGCGGCAGAGCGCAAGCGACTCGAGCGCGACCGCGCAGCCGATCGGATGGGCCGTCATCGAATGGCCATGGGCCAGCATCCGGCGCCGTTCCGGCGCGCGGAAGGCGTCGAAGAGCGCCTCGGTCGCCAGCGTGGCGGCGAGCGGCGCGGCGGCGCTGGTCAGCCCCTTCGCCACGCACAGCAGGTCGGGCGCCACGCCGGCCTTCGCGCAGGCGAACAGCGCGCCGGTGCGGCCGAAGCCGGTGAAGACCTCGTCGGCGATCAGCGGCACGCCGGCGGCGCGGCAGCGCGCGGCGATCGTGCGCAGCAGTTCGACGCCGTGCATCCGCATGCCGGCCGCCCCCTGGACCAGCGGCTCGACGATCACGGCGGCGAGCGTCTCGTGGCAGCGATCGAACACGGCAGCGAAGCCGGCCGGGTCGACCGGGGCGCGCAGGACGTCGAACAGGAGCGGCGCGAACGGGGCGAAGAACGGCTCGCGGTCGCCGACGCTCATCGCGCCGAAGGTGTCGCCGTGGTAGCTCCCCGCGAGCGCGAGGAACGTCCGCCGCCCGGTCGCGCCGCGCGCGGCCGCCGCCTGGAACGCGATCTTGAGCGCCACCTCGACCGCGGTCGAGCCGTCGTCGCTGAAGAAGACGCGGGTCAGCGGCGGCGTGCCGCGCGGCGCGGCGGCCAGCAGCGCCTCGGCCAGCGCCACCGCCGGTTCGTGCGTCGCGCCGGCGAAGGCGACGTGGTCGAGCCGCTCGCCCTGGCGGCGCGCCGCGTCGAGGAGGCGCGGTTCGCCATGGCCGTGGAGGCAGGTCCACCAGGCGCTGATCGCGTCGATCACCTCGCGGCCGTCGGCGAGCGTCAGGGTCGCGCCGCGCGCCCCGACCACCGCGAGCGGTGCGCCGTCGGTCGCGTGCTGCGTGTAGGGATGCCAGAGGCAGCGGGCGTCGCGCGCGACCAGGTCGCCGGACCCGGCGGCAGGGTTCATCGCAGCGCCTCCGCCAGCGGCTGCGCGGCGAGCCAGCGTTCGAGCGCGGCACCGTCGAGCGGCTCGAGCGGCGGGAGCGCGAACTGCACGGCGACGCCGGCGAGATCGCGCAGCGTCGCGGCGTTCTCCGGATGGGGCGCGCCGACCAGCAGCAGCAGTTCGGGCTCGAGCGCGCGGGCCCGCAGCGCCTCGAGGGTCAGAAGCGTGTGGTTCAGCGTGCCGAGCCCGGCGCGCGCCACCAGCGCGATGCGCGGTCGCACGCGCGCCAGCCAGTCGGCCTGCAGGAACGGCGCGCTCCCGATCCGGTAGGGCACGAGCAGCCCGCCCGCCAGTTCGACGATCAGGCGCGCGCCGCG
>Ga0194121_10011623_pt1 | contig 10431 bp, 10 predicted proteins | sample TA2MahCa50mmetaG_FD_148609 | JGI IMG/M metagenome (GOLD analysis project Ga0194121, IMG submission 148609) | Freshwater microbial communities from Lake Tanganyika, Tanzania - TA2015020 Mahale Deep Cast 50m | ecosystem: Environmental > Aquatic > Freshwater > Lake | place: Tanzania: Lake...
TCAAGGGCCAGATCAGCCAGCAGTTGCGTGTGGGTGACCTCGCCGGCGCGGAGACCCTGCTGCGCAGCCGCGAGACGACGCGCCTGCTCTCCGACGGCGAGTACGATTACTGGAAGGCCCGCATCGCCGCCGGCTGGTTCGCGCAAGGGCAGGATGCCAAGGCCCTCGAGCTCGCCCGCGAGGCGGCCTCGCGCTCCGGCCAGGCGGTGCCGCGGGCCAACTGGATCGCCGGCCTGTCGCTCTACAAGCAGGGCCGCTACCTCGAGGCGGCGCGCTATTTCGAGGCGCTCGCCCGCACGCCCAACGCCACGCCGTGGGACCTCGCCGCCGGCGCCTTCTGGACCGGCCGCTCCTACCTGCAAGGCCGCCGGCCGCAGATCGTCAATTACTGGACGCTGCAGGCAGCCGAGTACCCGCAGACCTTCTACGGCCTGCTGGCGGCGCGCACGCTTTCCGTCACGCCCAACCTCAACTGGGAACCGCCCGGCCTCTCGGCCAACGACGTCGAGCAGATCCTGAGCACCGCCTCTGGCAGCCGGGCTTTTGCCCTGCTCCAGGTCGGCGAGCAGCTTCGCGCCGAGCGCGAATTCGCGCGGCTCCGCCCGACCGGTGGCGTGCCCTTCCTGCGGGCCCTGCTCGGTGTCGCCATGCGGGCGGGCATGCCCTCGCTCTCCATGCGGCTGGGCCGCGAGCTCGCTGAACTCGACGGGCGGCGCTACGACGGCGCGCTCTATCCCGTCCCGCCCTACCGCCCGGCGCAGGGCTTCGAGATCGACCCCGCGCTCATCTACGCCGTCATGCGCCAGGAATCGGCCTTCAACCCCAAGGCGCTCAGCCGGGCGGGGGCGCGCGGCCTGATGCAGCTGATGCCGGGCACGGCGCAGCTCATGGACAACGGCAAGAGCTTCCGCGGCCGGCTCAACGATCTCTACGACCCGCCGCTCAACATCGCGCTCGGCCAGAAGTACCTCAAGCACCTGCTCGATAACGGCGATGTCGGCGGCGACCTGATCCGCCTCGCCGCCGCCTATAACGGCGGCCCGGGCAACCTCGCCAAGTGGAAGCGCAAGCAGGACATGCGCGGCGACGAGGCGGCCGACGACGCGCTGCTCTTCATCGAGAGCGTGCCCGCTCCCGAGACGCGGCATTACATCACCCGTGTCCTGTACAATTACTGGATGTACTCGCAGCGCCTCGGGCACCCGCAGCCTTCGCTCGATCTCATCGCCTCGGGCGGCTGGCCGACCTACGGGCCGGCTGAGAGCGCGCCGGCCACCATGGTCGCCGCCGCTCCGCGGCCGCCGCAGGGCCCGCAGACCGCGGCGATCAGCCGCGAGATCCTGCCGGAGGGTACGCGCATCGAGCTGCTGCGCCAGGAACCGGCTTCGCTGCCGACGCGCATCGACCCGTCAGCGGATACGCGTTTCCCCATCGGTGCCCCACGCGCGCCGGCAGCGGCTGCACCAGCGGTCGTAGCCGCCGCCGTGGCGCTGCCGCTTCCGCCCAGAGAGCGGCCGGCCGACCTCGCCAAGAAGGCCGTGCCGGTGAAGGCCAGCAAGGCGGCGATCGACAAGAAGAAGAAGGCCGCGCAGTAGCGCCAAGCCCCATTGGCCTCGCTACAAGGGGCCGGGCTATACTCGCGCCATGCCCGGACGCATCGACGAGACAAGGCCGTTCCTCCCGGTCAACATCGCCATCCTCACCGTCTCCGATACGCGGCAGCTGGCCGACGACAAATCCGGCAACACGCTCAAGGAGCTGATCGAGCGCGACGGCCACAAGATGACGGCGCGCGACATCGTGCGCGACGACGTGCGCGCCATCGTCGAGCGACTGCGCGCCTGGATCGCCGACCCGGCCATCGACTGCGTCATCTCGACCGGCGGCACCGGCGTCACGGGCCGCGACGTGACGCCCGAGGCCTTCGAATCGCTGTTCGAGAAGAAGATCGGCGGCTTCGGCGAGATGTTCCGCATGATCAGCTACCCGAAGATCGGCACCTCGGCGCTGCAGAGCCGGGCGACCGGCGGGGTGGCCGGCGGCACCTATCTCTTCGCTCTGCCCGGCTCGCCGTCCGCCTGCCGCGACGGCTGGGAGGAGATCCTGCGCTTCCAGCTCGACAACCGCTTCCGTCCCTGCAACCTGGTCGAGCTGATGCCGCGCCTGCAGGAGCATTTGGCCAGCAAGCCCAAGGCAACGGTGTAGCCAGCCGCTTCGCCAGCGCGAGGTCTATTTGACGGCGTAGGCGGTGATCCGTAGCGTCGCTGGCGTGAGCGACCTCCCCACCGCCCTGATCGGCTGCGCTGCCGGCTTTGCCGCCGACCGCACCGACGCCGGCATCCCGATCGTCCGCACACTCAGGGAACGGCAGGGCCCGCGCTTCCTGATCTACGAGACCTTGGGCGAACGCACGCTGGCCCTCTCCCAGATCGAGCGCCGGCGCGATCCGGCGCGTGGCTACAACCCGTCTCTGGCGCGCTTCGTCGAGCCGATTCTGGGCGACTGCCTGGCAGGCGGCATCAAGATCGTCGGCAATTTCGGCGCCGCCAACCCGCGCGCCGCCGGCGAGCTTCTGGCCGGCATGGCCAAGCGCCTCGGCTTCCCTTCGGCGCGCATCGCCGTAGTCGAGGGCGACGATCTCAGCGCCGCACTGTCGCCCGACGAGTTCGCGGCGCGCGAGACCGGCGGCGCGCTGCTCGCCGCTCGCCCGCCGATCATCGCCGCCAATGTCTATCTCGGCGCCGTCCCCATCGCCGAGGCGCTCGACCGCGGAGCCGATATCGTAGTCACCGGGCGAGTCAGCGATCCGTCCCTGGCGCTGGGACCGCTGATCCACAGTTTCGGCTGGCAGCCCGACGACTGGCGGCGTCTGGCCTGCGGCACTTTGGCCGGGCACCTGCTGGAATGCGGCTCGCAGGTGACCGGCGGCTACTTCGCCGACCCCGGCATCAAGGACGTGCCCGGCATGGACACGCTCGGCTATCCGATCGCGGAGATCGATGCCGATGGCGGCATCGTCATCACCAAGCCCGAAGGCACCGGCGGCCGGGTCGACCGGCGCACCGTGACGGAACAGCTGCTCTACGAGATCCACGATCCGGCCGCCTACCTTACGCCCGACGTGGTGCTCGGCATCACCGAAGTTGAACTGGCGGAGATCGGCCCCGATAGGGTGCGCGTGACCGGAGCACGCGGCACGCCGAGGCCCGAGACGCTCAAGGCCACGGTGTGCATCGACAGCGGCCTGCTGGCCGAGGCGGAGATCTCCTACGCCGGCCCGAACGCCGCGGCCCGGGCGCGGCTGGCCATCGAAACGGTGCGCAAGCGCATGGCGCGGCGCGCGCCGACACTCAGGACGCGGGCCGATGCCATCGGCCTGATGAGCATCCACGGCGACACCGATGGGACAGCGCTCGACGCCTCGACACAGACGGCGATGGATGTCCGCGTGCGCTTCGCCGCCGAGGCGATGGAGCGCGAGCCGCTCGAGCTGCTCAATCTCGAGGTCGAGGCGCTCTACTGCGCCGGACCGGCCGGGGGCGGCGGCGTGCGTGCGCGGATCACCCCGCGTCTGGCCAGCGCCTCCTGCCTGATCGAGCGGGAGCTTGTGCACCCCACTGTATCCTTCGTCGGAGCGGAGCGATGAACGACACGGTCGAGGTCCCGCTCTATCGGCTCGTCCACGCCCGTGCCGGCGACAAGGGCAACCGGCTCAACCTGGCGGTGATCTGCTACGACCCGGCTTGTTATCCGGCGCTGGCGGCGCAGCTCACGGCCGAGCGCGTAGCGGCCATCTTCGCCAGCCGGCGGCCCACCAAGGTCGTGCGCTACGACCTGCCGAAACTCCACGCCTTCAACTTCGTGCTCGACGACGTGCTGGAAGGCGGCGTCAACGCCAGCCTCGGCCTCGACGGCCACGGCAAGGGCCTGTCCTTCCTGCTGCTCGGCAGCACAGTCCGCCTCGACAAGGCGCTGGCCAGCCGGAAATGGGCCGACGTCGTCGAGATCGCGGCAGACAGCAGGAGTGACGCGCAAGCTTGATCGAGATCAATGTCGCCGGCCGGGCCCCGGGTCTTTGATACCTTCTGTCACACCGGAGCCCGTCCATGACCAACCACTACCATGCCGTCGTCTGGCTCGATCATCGCGAAGCCCACGTGTTCAGCTTCAATGCCGAGGACGCGGACAAACAGGTCGTCCGCTCGCACGCGCTGCAGCCACATCTGCACCGCAAGGCCAACAGTATCGGCGATGGCCGCGCCGCGCCCGATCCGGCCTATCTCGATGGCATTGCCGCGGCGCTACAGCAAGCACAGGCGATCCTGATCACCGGACCGGCAGGAGCCAAGACGGAGCTCAAGCGGCATCTCGAGGCCCACCGGCCGGCTTTGGCCAAGAAGATCGTCGGCGTGGAAGCCGCAGACCATCCGACGGACGGCGCCCTGCTGGATCATGCCCGCCGCTATTTCCTGGCCGCCGACCGTATGCGTCCGCAGCGCGGCTGAAGGTCAACCCGCCTGCCGGTGCCGCTCGCGAAAGGCCGAGATCGGATCGAGCGCCTCGTCGTGGCAACATGACGCCGCGCCCGGTGCCGCATCGTAGCGGTCATGGTGGCGCACCCACTCCATGCCGCGGGTTTCGTTCCGGCCTTTCGGGGTGAGATCGAGCCAGTTGTAAGCGCCGAGCATCAGGTCGAGACCGCGGGCGTAAGCTGAATAGGTGTGGAAGATACCGCCCGCCTCGTTGCGATAAAAAACGCTTGCCCCCGGCAGCTCGTCGAACATGTAGTCCATGGTGCCGAAATTGTAGGTGACCCTGCCTTTGGCCTTGTCGGCGGCGGTGAAGGAGACGTGGAAGTCGAGATTGAAGTCGCCGGCGGAGGACGAGACCCATTTGAAGTGCCAGTCCATGCGCTTCCTGAACGCCTCGATTTTCGGCCAGGGGGCGCGCGATATGGCAAGCAAGGTCACGTCGTGATGCTTGAGATGCCGGTTGGCGCCGTCGATATGGTCGGCAAGAAAGGAGCAGGACGGACAACCCTGGGGCCAGTCCGGGCCGAACATGAAATGATAGACCACCAGCTGGCCGCGGCCTTCGAATAGCTCGCCAAGCGATTCCTGCCCGCGGGGTCCTTCGAAGACGTAATCCTTCTCGATCTTCACCCAAGGCAACGCGCGGCGAGCAGCGCTGAGCGCGTCACGCGCCTCGGTCAGGGACTTTTCTTTAGCCAGCAGAGCGCGGCGCGCGGCCAGCCATTCGTCCGGCGAGACGAGTTGGTGCCGTTCCATGGGCGGGTTCCTCTCAAGTCTTAGGCGCCGGTGTGATCTAGCCGATCCCGGCGCCACCGGGCTCACGGAGCATGGCGATGCAGCCCACATTGGGAATGTCCAGGGTCTTCGTCAGCACAGCACCGGCAGCGACCGCCCTCTTCGCCCGGGCGTCGACATCGTCGACCGCGAGATAGGACATCCAGTGCTCCGGCAGGCCCGCGAATTCGGGACCGCTGATGTCGAAGATGCCGCCGATATAATGCTCGCCGAGCTTGGCGCACCAATAGGTGCCACCCCCGGCGGCCGGCATCGGCTCGAAGCTCCAGCCGATTGTCGTGGCGTAGAATTTCTTGGCTGCCTCGGGGTCGCGGGTCAGCAGTTCGTTCCAATAGAAGGTACCATGGGCGCCGCGTGGCAGAGGCTGCGGCGCCGGTGCGGGTTTCTCTGCCAGCTGGGTCTTGGCCATAGCGGTCTCCTCTCTATCCGTTGAAATAGGCTTCAAGCTTGTTGAGCGTGCCGGTCCAACCCTGCTCGTGGCGCTGGCGGGCTTCGTCGTCGAAGAACTGCTCATGGGTCAGTGTCAGCCAGGTGCCGTCACCATCCGCCTTGACGGCAACGGTGACCCGCGATTCCCGTTCCGGGGTCGAGCGCCAGGCCCAACTGAAGACCAGCTTCTGGTTCGGCACCACCTCCTGGTAGATGCCGCCGACATCGTGCTCCTCGCCGTCCGCGGTGCGCATGACGATGCGGTAACGGCCGCCGACCCGGGCGTCAGCCTCAGCGCTGACCACGGTGACGTTCGCCGGCCCGAACCAGCGGACTAGCTGCGCCGCGTCCGTCCAGGCGGCGTAGACTTTCGCGGGCGGCGCCTTGAGCCGGCGCTTGAGGGTAAGGCTGGGCTTGCTGTCGACGGTGACCATGTATCGTCCTCCACGAAAGCGGCAAGGCGGTCGAGCTGCTCGGACCAGAAGCGCTGGTAACGGGTGAGCCACTCCATCGCCTCCTCCATCGGGCCTGCATTCAGCCGGCACGCCACCGTGCGGCCGGTCTTGGTGCGCCGGATCAGGCCGGCATCCGACAGCACGGCGAGATGCTTCATGATCGCCGGCAGCGATACTGGGAACGGCCGCGCCAGATCGCTGACCGAGATGTCCGCCCGATGACTGAGCTGCGCCAGCAAGGCGCGGCGCGTGGGATCGGCCAGCGCGGCGAAGGTGCGATCGAGAGCGGCGTCCTGATACTTAACCATATGGTTAAGTGTAGAGGCGGCACCCGAACGAGTCAAGCCTGGCCGTGACGGCGGCAACCCGGTCTGTCAGGTGGCTTCCCGACTTGCGTTGCGTGCGGCGGCAAAGTGTGCAAACGATTGCATCTCATTCGGCGAAGACCGAACCCAGGGACGGCAAAACGCGAGGTCGAGACGTCGACGATGGCCGCTGATATGCAACGCCCGGCCGCCGCGATCGCCGTCGAGAGCGCCAGCAAGCTCTTCCTCGACGGCGCCGTAGTCGCCTTCCACAACCTGACTATTGAGGTCGGCGCCCAGGAGATCCTGTGTGTCGTCGGTCCGTCGGGCTGCGGCAAGACAACCCTGCTGCGCTGCATCGCCGGGCTTGCCGAGATCAGCGGCGGATCGCTGAATGTCAACGGCCGCCCGGTCGCCGGACCGCCCGAAGGCGTGGCCATAGTCTTCCAGCATTTCGGTCTTCTGCCCTGGAAGACGGTGTGGGACAACGCCGCCTTCGGTCTCGCCATGGCCGGCGCACCCGCTGCGACGATCCAGGAACGCGTGTCGCACTATCTGGCGCTGGCGGGGCTCAAGGGGTTCGAGAACCACTATCCCTATCAGCTCTCCGGCGGCATGCAGCAGCGCGTCGGCCTGGTGCGGGCGCTCGCCATGAATCCCTCGGTCCTGCTGATGGACGAGCCGTTTGCCGCGCTCGATGCCCAAACGCGCGAGATCCTGCAGGAGGAGCTGCTCGCCCTGATGCAGCGGCCGAGCGAGCGCAAGGCAGTGGTCTTCATCACGCATTCGATCGACGAGGCCATCCTGCTCGGCGATCGGGTCGCGGTGATGACCGCGCGGCCGGGACGGATCAAGGAGATCCTCGACATGCCCTGGGGCTGGCCCCGCGACGTCAACGCCGTGCGCGCCGACCGCCGCTTCGCCGAGCTGCGGGCGCATATCTGGGAAGGCTTGCGGCCGGCCAAGCTCGACGCGGCCGCGGCCTTTGCTGCGGCGGGAGACTAGAGATGGCCGAAGGCAGCGCCGCACCGCGGGCCGATACCGATCTGGCTGCCGAGCAGGCCAAGCATCGCGCCGCGGCGGCCGAACGGCGACGGCGGCGGCGCTGGCGCGAGATCGCCATCCGCCTTACCTCGCTGGCCGTGGTGCTGAGCGGCTGGGAGTTCCTTGGCGGCCGGCTCGACCCGGTGCTGTTCACCACCCCGACCAAGATCGCCGCCGCCGCCGCCGCCATGCTGGCCAGCGGCGAGTTGTGTAACTACCTCTGGCCGAGCCTGATCGTGCTGCTCAACGGCTTGGCTCTGGCCGCGGTGTTCGGCATCGGCATCGGGCTGATCCTGGCGCGCTACCGCATGCTCGACGTCGCCTTCGAGATGTACATCACCTTCCTCTACGCCACACCGACCGTGGCCCTGGTGCCGCTGATCGTGCTCTGGGCCGGATTCGAATCGACGGCGAAGATCATCATCCTCTTCCTCTTCGCCTTCTTCCCGCTGGTCATCAACACCTATCAGGGTGTGAAGAACGTCGATCCCAAGCTGATCGAGGTCGGCCGCGCCTTCCGCTGCTCCGAGCGGCAGCTCTGGTGGAACATCGTACTGCCGGCCGTGCTGCCCTTCATCGTCACCGGCCTGCGCCTGGCCGTCGGCCGCGGCCTGATCGGCATGGTGCTGGCCGACCTCTACACCGCCATTTCGGGTATCGGCTACCTGATCGTGCGCACGGCCAGCACCTACCGCATCGACAAGATGTTCGTGCCGATCGTGACCTTGGGCCTGCTGGGGATCACGCTGACCGCGATCCTGCGCCTGGTCGAGAAACGCGTCGCGCCGTGGACGGCGGCGACGGAGAAGGACTGAAGCCATGAGGAGGACATCATGACGACGGCATTCCACCTTTCACTGATCGCTGCCGCCACCTCGGCACTGTTCGTCATCGCCGACAGCGTGCCGGCCGCGGCGCAATCCTGCCCGGCGATGCGCAAGGTCAATGTCGGCGTCTCGGTCTCCCCGCCCAACGTCGTGCACACCACGCCCTACGTGGCCAAGGCGCTCGGCCTCTTCACCAGCCGCTGCATCGACGCCACCATCATCCAGTTCGAGGGTGGCCTCTCGGCAACAGCCGTTGCCGCCGTGTCGCGCGGCCAGGCCATCTCCAACATCACCGAGACGGCGATCGGCGGCGGCGTGAGGGCCAAGCAGATCTGGGGTCTTGCACCGCGCATGCCGCAGCACTACGTGGTGGCCGAGAGCATCAAGACGGCTGCCGACCTCAAGGGCAAGCGCATGAGCGCTGCCGGCGGTGGTGTGGGTAGCCTCAACTGGCGCGTCGGCCGCGAGGTGCTGAAGACGGCCAACCTCACCGTCAACGACGTGCAGTTCGTCTCCCAGGGCACGGCCGGCCGCCTGCCGGGGCTGGTCACCGGCCAGCTCGAAGGTGTCGCCCTGCATCCCGAGGACGTCCATCTCGCCCAGCAGCAGAAGCCGGGCGTGCATTCGCTGGTCGTGCTCGCCGAGCTACTGCCCAACTACTATTTCAATGCCTACGGCGCCTCGGACGGCATGATCGCCGCCGAGCGGGCGACCCTGGTCGACACCATCGCCGCCATGATGGAGGCGAACCGGCTGATGTACTCAGACAAGGAAAAAGTCATCCCGCACATCGTCACGGCAACCGAGAAGCCGCGCCCGGCGGTAGAGTTCGCCCTGGCCCAGCTCACCAAGAACTGTGTCTGGTCGGTGAACACCGGGGTCAACCGCCAGCGCACGGAATGGTCGATCCAGAATGCCGTCGACAATGGCGACATCGAGCCGGCCAAGAAGCCGAGCTTCGAGCAGGTGGTCGACGAATCCCTGGCCCTCGAGGCGATGGCCAAGATCGGCGGCCCGAGATCTTTCGGGGCATGCAAAGATTAGGTCCGTGTCAGCTCCCACCGCCGCGCTATCCGACGATCCCCGCATCCGGGCGGCGATCGGCCATTGGGCACCGCGGCTGATCGCCAACGGCATCGACTACAACGATTTCGTCACCACCACGTCCCGCATCGCAAGCTGGTCGGAGTGGTGTCATGAATGGGCGCAGACGGCGGCCAAGCACGAGCGCCTGGCACGGGAAGCCGAGCAACGCGGCAGCCTGATCTCTGCCGCCGACGCCTATGTGCGCGCAGCGCTCTGCCACCATTTCGGCAAGTTCGTCTTCTTCGACGACATGGAGCAGCACCGCCGGGCCGACGCCGCCACCCACGGGAACTATCGCAAGGCCATCGCGCATCTCGATCCCCCGGCGGATCGAGTCTCCATCCCCTATGGCAAGACCGCCCTGCCCGGTTACCTGCGCCGCCCGCCCGGCGTAACACGTCCCCCGGTGGCACTGATCGTCTGTGGCCTCGATTCGGTGAAGGAGGAGATGAACAGCTTCGAGCCGCTATTCCACCGTCGTAGCATCGCCACCCTGACGATTGACGGGCCGGGCCAGGGCGAATCGGAAGCGCTGCCAATCGAGCCGGAATTCGAGAAGGTGATGAGCGCCGTGCTCGACTGGCTGGAGAAGCGTAGCGACGTCGATGGACGCCGCGTAGCCACGGTCGGGGTCAGCCTCGGCGGCTACTACGTGGCCCGCGCCGCGGCCTTCGAGAAGCGCCTGCGCGGCGCCGTGCCGGTGGGCGGCCCGTATGATTTCGGCGCGCATTTCGACCATGTGCCGTCGCTCACCCAGGAAGCCTTCCGCATCCGCAGCCATTCGCCGGACTTGGCGGCGGCCAAGAAGGCTGCGGCGCGGCTCGATCTCACAGGTGTGGCAGAAAAGATCGCCATTCCCATGCTGGTAATCTTCGGCCGGCAGGACCGGCTGATCCCGCCCGCTCAGGCCGAGCGGCTGTTCCACGAGATCGCCAGCCCGGACAAGCAGCTCGCCATT
>Ga0194121_10011624_pt1 | contig 10430 bp, 10 predicted proteins | sample TA2MahCa50mmetaG_FD_148609 | JGI IMG/M metagenome (GOLD analysis project Ga0194121, IMG submission 148609) | Freshwater microbial communities from Lake Tanganyika, Tanzania - TA2015020 Mahale Deep Cast 50m | ecosystem: Environmental > Aquatic > Freshwater > Lake | place: Tanzania: Lake...
TGGTCGATCCGGTGCTCGATCTGTTGCCGGACGTCGAGGTCTGGCATCTCGGCCTGTATCGCGACGAGGCGACCGCTCAACCCGTCGAGTACTACAGCAAGCTGCCTGCTCACAGCCCGCTCGATGTCGCGCTGGTGCTCGACCCAATGTTGGCAACTGGAGGCTCCGTCATCACCGCGCTGCAAGCGTTACAGCGTTGGGGCGTCCCCAAACTGAAAGTCCTCTCGGTCATCGCCGCACCGGAAGGCATCCGCAACGTCACTGAAGCCTGTCCGCAGGCTCAAGTCTTCGTCTGTGCGATCGACCGCGAGCTGAACTCTCGGAAGTTCATCGTTCCCGGACTCGGCGACGCTGGTGATCGAAGCTTCAACACGTTGCCGTAAATTGAGAGCCGATCATGCTGACTCGTTGGGGTTGTCTCGCAGCCTGGTTGGTCGCTTCGGCGGCGATGGCGGACGATGCCGCGACGAAAGTCTTTGAGCAGCGCATCATGCCGATCTTCAAGTCCGATCAGCCGAGCAGTTGCGTCCAATGCCACTTGGCCGGTGTCGATCTCAAGAATTACATCAAGCCCTCGAGCGACGCGACGTTCCAGTCGCTGCGGGATCAAGGCTTGGTCAATCTCGACCAGCCAGAACAGTCGAAAATCCTCAAGCTGATCAACATGAAAGACACTGACAACGCCGGCGCCAACCTGCTGCACGCGACGTCGCGCGAGGCCGAATTCACTGCGTTCGCCGAGTGGCTTAAGGCGTGCTGCCGCGATCCAAAGTTGCGCAACGCGCCGAAGTTGGCAGCCAGCGAACTCGCCAAGCCGGCTCGGCCGGATGAGGTGATTCGGTTCACTCGGACGGATCGTCTGTTGGAATCGTTTGAGCAGAACATCTGGGGTCAGCGGCATCGTTGCATGGGATGTCACACGGAAGGCTCAGAGCAAAATCGCAAGCTCGTCGAAAAGAACGGCGAGCAGGTCTCGTGGATGAAAAAGACCGCCGCAGAAACGATGACCTATCTCATTCGCAAGAAGGATTTGATCGACGTCGAAAACCCGGAGAAAAGTTTGCTGCTGCTCAAGCCGCTCAAGGAGGTCGATCACGGCGGCGGCAAGAAGTTCTTGAAAGGCGATCTGGGCTACAAAGGCTTCCGCACCTGGCTGGAGGATTTCGCAAAGGTCTCTCGCGACGAATATGCTAAGGCTGGCGATCTGCCGAAGTCCGATCCGCGGCGGCTCAGAGAATTCACCAGCGAGTTGTGGTTCAAGCTGTCAAATCCTCAGCAAGAATGGGATGAGAAACTGCTGCAGGTCACGATCTACCGCTGGGACGACCGCGCGAAGAAATGGGAGGACCTCCCGATTGCGATTTCTGACCGGCAAGCATCGTTCAAGTTCAAAGCGTGGCAACACACGTTGACGTTGTTAGCCGCTGCCGATTCCGACCGAGCCAAAGACTGGCAGCGGGGCGAACCACGGCTGCCCAACGGCAAGTTTCTCGTGAAAGCCCATGTTGATCTCACTGGCCGCACGCTGACCGATTGGCGGGCAACGATGCGCGACGAGGACTTCGTCGGCCAAGCGGAGTTCCAAGCCCACTGGCGGCCAGGCTTCGGAACGATGACCGTTGTGGGAGCCACGCAGTTGAACAAGTAATCGTCGTCGCTCAATGTTTTCAGGGAGTCCTCCATGCCAACGCCGGTTGTTTTTCGTGGTCAGATCGTGTTTCCCGACCGCATCGAGCAGGGGGCGATTGTCGTTCGCGAGGGACGGATCGCCGAAGTTCTTGCGGCCGCTGCGACGCTTCCGGCGGACGCATCGATCGTCGATGCGGGTGACGGTTTTCTCTCCCCCGGCTTTGTCGATCTGCACGTGCATGGTGGCGATGGCGGAGACTTCATGGACGGCACGGCCGAGGCGTTTCGGTGCGCCCTCCGATCACACGCACGGCATGGTACGACGCGCATGGCGATCACGACGACCGTCGCGCGGCACGATCAGATTCTCACCACGCTGGAGCTGACGCGGCAGTTTCGCCGCACGCCGGAGCCGAATGGGGCCCGCGTGATGGGAGCACATTTTTATGGCCCGTACTTTCGATACGAGGCCCGCGGGGCACATCCAGGTGCGGAAGTGCGTCCGGCTATTCGACAGGAGTTCGATGAGTACCTTAAATATGCTGACGATCTGGTGACGGCGACCGTTGCTCCGGAGATCGGCGGGGCGAAAGACTTCGCGCTGGCTTGCCGAGCCAAAGGCGTTCGCACGAACGTTGGTCACTCGTGGGCGACGTTCGAACAAATGCGGGAAGCCGTCGAGCAGTGGGGCGTGCGGCACGTCGACCATTTGTTTTGCGCGATGTCCGACAAAACGAAGCTGCGGCAGTTTCAGATGTACCCGATGCAAGGAGGAGTGCTCGAAGCGACGCTGTACTTCGACGAGTTGACGACCGAGGTCATCGCCGACGGCAAGCACCTGGATGCCGGATTGCTGCTGCTGGCGCTGAAGATCAAAGGCCCAGATCGGCTCGCGCTGGTGACCGACTGCAATCGCGCACTCGACATGCCGGATGGCGACTACATGATCGGCCCGCTGGATGGCGGCGAGCCGCTCATCAAGCGTGACGGAGTCGGCCTCATGCCAGATGGAACTGCGTTGGCCTCCAGCGTCGAGGGAATGGATCACATGGTCCGCACGTTCGTGCGACTCACCGGCCGACCGCTGTGGGAAGTCATCCGCATGGCGTCGCTCACCCCGGCACGCATCGCGGGGCGAGATTGTGAACTCGGCAGTCTCGAAAAAGGGAAGCAAGCCGACGTGGTGGTCTTTGACCGCGACTTAAATGTGCGGCGCGTGTTTGTCGATGGCGTTGAGTTGAAATTGTAGGTCAGACACACCTCCCCGAACTCGGGACGGCCAAGAGGGCCCGTTCTACAACGACGAGACGCACGATGAATTCACTGCGGATTGCGATGGCTCAATGCCGACAGACGGACGACTTCGACGCGAATGCACGAACGATCTTCCGTTTTCTCGACGAAGCGGCGAAGCGGCAGGCACAGATCGTCTGCTTTCCAGAGACTCAGACCGTCGGCTATCGCGTCGACATCGCCCGGCCCGACACTCCGGTTGAGCCGCAGCGGCTTGAGGAATTGCACCGCCGAGTCGCTCAGCGCTGCGGCGAGTTGCACTTGGCTTGCATTCTGGGAACCGAGACACCGCTCGAGTCGGATCCTGCCGGCAAGCCGTACAACTCGGCGTTGGTGATCGCGGCGAATGGTGACATCCTCGGTGTGCATCACAAGAACCGACTCACCCCGCTGGACGCGATTGCGTACTCGCCGGGGACGTCATTTGAGACATTTGATCTTTGTGGCGTGCGAGTCGGCATCGTCATCTGTTTCGAGGGATTCCGTTTTTCCGACACGACCCGCGAGTGTGTGCGGCAAGGTGCGCAGCTGATCTTTCATCCGCAGAACAACACGACTCGACCGAACGACTGGAAGATTCCGATTCATCACTCAATGATCGTGACTCGCGCCGCTGAGAACACGGTGTGGTTTGCGTCCTGCAACATGGCTCATGAGCTGCATCAGAATTGCAGTTCGATGATCGTCGCTCCTGATGGCCGCATTTTCGCTCAAGCCGGATTGAAGCGAGAAGAACTGCTCGTGGCCGACCTCGACATCGGCCTCGCCACGCAAGCCATGTTCAAATTTGACACTGACGGCTGCGCGAAGGTGCTGTTCGCCGACACGGTGTCGTCTGATGAATACTCCGAAGAGTTGCGATTCAACAAAACGGTTCGACGCACGTGATCGTTCAATCTGGTCGCAAGATCTGGCGAAGTCGTCGGCCGACCGTCGAATCTTCACCCGGCTGCAGCATGAAGACCGAAATCAAAAAACCTTCGTCACCCGTGCCGTGAACGCGAGCGGTCGCGATGGGCGGGTCCCCATCGGCCAAACGCTGCTTGAGTTGCTCGCGAGTCACCTTCAATTCGTCTTCGTCCCAAAGAATCAACAAGTGCGGAACGCGATTGGCAATCGGTGGGACGATCGACTTCGTCGTGACCGAAGGAATGTCTTTGATCGCAGCGGAGATGACCGCAATCCTCCTTTCCCATTCACGCCATTCGGCGTCGTGGTCGAGTTTCAGAAAGCGTTCGACCGCCGCGCACATCGCAACCATTTCTTCCTTGCTGACCTTGAGCCCGCGTCCGATGTTACCGCAGCGCGGCGAAGTGTTGAGCTTTGCCGCCTCAATCAAATCTCTACGGCCCAGCAACAGGCCGGCGCTCTGTGGTCCCCGCAGCGCTTTGCCGCCGCTGAAAACGACCAAATCGAATCCCATGCGGTTGTAGTTCCACAGCGCTTCCACCGGCGGGACATCGGCCGCCGCGTCGAGCAGCGTCGGGATGCCATGTTTGCGAGCGACCGCGACCCACTCATCGCGCTTGATATGCCCGGCATCCTCATGGACGTTGTACGAGTACATCATCGCCGTCCGCGAATTGATCGCCCGTTCCAAATCGTCCCGAGTTTCGACATCGACCAGTTTCACTCCGCAGGCTGTGACCAAATTGTCGTAACACTCACGATGCGCTTTCTGCCGAATCACTTCGAGGCCCATCTCAAGCGGCAACGGCAGCCGACCCACCAGGCTGTGATCGCGATACGTCAGCGCGGCGGCTGTACCGATCAGGATTCCGCCGGCCGCCCCCGTGGTGACGAGCGCTGCCTCCACGCCCAGCAACTTCGCGATCCGCTCACCCACGCGATCTTGGAGTTCGATCAACGGCACGAAACTCCGCGCTGCTGCGTTCCAGGCCGCCAGAACTTCCGACGGCATGATCGAACCGCCAAGCGTCGTGATCGAACCTGCGGCATTGATGAGTGGCTTGACTCCGATCGCTCGATAAACTTCGGCGGCAGCCGAGTCGGATCCCTGGGTCGTTTCCGGCATGAGCGCTCCTCCCATCATGCCACTCGCTCCGGAAATGAGGACCGTACGACGCGACAGACTTGGTTCGTCATTCGGCATTCGAGCTTCTCCTGTCGTTGCGTCTTTCGTGCTTTGTCAATTTCCCACCCCGCTACGGTTTGCCGTGCCAATCGCTAAAGACAGATTACTCGACGGCGGCTGCCGATGTCCCGCGTACCAAAGTCGAAAGCCCCCCTCGGGCAGATGCAGAAGCATTTGACTGATGATGAAGTGCGGTTTCCTGTCGAGATTCATTCCCGGGGGAACATGGGTTTGTCGAAATGCTTCGTCCGCGTCAGTCGGTCGCGATTCGAGGCGAAGCCAAGGGCCGTCTGTTTGTCGTAGGACCGGTGAGAGCCGTAGAACATGATCCACACGTCGTCGGCGGGAAAAAGACTTCGGGACCATTCTGGGCAGAGCCTCCTTTGACCGTTCGAGCAAAATACTCCTGCCATTTATTTTCCGCCTGCGATGAATCTCATTCATCGACACGCACTCGGAAGAAAATGATTTCTGACAAGTCATCGATCGGCTCAGAAAGTTTGGTGTTCGAAGGCGTCATCTGGCCAAGCAGTGTCATCCAACGAATGCACTCTCCCTGGATACATCGCGATGGTCATCGACGCGAGATAGATGGAAAATAGGCTGGCGAACGCAAGATAGTCGGTCGTGTTGGCGAACATGGCCCCCTTGGGCATTTCGTGAGAAAGAATCAGCAGCGTATCAACGCCGATCAACAGGAAAATGCCGAGACAAAACACAAAATACTGCAAGCGTCGCACTGCGATCGCACAGTGATTCGCGGCGATGTGTCGAATGCCGATAGCGAGGCGAACGAAAAACGCGGCAATGGGCAATAACACTACCGTGACCGCCACCGCACCGCGATTGTTGGGGATCAGGAGTTTGATCAATGTCGGGATCAGTACGATGCAAACCGGCATGATGCCGTCCCATCCGAGAACGCGGAAAAACCACGAACCATAATTCACTCGCCCATCGACCATCGATTTCGACTCCGCAAGGGCATCCAAGTTATTCCATGCGACCAGTCTACGCGATGGACGGCTCGGCTTTCCCCTTCAAACTGAGGGAGTGAGAGGCATCGTCGGCGAGTCTGGCGGATGCCGTCAGTTGGCGAGCGTTTCCGTCGGTGCGGCGACCGATGTGTCTCGTCGCTGGCTTGCGAGGGGGCTGAGCCGTACCCAGCGGAAATGCCACAGCGTGACGAGCTTGGTCGTGGCACTGACACTCGAAAGCAGCATCAACGGCCAGCCGGTGCTTGTGCCCATCGAGAGTGCGAAGGCGATTGTTGAGACGTCCTTCCAGAAGAAGAATTGGTGTAGCCGAGCGGACACGCCTCCCGTACGGCCGGTTTGGCGAATCATCAGCACTTGATGCAGATATCCCTGAGCCAAAATTGCCGTTATGAACACCACCAAAGTTTGCGAGACAGTGCGTCCCCACTCGGCTGCGCCTGGAATCGTGAAGAGTCCCAGAGTTGCTGCGACCAGCAGCGATGTGCAGACCACAAACGACAACGTCGCTACCCGATCGCGGCGATCTCGAACGATCTCAAACAACACCGCCAGCGTCAGTAGCGATGCTGCCAATCTCGGCCAGACCAGGTAGTGGTTGAAACGCTCGAGACACGCGCCGTACAGAAAGAACGAAAAGAAAGCCAAATAGCTGCTGACGAATTGATTAACCGACAACACCGCCGTCGGCCGCTGGTGGGATTCGCCGCCAGTGGTCGCTTGCTTTCGCTCCCAGAGAAATCCCAACTGCGCCCACAAGCCGCCAATGGTCAGCAAGAAAATCGCGGAACTGATCAAGCCGGTGACGTGGTAGCTCATGATGCGCGTGGTCTGACAGATTGCGGTCGATCTGTGAAGACGTGCTACGCTCTGTGAGCCGTGCAAAAAGACGAATTGAGATAAGCACGGTTCGCAAAGTTGTGGCAATGGGGCATCTATTGTGCCCACATGGCGGCTTGTCGCACTTTGGCTGCGTCGATCGGGCCCTCACTGCTGACCAGCGGACACAGTTGCGGATCCTGCAGCACGTCGGTCAGCTTGAGCGACTGGCCATCGACGATGATTTGCTGCGACATCAAGCGGACTCCGTGACTGTAATCGACGTACCAATCGGCGTGGCCGACGTAAAGCGACTGAATTGGCCGGCCATCCGGGTGATGCCAGCCGTAGATCGCGACCTTGTGCGGTTTCTCTTTCAGGCGGTTAGTCAACACCACGTCCTTCTTGATCCCGGCGACGAGCAGCCCGCGCCGCTTATCACGCAATTGCTCTTCGATGATTTGATGATGCTGCCAAAACGTTGCGGTGATATCCCGGTCTTTCGTCAGCGGCTTCGGTTCGAGCTTTACTTGAGCGGCGGCAAAGACATCGTCGGAAACCTTCGCAGTGATCAGCGAGGCATCAAGTTGTTTTGCGATCACCGTGGCGGTGACCGGGGTGATCGGGACTCGAAAGAAATCGTCGTCTGTACCGACCGCCAGATAGTCGGCCATGACAAAATAAGTGGCGATGTGCTTGGCTCCAGCGGCGTTGGTCGCTTCGACTCGAATCGGTATCCAGCGTCGCAACGATTCGGGGACGTTGCCGCTGAGGACTTCACGCAGGATCGCCGCCTCGCGCTGATCTCGCGTTAACTTCGCAATCTGCTGTTGGAATTGCGAGCCGGTGGGAGCGTCGGCCAAACGTTTGGGAAGCACGAACTGAACTTCCGACGCATCGGCCGGAATCACAACTCGCGCCGCGGAAGGACACGCGAGCGTCGGACTTGCAAACAACAGCAGCACGATCGTAAAGACTCGATGTGGCATGGGGTCTTTCGTAATTCGGATGCCTAAGTCCGAGTGTTCAGCTGAGGGCGTCCAAGCTAAAAACTGTTGCCCAGGATCGGTGATTTAATGCGGCCGTGTCGCTCGACGTTTGGCATCTCGGCCCCCAGCGGCGCTGGGCCGATGTCGGGGCGAGCGTCGTTCGCCGGGCGTTGGGGATCGAGCAAGTCTTTCGGCAGCACGACTCCATCGGCCGTCGCTGGGCAGCCAGGCGGCAATTGGTAGTGGTTGTTCGCATCCGGCGCGGCGCACCAATGCAGGTTGGCATTCATCTGGATTTCGTGCTCTTCGGGATATGCTGGGTCGGGATAGCGGTTGAGAAGCACGCCGTCGTGACCGTCGGTGAATTCACCATTCGCAATCTCCCAATCGTGGTTGTACGAATAATAAAAGACCTCGAAAACGTAGCTCCCCTCGGTCATGAGCAGTGCGTGGGTGTTGAGCCGAACGATGTTTCTTGCGTTGCCGGGCTTTCTCTCGCAGGAAGGATTGCCAATCCATCTCCAATCCTTCGGCCGATCGACGAAAGGGTGGTAGAAATGGGGCGAGTAGGTATAGAGGCCGTTCTCGTCACGCCAGGCCCAGGGGGCATGCCGTGAATGGCCGAGTTCACCAGGAGAAATGGCCCCGTTGAATGTGGCCGCAGACTATAAGTTCCTGTGAAAAACGTGACGTTGTCGGACGCTGAAGGCCCTTCCGGCATGGGTCCGCGAGCGTATCCCGCTTTCCAGGAGTGCCCGTCAATCACCACCGCTGGGCCGTTGAGTTTGATGCCGTGAAAGAAGGTCGTCTCGTCAGCAGTGATCGAGTTCCCCGATAATAACGTAGTCACCAGCCAGAAGCCGAAGCATGTGGCGAAAAGGAGCAGCTTGGAAGTGCGACGACGAGTCATGGCCGGAGTTCACTCCAATTCGTGCGACGACATCAACGGGCGAAGTATAGCCAAGCTTCCCGACCGGTGCTGTCTACCGAGTTCTTTTGCCTTCAACACCTCTCTGACAACGTCCATGACGTCCAGCAGCATGTTGAGGCTCATCGGGCAACCGCTATCATCTCACCGCTTCGTAACCTCACAGGAATTCCCGCATGCCGACTGCTCCGTTTCATTTTCAAGAACTCTTTGAACTCGGGCCGGATGACACCGAGTACCGGCTGCTGACAGCGGAGCATGTCTCCGTCCAATCGTTCAACGGTCGGGACGTGTTGTGCGTTGATCCGCAGGCCCTGACGCTGCTCTGTTCGCAGGCGTTTCACGACATCAACTTCTTTCTGCGGCCGAAGCATCTCAAGCAGGTTGCGGCGATACTGGAGGACCCTGAAGCTTCGGACAACGATCGGATGGTTGCGCTGACGATGCTCAAAAACGCTGACGTGTCGAGCGCCGGGGTGCTTCCATTCTGCCAGGACACCGGCACCGCGATCATCATGGGCAAAAAGGGACACGCCGTCTGGTCGAGCGGCGATGAGGAGGCACTCGCTCACGGCGTCTACAACGCCTACACCGAGAACAATCTGCGATACTCGCAGAACGCCGCGCTCAACATGTGGGATGAGAAGAACACGAACACGAATCTCCCGGCGCAGATCGACCTCTCGGCCGTCGACGGCGACGAATACAAGCTGCTGTTTATCGCCAAAGGGGGCGGGTCGGCCAACAAATCGTTTCTGTTTCAAGAGACGCGAGCGGTTCTCAATCCAAAGTCGCTGGTCGAGTATTTGACCGCCAAGATGGTGTCGCTCGGCACCGCCGCATGCCCGCCGTATCACCTCGTCTTCGTGATCGGCGGGACGTCGGCCGAGGCCACACTCAAGACAGTGAAACTGGCCTCGACGAAGTATCTCGACAACCTGCCAACCACCGGCAACGCACACGGCCGAGCTTTTCGTGATGTCGAACTCGAAGCGCAGATGTTGGAACAAGCTCGCAAATGCGGCATCGGGGCGCAGTTCGGCGGGAAGTATTTCGCGGTCGATGTCCGAATCATCCGCCTGCCGCGACATGGAGCCTCTCTGCCGATCGGTATCGGCGTCTCCTGCAGCGCGGATCGGCAAGCTAAAGGGAAAATCACGAAGGACGGCGTCTTCATCGAGCAGCTCGAGTTCGAGCCGCTGAAGTACATCCCTGAAGAACTGCGACATCGCAAAGACGCTGGCGCAATTCGAGTCGATCTCAACCGCCCGATGAAAGAGATCCTCTCTGAGTTGTCGCGATACCCGGTGACAACACGACTGCTGCTGAGCGGCCCGATCGTTGTCGCTCGCGACATCGCTCACGCAAAGCTCAAAGAGCGTCTCGATGCCGGGCAGCCGTTCCCCGATTATTTCAAGGCTCACCCGGTTTATTACGCCGGCCCCGCGAAGAAGCCCGAAGGTCTTCCCAGCGGTTCGTTCGGTCCGACAACCGCTGGCCGCATGGACTCCTACGTCGATTTGTTCCAAGCCAACGGCGGCAGCATGGTGATGATCGCGAAAGGGAATCGTGGCCCCGCCGTAACTGCCGCCTGCCAGAAGCACGGCGGCTTCTACCTGGGCAGCATCGGCGGTCCGGCCGCGATTCTCGCCAAGGAAAATATCCGCAAGGTTGATGTCGTC
>Ga0194121_10011625_pt1 | contig 10430 bp, 8 predicted proteins | sample TA2MahCa50mmetaG_FD_148609 | JGI IMG/M metagenome (GOLD analysis project Ga0194121, IMG submission 148609) | Freshwater microbial communities from Lake Tanganyika, Tanzania - TA2015020 Mahale Deep Cast 50m | ecosystem: Environmental > Aquatic > Freshwater > Lake | place: Tanzania: Lake...
TTCGGGGTGTACATGGTAGCTATGCACGAAGTAGAAGGCCGGCACGTGATCGAAACCCCTCGCGATTGAGTGATCTCCAGTAATGCGTACATCGTTCCAGCCAATGTGCGGAAGTCTAAGTCCCGATGCACCGATATCAATCTTTTCGACGACCCCTGGAATAAAATGAAGACCTTTGTGTCGCCCATGCTCCAGTCCCTCCGATGCAAAGAGCTGCATACCAAGGCAAATACCGAGGATGGGCTTCTTCTTTTTTACAACTTCTTCTCGGAGGAGAGGCTCGAGTGCACGTTTGTGGATGCCCATCATTCCCTCTTCAAAACTCCCGACTCCAGGAAGGATCAGATGCGATGCTTTCGCGATTGCAGAGGGATCACTACTGATCAATGCCTCGATCTGTAGAAGTCTCAAGGCATTCTGCACGGACATGTGATTGCCGACGCCGATATCGACGATGACGACCGCAGGCGAAGAATCTCCATTTAGCATAGAATTCGAGAGAAACTCTAGCACCCTGAGTGCTACGCTTCACCTCTATGGGACGAAAATTCCTCCTGCGGGCCGATGCCAATGCTACGATCGCAACAGGCCATGCCATGCGCTGCCTGGCCCTTGCCGAAGCCATTCGAGAGCTGGGAGACGAGGCAACCCTCGTCACAAAAGAGATGCCGGAGGGGATCCTGAAGCGTTTCCAAGAGGAGGATGTGAGGATACAGATGACTCATGCAACTGCTGGAAGTGCCGAAGATGTGAAGGAGACCATAGCCATAGCAAGCGCGATTGGAGCGAGCTGGGTCATTGCCGACGGGTACGCATTCGGAGAGGAGTATCAAAAGGGCGTCGTGGATGCTGGGCTGCGGCTCCTCATAATTGATGATTACGGCTCAAGTAAGCATTACCACGCAACGATTGTTCTGAATCAAAACATTGGCGCAGCTCCTGCTCTCTACGAAGGAAAAATTTCGCACTCTGCACTGTTGCTCCTCGGCCCTTCCTATGCACTTCTGCGCAGAGAATTCCGCGAATGGAAAGGTGAGCCATCGGGGACTTCAGAGATGGCATCTCGAATTCTTGTAACATTCGGTGGTGGTGATCCGCCGAACGCAACGGCCTGGGTGCTAAATGCATTGAAAGAAATGCCTTCGCTTTCGATTACGGCACTTGTCGGCGCAAGCAACCCGCACGGGGAAGAACTTGAATCACTCACGAGAGACCACATGCATATCTCTCTTAAGAGAGACGTGCACAACATGCCGACTGCACTAGCAACGTCCGATATCGTCGTAAGTGCCGGCGGTTCCACAACCTACGAATCTGCCTTCATGGGAGTGCCTGCTATCACGGTGATCATTGCGGAGAACCAAAAGGGGCTTGCGGAAGGCATCGCAAAGCAGGGCGCAACGGAGTGCCTTGGATGGCTTCAGGATTGCAAACCTGGAGTACTAAGAAAGCATGTGCAAGCACTCATCGAAGATCAAAAAAAGCGCGACGGCATGGTCATTGCAGGGAGATCGCTCGTCGACGGTTGTGGCGCTCCTCGCCTGCTTCGAGCGATAACCGGAGACAAAATTTTTCTCCGAACCGTGCGAATGAGTGACGCGAAACTGCTTCATGAATGGACGAATGATGCTGACGTACGGAAGGCATCGTTTTCAGCGAAGCTCATCCCCTGGGAAGAACACACAGCCTGGCTCCACAAAAAATTGTCGGAGGATACGACTCGGATTTGGATCGGATGCGACAGTGATGATGTGCCTACAGGGGTGATTCGGTTCGAGGAGAAGAACGAAGAGACGATCCTCTCGATCACCGTGGCACCCTCACACCGTGGCAAGGGATTTGCGAAGGAGCTCGTCCGGCTCGGAGTTCTGGCTTACCTCAGGGCTTTCCCCAACGCGGCAATTCATGCTTATGTAAAGCCGGAGAATGCGGCTTCTGCAGGACTCTTTAAAGGGATGGGTAAAGAACAATCGCCCACATCCGACGGTGCGCTGCATTTTCTGCTCAATCGGCATACGATTACATCATGAAGAACACCATTCTCATCCATGGCAGGGAAGTGGGGGCGGGGCAGCCTGCCTACATCATCGCGGAGATGTCGGGGAACCATAACCAAAGCTACGAGAAAGCAGTGGAGATCATCTATGCGATGAAAGATGCAGGCGCCGATGCAGTAAAAATTCAAACCTACACCGCCGATACCATTACCCTAAAATCGGATAGACCAGAATTTCAGATTGGTGGTGGGACACTCTGGGACGGAAAGACCCTGCATGACCTCTACAGCGAGGCCTTCACGCCCTGGGAGTGGCAACCGAAACTCAAAGCAGTCGCGGAAGATCTCGGCATGGATCTCTTTTCGACTCCGTTTGATGCGTCATCCGTGGAATTCCTGGAGTCGATGGATGTTCCCGCATATAAGATCGCCTCGTTTGAGATCGTCGACATACCGCTCATCCGCAAAGTGGCTGCGACAGGGAAGCCGATCATCATTTCCACGGGTATGGCGAGCCGAAGCGAGATTGAAGATGCACTGGAAGCAGCGAAGGGCTGCGAGGTGGCACTGCTCAAGTGCACAAGTGCGTATCCCGCACGCCCTGAATCCATGAATCTGAACACCATTCCCGCAATGATCAAAGATTTTCATGTTCCCGTCGGACTTTCCGATCACACACTGGACAATGCGGCAGCTGTCACTGCTGTTCGCCTTGGCGCATGTATCATCGAAAAACATTTCAAGCTTGATCAAAACGAATGTGGACCGGACAGTACCTTCTCACTCGACCCACAAGCATTTCGGTCAATGGTCGATGTGATCCGGGCCGCTGAACATGGGAAAAATATGGAGCCATTGGATCCTGTAATCCTGGGTTCCGCACAATATGGCCCGTCTCCCGAAGAGAAGAAAAGTATGCAATTCCGCCGATCGCTATTCGTTGTAAAAGATATTGCCGAAGGAGAAACATTCACTAATGAAAACGTACGCTCTATCCGTCCGGCAAATGGCCTTGCTCCGGCGCACTATGATCGCGTACTCGGCAGGAAAGCAACAAAACGGATTGAAAGGGGCACACCGCTACGAGAAGATTGCATAGCATCCTGACGAACATCGCCATGCGCGTCGCCCTCTTCTCTTCCACGGCCGAACCCAAGGATGGCTACGGAAATATCACCTGGGAACTCTCACATGCGCTGAGAGACCTTGGCATGGAGTGCACGCTCTTTTTGCCCTGCTCGCAGAAGGGATTTGTTAAAAGCGCATCACTCCCCTTTCCAGCGCGTTGCGTACTACCGGAATACATATTTCGCATATACCAGCCCGAAGGCCTGCAGTACTTCCGCTATGTCGATGTATCGAACTGCGATCTTGTTCATGATCTATTCGCATTTCCCTACTGCATTCCGGCACTGCTTTCCGCTCGGAAATATGGAAAACCTTTTGTCACTGGCGCGCAGGGAACGCACGGCGTTCGGCCGCTCACATACTTTCCGGAACGCTGGCTCCTAAAGCACTGCTACAAAAGTGCCCGGGCGATTGCTGTGCCGAGTCAGTTCACGAAGGAAAAAATTTGGGAGCTATCCAAGCGCCGGTATCCGATCGACGTCATTCATAACGGCGTGCATTTCGATCGCTTCCAAAAAAACGTCGATGTGCAGGCTGTGCGCAGTCGATACGCCGGAAAAAAGATGCTCCTCACGGTCGGAGGTCTGTGGGGGAGAAAAGGGCACGATCTTGTACTGAAATCATTGCCCCAGATTCTCCAAAAACATCCGAATACGATATATGTCATCGTGGGAGATGGGAACGGACGCCATGATCTGGAGGCCCTCACGCGCGAGCTGCACCTCGAGCACGCAGTGGATTTCGTCGGGCGTAAAAGTGGGGAAGAACTCGTTGCATACTTCCAAGCCTGCGACGTCTATGTGCATACTCCAAAAATCGTCGGACTGAAGTTCGAGGGCTTCGGCATCGTGTATCTGGAAGCGAGTGCCTGCGGAAAACCGATCGTAGCGACCGATGCCGGCGGCATCCGCGATGCCGTGCGTGACGGGGAAACGGGAATTGTGGTACCGGACGGGGACAGTGCCGCTGTTGCACAAGGTGTGAACCGATTGCTTTCCGATGCGTCATTGGCCAACACTCTTGGAGAGAACGGAAAACGCTACGCCGCATTGCATGATTGGCGCAACATTGCCAAACAATACATTTCTCTCTACGATCGTGTTCTCCATGGCTAAAAAGATATTCATCACCGGAGGCGTCGGATTTATCGGCGTGAATGCCGCGGATCACTTCGCAAGTCGCGGCTGGCAGGTGACAGTATTCGATAATTTTTCAAGGAGAGGTGTCGACATCAATGCAAGCTTCTTAAAAGAGAAATGGCCCGATGCCGTCACGATCATCCGTGGCGACGTCTGCAAGGACCAGAAAGCTCTGGAACATGGAGCTGCAACACACGACGTAATTTTGCATCTTGCAGGTCAGGTCGCGGTCACGACATCCGTCAAAGAACCGATGATGGACTGTGAGCAGAATCTTCTCGGCACACTCCATGTTCTTGAAGCGGCGCGATCTGTGAAAAATCCCCCCATTGTTCTCTTCGCATCAACAAACAAAGTGTACGGAGGCCTCGAGAGCATCCCCGTGCGCGAGGAAGAAAAACGCTACGTGTTTGCGGACGGAAGAAAGGGGGCAACAGAAGAAGAGCCACTGGATTTCCATTCTCCGTACGGCTGCAGCAAAGGCGCTGCGGAACAATACGTCCGCGATTATGCCCGCATCTATGGAGTGCCTACCGTGGTATTCCGGCAATCATGCATCTATGGACCCCACCAACTCGGCGTGGAGGACCAGGGATGGGTAGCGTGGTTCCTCATCGCAAGCATGCTCAAAAAACCCCTGCAAATTTACGGCAACGGCAAGCAGGTGCGCGACATGCTCTATGTCGAGGATTTGGTCGATCTCTACATTCGAGCGGTAAACGGCATCGAGAAAAGTTCGGGGCAGATCTACAACATCGGCGGGGGGAACCATAACAGCATCTCGCTTCTGGAACTTCTGGAGCATATGGAGAAAAAGCTCGGTCTGCCTTCTTCGTGGACCTTCGCGCCCGTCCGCCCCGGCGATCAACCGATATTCATCAGTGATAACAGCAAAGCCAAGGCGGATCTTGGCTGGGAGCCGAAGATGGATCTGGAGCATGGCCTAGAAGAATTGTGTGGATGGCTCAAAAACCATATCGCAATGATCGCGAAGATGTACGGCGTGCAATTACAGAAGCCCGTAGCGACGGGACAATGAAATTGCATGAGCCGCGCTCTTGCAAGGGGGCGGCTATATGATTTGATTATTCTTTTCCGATCTTAGCGATCAAACCTTCCGCAATCGCTTTCACGTGATCCTCAAAGGACAAATTTGACGCCTGTAGCTGATGCCAATCCGTCACCGATGCATGAATGCATGTTTCTTCCATCGCCTTGAGGAACAATCGGACATCATGATGTGCGGGCTTCTTGTGTTCTTTAAAAACCGCGCTTATGGCATCGCGGCAGTCTTGTGTCGTACGGATGGGAAAAACGCCCGGCGCGTACTGATAGAAGCGATGTCCGAACATGAGAACCGGCTTCCCGCGAAAGATAGCTTCGAAGCCCGCAGTGCCCGTAGCGGTCGCAACGACGCTGCAGTGCTCGCGCAGTGTGAACGTATCTGCGGCATGTTCGATGAGGCGAACATTCGGCATCGCCAGGAGTTCCTGGTAGAAGCGGATGCTACGACAAGAAAATCCCTTCTTGCGCTGAACCGGGTGCTCTTTGACATAGAGCAGAACACCGGGAGGGGCCTCTCGAGAAAGCATCTGTAATGTCACAAGCTGATCGACAAACGCACCTGCCATCGGACATGTGGAGCATTCTGGCTGGAAATGGAGCGGGACGTAGACGTACGGTTTCGTGTAATCCGGACGCACGGCATGCCGGTCGTAATATCTGCGAAACGCACGCACGCGGTACCATGCCGATGCCTTGTGAAAGCGCCCTCTCCATGCAGAAACGGAAAGCAGCAGCGGCACCCACCGAAGGAACGTGATGCCTGAACGCACTCCTTTTGAGCGCACAGACTTCATGATGCGATCGATGGTCGTCGGTCGCTTGAAGGAGATCGCAACTTTGCCGGAGGGCTCGATTTGCTTTTGCCAATACTCCTCGAAGAGCGGGCTGAGGCTGACGCTCTGAGGCGCTTCTCGCTGAAGAGCATGAAAACGGTCTCGCACTTCCGGCGCCTGGTCTTCGATGTCTGAAAAGATCGTTGCAGTATCGCGCACCGTTGTCGCATGAAAAACCCATGTCGGTATCCCCTTCGCCCTACAGAGGCAGTAAATGACGTAGTCTGGAATTTCGTGCGGCAAAATCCCTGCAAGGAGCAGGTTAATCTGATGCCGCTCAAGAAAATCATTCCAATATCGCAGGTGCCAGAAATACATCCGCGTGCGCTCGTCGTAGGAAATCAATGTTGTTTGCTCAAGGCGGGAAACCATATGCATGAACATGGCCTGGCACTCCTGCATGCGTTCGATGAGCTCTTCATCGAGAGGAAGAAGCGTTGCCGGATCAGCATCAGGATAGAGTCCCCCGCGAACGTCGCTCGAGTTGAACCACCGTTGAGATTCCTTTGAGAGCACGCTATACATTCTCGGAGTCGCGCCAATGCTCGCTGCATAGGAAAAGGTCCGCTGCTGCATAACACGTTCGATGGCCGCATGTGCAGCGTCATTGGAAAACCGAAGGATGACCGCCCGAAACGACATTGCCCCAGAGTATTGGCCGTACGATCGATTCTGACAAGAAAAGTGGCGACTTAGCTATGGCGATGGCAGAGAAGGGAGACGTACACTAGATCCATGCATAAAAGATTGAAGCGGATTTGTATCTCTCCAAAAACGAGCATTCGCGAGGCCATGTGCGTTATCAGCGAAGGCCCGAGGCAAACTCCTCCAACCCCCTCGGGCATCGCTTTGATCACGCAAGGCAATAGACTTCTCGGCATCGCGACAGACGGAGATATTCGGAAGTCGATCTTGAAAGGAAAGGGTCTTGATGATCCGATCGGAGACATTATGGCAAAGCAACCGCTCACCGTACTGCACGATGAATCCCCAGATGTCATCCTGTCCCGATTCCATGAAGCATTGCGAGAGCGACAGCTTCCCGAGAGCCGCTTCCACCATATTCTCACAGTAGATGAAAATGGGAATCTGGTAGATGTTCTGACGCCGTTTGAGCTCTGGAAGAGAAGCGAAGTGAAGATCAAAACCGTTTCTGTGATTGGTCTTGGGTATGTAGGACTCACTCTCGCACTCACACTCAATGAATTTGGCATCCGCGTGATCGGGGTAGACACCAACAAAAAGGTGATCAAAAAGCTTAAAAGTGGGGTTCCTCATTTTTATGAAAAGGGACTCGACCAACTGGTCAAAAAACACGCGAACAAGAACTTGATTCTTTCCACTTCTCTCTCGGAAAATCAGAGTGATATCTTCGTTATTTGCGTGGGGACGCCAGTGAACGAGCTGGGCAAAGTGCTGTCACAGTTCTTGACGGATGCGGCAAAAGAAGTGGGTAAAGTCCTGAAGGCACACGACCTTGTGATCCTTCGCTCGACAGTACCGATCGGAACCTGCAGGGATGCGGTGGTGCCCCTTTTGGAGAAGGTATCCAGACTCAAGGCCGGTGAGACATTCATGGTAAGTTTTGCACCGGAACGCACTGTGGAAGGAAAGGCTCTGGAGGAGCTTCGCACACTCCCACAAATCATCGGGGGATACAATAAACAGAGCCTCGACGAGACAAGCAAATTTTTCCGCGTCTTCGCGCACACGATCGTCGCGGTCGACAGTCTCGAAGAGGCCGAGGCAGTGAAACTGCTGAATAACACGTTCCGGGACGTGAGCTTCGGCTTCGCCAATGAAGTGGCATGGTCGCTTCATGGCTACGGCCTGAATGCCCGCAAAGTGATCCGCGCCGCCAATGAGGGATATGGCCGCAACCCTATTCCGGCTCCGAGCCCCGGTGTGGGCGGCATGTGCCTGGTGAAAGACCCGTACCTCTTCGTCGCTTCGGCAAAGGAGAAGGGATACCACCCGAAGCTTCCCATTGCCGCCCGCGACATCAATGTCTCGATGATTTCCTTCGTCGTTGATCAGGTGAATGCATTCGTAAAGAAGCACAAGAAAAACTCGGGCAAGGCGCGGATCTTCCTCGCAGGGATGGCATTCAAAGGCGCTCCGGAAACTTCGGACCTGCGCTTTTCGACATCGGTAGAGATTCTTGAGAAGCTGCAAAAGAAGTACTCCAACATTGTTATTTTTGACCCCGTAGCCTCGAAAGAAGATCTCGAAAAGCTGGGTGCAAAAGTCGTGATGTCTTTGGAAGAAGGATACAAAGGGAGTGACGTGGCATTAATGCTCAACAATCATCCGTCTTTTAAGGAGTCCGATATTTTCGCGCTCGCTGCGGCGATGAATGCCCCTGGGATGATCTTTGATCCGTGGGGAAGTTTCCGGGAAGAACAGTTGACTGGCCTGCAGAGTATATACTATAAGGGATTATAATCTTTACTATGGCAACAAACGCCGAACGTGAACAATGGGAGCAACAATGGGCATTGTTGCAGAAGAAAGGTGGCCATGGTCCAGACTCCACCTTGATGGATAAAATCGTTGGCCCCTGGCGCCATGTCACCTCCGCGCAGGCTGAGCTTCTTTTCGCTGGAGTACAAAATGGTGTTTTTGAGCTTCCGATCGTATCCGGTGGTGAAGAGCCGGACAAAAAGGAATAATTGAAAAGATGCGCAGCATAATCTGCAATCCTAGTTACGGGAATAATCCATACATTCGCACCACGGAGATGGCTTTGAAATTGAGTGAAAAACTGGGAGATAACCCTTCCGTAGTTGTTCCGCATGTATATGGCGAAAAACAGCGCCGAATCCTCGAAGAAAATTTTGGAAATGATTCTCGCATCGTTCTTGATGAGGAATTTGGATCGATACTCCGCTCCATATTCTATGAAGGAAATTCCTACGAAGATTTTTTACGGCAGTGGGCAGCGTCCGTAGACGAGATTTCCAAAAAGGCAAGTACATATCTCCATGCGCAGTACGACATCGTGTGTGAAATCAGCCGCTCCCCTCTTTTGGATCTCGGCATCACGCCAGCATTGTATAATTCCTGGTCCCGCACGTCGCAGATTCTGGAATGCGCCATGCAGGAAGAAGCTATAACTATGGACCACACGGTCCATGAAGAGGCTGCCAAGAAATTCAGGAAGCTGGAATCGCGCTATGACCTGCATTGCATCTCCGTTCCTGGAACATTTGAACCAAACAACGATGATATCGCCATTCCTCTAAGTGCTTCTACGCCACTCTCGGACGACCAGACGGTGGATCGCGGCGTGTATGTGACTGTGAGCGGAATCCCTCATGTGGAATCGCTGCAAACGGTCGCGGAAGCCTTGGATGTGAACATCTATGCTTCGGATTCTTCGAAAATCCGCGGCTCACGGCATGCGCTTCCGGGAATCCTCCGGCATCCGCAGATCGTTGCGCACATTGCACGCGCAGGATGGGGAGCGGTCGGTACATCAATCGCAACGGGCGTGCCACTGATTGTGCAGCCCTATGAAAAAAACGAAGACCCGGAGATATATTTCAATATTCAGCGAATCGAAGAGCTTGGTCTTGGTGTGCAATTCAGCGGTCAAAACTCTGATGAACTTCTGAAGATTCTAGAAGGGCTTCGGCCACGGATACAGGAGTACAAAGAATCGCTTCTCCGGAGATTTGGAACACTGGATGGAGCAAGTATAGCTGTAGAAAGCATGCTTCAATATCTTAAGAGCTAAACCCCTCACCCTACCCTCTCCCAGCGGGGAGAGGGTAATTACATTCACAAAGCGATGGTTGTGTGTTGCTTATGTTCTTCATACTCGTGAAGCCGGGTCGGTCGCGCTGGAAAAGCGCCGTCACGCATAACGTGAGCGGGGCGAGTAAAAATCCGCCGCAGGAGATTTTGAGTGGGTCTCGGATTTTTCGCCACGCGAGCGTAGATGCGTAGGCAGCTTTTCCAATAGCGACCGGCGCTTTTCTTTGTGGTATTTTCTTTTGGCAAGACAAAAGAAAGTACCATTCAAGCAGCGAAGCACCCTGAGGACTTCTCGTTCTGTGTTCTGCAAAAACACTGTAGAGTAAAGCCATGGTCCAGATCATCGCAGAACTCTGCCAAAACCACTGCGGGGACCGGAAGCTTCTGTCAGAGATGATTGCGGCGGCGGCAGAAAACGGCGCAGACATCGTTAAATCCCAGATGATCTTTTCGGAGGATCTCACGCATCGCCCGGAATTCGATGAAGGAAAGACGGATGCAGACGGAATC
>Ga0194121_10011626_pt1 | contig 10428 bp, 10 predicted proteins | sample TA2MahCa50mmetaG_FD_148609 | JGI IMG/M metagenome (GOLD analysis project Ga0194121, IMG submission 148609) | Freshwater microbial communities from Lake Tanganyika, Tanzania - TA2015020 Mahale Deep Cast 50m | ecosystem: Environmental > Aquatic > Freshwater > Lake | place: Tanzania: Lake...
CAGGCTTCGTGGTAATGCTTGTCATGGCGTGGTCTCCAGTCCGGCCCTTCAATGCCGGGCGATTCGAGGTTGAAACACCCCGGAGACTACGCCACTCTCAATTCCTACCAACCTCGCGACGGCACCGAGCTGAAGGTAGACAGTCTGTTCGTGTGCGGCGTTTCGACAAGCGGCTGCGTACGGGCCACCGTAGTTGACGCGTTCAGCAACAATCTTCGGGTCCAAGTGGTCGAGGAGGCATGTTTCGACCGGACTGAAGTGTCGCATGTCATCAACCTGTTCGACATGAACGCGAAATATGCAGATGTTGTGACCGAACAGGATGCGATCGCGTCCATTCGGAAGGTGGGACTTGCGCGCGGAGAAGTGCCGGCGCGGCGGCGCAAAGCCGCTACTGCCTAGTGCCGAGCTTCGACTTTCGAGACTCTCACCTCACGGAGCGCCGGATCATGCCGCAGCGGCAGGGCGACAAATCGGTCCACAATGTGACGAGTTGCGAAGCCTTGAGCGCTATGGAAGCATCGGCGCCCCGAGTTGCCGGAGTTCTCGATGTCAAAACCTGAGCTTCCGTTCGACGATGCCGAGTTTGCACGTCGTCTTGCCGCCGTACGCCAGGGCATGGCGTCCAAGGGCATCGACGTGCTCATGACCAGCGTGCCGGAGAACATCTATTATCTGACCGGCTATGACTCGATGGGGTATTTCAGCTACCAGGTGCTGATCGTTCCCGTCGATCAGGACATGATCCTGCTGACGCGTGCGCTAAACGTCGACAAGGCGTCGATGTATTCGTGCCTGAAGCGCGTCGAGGGCTGGGATGATCTGTCGAGCCCGGCGGAAGCGACCTATGCGACGCTTGCCAAGTATGGTCTCGGCGGCAAGCGCCTCGCCAATCAGAATGACGCCTGGTTCCTGTCGGTCGCGCATTACAAGCACATCACGTCGCGTCTCGGCAAAGGCGACATGATCGACGGCTCCGGCATCGTCGAGGTCGTGCGCCTCAAGAAGTCTCCCCAGGAGATCGCCTATATCCGCAAGGCAGGTGAGGTATGCATCGCATCGCTCGATGCGGCGATCCGTGCCACGCGCGCCGGCACCTACGATCATCTGATCGCGGCCGACGCGCACCGTGCATTGATCGCGGCGGGCGGCGAGTATCTTGGTCACGCGCTTCAGGTCTGCTCCGGCACCGAGGCCGGCCTATCGTTCGAGACCTGGGGGCGGCGGCAGATTAAGACCGATGACTGCGTCTACATGGAAATGGGCGGCACCTACCGGCGCTATAACATCGCCATGTCGCGCACGGTGCTGGTCGGCCAGCCCGATGCGCGCCTGAAGAAGATGGCGGAGGTGTCGACCGAGGCGCTCGCCGCCGCGCGTGCCGCTTTCAAGCCCGGCGCCACCTCGGGCGAGGTCGACGCAGCCGCACGCAACCTCATCGCAAAGGCCGGACTTGCCGACGCGTTCAAGCACCGCACGGGCTATTCGATCGGCATCGGCTATCCGCCGGATTGGGGCGAGGGGCGGCTCAAGAGCATCATGCATGGAGACACGACCGTGCTCGAGCCAGGCATGGTGTTCCATCTCATTCCCGATCTGAAGCTCGCCGGGCTGGGCGGTGCGGTGTGCAGCGAGACGCTGCTGGTCACCGACAAGGGCCATGAGGTGCTGACGCCGTATACTTATGAGATTGCGAGAAAGTAGACCTGCACGCGTGAACTCCCTCCCTCGGCGAAGCCGGGGGAGGGTTGGGGTGGGGGCCCCTGCGGCGCCCCCTTCGGGCACCCACCCTGACTCTCCCCCACGCTCGCGCGCGGGGGAGAGGAGTCCGATCTCGTGACCTCAGTTCTACGCGCGCCGCTCGCCTGGCTCGGCCGGCGCGGCCTTCTGATCCTGGCGCTGAGCATCCTGCTCGGCCTCGCCGTGCCGGAGCTTGCGAGCATCGCCAAGCCGGCGGTGGCGCCGGCGATCTTCCTGCTGCTGACCCAGAGTCTGATCCGTCTCGATCTGCACGCGCTGCGCGGACATGTGGGTCGGTTCGGCCTGCTCACGGTCCTGGTCGGCTTTTCGATCGTGCTGTGCCCGTTGGTGCTGTGGCACCTGTCTTTGCTCGCCGGGCTGCCGGTCCTTCTGGCGGTCGGCGTGCTGTTGATGGGGGCAGCGCCGCCCATGGTCTCTGCGCCGGCGATCGCGCTGATGCTCGGCCTCGACGCCGAGCTGATCTTGCTGCCCATGGTGGTGGCGACAGCTCTCGTCCCGCTGACCCTGCCTGCGCTGCTGGCTTTGCTTGCCGGCCTCGAGCTCCAGCTCAATCTCGTATCGCTGTCGCTGCGCCTGCTGCTCTTCGTCGGCGCGGCGTTCATTGTGGCGACTTTGCTGCGCCTGCTGGTGCCGCCCGCGCGGATCAGGGCCGAGGCCCAGGTGCTCGACGGCCTTGGCGTGATCTGCCTCACGCTCTTCGCGCTCGGGATCATGGACGGCGCGGCGGACGTGCTGAAGGCGCAGCCCAGCTATTTCGCGCTGGCCACAGCGACGGCCTTTGTCGGCTATCTCTTGCTGCAGGCGCTCGGCGCGCTCGCCTTCGCCTGGCTTGGCCGACGGCCGTCTCTGTCGATCGGATTGCTGGTCAGCAACCGCAACATGGGGCTGGTCGCCGCCGTGCTCGCCGACAAGCTGCCGCCCGACACGCTGGTATTCTTCGCGATCGGGCAATTGCCGATCTACATCCTGCCGGCGCTCCTGGCGCCGGCCTATCGGGCGATGCTCAGAAGTTCGACGCCTGACTAGATTTCAACGAGCTTCACCCCCATGTCAGCCCCAATCGTCAATCGGCACAATCGGTAGCTCTCTGCCATCGACGTACGTGAATTGCTTGCCGGGCGGAACCGGCTCTTTCTGGATGGTGCATCCGGCGTAAGCGCCGAACTCGTCATGGAAGTGCCGGCGATGCGCGTCGAGCGACGTCCACTGCATGCCGAGCTGATGGTAGTGGAATTGCACCGCTCGCCGGCGCTGAGAAGACTGGTTGGGAGCGGTGTAGTGATGGAGCAGGGCGTGAAAGATCAGAGCGTCGCCGGGAGCCATCTCAATCGGAGCGCGGTCTCGAAGCCGCAGCTGGTCGGGGCGGATCGTGCACTGGTTGACGTCGACATCGGGTAGGTGAATGGCCGGTCCGTCAAGGTGCGATCCCGGGATGACCTCCATGCAGCCATTCTCACGGGTTGCCGGATCGAGCGCTATCCAGACTCCGACGATCAGATTCGGATCGCTCACGCGGAAATATGACGCATCCTGATGCCAGAGCTTCGCACCGCCGATCCGCGGCGGTTTGATCAGGGCCATATCCTGGAAAAGCACGCGTCCTTGACCCAGAAGCTGATCGAGTATCGAGTGCAGGCGACGCGACATCGCAACCGCATGCAGGGCCGGAGAGTCGTCGACAAACCGGGCGAATTTTCGGATGTGGTCTTGGCTTTCTTCCGCTCGCAGGCGGGAGGCATCGACCCCGGGTTCGAAAAAGATCTCGGTCGAAACCCTTGAGAGTCGCCCGCTGGCGAGGCCGGAGATCGCGTCAATGCCGGCAGCGACGAGTTTGGGGCCGATTAACTGAGAGACGACGACATACCCATCGCGCCGATAGGACGCAACCTCCCTGATAGACAACAAGCTGGAGTTCATGGTGTCGGCACTCATGTGCGGAGGGCTCCAGCGAGATCCGACCAGCTCGAAGTAGGGTGCGGTCAATCGTCCGCGACCGCGCTCACCTTGCCGTTGGCGAGATCGGCGGCACGGCTCTCCGCATCGCGCGCTTTCGGATCGCCATAGCCGCCGCCACCGGCAGTCTCCAAGATCAGCCGGTCGCCTTTGCGCAGCGTCGTGACCAGCTTGGACACGATCACGGTTTCCTCGCCCGAGGCGCGCATGATGCGCGACACGGCGGGCGCGCCGGACTTGCCGCCATTCGAGCCCTTGGCCGGACAGAAATGGCGCTCGCCGCGATGGGTCAGTGTCGCCTCGTCGCCGAGCAATTCGAGCTCCTTGACGACACCCAGGCCGCCGCGATGAGCGCCGTCGCCGCCGGAATCGCGGCGCAGCGCCATCCGGTGGACGCGGATCGGCGCCTCCATCTCGAGCGCTTCGACCGGCAGGTTCATGCAGTTCGACGCGTCGGTTTCGACCACGTCGACGCCGTCGCTCCTGTGGCTGGCGCCTGCGCCACCGGCGATGAATTCGCCAATGACATAGGCCGTGCCATCGGGGCGCTGGCCGCCGAAGGCGAGCGTGAGCAGCTCGCCGCCGGAATCCGCCGGCACCTTGTCGGGCAGTACATCCTTGAAGGCGCCCAGTATGCAGCTCGTGACGCGCTTGATCGTGGCCGTGCGCGAGCCGACCGGCGCTGGCGCTTTCGGATTGACCACACTGCCTTCCGGCAGCTGCAGGCTGACGGGTCGGAAGCAGCCGGCATTGGTCGGGATCGTCGGGTCGGTCAACGCGCGCACAGCGAAGTAGGCGGCCGCGGCCGAGCCGGAAGGCACGCAGTTGAACGGGCCGCGCACCTGCGGACTCGACCCGGTGAAGTCGCAATGCATGGTGCCGTCCTTGACCGTCACCGCGACCTCGATGCGCACGAGTCGATCGAGCTCGATGCCGTCATTGTCGAGATGATCGACATAGCGATAAGTGCCGGCAGGGATGTCCGACAGCGCCGCGCGCGTCATGATTTCGGAGCGGTCGAGCAGGCTCTGGAAGATCGACTGCAGCAGATTGTGTCCGTAGGCGCCGGCCAGCTCGACGAGACGTCGCGCGCCGATCTGGCAGGCGGCGATCTGCGCGTTGATGTCGCCCATGACGACGTCGGGGATGCGTACGTTGAGCCGCAACATCCGCACCAGCGTGTCGTTCATGACGCCACGGTCGCGCAGCTTGAGCGGCGGAATGCGCAAACCTTCCTGGAAGATCTCGGTCGCATTGGTCGGCACAGATCCGGGCGTCATGCCGCCGACGTCCTGGTGATGAGTCATGGCAGCGGAGATCGCGATCGGCCGGCCCTGGTGGAACACCGGCATGGCGAGCGCGATGTCGGGCAGATGCGTGCCGCCGAGATAAGGGTCGTTCATGATGTAGATGTCGCCCTCGGCCATGCCGTCGAGCGGGAATTCCTTGAGGAAGGTGCGCACGATCGGAATGAGCGTCGCCAGGTGAATCGGGATGGCGCAGGCCTGGGCCAGCGTTTCGCCCTCGACCGTGAACAGGCTGGCGGAGGCATCGAGACCCTCCTTGACGACCGGCGAGAAGGAGCTGCGCAGCAGCGTCGATTCCATCTCGTTGGCGATGCCATCGAGCTTGTTGCGCACGACTTCGACGGTGATCGGATCGAGCCCGGCGGTCGAACGAGCCTGCATATCAGCTCTCCTAGGCGTTCCTGGTCAGAATGAGATTGCCACTCGCGTCGACCGTGCCGGACCAGCCCGGTTCGACCAAGGTCGTCGTGTCGCGCTGCTCGACGATCGCCGGACCGGCGAAGCCGAAACCGGGGCGCATCGCTTCGCGCTCGTAGATGGCCGCCTCGATGAAGTCGGCATGGCCCGCGACGAGAATGCGCCTGACGCCCTTGCGCGGCTCGCGCTGCGCGGCCGCGGGCGAGCCCGCTTCGAGTACGTCAAGTCCACCGGCACGGTGGACGGCGCGCAGATTGACGATGCGCGCGGGCGAAGGTGTGGCATGGCCATAGACGCGGTCATGGGCCGCGAGGAAGTCCTCGTAAAGCCGCTTCAATGGCTCCGGCTCGTCCGGCAGAAGCGGTACCTCGAGTGAATAGGCCTGACCGATGTAGCAGACGTCCGCGAAGTAGAGGATCGAGATCGCGCGCTGATCGACCGTCTCAGCACGCATCAGTTCGGTGCAGCGGCGATCGAGCTGAGCGAGCACGGCACGAACATCCGCCAGCGTCAATCCCGCCAGATCGCGGCCGAAGGCCTGGGACATCTCGTGCTCGACCGGCGCCGCAAGCAGTCCTGCGGCCGAAAGCACACCGGGATGAGGCGGCACGAGGATCCTGATGATTCCGAGTTCACGCGCCAGCGCGGTGGCATGGACCGGCCCGCCGCCGCCGAGCGGCAGCAGCGCGTATTGGCGCGGATCGAGGCCCTGGCGGATCGACACGAGGCGGATGCCCTCGGCCATCTGCGCGTTGAGCACGCGGTGCACGCCAAGTGCGGCCTGCTCGATGCCGATGCCAAGCGGCTTGGCCAGCACGTCGGCGATGGCGGCGCGCGCGCGATCGGGCTGGAGCTTGAGCGAGCCGCCGGCGAAATAGTCGGGATTGACGTAGCCGAGCACGACCGAGGCGTCGGTCACGGTCGGCGCGGTGCCGCCGCGGCCATAGCACGCGGGACCGGGCTCCGAGCCGGCGGAATGCGGTCCGACGCGCAAGCCACCGGCGCGGTCGATCCAGGCGATCGAGCCGCCGCCGGCGCCGATCGAGTTGACGTCGACCATGGCGACGCGCACGGGAAAGCCGTCGATCACGCCCTCGGTGCGGATCAGCGCCTTGCCGCGTGCGATGAGCGCGATGTCGCAGCTCGTGCCGCCGATATCGACCGTGATCAGATCGTCGATGCCGGCTGATCTGCCGACGATACGCGCGCCGATCACGCCCGCGGCCGGGCCAGACAGAAAGAGCCGGACCGGGCGCTGGCGCGCGATGCGCGACACCATGAGACCGCCGCGGGACTGCATGACCTGCAGCGGGGCCCCGATGCCGGCACCGGAAAGGCCCGTTTCGAGCTTGCCCAGATAGCGGTCGATCACCGGCTTCACATAGGCGTCGAAGGCGGTGACCACCGTGCGCTCATACTCGCGGAAGGCGGCATCGACCTCGTGCGAGGTCGTCACCACGAGGTCCGGATGGGCCGCGCGCACGATGTCGCGGGCGCGCTGCTCATGGGCCGGATTGACGAAGGAGAAGAGAAAGCAGATGGCGATCGCCTCGACACCGTCGGCGGCCAGCTCCGCGGCCACGCGGCCAACGCCGGCTTCGTCCAGAGGCGTGATCACCGTGCCATCGGCCGAAATCCGCTCGGCCACCTCCTTGCGGCGCGCGCCCGGCGCGAGAAACGCTGGTGTCTCGGGCTCGAGGATGATGCTGTACATCTGGTGGCGCATCTGCCGGCCGATCTCGAGCACATCGCGGAAGCCTGCGGTCGTGATCAGCCCGATGCGCGCGCCCTTGCGCTCGAGCACGGCATTGGTCGCAACCGTCGTGCCATGCGCGAACCGCGCGATTTCGTCCGGCCGCACGTTCCAGTGCTCGGCCATGTAGGAGATCGAATGCAGCACCGCCCGGCTCGGGTCGCTGCGCGTGCTCGGCACTTTGACGAAGCGCACGGTGCCGTTCGCGTCACGGCACACCACGTCGGTGAAGGTACCGCCGATGTCGACGCCGATGTCCATCATCGATCCTGCATTGTCACGGAGAGCGATCTTAGCCTGCGACGATCGTGGATGTCAGGCGCGGCAATGCCGGCACTCAGGGGCGGGCAAGATCCTGCAGTTTAACGGCGGGATCGCCGAGCTGGCCGGCGCCGACCTGCTTGCCGAGCGTCATCAGCCGCCGCACGAAACGCATGTCGCGCCCCGCATTGAGACCGAGCGCGCCCTCGATCTGGTCGCGCGTGAGATAGAAGGCGACATAGGGCAGCTTGTCCGTCCTGCCACGCGTCACGCGCTGTTCCCAGGACTGGGCGAGACCCAGCAGCTGAAGATTGACGCCGTACTGGTCGGACCAGAACCAGGGCACATCGTCGTAGGTCTGGTCGGTCTTGCCGAGCATGGCCTTGGCGGCGGTGATCGCCTGGTTCTGCGCGTTCTCCCACGACTCCAGCCGAACGCGCCGGCCCAGCCGCGCGCTCGGCCGGTTGGCGAGATCGCCGGCGGCGTAAATGTCGGGATGAGAGGTGCAGCCGAGCCCGTCGACCACGATGCCGTTGTCGACGGCGAGGCCTGCCGCCTTGGCGAGCTCGACGTTCGGCACCATGCCGATGCCGATCACGGCCACATCGCACTGCAAGGTGCTGCCGTCGGACAGTACGGCGCGCGTCAAATGATTGACGCCTTCCAGGCTCGCGAGCCCGATGTTCAGCCTGACGTCGACGCCGTGACCGCGATGGAGGGTGAGGAGATATTCCGACACGTCGGGCGCAACTCCGCGCGCGCACAACCGGTCGAGCGCCTCGATCACCGTCACCTGGCAATTCTTCTTGCGCGCCGCCGCGGCGACCTCGAGGCCGATCCAGCCGCCGCCGACGACCAGCACGCTGCATCCGGACTTGAGATCCTTGCCCAGGGCCAGGCTGTCGTCGATCGTGCGCAGCATATGCACGCCTGCCAGGCTCGTGCCCGGAACCGGCAGCTCGCGCGGGCGACCGCCCATGGCCAGCATCAGCAGATCAAATGGCACGATCTCGCCGTCGTCGAGCCGGACGTTCTTGGCGCGCGCGTCGATCGAGGTGACGAGATTGCCCAGGCGCAACTCGATGGCGAGCTGGTCGTAGCTGTTGCCTGGAAACAGGTGCGTGATCTCCGGTGGCTTCTCGCCGAGCAGCACCGCCTTCGACAGCGGCGGTCGCTCGTGCGGCGGATGCCGTTCGGCGCCGATCAGGACGACGCTGCCGTCGAAGCCCTCGTCGCGCAACGTGCGCGCCGTCCAGCCACCGGCCTGGCCGCCGCCGATCACCACGATGTTGCGCGGAGCCGCCACGATGCGCGCTATTGAGCGGCGGCGCTGGATTTGGCGGCGTGGCTTGCCAGCGCCTCGGCCTGAGCCTTGGCTTCGGTCTCCATCAGGCGCCGGACGCGGGCGAGGCCGGTGTCGTGCTGGTAGAGGAACTCGTGGTCGCGTGCGTCGGCTTCCATCGCCTCGAGCATCAGGCGATCCTGCTCCAGAACCGCCCAATGCTTGCCCTCGAGCCTCGTGCGGAACAGGAAGCGCCACATGTCGCGCTGCCAACCCTGCACCTTGCGCACGCGCCAGAAATAGACCTGGCAGGTTCGCGCATCGACCGGCGTGACGAAGCCACAGATCCAGAAATGGCCGCCTGGTCCCGCGCTCGGCCGATAGGGAATCGCGAGCTTGAGCCAATGGGCCCCGGTATTGCCGAACTCGACCCAGTCGAAATTGATGCCTTTCTGGTCCTCCTTCTCGAAGACGAAGCCGGTCGGCGTCGGGTTTATGCGCATGCGCGCGCGCTTGGCGCCACCCGCCATGGAATGGGATTCGGCGTGAAGATAGGCACCGTGCATGGGGTCCATGACGTTGTCGATTGCATAGCGGTAATTGCAGCGCCAGAACGCCGTGCACAGGAAGCTGTCGTAGTCCGGATCGGTCATCTCTTCCGGAAGCTGGAGCGGCCCCGGCTCACGGTGGAGCGCGTCGCCGAACCACGCGAAGATCCCGCCATTGCTCTCGCGCACGGGATAGGCGCGCACCGACTGTTGGCCCTCGAGCGGACAGTTTTCGACGGCTGGTACCTTGCACACCGTGCCCGTGCCGTCGACTTCGATGCCGTGGTACCAGCAACCGAGGCGGTCCCCCAAGTTCCAGCCAAGCGACAGGCGCGCGCCGCGATGCGGACAACGGTCTTCCAGCGCATGGACGCGCCCGGCGCCGTCGCGCCACAGCACGATGCGCTCGCCGAGCCGCGTCAGGCCGACTGGGTGGCTTTGAACCTGCCACGACGGCGCAATCGGGTACCACAGGTTGCGCACGCCCGTGGTCAGGATCTCGTCAGCGGTCACGGCTTCGGGCATCGATGTTCTCCCGGCCTCACGCGCCCAGGCGCTTCACTTCGGCCTGGAAGGATTGCTCGGTAAACGGCCGGCCAGACGAGTCGGTCACCTTCATGTCGGCGAGGCCGGCGACGATCCCGGGCAGGTCATGGGTGCCGCGGCCAAGAATCTGTTCGAGCGCGTCGGCGAGCGCCGATTCGTACGGCTCGAGCGGCGCGGGCCGGGTCTGCCATTCGATGTTGCGCAACTCTTCATAGGTTTCGATTGCCGTAGCACCGGCACGGTTGGCTCCGACCTTATCGACGTTTGGTCGCAGCATGGGGTTCCAGTCCAATGGCCGTTGCGACATGCCACCCTCGACGTTTCTGGTTTGCTGATTTTATTAGTAAAACAATGTGGCTTGGTGGATCAACGCTATCGGTTGGACTCACCCGAGTCAACCAATGGCGCTGGAGCCTATTTGTTTGTCATTTCGGTTCAGGATTGACAGAGACAGATCACCCCGATAGCGTTCGAAATATCGAATAGAGTTTGTTCAATAAAACTCTTGCAATGGGAGCCTGATGGCGACCCGGCTCGAATTCCGCAGCGTGACGCGTACTTTCGATGGCGGCCGGCGACGTGACACGCCGGTGACTGCCG
>Ga0194121_10011627_pt1 | contig 10428 bp, 7 predicted proteins | sample TA2MahCa50mmetaG_FD_148609 | JGI IMG/M metagenome (GOLD analysis project Ga0194121, IMG submission 148609) | Freshwater microbial communities from Lake Tanganyika, Tanzania - TA2015020 Mahale Deep Cast 50m | ecosystem: Environmental > Aquatic > Freshwater > Lake | place: Tanzania: Lake...
GTCCACGCCGCCCATGTATCCCTGGAGGGCTTTCGGGATCTTTACCGACCCGTCCGGCTGCTGGAAATTCTCCAGGATGGCCACCAGCGTGCGCCCCACCGCGAGTCCGGAGCCGTTGAGCGTGTGCACGAACTCCGGTTTGGCGCGCGGCGCCGGCCGATAGCGGATGTTGGCGCGACGGGCCTGAAAATCGGTGCAGTTGGAGCACGAGGAGACTTCCACCCAGCGGTTCTGGCCGGGCGCCCAGTACTCCAGGTCGAATTTCTTGGACGGCGTGAAACCCAGATCGCCCAGGCAGATCTGCATCACGCGGTACGGGATCTCCAGGATCTGGAGCACTTTTTCCGCGTCCTGCACCATCTTGTCGAGCTCTTCGTACGATGTCTCCGCGCTGGTGAACTTAACCAGCTCCACCTTCTGGAACTGGTGCACCCGCAGCATCCCGCGGGTGTCGCGCCCGGCCGCGCCGGCTTCGGAGCGGAAGCACGCCGAGAATCCCGAGAAATAAATCGGAAGCTGGTCGGCCTCCAGAATCTCGTCACGGTACATGTTGGTCACCGGCACTTCCGAAGTTGGAATCAAATACAACTCCGTGCCCCGGCACTTGAAGAGATCTTCCTCAAAACGGGGCAGCTGCCCGGTGCCGAACATGCTCTTGTCGTTGACGATGTACGGCGGCAGCACTTCCGTGTAGCCGTGCTGGCTGGTGTGCAGATCCAGCATGAAGTTGATAAGCGCGCGCTCCAGCCGAGCCCCCATCCCCTTCATCAAGACGAAGCGGGAGCCGGCGATCTTTACCGCGCGCTCGAAATCCACGATGTCCAGCCTTTCGGCGATGTCCCAGTGCGGCAGCGGCGTGAACGAATACTCGTAAGGCTGTCCCCACGAGCGGATGTGTACATTCGCCGAGTCGTCGTCGCCGTCGGGCACGCTCTCGTGGGGGATATTCGGGATGATTTTCAGCAATTCGTCCCGCGCGCTCTCGGCCTCGGCGACCTCGCCTTCAAGCGCCTTGATGCGGTCGCCCAGGGCGCGCATCTCGGCCACGATGCCGCTGACGTCCTCGCCTTCCTTTTTGAGACGCGGAATGCTCTCCGAGGCCACGTTTTTCTCGTGCTTGAGCTTCTCCATCTCGGTGAGCGTGGCGCGCCGCTTCTCGTCGGCGGCCAGGATCTGGTCGACCATCGAGGCGTCGGCGCCGCGGCGGCGCAGCGAGTCGCGCACGAGGTCAGGGTTGCTGCGAATAAGTCCGATATCGAGCATTGTGGAATTCTCCGTTTAGTACGGCAGCGACATCAGCTTCTTGAAGTCTTCTGGACGCACCGCCTTCGAATAAGCCTCGTCCTGCGTGATGATGTTCTTTTTCACGAACTGGCGGAGAGCCTGCTCCTGCGTATTCATGCCGTGCTCGCGGCCGCTGGTCGACATGACGCTCTGGATCTGGTATATCTTGTTCTCTCGAATGAGAGATCGCACGCCGGGGGTGCCCACCATGATCTCAAAGACCGGCACCAGACCGGTGCCGGAGGCCTTCTGCACGAGCACTTGAGCCACAACGGCCTCCAGGCCCACGCTCAGCATGGTGCGCACCTGCTGGTTGAGGTGCGGCGGGTACAGGTTGATGATGTTTTCCAGGACCACCGCGACGCTGGGCGCGCGAGTGGTCGCGATGCACAGCGTTCCGCCAGCCGCCATGTTGACCAGCGTGTTGGCCACCTCGTAGGTGTCGAACTCGGTGGAAATCAGCACGTCCGGTTGCTGGTGCATGAGCGATTCGATGGCCGCCTCGAAGCTGAGCGTATCCGTTCCGATCTCGCGCTGGCAGATGATTCCCTTCTTATTCTTGTGCAGGTAGTCGATGGGATTTTCCAGCGAGATGATCTGGCAAGTGCGCATTTCCAGAATATAATTCACCATGGCGGCCAGCGTGGACGACTTTCCCGAGCCGCGCGGACCGCAGACGAGTATCAGTCCCTGCCGCGAGTTGAGCGCGAGCTTCTGGATAATGTCGGGCAGGCCCAGCTCGTCGATGGTCGGCGGGCTGGGGGGGTGGGTGGCCACCACGCACGCCACCGATCCGCGCTGCTGGAAGATGTTCACCCGGAAGCGGGAGAGTCCAGGCACGGATTGCGAGATGTTGAGGTCCTTGTTCTCCTGGAAGTAGTAGCGCTGCTCCTCGGTCAGAAACGACTCGACCAGCGCCGCGGTGTCCGCCGGGCTCAGCATGCGGTTGTCAAGGGGCGCCAGAACGCCGTTCGAGCGCATCATGATGGGACTTCCAGGGACAACATGGAAGTGCGACGCCCTCTTCTCGATCATGAGGGCAAAGAGCTCGTGCATGGTCACGGGCGCAGACTTCTCCTTTTGCTAGACAGGCGCCAGAGGGAGTGCTAGGCCTCCCCGGACTTCCCGACGAGACGCTTGAATTCATCCGCACTGGCCGCCTTGGCGAGGGCATCCTCGTAGGTGATGAGCCCTTGCAGATAGAGGTTGCGCAAAGCCATGTCGAGGGCCTGCATGCCGAAGGTCGCGCCGGCTTGAATGATGTTCGGAATCTGGTGGGTTTTCCCTTCGCGGACGATGTTGCGCACGGCGGCCGTCATCGGCATGATCTCCATGGCCATGACACGGCCGCCGCCCTTCGCCTTGGGAACCAGCGTCTGACAGAGCACGCCCTCCAGCACCACCGAAAGCTGCATGCGAATCTGCGGCTGCTGGTGCGGCGGGAAGATGTCGATGACGCGGTCCACCGTGGTGGCGGCGCTGTTGGTGTGCAGGGTGGCCATCACGAGGTGTCCCGTCTCGGCCGCGGAGATGGCGATGCTGGTGGTTTCCAGGTCTCGCATTTCGCCGATCAGGATGACGTCGGGGTCCTGGCGCAGCACGTGCTTGAGGGCCAACTGGAAGGAGTGGGTGTCCGAGCCCAGCTCGCGCTGGCAGATCACGCTGTTCTTGTCCTTGTGGAGAAACTCGATGGGGTCCTCGACGGTGACAATGTGGCAACGGCGGTTCTCGTTGATGTGGTTGATCATGGCCGCCAGCGTGGTCGACTTTCCGCTCCCGGTGGGGCCGGTCACCAGCACCAGGCCGCGCGGCTTCGTGGCCAGGTCCTTGATGGTGGGCGGCATCTTCAGCTCATCGAGAGACAATGGACGGGAGGGGATGACTCGGATGGCGGTCCCCCAGGTGCCGCGCTGCAGGTACACGTTGATGCGGAAGCGGGACAAGCCGGGGATCGAGTAGGCGATGTCGAGCTCGCGCTCGGCGATGAAGCGGGCCTTCTGCTCGTCGGTCATGATGGACTCGCACATGCGGCGCACGTGCTCGGGCGGCAGGATCTCGTAGCTGGCCGGACTCAGCTCCCCGTCCACGCGGATCATCGCGGGGCTGCCCGCCTTCAGGTGGAGGTCGGAGGCGCCGCGCTCCACCATCATGTAGAGCAGATCTTCGATCGTCAGCTCGGACTCGCCGAGGACGTTGGCAACGTCCATATCCATATGGACTCGCACTCCCTTCAGAGGCCTGACGGTAACCGCATAGCGGCGCGGCCAGCATCCCTTCGCCCAGGTGGCGGGGAATGCCTTCCCGGAGACTGCGGCCAAAGGCCGGGGCCAAAAGTCGCGACTTCGTGGGCCCTTCCGAGAACGAGGGAAAGGCGCCCCGGAGAGCGCCTTTCGATGGATGGTGGAGGTGGCGGGAATCGAACCCGCGTCCGAGAAGGACCAACCAGAGACCACTACGAGCGTGTTCCGTGATTTGGGATTCGGCCGGCCAGGCTCCCGACGGACGCGGATCCTGACGTCCCTAGCTTCTAATTGATTCCCCTCGGCCGACGAAGCGGCAGCCTACGGTAGACGATCTGATTGACGCCCATGACCACCCCAATCGCCGAGGGTGGGTGGACGCGCCGCGCTAGGCGGCGAGCGCCAGTTCGTTGTTGGCGTTTCTTGTTTTTCCGCCGTTTAACGAGACCTGCGGAATCTCGGCTCGCGTCCTCTGCCTGACCGCTCCCCGTCGAAACCTGTCACCCCCGTATGTGTTCCCCGGGGGGGCCAGGACGCCGAAGTCGGCTGCTTGCAGTCACGTAGACGTTCCCGGGCACGCGCGGGTTCCCAATAGTCCGAATGGCCTAACAGTAACGGTCGTCCGAATGATAGACCCCGGAAACCAGATGGCGTATACTGGGGTCGTGCTTTCAGGCGACACCGCGCGCCCCCGATTCTAACACAGGGAGTGGCTTGTCGCAAGCGCCGCGGGGAGGCGGCGTGGGAGGTGGCACCGAAACCCTCATGCCGCCCGGCCGTGGGCCGGTATAGGAAGGCGCCTGTGTGGCGTCGCTCCGCGAAGCGGGGCAACAGGGATGCTCACTGGGAGAAGCGGTGGCGCCACTTCGAGCCCGCCAGGGCGGGCCGCGAAGCAGGCCGTTAAAGCTGGGTTGGGAGATCGTCGGGCCTTGATAAACGTCGGGGATCAATCCACCGGGACCGCCGCCCCTGGGGGAACGGCGCGCCGTCCGGCCATGAAAGCGGGGCCGCCCCCGAGCGCGCCCGCGTCGCGCATTGCGGTGGCCCCCCGCAAGTCCAAGGTCACCGTGGCGGACTACCAGCTTGTGCTCTTCACCCGCCAGCTCGCCACCATGTACAAGGCGGGCATCGCCATCGTCCGCTCGCTGGAAGTCCTGGCGCACCAGACCGAGTCCCCGAATTTTCAGATGGTGACTTTCGCCATCAACTCCGACCTCCTCAAAGGCAAGTCGTTCTCCGCGGCATTGAGCCAGTATCCGCGCATCTTCAATCCGCTGTACCTGTCCATGGTGCGCATCGGGGAGATGGAGGGCGACCTCGGCGAGACCATGGAGCGCATCGCGGATTTTCTGGAGCGCGATTACGCGATGCGGAAAAAGGTGAGGTCGGCGATGACCTATCCCGTCGTCGTCTTTATTTTCTCGCTCGCGGTGGCGTTCTTCATGTTCAACTACCTGCTGCCGCACTTCGTGAAGATCTTCGAGGAGATGCACGCCGACCTGCCCCTCGTGACCCGCGTCCTGATGGGGATGGTGAAGGTCGCGCAGAGCCCATGGTTTATGCTCGGCATGCCCGCCTTTCTGGTGCTCTGGTACGTTCAGTTCAAGAAATACGTGGACACCGACATCGGCCGCTGGCGCTTCGACCAGCTCAAGCTTTCCCTCCCCATCTTCGGGCTCATCTTCCGCAAGGTGGCCATCGCGCGCATGTGCCGCTCGCTGGGCGTGCTGGTGACGGCCGGCATCAATACTATCCTGGCGATGGAGATGGCCGGCCGGGCGTCCGGCAATGAGGTCATCCGCCTGCACATGGTGCGCGCCGCCGAGGCAATCGCCAACGGCAAGCCCCTGTCCGTCACTTTCCGCACCGACGACGCGCTGTTTCCCAAGATCGTGCAGCACATGGTCGGAGCCGGCGAGGAATCCGGCAAGATGGACGCCATGCTGGACAAGCTGGCCAACTACTACGAAGTCGAGGTGAATCACGCCCTCAACGATCTCGCGTCCATGCTGGAGCCGCTCTTGATCCTGTTCACCGGCATCGTCGTGGGGTTCATCGTGCTGGCCATTTTCATGCCGTTGTACGGCTTCTTGAACCAGATGTGATGAGTATGCGACGCGCACGAAGGGGCTTGACCTTCCTCGAGGTGGAGATCGCCCTGCTGCTTCTCTTGCTGGGCGTGCTGGCGGTCATCCAGATCGCGCCCATCTCGCTGGAGGGGGTGCGGGTCGCCGAGCAACAGGGGCTGGCGTCGCAATATGCGCAGCATATTCTGGAGTCGGAATTGAGCCGCACGTTTGACGACCTGAAGACGCTCACCAGCTCGTCGCCCAGCTCCAGCGGCAGCATCCTGCCGATCACCGTTACGGCCGGCGCGTCCGACGCCCAGATCCCCGGCGCGCCGTTGGTCACGACGTCGCCGGTGAAATCACTGTACAGCTACACCACGTCACGCGTGCTCTATCCCTCACGCACCGATCTGGTCGCGATCACGGCGGAGGTTTCCTGGACGGACCCCGCCGCCAAGCGGCGAAATATTCCGCACCTGTTCCGCGTGGTGGGGTACAAGCGGAAATGAGGCGTCGCGGATTCAGCCTTCTGGAAATCACCATGGCCATCGCCATCCTGCTGGTCATCCTGTTGATCTGCTTCCTTCCCTTCAAAATGCTGAAAAATGCCTTCCAGCTTGCCGAGGGACGCATTGACGAGCAGCAGCAGGCGCGCGTGCCGCTGCAGCGCATGGTACGGGAATTGCGCAAGGCGAGCGGAACGATTACCGTCACCGACGGGCAGCAGGATTCCATCAGCTACGCGCTTGACGAGAACCGCGGTGGAACGTGGTACAAGCGAACCGTCAGCTATTACTGCCAGGCGCTCACCGTGGGGACTCCCCGGGTATTGGGTGACCCCTCCTCCAACTTCTCACTGTACGTCGGAGGACAGCCAACGGAGTGGTCGTTGATCCGCACCGAGTCGTCCACCGATCCGGCCGCGGTTTCCCGAACGCGGACCGAAGTGCCGCGCGGGATCACCCAGTTCTCGCTGTCGGCGTCATCGTCGACTTTTCTGCTCGTGTACGTAAAGTGCTATTCCAACCAGACGCGACGGCCGCTCAGTACAACCACTTCAGCGGCCATCGAGTTCGGCACCAGCATTACCACCCGCAATGCAGACGGAATTACTACTAACTAGAAAATCCACAGGGAGGCGCGTTAAATGAATCAGCGACGAGGCGTGGCACTTATCTCGGTGTTGCTTCTTCTCACTATCGTGCTTTATCTGTCGCTCGCCTTCCTCACGCGAGGCAACGCCAGCCTGTTCACTACAACGCGCGACAGCCTTTCGATGCAATCGTTCGGCATCGCGGAGTCGGCGGCACAACTGGGATCCGCGAAGATGAAAGAACAGTTCGTGGCGGCCAACTACAGCGTGAGCACACTGGTCAACAACCTCAAGGCCGAGACCAACTCGGTGGTGTACGGCTTCCAGACTTCTGGCAGCCCGATCACCATGGGATATGCGGACCTCACCTACCACATCGACGGTAACAGCAGCCCCTGCAACCGGCGCCGCGACGGCACCTACGGCCCGTGCACCGATCTCTCGCCGAAGATGAACCCCAAGTCAAGCGAAGGGTACAATACGGCAACGGTAAAGTCAGTTGGCTCCGCACGCCCTTCGGGAACGTTGGGCCGGGCCACGCGAACGATGGAACTCACCTTTCTGATTCTGGACCGGGCAAAGACGCCAACCACCACCGTTACCACGAGTTCCTCGACAACGAAAAACGTCGTCTTGGGTGACGGCTTCAATTTCGCCTATTTCATGAACCACTGGGCGTGGTGGGCCGGCTTCTCCCCTGGCAAGGCCAAGTTGATCGGCAACAGCGGCGCCAACGGCAATTATGACGTCCTTTCAGGGACGGTTGATATCGAGGGTGGCCCTGCCTATACCTACTCCAACGACGGTAAAACCTACACCTACGCGCTGTACACCCAGATGAAGAAACGCGACAACCGCGACTACAATCCCTGGGCGGGGGTGATGACCACCGGCTCTATCCGCGGCCCCGGCCGGAACAATTACAAGAATGAGTTCGGCAACATTCCGATTCCGAAGGATCTTTCCCAGATCTCGAGCGAGGACAGCGTCTACGTCAAGGCCGCGCGCGAGAACGCCGGAAAGATCACCGTCAAGACCGTGAAGTTGACGCGCACGCCGCTCCCCAACAAGGCGCTGGAGTACACGGTGCTCTCGCAATCCGAAGTGGTTTCCAACGGCGTCCACGATGGAAGCGTCGTGCTCGGAGGCAAATACAGCACCAGTCCAAAGTCGGGAGACGTCGTGACCGTGGTCAACGTGGATGGTCCGGTCGTTGTCAAGGGGAACGTAGTGCTGCAGGGATATGTCGAAGGCCGCGGCACCATCTATACCGGGCGTAACATTTACCTGGCCGGTGACGTGAAATACGCCAATCCGCCGTCAACTTCGCCCAACGGAACGGAAGCCAATGTCAAGAAGCCCTCGACCGCGGATTACCAGAAGGACGAGCTTATTTACGCCGCGGGCGGCAGCGTCATCGCGGGCGACGTCACCAAGACGCAGTCCTGGTGGACCAACAACGTGGGCTGGTGGCTGACGGAATACACGCAGCCCGGGGTGGTGGCGGACGCCAACGGCTACGGCTATCAGGTCAACGTCAAAGTGAACGACAACCACGAGGATCAGGGCATGGACGGGATCGTCAATTCTCAGCAGTACCTGCGCAATCCCAACGGCACTTATCAAAACGATTACGAGAATGACGGCAAATGGACAGTGCAGGTCCAGAATAGGTCCACCGCGGAGATCTCCTGGGTCAGCCTGCAAGTCATCAACGGAAAGGCAACTCCGCCGAACGGATGGCGCGTCATTCCCGGCACCGGCGAGGACACTGATGGAAACGGTCGCTATACCTCCGCCTATGACTACAATCGCGACTTCAATTTCGCGTCGACCGCCGACGCCAACGGAAACTATACAACGCAAAGCTTTTCGTCGCAGCATTTCACCAATGCACCCAAGGACGACCTCGGCCGCGACATGAGCTACAGCCAGTTCGCAAAGCCGATCAACCGGATTGACGGGTTTGTCCTGGCAAATAACGCCGTGGCCGGCTTCTTCGGAGACGGCGCGCGCGACGTAGTGACTTTCGGCGGCATGATCGCTCGTCACGACGGGCAGATCGTCAACCTCGGGTGGGGCTCGTCATCATTACAGAATCATCAGGACGCGCGCTTCGCGAAATCCGATCCGGAAATCTCCGGCTCAGTCACCACCACCACCACCACCACGAGCACCGTGACAACGACCGCGGATGCTTCCCTGGCCACCAACTTCAAGGAATATACCGGCGGATGGTGGGAATATTGATGCGTTTCCGCTGGACGCGGCTCTGCTTCGCCGGCATTCTGGTGGTGGCCCTGTCCTCGCCGGGATGGTGCCCCATCAGCGGGCAGGGCACGGACCAGAAACTGCACGTGCCGGCTCCGACGTCGACGTGGGCGCCGCCGCAAGGGGAGCAGGCGGTGCAGCCAACGCTGCCGCGCTTTGACGGAATGACTCAGCCAGGCGCGGCAGCGAGCACGTCCGGCGCATCCGGCGGCACGTCCGGGACGACGCCCGAATCACCAGATCCTACAGCAACTGCAACGACGACGACGCCCGATCCGACGACGATCGGGACGCCGACAGTCGGACCGGAGACGTCCACGCCTCCCTCGACGTCCACGCAGGGAGAAACGAACAATCCGGGGGCTTCGCCAACAAATACTGCTCCCACTGCGAGCGCCCCCGTACCCGCCGCCGTGCAGCCCCACATCCCTGAGGCGGCCGAGTTGGAAGCCCGCGGAAATGCGCCGGCCAGCATCGGGCCGGTGGCGTCGGGCACGCAGCCGGGCGCGAAGAGAAACGTCCTCAATCCGGCGGCGCCACAGACGCCGCCCGGCCTGATGGAACTGGCCGCCCGCGGCGTGCTTGGCCTGTGCCTGATCACCGGGGCCGGACTACTCCTAATGTACCTGCGCTTCCGCAAGCAGCGAAAGCCGGTGCGCCCGCCGCCGAAGTTCTAGTACGTTCCCATTACCAATGCCCGAGCGGTCGCAATGACGAAAACCCTTTGCGTGCCACTCTTACCGCTCCCAGATCCGATCATTTTCGTCTTCTTTTGGATAAATGAAGGTCAAAAAGATCGGAAGTCGCCAAGAGGCGAAATGCCAACCGAGGGGTGTGGCAGCGTGCCACGGCCAACAGTTGCGGGTGGCAACACGGTTGTGAGAGCGGGGGGGCGGCGCGGACGATGGCAGCCGGGCTATCGCCGCGTCGCGCGATCCATTTCTCGTTTGGTTTCGCGCTCTTTGATGGACTCGCGCTTGTCGTGCAATTGTTTTCCGCGGCAGACGGCCAGCTCCAGTTTTGCGCGGCCCTTTACCCAGTACATGCGGAGGGGGATGAGCGCGAGGCCGCGCTCCTGGGACTTGCGCGCCAGCTCTGCGATTTCTCGCTTGTGCAGCAGCAGGCGGCGCTCGCGCAGCGGGTCGTGGTTGAAGCGGTTGCCTTTTTCAAAGGGGCTGATGTGGCAGCCGTACAGCCACACCTGGCCATTCACCACCTTGGCGTACGCGTCCTGAAGATTCGCCTTGCCCTGGCGCAACGATTTTACTTCAGTGCCCACCAGCTCGAGGCCGGCCTCGAACGTCTCGTCCACGTGATACTCGTGGCGGGCGCGGCGGTTGACGCTGATGTTCTGCTCGGCGGCTTTGCGGTCGTTCACTGTCTTCTCAAGCCCGTGCCTGCACGGGCGGTCAACGGTTTTTCGCGGCCCGGGAGAGGCGCGCCTGCAACGCCTCCCACGCGGCGCCCACCT
>Ga0194121_10011632_pt1 | contig 10422 bp, 8 predicted proteins | sample TA2MahCa50mmetaG_FD_148609 | JGI IMG/M metagenome (GOLD analysis project Ga0194121, IMG submission 148609) | Freshwater microbial communities from Lake Tanganyika, Tanzania - TA2015020 Mahale Deep Cast 50m | ecosystem: Environmental > Aquatic > Freshwater > Lake | place: Tanzania: Lake...
AAATTGGATGAATCCCCATCTATACCCGGAACACCAAAATCCCAGTGATAACGGGTTCCACCTTTGCTTTGGTTGCGAAACTGATAGGTATATCCGCAAACAACGGTTGGCACAAAATACACGGCCACCACATCAATCACGCAAGACTGCACATTAAATTGATAATCCCGCATGGTCTCAGAAATCTGTTTGCCTTTGCGGTATTCTTTCACCCTTATACCCACAACAAACTGACCGGTAACAGTTGGGATGAGGGTTATTTTCCCTGTTTTGGGCTCGATTGACAACAAGGGATTGCCATCGATGGGTACATTGGCCGAATAGCCGGAACCCCAGGTTATCTGTGAAAACGGGGGACTTTCCAATTGGGTACTGGTACTGGGCCGTGGCTGCGTATTTGTTCCACCAGTATAAGGCCAGAACAAATCATAAGCCAGGCTGTCTCCATCAGGATCTGTGGCACTGTGATCAAAATTCAGCGGTGTATTGGTGCAAAGAAAATTGGGAGGAAGCTCCTTGAAAACAGCACTATTATTTTCTTTTAAATTGGGCGTAGTGCGCCGATCGGGTATGGCTGTCCAGTAATTGGCACCGGTCAAATCCGGTCTGAATAGATTAGAGATTGTATTATTGCGGCAGCATCGCTGAAAAGAGATGATATATCCGCCGGTTCTTGGCGCCAGTGTGAGGGTTTTTTCATACCAGTAATGATCCACACAAGCATTGGGAGCAATCGAAATACAGTTATAGTTGGTTTTCTGAATTCGTTTGGGTCCGGTGCGGGTTACTTCCGTTGGATAACCGCTGATCATTCTTCTGGTACTGCCATCCCATACTCCAAACCAGGCGGTAGCATCGCTGGAAATAGCGCCTGAATTTCCGTTCAGACAGTCTATGTAAAGATCAAGACGAATCTTATAGTTATTGTTTCCCAAATAGGTGTAGGTCATTTCCCCTCCCACAATGTGGGTGGCGCTGGAAACGGACATCCACAAAAAGAGGCCTGCCGAAGGAATTTTCCTGAGATATGACCTGAGTCTGTTCAAATAGGATAATATACAAAAATACAACAAAAACCAGCGTTACCACCAAAATTCACATCCGCTATAATTGTATGTAACTGCCTCATCTTGTCAATTAACAAAGAAGTCGGTCAATCGTTTTGGGTATTCGATTTTTTTTGTTAATTTGATTGCCTATTTTATGTTAATTTTTTTATCATGAAAAAACACATTGCGCACATGGACCTCGACAGCTTTTTTGTGAGCGTGGAACGCCTTCGCAACCGTGCTTTTCAAAATATACCGCTGGTTATAGGCGGCACCGGCGATCGCGGTGTGGTAGCAAGTTGTAGTTATGAGGCAAGAGCCTTTGGAGTAAGAAGCACCATGCCGGTAAAAATGGCGCGGCAACTATGCCCAAACGCCATGTTTATAAGGGGCGACCACGAATTATACAGCCAATATTCGCGCATGGTAACAAACATTGTGGCCGAGAGTGTTCCGGTATACGAAAAAAGCAGCATTGATGAGTTTTACCTGGACCTGAGCGGCATGGATCGTTTTTTGGGATGCTGGCAAATAGCCAAAGAACTGGGACAGAAAATAAACCGGGAAACGGGATTGCCCATTTCCTTCGGACTGAGTGCCAACAAAACCGTAAGTAAAATTGCAACAGGCGAAGCCAAGCCGGCAGGCGCCAGGCATATCCTTCACGGCACAGAAAAACCCTTTCTGGCGCCACTGAGTATTCGAAAAATCCCCGGCGTGGGGCAGGAAACCTACAAAACGCTCAGGGGACTAGGCATACAACGCATCGAGACTATTCAGATTATGCCCGTGGAGCTGATGGAAAAAACGCTGGGAAAAACAGGCTCTGATATCTGGAAAAAAAGCCAGGGTATAGACCACAACCCTGTAGAACCGTACCGCGAGCAGAAAAGCATAAGCACAGAGCAAACTTTCGAGCAGGATACCATTGATGTGCAGATGCTCAAAAACCTGATTGTGAGTATGGCTGAGAACCTGGCCTACCAGCTTCGGAAGCAACAAAAAGTAACCGGTTGCATCACCGTAAAAATCCGCTACAGCAATTTCAATACCTATACGCGGCAACTGCGTATTCCCTATACCAGTGCGGATCACACGCTGATTGCACACAGCTGCGAGTTATTTGAAGTGTTGTATGAGAAACGCATGCTGGTAAGGCTCATTGGTGTAAGATTCAGTGAACTGGTTACCGGCTCGCTGCAGATTAAGCTCTTTGAGCATACCGAAGAAATGATCAACCTGTATCAGGCGATGGACCGCATCCGGAACCGGTATGGGGATAATGCCGTAAAGCGGGCGGTTACGGGCCTAAACACCACAGCAGAGAAGAAAAAAAATACCAATATTTGACCTTTACCATGAACAGCAAAACTTTTAATGCAAAACAGTACGTAATAGATGCGTTATTCATCATTGCGGGCATATTCTCGGCCGCTTCTGGCTTCAAAGGATTTTTTTACCCAATGAATTACGGATGGCAGTGCCAGGGGTATATCTCTGCTGAGCTCTGCCATAACCGGCATCCCGCTGTATATCCTGATTAATGTTGTGAATGCCCCCTTTATTGCCATGGGCTGGAGTACTATGGCAAGAACCTTTGCACAAAAAAAAATACTGGCCATACTGGGTTTGGCACTAGTACTGGCGCCTGTAAAGTTCCCAACTGTCACTAACGATAAATTGCTGACAGCCGTATTCGGGGGATTTTTTCTGGGAATGGGTATTGGCCTGGCAGTGTGCGGAGGAAACGTTATTGACGGAGCAGAAAGTTCTTGCCATTTATCTCAGCAGAAAAACAGGGGCCGGATGGGACGGCAATTACATGGGTGAACCTTCGCCTTCCGGCGGATATGCCTGCCGCATCGAACTGCTGGGCACCGATAAAACCCGCCAGATACACACGGGCAATATCACCTTGCTGCATTAATGGTTTTTTGCGTAATTCGCATCCATGAGCAGATTTGAAACCATCTATCTGGGTGATTTACGCACCCAAAACCTGCATTTGCAAAGCGGCAACAGCATTATTACCGACGCCCCCACAGACAATCAGGGTAAGGGCGAGGCCTTCTCCCCTACAGATTTGTGTGCACTTAGCCTCGCAAATTGCATCATTACCACCATGGGTATCTATGCCAAAAATCACGGCTACCACATTGAAGGCACCAAAGCCCATACGGTAAAACACATGGTAAGCGATCCACGCAGAATTGCACGGATTGAAATCAACATTCAGATTCACCTGCTTGAAAAAACAGACGAGCATGCCATGGAAGGTTTATTGCGTATTGTTAAAACCTGTCCGGTAGGCCGCAGCCTGCACCCTGATATTGTTCAGGGTGTAACAGTTGAATTTATTTAGAGATTGCCTCTGAGTTCCTGTTCGCGCTCAATACTTTCAAACAATGCCTTGAAGTTGCCTTTGCCAAAGCTTTTGGCACCGCGGCGTTGTATAATCTCATAAAACAAAGTAGGTCTGTCTTCTACCGGTTTGGTAAAAATTTGCAGCAGATACCCGTCTTCGTCTCTGTCTATAAGAATATTCAGCTTTTTTAGGGCTTCCAGATCTTCTTTGATATGTCCAACGCGCTGGGGGATATCATCGTAGTAGGTTTCGGGTACGTACAAGAACTCAACACCCCTGCGCCTCAACTCTCTCACCGTAGCGATGATATCATCGGTCTCAATAGCAATATGCTGCACGCCGGCACCGTGGTAAAAATCAAGATATTCCTCTATCTGTGACTTTTTGCGGCCTTCTGCGGGCTCGTTAATCGGAAACTTAATATATCCGTTTCCGTTACTTACCACCTTACTCATCAGCGCGCTGTATTCGGTACTGATATCTTCATCATCGAAAGTAATCAGCAGTTTGAAGCCCATAACATCTTCATAGTATTTAACCCATTGATTCATAGCGCCAAGTTCCACATTTCCTACGCAGTGATCAACATATTTCAGGCCTACAGGCACTACATCTATTGCGTTGGGAACAGGTTTAAATCCAGGAAGAAAGGGACCTGAATAATTATTGCGCTCCACAAATTTGTGAATGGTATCGCCATAGGTATGGATGGCACTGATTACCACCCAGCCTTGCTCATCTTCAAATCTGGTGGGCTCCATGTAGGGTTTTGCACCGCGCTTCACGGTTTCTTCAAAACTTTTGGTAGCATCATCAACCCAAATGCTCAGAAACTTAACCCCATCGCCGTGTTTGGCGTGATGACGCGTGATTTCAGAATCGGGTTGCAGGGATGTGGTGAGAACCAGGCGAACTTTATTTTGCTGAAGAACATAGCTGGCGCGATCTCTCACACCGGTTTCGGGTCCGGCATAGGCCACGAGCTTATATCCCCAGGCAGACTGATAGTAATAAGCACTTTGTTTGGCATTGCCAACATAGAATTCAATGTGGTCGGTTCCGTTTAAAGGAAGAAAGTCCTGAGATGTGATTGTCTCTGTTTTTTCCAGTGTTTCCATCTGTGTTCAAAATAACAACAAAATCTTCATTTTTTGCTACTTTTCATGCTCAGGCCGGGTCAACATCAAAATCTATCCAAGTACCCTTGAAATCGGCCATGGTAACAAGTTTCAGGGAAGCACTCCAAAGCAATTCTTTCACCTTTGCAGGATCATCTTTTTTCTTGTCCATTTTCACCATCAGCTGTTGCAGGTAATAGTTGCGCACACGGCCTACCAGTGGCGCCTGCGGCCCCATCAGGCGCTGCTTGAGCACGGATCTGAGCATTTGTGCATAATACCGCGATGCCTCCTCCGATTTGCGGGCATCTTTTTGCTTAATGGTAATTTTTATTATACGCGAAAATGGCGGGTACTGAAACTGCTTACGCACCTGAATTTCCTGCGCTGCAAGACCCAGATAATCATCTTCCAAAACGGCCTGCAACACAGGATGCGTGGTTTGCCGCGACTGAATCATCACTTGCCCCTGTTTAGGACCCCTGCCCGATCTGCCTGCCACCTGAAACAATTGCTGAAAAGCGCGTTCGTGGTTCCTGAAATCAGGGATATTCAGTAAAATATCCGCATCTGGAACGGCCACCAACCCTACATTCTGAAAGTCGAGACCCTTGCTGAGCAGCTGTGTTCCCACCAGAATATCAATTTCACCATTGGCAAAGCCATTTAACACCCGCTGAAAGTCACTGCGCTTGCGAATGCTTTCCTGGTCTAACCGGGCAATTTTTGCAGCAGGAAAAATAAGGGATAATTCCTCGGCGATTCTTTCGGTTCCAAAACCTTTCATGGTAACCGCCGTGCTGCCGCAAGCCGGACAAAGCTGCATAGGCGGCTGCGTGTGAGCACAGTAACCGCAGCGCTGCTGACCTGAACTTTTGTAATACGTGAGTGTTATATCACAATTCACGCAGTGTGGCGTGTATCCGCACATATCGCAATGGATATAGGGAACAAACCCCTTTCTGTTCTGGTAAACAATCACCTGACTTTTGGCATCCAGACACGCCCCGATTGCCTCTAGCATGTGGCCGTGAAACGGTCCTTTGGGTTTGTTCTTTTTTCCTCCTTCTGCTGTATTTACCAGTAATATTTGCGGGGCCGGCGTTTGAATAAATCGTTTGCTTAGGGAAACCTTTTCCCATCTGCCTTCCATACAAAGGTTCCACAGTTCGTAGGATGGTGTTGCGCTGCCCGCAAGCACCCTGCAACCACGCATGTGCGCCAGCTGTATAGCGGCATCGCGGCCGTGGTAGTGAGGTCTTTTGTCGAATTGTTTAAAACTGTTTTCATGCTCTTCATCGATTACAACTACACCCAAATCTGAGAAAGGCGCAAACAAAGCGGAACGGGCACCCACAACAAAACGTACTTCGCCTTTTAGCACCTTTTCGTACAATTCGGTGCGCTCGTGACTACTGTAATAATTGTGCCACACGCCCATTTCATTGCCAAAATAATGTTGCAGGCGCGATACCAGTTGCTCTGTCAGTGCAACCTCAGGAATGAGTAATAATGCCTGTTTGCCTATAGCCAGCGCCTTTTTTATCTGCTGAATATAAATATACGTTTTACCACTACCGGTGACACCGTAAAGCAACACATTCTTTCCGGCCTCAAACGCCACATTGACAAGATTATCGGCCTGTATCTGTTCTTCGGTAAGTTCCAATTCATCGGGTTCGGTAACCAGGCGTTTCAGCCGGTCTACCTGCCGCCTTTCCTGCATAAGCAAGCCTTTCTGTACCAGCGTTCTGATGTGTGCAGAATCAATTCCATGCTTTTCGGTCAGTTCTTTTTTGGGAAACGAGCCTTTTCCCATACCCAGCACAGCCATAATGGTATCGGCTTGGCGGGGCGCCCGTTTTTCCAGCTTATTGAGGGTCTCAGTCGCAAACGTGGCAACGCTCCATTTCGGCGATAAAAAAATTATGTCTTCCCATTTGGGTTTGTAGCGCTCTGAGATTTCCTCCTTCAGTACGGCAACGCCTTTTAAGTACAGGCTTTTTATTTGCCTCATCCTGCTTTTCTGCCCGAGCATTTCGGCTACAGTATCTGTTTTAAGCTCTTTTTTCTGCAAGAGGGCTTTAAGTATTATGGTTTCCTTTTCATCAAGTTCAGGAACATTCTCGGGGTCAAATTCCGGGTGTAACACCAGCAGGCTCTCGCTTTGCAGTCGGAAACCGGCCGGCAAGGCAGCCGCCATTACCTCGCCCGGGTGGCACATGTAATAAGTTGCAACCCACTGCCAAAACTGTAATTGTAACGGTAGCACAATCGGTTCTTCCTCCATAATTTCCAGCAGATAGCTGGCGTTATAATGGGCGGGCGGTTCTTCTGTAAAACTCAGGATTATACCGGAATACACCTTGCGGGGCCCAAACTGCACCACCACGCGCTGTCCAGCCTGAAGGAGTTCATTCCACTCATGCGGAACCCGGTATTTGTAAGCCTTTGGCACCGGCAAAGGCAACAAAACTTCTGCAAAAATGGTAATCCGTTCCGACACAATGCGAAGATAAACAGCAGCGCTGCTGTTTAAAAACAATTACATCCACACTACCACCACCGGCGAAAGCAGATGAATTACTATTCCCGCCTTTAGCATGGCATCGGCTGAGGGCAGCACCTGGCTACCGGAATTACTACCCACAATGGCACTTACCAAGAATGATAGTCCGGTAGAAATCAGGCTGACGATGCTGTAAAACCCCATACTGTGATTGAAATTAGCATTACCCAGAAACCATAAAGAAAGCGACAGCACATTTACAGCAAGCAGCCATTTTTTGGCAAAAGCTGCCCCGGTAACAACCACCATAGTAGTGTATCCAAAAATAATGTTGCTTCTATTACCTTGTAAATCCTTAATCACTTCCCGCGTAAAGACCAGCAAAAGTAAACTTCCCAGATACAACAGCAACCCGGTATGCATATCACCAAAATGCAACCATACTGACAGCAATGTAGCAATGGCAAGCAAGGAAGCCGCAATTTCCCGTATCAAAGGTATTTTCTGCAATTTATGGCTGTAGAACCAAGCCATCGAAACAAATGAGGCCATGAATAAAAATACTTTCAGCGAAGCCAACAGTGACAGCAACATCGCGATAACATTGAAGGCCACATAGGTATTTAACAAATATTCCTGACCGATAAGCCTGTACAATGTTGCAAACTTAGAACGGTTTATCAGATCCTTATCGACATCGTAAAACACATTAATGAGGAATGCTCCTGCCACCGTAAATGCATTAGCCAGAACAATCAGGTGAAGTTTTCTGTCCCATAAAACCTTTTCTAAATCGCGATTTTCGCCAAAAATAAAAAATGCCATTATATATTGTGCCAGTGTAAGCAACAACACATTGTACCAACGCACTGCGCCCAGCAGTAATGTTAGTTTGATCCATTTTTTCCGGCTTGGGCCGGTCGCGCTGTTCAAAATTGGTGAATGACCTGCAATTTATGCCCTTTTAGCAAACTTTTTGCTTTTTCAAGGTCTTCTGTAAATCCGAGTACAAAACCGCCGCCACCGCTTCCGCATAGTTTCAGATAATAGGCATTGGTTTCAATACCTTTTCTCCAAAGCGATTCAAACCTGTCGGGAATCATGGGTCGGAAGTTTTCAAGAAACAGGGTAGACAATTCTTTCAAATTATCAAACAATGGGCGTGTATCGTCTTTCATGAAAGCTTTAACGCATTCGTCGTTGTACTTTTTCAGGCGGGTTCTAACCAAGTTTCTGAAACCATCGTCTTTCAGTTTCTGGAGAAACAGGGAAACCATACCCTGGGTTTTCCTCGGTGTGCCGCTGTCCATCAGGAAAATAGCACCTCTTCCCTTGGCATTTTCATCGGGAATGGCGACTGCACCCAATTCTGTTTTTCCTTTTACGAGTATGGGAAGATTTAGGTAGCAAATCAGGGGATCCAGACCCGAACTTTTCCCGTGGAAATAGCTTTCCATGGTGGATAAAATTTTTTTCAGGCGCAGCAAATCATAATTTTCAGCTACTTTGTCAGTATTGATTGGATTGAGTGCGTAGGTATCGTAAATGGCTGCCACCAAAGCGCCGCTGCTGCCTACACCAAAGCCCTGGGGTATGCTGCTGTCAAAGTAAAGTCCGCAGGCAATTTCACTGCTCAGCTTATCCAGGTTGAGCATATTATCCAGGTTATTTTCAGGATTGGAAAGATATTCAAAATACTTTTGCAGACTGAGATTGCTTTCTTTTTGCGCATCGGTCATTTCATCACCTGCCATCAGCAGTTTACCTTTGTAGAAATGGTAAGGAATGCTTAACCCCATGGCATTTTCTATGATGCCGTACTCTCCGAATAAGAGAATCTTTGAGTAGTAAAAGGTTTCTTTCAGCATTTTAATTATTGAATTTTTATGGGTGCCGAACCGATTGTACTACAAAAGTACTCACTATTCTGACAATATTTTAACAATCGGTTATCTATTAAGTTTTTAACCTGTTGATAATGAACCCCGGGAAAAAGCAGATGTACGTTCGCTCCAGCATCCAGGGTAAACATAACAGGAATAGACGTCTCTTTACGGAAAGCCCACACAGCTTCGATTACAGATAATGTAGCCGGCCGAATTAGGATAAAGTAAGGAATGCTCAGCATCATCATGGCATGCAGCTGCAGTGCTTCTTGCTCCACAACACGGATAAAATCCGCCATATTTCCGGTTTCAAGTGCCGTGCATAATTCGGTCAGGTGCAAGGTAGCTTCGCCGTACCGGGCCGGGGAAAACGGATTTCCTTTCAGCAGCTCATGACCCGCCGTGCTACTCACCGATTTTTCACCTGCATCCACAATCAGCACCGCATCCATCATACCGGCAAAAGCCTGATGAATATTACCCTGAAAGGGAATTGCATATTCATTGCTGCTGCCCTGAACTAAAGGGTGTGAACCCCAGATGGCAGGTGCTTCAAACATACTGCGACAGGCGCTTCCACTGCCCATACGGGCAGTTCTGCTGATTTGTTCAACACTGACCGGTTTGCCCGAATGCAATTCCTCCAGTTCAGCGAGGCAACAAGCCAGTGCCCCAAATCCTGAAGCACTGCTGGCAATGCCGGTTCCGTGGTGAAAATTGTTGGATGTATTTATTTGCAGACGAAAATCCTTCAGAATGCTATAATTATTGAGTATTCGGTCAAAAAAATCGGTAAGTTTGGGAATGAAAGACGGTTTGGGATTGCCTTCAAACAAAAAATTAAATTCTGGATTGCCTGATGTATTGGAACCCAAAACAGAAACCGTAGTTTCGGTATACAGGTCCTTTAGCGTAAAACTTATACTCGGATTGGCCGGTAGCTGAATGCCTTCAGGCTTTTTACCCCAGTATTTTACCAGGGCTATATTGGATGAACAACGAAAGGTGGATTTCACTTGTTTTTCTCGGTTTTTTTCACTATGTTGATATCACAAATTCATTCCATGGGAGCAGTTCCATGTTCTCGAATGCAGTTTCGTTGGCTTGCAAAAAAGTTAGATTGATGAGCAATACATCACCGCCCCATGCACCCAGGTATTTGCAAAGTCCGCCTTTAACGGGCGACAGCCCAAGTATTTCATACGGTCTTGGCAGCTCCATACGTTGGGACAGCAAAGCCTGCCACATCTCGAGCATAGCTTCAAGCATGGGCAGGCTACGGGGCGTTTTTATAGCCTGAATACAGGCGTTCATTTGTTGCAGCAGGGCCGCATCCGTACTTATTTTATTCAGCTGTGGTTTCACGCTGGAAAGCGACTCCCGGCTATTTTGTTTTTGGCCCGGGAACGCTAGATACCATTCACGTGTAAATTCAGACGGCAATTGCCAGGCAGACCAGTTGGGCTGATTATTTTCACGCCAGTAAACCAAAGGA
>Ga0194121_10011633_pt1 | contig 10422 bp, 9 predicted proteins | sample TA2MahCa50mmetaG_FD_148609 | JGI IMG/M metagenome (GOLD analysis project Ga0194121, IMG submission 148609) | Freshwater microbial communities from Lake Tanganyika, Tanzania - TA2015020 Mahale Deep Cast 50m | ecosystem: Environmental > Aquatic > Freshwater > Lake | place: Tanzania: Lake...
ATCTGGTCAGGACCTACCAACGAGTCTTGAATCTCGAGCCGGCCGATCATCCCAAACGAGACCGGTCTGCTTCAGGGACGGACGACCGGGTGTCGATTTCGTCCGAGGCCCGCGATCTGCGGCAGGCTTCCCTCATCAGTCGTAAGGAATAAGCCGTCAAGCGTGAAGCGTGACGCAAAGCGTCTGGCGAGCGGTGAGTGGCAAGAGGCGAGCGGCCCAGAACTCGACGCGGGGATGGGGGGACGTAGAGACGCGGCGATCTCCGTTTCGCCCTGTCGCCCCTTCTCCGCGTCGCTTTTCGTCGCCCACTCGCCTCTAGCCCCTAGCCAGGAGGATGAGCGACGTTTGATACTAGGCAGGAAAGGCGCGCTCTTCCCGGCAAAAACATCCAACCGACACGGCAGCTTCCCCGCCGGTCGGTGATTCCCCCCGCAAAGTCCGCCACTTTCGCCCCTCTGTAGCGGCTCGTACCCGTCCCGCAGGCTGGCACGCTCTTTGAAGAATTCCTGCCACGGGGAACAGATTGCCCTGTCGGGCTGATCCCCATTGGAAGGAGATCCACCGTGAAAGCAATAGCGGCCCCCGGTATCGAGCCAGACCGTATCCTTGTCCTCAGCGCCAGCGAGAGAACCGGTCGAGCCCTCCGTCGGCGGCTGGCTTGTGCCGGCTACGACGTGCAGGTGGGCTATTCGACGGACGAGGTTCTGATACAGGCCTCTCCTCACGCGACGGAAGCGGTGGTCTTTCATGTCCAAGGTTCGACGATCGATACCGTAGCTTTTCTGGAACGACTGCGTGAAAACCAGAGCGACGCCTGCGTGATCCTGCTGGGGCCGGACCCCGGAGCGGAGCGAACGGCGGCGCTCCTCCGTGCAGGCGCTTTCGACTACCTCACCCAGCCGGTGCCACCCGGCCGGCTGGAGGAGTCGCTGCGCGAAGGTCTGGAAGTCCGGCGCTCCTTCATTCAAGTCCGCGAGCTCTCCGACAGGCTCAAGGCCACCAACGAGGAGCTGGCGCGCGAACGGGATAGTTTGAAGCAGTGGAACCGCAACCTGATCCTGGTCAACGAGCTCAGCCAGGCGTTGGCCGGAACCCTGGAGGCGGATGAGATCGTTCGGATGGTCGGAGACCGGCTGGCGCAGATTCTCCATGTCGACCTGCTCGGTCTGTTGTGGCTGCACCCCACACGGGTACGGGTGCATGCCTCGGCTCCGCTGGACGAAGGGCTTATCGACCAGGTCCGGCAATCTCTCCTGGCCGCCGGAGGTCTGTCCGGCCCCCCCCTTGAGCTTCCAGGCACGATTGTGACGGATCGGCATGGCCGACACGAAACAACGACGAGAGGACACCCCCGGCACCGGCTGCTGACCTGGCCGATCGAGGCCATCGAGGTGCCGCTGATGGCGTCGGAGGAACGGCTCGGGGTGATTCGCTTGCTGCGCCTGAACGGGGATCCGTTCGATGACTATCAGGTCGAGCTCATCAAAGCGGTCGTGATGTCCCTGGCCTTGGCGCTCAGGAATGCCGAGGCCCACAGCCAGGCTCAGAGCCTGGCGATCACGGATGGCCTCACCAACCTGCTCAACCGGCGGGCCTTCTCCAACATCCTGGCCCGTGAGTTCAAGGAAGCCCAACGCTATCGCACGCCCTTATGTCTGATCATGGCTGACCTAGACCATTTCAAGATGGTGAACGATCGCTTCGGCCACGTGTTCGGAGATCGGCTTCTCAAGGATGTGGCGATGTTGATCCGGCAAGCCGTCCGCTCCGTGGACGTGGCTACGCGATATGGAGGCGAAGAGTTTGCCATCATTCTTCCCAAGACAAACGTGGCGCAGGCGCAGGCTCTTGCCAACCGCATCAGGGAGGCGGTGGCGCTCCACAGCCTGGAGGTCAACGGCTTGAAAGTCAGTTTTACAGTCAGCATGGGGGTCGCGCAGGCTCCGGACCCCGGGATCCGGACCGTGGAAGAATTCGTGAGCAGGGCCGATGCCATGTTGTACCAGGCGAAGGCACGTGGACGGGATCGTGTGGAGGCAGCCCGTCAGATCACGGAGCCCCTGCCCGACGCGTTCTATACGCAAAGCCTGTCGGCCTGAGAAGAGCGTGAACAGTGAAGCGTGAAGCGTGAGAAAAGGGTTTTCAGTCATCAGTTCTCAGTCGTCAGTTCCGGAAACTGATAACTGAATACTGACAACTGACGACTTATTGTGAACAACGCTTCACGAGATACGAGGAGCGTTCTCTCGAAAACGAGCGACGCTTCACGAGGAACGAGATACGAGGAGCAAAAGGTGAGATGAAGCCACAAGCGGAGACGGGAAGCGTCGGGGTCGGCGATGAGCGGCGGGACCTTGTACGGGTCAAGGTCAAGCTCCTGTTTGAGTTTCGGCTGGTGGGAGAGCCTCCGAAGAGCCGGTCCTGCGAATCGGATCAGTCCACCGACGAGGCGATGGCGGCGCTCATCACCAAGCCGACCCAGGATCTGCTTGCGACCGAGCCGGCCGGCGAGGCGGGGGCTCTGCTGACCCCCTGGCTGATGAAGCTGGACTGGACGTTGGCCCTGGTGCTCAAGACTCTCGCCAAGCTCAGCCCGGAACCGATCGCGATGCCGAGGCTGGCCGAAGTGGACATCAGCGGCGGCGGTCTCTCGTTTACATCCCCACGCCTGTTGCAGGAAGGGGACCTCCTGGAGATGCAGCTCATCCTTCCCCCATTCGTGCCGATCCCGGCCACGGCCGAGGTCGTGCGCGTGGTTCCGTCCGGCCCGGGAGCCTCCTGCGCCGTGGCCACTTGCTTTACCGCCATCAAACCGGAGGACCGGGAGCGGCTCATCCGCCACATCTTTCAGGTTCAGTTGGAACGGCTGCGCGCCCGCTCTCACGCGGCCGAGTAAGAGGTTCCAGAAGCCAATGATGAATGATGAGCGACAAGGCGATGATGCGGGGACACGGAGACACGGAGACGCGGGGAGATCGCCGCGTCTCCCCTTCACCGCGTCGACCCGTCCAGCGACCGGTTCAACGTTCACCGGTTCCCTTATGCGCCAATTGTTGCAGCAGAGCATCCGCAATCCGGACGAGCGCGGCGGAGGCCGGCGAGGCCGGCGCGTGGTCCACCACCGGCAGGTAGCCGCGGACGGACCGTTCGACGGTTTCGTCATCGGGGATCTCGCCCAACACGGTCAGATCGCCGCCGACGTATTCCTTCAGCAGCTTTCGCAGTTGCTGTGTGTTGACCCGCGAGCGACCGGTCATCCGGTTGAGGATGAGGCTTGGCTTGAAGCTGCGCAAGGTTTCCGTCGCAACGGCCCGGCCGACCTCGTCGGTCTTGCCGGCGGCGTCCAATACTTCTTCCACGCTGCTGAAGTCGCGGTCGGAAAGGGCGTCGGCGATCGCGTCTCGCGCCAAAAAGGCCGAAAGCACCCGCCGGATGGCGGCCAGTTTGATGAAGCGGTAGAGGTCCAGAACCGACGTTGGATCCGCTGTCGCCACCGCCAAGTGGTGGTCGGCCATCAGGAAGAAGTCCAGGGCGTGGTAACTGGTGCCGGCTCCCACATCGACCAGGATCACATCGGCCTTGACCTCCTGCAGGCAGCGGATCAGGCGTTTTTTCTTGGCGTAGGGCATGTTGGCGGTGGCGAGGGTCTCGCCGGTCCCCGGGATGATCCGAAGTCCCGGCCAGGTCTCGATGGGCAGAGCCGCCGCGTCCAAAGACTCCAGACGCCGGTTCAAAAAATCGGTCAGGGTAACGGGGGGGTGGAAGAGCCCGAACAGAATGTGCAGGTCAGCGCCCCCCACATCCAAGTCGGCCAGGACCACCTGCTTGCCCCGGCGCGCCAGGAGCACCGCCAGGTTGCTGGCCACCACGCTCTTGCCCACGCCGCCCTTGCCTGAGGCTATCGAGATGATCGTCGCCATACAACCCCGCGTCGCTTCTTGGGGGCCAGTCTACTACAGAGCGGGAACCGGCCCCAAACACTTTTGCGCAGGGTTCGGTTAGCGCCGTTCCCCCTCACCTTTTTCCTCTCCCCCTTCCAGGGGGAGAGGGGGCATAGGGATTTCCCTCGCCCCTCCGGGGAGAGGGGAGGGTGAGGGGGCGCCCGGCCAGCCGGCGAGGGGCGGTCCTCAAGTTTCCCCCCCGCGGACCGATAATACTATTCGACAGGAATGAGCATGATGCTGACACCAATGGACAGAAGCCCGGACAGACGCCCAGAAATGGATGGCGAGATTCTCACGGTGCTCGAAGTGGCCCGGTTTCTCCGCGTGCCCAAGTCGACGGTCTATAAGCTGGCCAGACTGGGTGAGTTGCCGGCCTCGAAGGTCGGCAAGCATTGGAGATTCCTTCGCCGCGATATCCAGAGCTGGATGCATAACCGGTGCAATCAGGTTGCGGAAGCCGAGCACGTCGCCGTGTGATTAAGCGAGGCCGCTTCACGGCGCCAGCGGGCGCGCGCGGCCGGTTCCGCACTCGCGCGGGAAGATCAGGAAGATCCTGTTCGCCCAGGCCGGAGCGCTGGCGGGGCGACCTTCCGCTCAGCCGAGCAGCAGCCAGCGGCCTGGCTGAGGCGGCAGGTACCGGGGCATGGAGGAGCGCTAGGGATGAGTATGAATATGACGGCGAACATCTTCGCGAATCTTCGCGACCTGATCTACGAGCAGAGCGGCATCTATTTCCAGGACAACAAGAAATATGTCTTGGAAAGTCGCTTGCAGGCAAGGCTCCAGGAGCGCAAGTGCGCCTCTTACGAGGACTATTACAATTTGCTCCGGTTCGACGCCTGGCGGGAGAAGGAGATCAGCGTCCTGTTCGACCTCGTGACCACCAGCGAGACCTTCTTCTATCGAGACCTGCCGCAGCTCCAGGCTTTCACGGACACCATCCTGCCGGCCGTGATCAAGGCCAATCAGGGCGTGGACAAGATCAGGCTCTGGAGCGCCGCCTGTTCCACCGGCGACGAGCCCTACACGCTGGCGATCATGCTGCTGGAGCAGCCGGCGCTGGCGAAATGGTCGATCGAGATCCTCGCCAGCGACATCAGCGAAGCGGTGCTGGATCAGGCGCGCAAGGGCATCTATAACCGATACGCCGTGCGGAACGTCCCGCCGCCTCTGTTGCGGAAGTACTTCACGGAAGACGCGGGACAGTACGTCCTCTCGGCGACTGCGAAGCAACTGGTCAAGTTCACCAGCATGAATTTATACGACTCCGCGCGCATGAAGCTGGTGCGCGGCATGGACGCGATCTTCTGCCGGAACTGTCTGATTTACTTCGACGACAAGGCGAAGCAGAAGATCGTCACGCATCTCTGTGACAGTCTGCGGCCCAACGGGTACCTCGTGATCGGGTTTTCCGAGTCCCTGCACGACGTGACGAGGGCCTTCCGGCCGGTGCACGGCCACCGTACGGTGGTCTATCAGAAGATGTAAGGCGTGAAGCGTCAATCAGGAAGTTGTCAGTTATCAGTAAACAGTTTTCAGTGGGGAAAGCGTTCTCTGGCAGAACTGACCACTGAGAACTGAATACTGACAACTTCAGCGGCGACGAGGGACGAGGCGGAAAAGGAGGAATGAGTCATGCCGGCGGATCCCAACATGAAGATCATGGTCGTGGACGATATGTCCACCATGCGGCGAATCGTCAAAAACATTTTAAAGCAGATCGGGTTTTCCAACGTCGACGAGGCCGAGAACGGCCAGGAAGCCCTGGAGAAGCTGAAAGCCGACACGTTCGGCTTCATCGTCTCCGACTGGAACATGCCGGTCATGACCGGCATCGACATGCTCCGGGCGATCCGGTCGGACGAGGCGCTCAAGCATATTCCGGTGTTGATGGTGACCGCAGAAGCCAAGAAGGAAAACATCGTCGAGGCTGTTCAGGCCGGTGTGAGCAACTACATCGTCAAACCCTTCACGGCCGAATCGCTGCAAGAGAAGATGGCGAAGATATTCAAGTAGAGGGACGGGCTGCAAGAGACCTGTTCGCTCACAGCAAAGGAGAAGTTGTCAGTTCTCAGTGTTCAGTTCTCAGTTTCAAGACTGAAAACCGATGACTGAAAACTGACCACTTTTAGCCGAAGGTTGGTATGGAGGCGAGCGTGAAAGACTCCAATCGGAAACTGTATGAGGAACTGGGCGAGCTGGCACGCTATATCGAGACCACGATGCGCAAACTCGGTGAGGTGGAATTGCCGGCGAAAGCCGCGACCGCGCATCTTCCCCAAGCATCCGAGCACCTGCGTGACCTGACCCGCATGACGGAGGAGGGCACCCACGCCGTGATGGGGCTGACGGAAGCGATCCAGGACAACCACGCCGGCGTGGCAGCGGCTCTCGACCAGTTGGCCGACGCGCTGGTGAAGGCCCGTCGCGGCATGGCCTACGTGGATCGGGTGAACGCGATCAAGAAGGCGTTGGCGTGCGATGAGAAGCGGATGCTCGACATCATGACCGCCCTCTCCTTTCAGGATCTCGTCGCGCAGCGAGTCAAGAAGATCGTGACGATTCTGGAGGATGTGCAGCACAGGCTGCTGGAGATGGTGGTGATCTTCGGGTGCAGCATGGAAGTGGAGAAGGGCAATCTTGTTGAGGGACGGGCCGGCGAGATGCTCAAGGAGTTGGAGGCTTCCCGTTCAACGGCCCTCAAGCAGGACTTGGTCGACGAGATTCTCGGGCAGTTCGGGTTCGAAGGGGCCGGGACGGCCGTGAGCCAATAAGACCGCGCTGAGTGTTGATGGCTGATTGCTGACAGCGTACGAGGGGGTCGCGATGGACGACGAAATGGCGGAAATTCGCAATGACTTTCTGGCCGAATCCCAGGAGATGATCGAGCTGCTGGACCAGCGCTTCATCATCCTGGAATCGGATCCCACCAACACCGATCTCTTGAACGAGATTTTCCGGGCCATGCACAGCATGAAGGGGTCGGCGGGCTTCCTGGGGTTCACCCACCTGGTGGATGTGACGCATCGGGCCGAGAACATCCTCAACAAGCTCCGCCAGGGCGATATGGCGGTGACGCAGCAGGTGATCACGGCTATCCTGGAGGCCATCGATGTGGTCAAGCTGCTCATGGCCGACATCAAGGAGTCGGGGACGGATGAACATGTCCAGACCGGCTCCGTCTCGCAGAAGCTGGACCAGGTGCTTGCGGAGGGCGCCGGCGCTTCCAATGCCACGCCGGCGGCCAAGCCAAGCCAACCGTCATCGGCCGATCTTTCGTCAGCCGTGGCGCCTGGTGAAGGGCCGTCAGCTCTGCCGAAGCTGGGGGAGATTCTGGTCAGCGACGGGGCGGTGTCCAAGGAGCAGGTCATCGAAGCGCTCGACAAGCAGGAGAGCAAGCCGCCGTTGGGCCAGGTCCTGGTCGAGATGGAAGCCATCAGCCTCCAGACGCTGGATATCGCCCTCCACAAACAGCAGCAGGGCAAAGCGCCCCACAAGGGGGACGAGGACCAGACGATCCGGGTTGAGACGAAGCGCCTCGATATGGTGATGAACCTCGTGGGCGAGCTGGTTCTGGGCCGCAACCGCATGATGAAAATCGGCACGGGCATCGAGCAGGCGCATGAAAACGATCCGCTGGCCCGTGAGTTGGGCGAGACGCTGGCGCAGCTCAACCTGGTCACCACCGATCTCCAGCTCGCGGTCATGAAGACTCGGATGCTGCCGATCCGCAAGGCCCTGGCCAAGTTCCCGCGCATGGTCCGTGACCTGTCGCAGAAACTCGGCAAGCAGGTCCGGCTGGAGTTGCAGGGCGAGGAGACCGAGCTGGACAAGTCGGTGGCGGATGAGATCGGCGATCCGCTGGTGCACCTGGTGCGCAATGCGGTTGATCACGGTATCGAATTGCCGGACGAGCGCGTGGCGGCGGGCAAGCATCCCGAAGGACTCGTGCGCATCTCGGCCTCTCAGGAAGGGAACAGCATCGTTATCCGGATCGAGGACAACGGCCGTGGTCTGCAGGTCGAGAAGATCAAGGCCAAGGCTTTGACCAAGGGATTGGCCAGCGCGGCCGAGCTGGCTGCTATGGAGCCGCGCGAGGTCTTTAACCTGATCTTTTTGCCCGGCTTCAGCACCGCCGAACAGGTGACGGATGTGTCGGGCCGCGGCGTCGGCATGGACGTCGTCCGCACCAACATCCGTCGGATCAACGGCACCGTGGAGATCGATTCCCAGGCGGGCCAGGGCAGCGTGATTACGATCAAGCTGCCGCTCACGATCGCGATCATCCAGGCCCTGCTCGTCGAGGTCGAACGGGCCACCTTTGCGATCCCGCTCGGCTCGGTCATCGAGGCCGTGAAGGTCACGAAATCCGACATCAAGTCGATCAACGGACGCGAGGTGCTCAATCTGCGGGAGCGCGTCCTGCCGCTGCTCCGGCTCGCCGAGGAGTTCGAAATTCCGGTCGACCCGGATCGCGGTGATTATTACGTGGTCGTGATCGCGAACGGCGATCGGCAGTTCGGGGTGGTCGTGGACCGGCTCCGCTCGCAGGAAGAAGTGGTCATCAAGTCCATGGGAGAATACCTGACCGATATCAAAGGGGTCGCCGGCGCGACCATCACTGGAGAAGGCAAGGTCGTGCTGATCCTGGACATGACCGAGCTGATGCAGTATGCGCGCGTGGGCTACCAAGCAAGCGCAGCGGTCTAGCGCAAAGCGTGAATGAAGAGTTGTCAGTTATCAGTAGACGGTTTTCAGTTCACTGAGAACTGACCACTGAGGACTGACCACGCCAGTAAGGAGAAGACCATGTCGTCATTGATCAAGGAAGTCGATGCGCGGACCCGGCTGGCGGGCGCGAACCAGATGGAGCTGCTGTTGTTCCAAGTGGGCTCCGCCGAGGTCTTCGGCCTGAACGTCTTCAAGGTCCGGGAAGTCATGAAGATGCCGACGCTGACCAGGGTGCCCGATGCCGATCACCGGATCGAAGGGATGGCCAACATCCGGGGCACCACGGTGCCGGTGATCGACCTCAAACCGCTCCTGGCCTGGGGGGATCACGCAAACGCTCCCAAGCAGTCGGAGAAAGAAAACGACGGGAACCTCATCGTCACGGAATACAATTCGAGCCTGCAGGCCTTTCATGTGTCGGCGGTGGACCGGATCCTGCGCGTCTCCTGGTCGCAGGTCAAGCCGCCGCCTCGACTGGTCCGCGATACGGCCAAGGGCGGGGTCACCGCGGTGACGATGCTCGATGACGGCCGCATGGTCCTCATCCTGGACGTGGAGAAGGTCCTCGCGGATATCTGCCCGAGGCCCGACGAGGAAGTCTACGCCGGCGTCGAGGAGAAACCCATACTCAAGAGCAAGCGGGTTCTGTTTGCGGACGACTCCCTGGTGGCCCGCACGCAGATTCGCAAGACGCTGGAGCGGCTGGGCATCCCCTACCTGCAAGCCACGACCGGGCGGGAGGCCTGGGAGCAGTTGCAGGCGATTGCCGACCGGGCGGTGTCGGAAGGAAAGCCGGTTCGCAGCGAGATCCAGATGGTGTTGAGCGATATCGAGATGCCGGACATGGACGGATTCACCCTGACCAAGCAGATCCGCTCCGACCCCCGATTCGCGGACATCCCGGTCGTGCTGCATTCCTCGTTGACCGGAACCTGCAACCAGGATAAGGGCCGTGCCATGGGAGCGACGGATTACGTCACGAAGTTCGACCCGAAGATTCTCACGGAGAAGATTCTCCGCTATTGCGGCGCCTAGGCGCACGTGGCGGAGCAGATGGCCGACCGCCAGAGGCAGGCGGTAATGGCCACAGGATGGTGATGAAATGGGAACGGCAACGACAGCGCCGATCAAAGTCCTCGTGGTGGACGACTCCGCCTTCATGCGCAAGACCCTATCCGGCATGTTGGAAGGGGATCCCCGCGTGGCCGTGGTCGGGGTAGCCAGGAACGGGGAAGAAGGGGTGCAAAAGGTCGCCGAATTGCATCCTGATGTGGTGACGATGGACGTGGAGATGCCCGGCATGGACGGCATCGAGGCGCTGAAGCGCATCATGGCGATCCGGCCTGTGCCCGTCATCATGGTCAGCTCGCTCACGGAGGAAGGGGCCAAGGAAACTCTGACTGCCCTCGACCTCGGGGCGGTGGACTATATTCCCAAGCACCTGGAAGGCGTCGTGACCAACATCACCGCACTCCAGCAGGAACTCATCGCCAAGGTGATGGCGGCCGCCGGCGCCATCGGCAAGCTCCGTCGGCGTGCTGCCACCTCGGGGTCTCCGCCGCAGGCGGAGAAGACGGCGAAGAAAGATTTTGTCGCCCTGACCTCCTCGTCCGTCAGTGCGACGCGCGGGTCCAAGGTCGTGGCGATCGGCTGCTCGACGGGCGGTCCGCAGGCGCTCCAGGAGGTCCTGCCGCTCTTTCCCGAGAACTTTCCGGCCGGCATCCTGATCGTCCAGCATTTGCCGAAG
>Ga0194121_10011637_pt1 | contig 10420 bp, 4 predicted proteins | sample TA2MahCa50mmetaG_FD_148609 | JGI IMG/M metagenome (GOLD analysis project Ga0194121, IMG submission 148609) | Freshwater microbial communities from Lake Tanganyika, Tanzania - TA2015020 Mahale Deep Cast 50m | ecosystem: Environmental > Aquatic > Freshwater > Lake | place: Tanzania: Lake...
GCGAGCATTTGCTCTCGGGATACAGCGTCATGCCCGCCCAGAAGCCCGCGTCGAGCACGAGTTTCACCGTGTGTTCCTCGACGTGGTCAATGATGCAACGCGCGGGCTCGATGCGCCGGTCGGCCTTGAGCGCGTCAATGATCAGCCGCGTGCTCTACCGTTGAGCTACTCTGGAATTCCAAAGGCGGCGCAGACTACAAATGGCTCCGGGGAGCGTCAACGGTGGACTTGGACACCCAACTCCACGCGATTGCACGATCGCCAAGGACTACTCCGTATCGAATCTCGTTCCAACGAAGAAACTCGCGAGCAGGGTGAACAGGCAGGATGTCTCAGGAGCCGCCACTTGCGCTGAAGCAATTCCTGATCCCGACGTGTTTGACAACGGGGGCGCGCGGCTGAGCAGAAGGAATCGTGAAGGAAGCGCGTGAAAGGCGTTCCCTCGCCGATCGTCGGGATCACGGGATGATCAGAACCTGCTGATCACCGCAACTCCAATTCGAAACCTTGGAGCCCGCCTTCGCAACACAAGCTTGTGCTGGCCGTTACTGACACCGTCCGTTTTAGTCGCCTGGCACCACAGTCCACGCGCCCGATTGCCAGCTGGCTTGAGTGATGTTTGTTGTGCCCAAAGTGCGCTCAGGCTTGAGTCGCTCCGCGTGACCGTCGAGATACGAGAATGAAAACGTGCCGTTATGGAATTGATTCGTGGGGCCTGTGTCTGCAACCGCCGTTGGCTGATACATCGAAGATACCTGCGCCACTTCGGTCCACCCGCGGCCAAACGCTTCTCCGGCGCGGTTCCCTCGTCCCACAAGTTCGGTCATGAAAAGGGTTCCGACGGGATCCGGTATGGTGGTCATCCGAAACGCTTGCTGCGGGGGGACTATTGCCCCCTCTTGGAAGCTCCCCGTCCAGTTGTTGGCGGAAACTGTCACCGTTCCGATATCGTGCCACCCGAGGCCAACACCACATTGGTTTACCCCGCCTGGTGGCCAGTCAAGGAGCGGATTGCGAGTTTGCCCGATGCCAATTCGCCAGACCGCCATTGTATGCATCGGTATTGCATACGTCCGCTTTTGCGCAAACCAAGGCGTGCCAAAGATGGCTTCACCCAGTCCACTGTCGAACATCCTCACTTTGTCGGCCGGACAAGCCAGAAACCCTTTTCCATCGAAAGCTGTCGTCGGCATGAACTGAGTGTGCTTCTGGGCTTCGGTGAGTCTCGGTCCAAGGTAGTCCGCAAGGAAATCGTCCCACCCAAGCATGGAATACCCGTAGTTGATGCTGCTGCCTCGGGCGATGCTTCCGTAAACAAGCTTGTCGTCGAAGTCCCCGGCATAGTTGAGCATTGCCAAGGAAATCTGCTTCAGATTGGACATGCACTTCGCGCCCAACCCACTGCCTTTCGCTTTGGCAAGGCTCGGCAATAACAGTCCGGCCAAGATCGCGATTACCGAACGCTGAACTCCGAAATGAGCAAGATCACGAGGGAAGAAGTGCTGGTCCGGATGCGGGAGCGTTACGCGCGGGCGGGCAAGACACATAAGAGCAAAATCATCACCGAGGCCAGAGCGCTGGAAAGCGCGGGAGGCGAAATGGGGGTGGATCCCACGCGCCCGCGCCAGCCCCTGGGCTCGCGTGCTTTGACTTGACCGCCAGCGTCGCATCGCGTCGCGTCGCGTCGACCGTACGTTTCTCACGCCCGGCCGTTGCGGCGGACGCAGACGAACGCGGTGGCGAGCCAAAGCGCGGCGAAGGCGGACGCGAACCAGAACGCGGTGCGAAACCACGGGGTCTCGGCGAGGTTCTTCGCGCGGAACTCCACGGTGAGCGCCTTGTTCAGCTCGGTCTGCAGCACTTGCGTGAAGCTCAGCAACTGGCCGTGCGTGGGCAGGTTCGCGCGCAACGGCGCCACCGTCGTGGTCGTGATCTCCTGCGCGCGGCAGATCATGTCCCATTGCGCGTCGGCCGCGGCGGCGTCATATGAGACGAGTCCCTCACCGGCCTGCGCGCCTCGTCCGCCCTCCTGGCCTTGGGCACGTTCCTGTTGCTGCTGGGGCGCGGGCATGTCAGTTGGGTTGGCGTTGGCGCCGAATCGGTAACTGTTCTCGGCGCTCCACGCGCGCTGCGCGTCCACGAGGTTGCGGCTTTGCGCGCGCTTGAAGGACATCTCCAGTTCGGCGACTTCCTTCTTCGACTCCTCGTCCTGCACATCCTTGTTCAGCTTCTTGAGCTGCTCCAGGTTCGCGCCGTTCGCGAGGTTGTCCTTGCCCGAAGACACCAGGCTCTTGAGGTTGCCGAGGGCGATCTTGCTCTCGTTGAAGCGCTGTTCCTTCACCTGCGCCTCGCGCCGGTTGTATTCGCCGAGCGAGAAGACCTGCCGCACGGGCTCCACGCCGAGCTTCTCGTGCGTCATGCTGCCGGTGAACTTCGCATACTCGTAATCGGGCGGCAGATACAGGTCCCAGCGCGCGTTCTTGAGCGGCACGTCGAGCGTGGGCGATGCGAGCGCAACGCCGCCGCGCGTCTTCGGGAAGCGCTCCCGCCCCACGTAAGTCACCTCGACCAGAATCGGCGCGTCGTCCGCGCCGGTGCGTTCGAGCGGCAGCATGATGCGGTCGGCCTGCCTGCTCGGGCGCACGGGCTGGCCCGCCACGAACGCGCTCCACACGGTCGCGTCCTTCGGCAGCTTCACCTCGAGGAACTGCCGGCCGTTGTTCCGCACCGCGAGCGTCATCTCGGTCATCATCTGGCCGTCCTCGGCGATGACGGTCATCAGCCGCAGGCTGTCCACGAGCGCCTGCAACACTCCGGCTTCCTGGTAGCGCTGCGCGTTGGCGGTGAGCTTCCAGCCGGGGCGCAGGTAGCGATACGCCAGCAGCACGGAGTCCTTGCCCGACACGCCGGCCTGCAAGCCGCTCCACTCGGGCAGCTCGCGCGGGTCAATCTTGTGCATCTCGCCTGTCGTGCTGCGCTCGGTCACCTGCAACGGCGCGCGGCCGAGCACCGCCACCGCGCCCGTCTCGCGCTCGACCCCGAGCGCCTCGACCACGGGAATCTCCACCGGCGCGTTCGAGCTTCCGGCCTTTCGCGGCTGCTCCCACGTCACCACGAGCGTGAAGGTCCCGCGCACCTTGTTCTGCAACTCGATCTTCCACACGTCGTTGGTCTGGTCGCGCCGCCGGATCGCGCCGCCGGAAATGTCCACGTTCGTCACGGTCACCGGCACGCGGATTTGGAATTCCTTCACCGGCGAATTGGCGATGTCGTATCGGATGAGCACGCGGCCGCTGAGCAGCGTCTCGCTCACGGTCACGATGTTCGCGACCTCGGCGCGAATCCACGATTCGAGCTGCTCGGTCGTCACGGAGAGCTTCCACGGCGCGGTCTCGACGGGCGTGGTGCTGATGAACTTGAACGCCAGCGTCGGCACCTGGTTCATGCCGCGATAAACACCCGCCGGCACCGTCGCCGCGGGAACCTCCGTCGCGCCGTCGAAGTTCTCGGTCTTCACGGCGATGCCCGTGTCGGTGGCGACGGCCACGTAGCCGTTGAGCTTCTCGACGCCGAGCGGGTGCACCGCCGGCACCGCGAGCGACTTGGGCGTTTCCTTCACCGTCTGCGCGAGGATGACCAGCAGCGACACGCTGCCGATGGTGCGCTCGCGCAACGGCACCTCCAGCACGCGCGCCGCGCCCACCTTCTTCTCCGTCCAGTTGTTCACGAGCATGAACGCGCTGCCCCGCGCGCGCATCGCGGCGTCGAAGTAGCCGACGCTCTCGATGCGCCAGCCGTCGGGAATCTGCGCGCGAAGCTGGAAGATGCCGGCCTTCCTGACCGTGTAACTGATCTCGGCCGCGAGGCGGAGTTCCTCCGCCGCGATGCGGAGCCGCTGTGTGATGCCCGCCTCGAGCTGCGCCTGCACCTGCGAGACCTGCGCCGTGAGCGAGAACCCGGGGCGGAAGTAACGCCACACGCCCGCGTTCACCTGCCCGAGCGTCGGCGAGAGTCGCGCGAACTCCGCGGAGTCCACGCGCTGCAACTCGGTGCCGCCCTCGACGCTGACGGTGAGTTCCTCGCCGCCGGCCACGCCGACCAGCCCGGTCTCGCGCTTCACGTCGCCGCTGGCGGCCGTGGTCGAGGGGATGGCGATCTTCACCGCGAGCGGTTGCCCCGAGCCGGGCGCGGGGATGGCCGCGAGCAACTGCTCCGTCTCGAGGGTGAGCTTGTAGCTGGCGGTCGCGCCCTTCACGAGGTCCACCACGAGCGTGTCGTCGGTGAGCAGTTCCCATGTGCGGATGAGCTGCCCCTCGACGCGCAACAGCCGCTGTCCGGCGGGCAGCTTCACGCGCGCCTGCCGCAACTCGCCCTGCGCGATCTGGTAATCAATCACCGTGCGCGCGTTGAGCACGCCGCCGCCGAGCGACACAAGCGTCGAGCTCACCGTGAACAGCGTCGCCTCCATCTCCGCCACGCGCTTGACCCGCGGCGTCCACGTCAGCTCCACCCGGTCCTCGGAGCCGATGATGGCATCGATGCGCGTCTGGTCGCCCGTGGCGACGCGCTGGAACGACACCGCGCTCGGGAACTCCACGTCCGCGTCCTTCTCGTCGAGCGTCGCCGAGAGCTTGCTCGCAAGCGCGGCGGGCAGCCCGAACTGAAGCCGCCGCTTCGCCACGTCGCCGCCGACCTTCGCGGCAAGCTTTACTTCGAGCACGGCCTCGCCGCGGTTGGTGAGCAGCACGCTCACGCGCGAGCCCTCGCGCACGAGCAGCGCGTGGCCGGCCTTGACGCTGAACTCGCGCAACGCCACGTCATCGCCGAACAGCGGGAACGTGACCGGGTTGGTGCTGGCGCTGGCGAGCGTGAGCGCCGCGGTGAACTCGGCGACCTTCTCGCGAATCGTGCCGGTGTAGGTGGCGCTCGTGAGGCTCACGGCGTTCGTTTCGACTGGCGATTGCGGATTGCGGAATGCGGACTGGCCAGATGCCGACGCGCCGAGCAGGAAGAACAGCGCGATGCCGGCGGCGGCGGGCGGGATGGGATTCGACGACGGCGAGGACGAAGTCGGATCGGTCGGACCCGTCGGACCAGCCGGGGTCGCTGTCGCGCCGTCGCCTCCATCATTCTGCAATCCGAAATCCGCATTCCGCGTTCTGGCCGGCCACAGCTTCCACGCCACCCAGAGGAACAGCGCGAGCGCGAGCACGGGCGCGGCGGCGATGAAGGCGAAGTGCAGCGTGCGGCTCGCGAGCGCGAGATGTGTCACGCTGCCCAGCCCGAGCGCGAGGCCGAACGCGAGGCGCAGGCTGCTCGACTCCACGCGCCGCCACTCGGCCAGCACCAGCCCCAGCCCGGCGAGGAACGCCACGAGTTGCAACACCGACCGCAGCACGGTGAACACCTTCGCCTTCATCACGGACATCTCGACCGTGAGCGGGTCCCTGCCCGAGTTGAGCACCTTGGTGAAGAGCAGCGGACGTCCCGAGCGCGGCAGGTCAATGCGGATGGACCGGATGCCCGCAACCGTCGCCGCGGCGGGATTGGCGACGGTGGTGAAGCCCTCGCCCGCGCCGACGCCAAGTCCGGCGCCGGCCGGCGCTGGAGAGTTCGCGGAGCCAACCGCGAAGGAATTGCGCGACTCATCAGCCGGCCCGCCAGCGCCACCGGCGGGCTTCGCAGGAGCCGGAAGGCCGGCCATCGGTGGCGTCATCGGCTGCGCAGGAGCCGCGCCGACCGTGAACTCCTCCATGCGCAGCACCGAACCCGCGGCGCGCTCGCGGCGGCCCTGCGCGGAGCCGTCCACGAGTTGGCCACTCTGTTGCGGGCCATTTGCATATTTCGCAGCAGGGCCACCCATCGGCCTTGCGCGTTGTTCAGCCGGGCTCGAACTGCTTCGAGGCATCTCTTCGCCGCCGCGGGTGGCGAAACTCCGCACGTCATCGACGCGCTCGGCCAAAGGCTCGGTAGCGGATTGCGGCATGTAGCCGCCCGCCAATCCAGAGGATTTCACCTGCATCATCATCGGCACGAGGATGGCCCCGAGCACGACGAACACGCCGAACACGGCGACGACTTTCACCGCCCCTTTCATCCCGCGTCGCACAAGCTGGCCGACAAATGACACGGCAAAGAGTGCGACAAAGCCCGCGATGGCGAGGCCGAGGCCCCGCTCGGAGATGAAGTCGGAGTAGTTCTGCACGAACAGGCGCCACGCGTCGCGCAGTCCGTAGCTGAGTCCGCGCGGCGCGGCCATCGTGCCGCCGAGGTCGGTGACGCGGCGCGAGGGCGGCACGTAGAGTTCCCACTCGGCGTAGGTGTTGGGCACGTCGGTCTGCGGCGCGGTGAGGGCGACGGCCTGCGGCCAGAGGCCGCCCTTGAGCGCGTCGAGCTTCTGGGCATAGACGATGTCCACGGCAAAGGCCTCGTCGCGGTTGGCGCCGCGCGGGAGGGAGACGAGGAGCCATTCGCCGTCGCGCTCGGCCTTCATGGGGGCGTTGTTCACGTAGCAGCCCCAGAAGTCGGCCTTGGGTGGGAGCTTGAAGCGCTGCGTCTGCTTGTCGTTGTTTTTCACCATGAAGCTCGCCTGCGTGAGCATCTCGCCCGCGTCGGTCAGCACGCTGGTGATCTGCGTGCGGTCGGCCACGGCGTCCAGCACGCGCTCCTGGTCGTAGCGCGTGGCGTCCACGGTGTGCGCGAAGGCCGAGCCGGTGTAGCGATACGCGAGCAGGACGGGCCGCGTGACGAGCGCGCGGTCGGTCTCGGCCAGTTCGCTCGGGTCAATCACGCGCAGCGGCTCGGCGACGGGGCGCGGCAGGAGCTTGAGGCTCGCCGCGGTGGTCACGGCCACGGAACCGGTCTCGCGCTCGATGCCCTCGGCGTGCGCGCCCGCGAGGTCGAGCGCGGCCTTCTTCGGGTCGAACTGGTAATCGTAGGTCACCACGAGCGTGTAGCCGCCCCACGCCTTGTCCTGGAGGGAAATGGTCCAGACGTTCGAGGCCTGTTCCTTGCGGCGGATGTTCGGGCCGGTGAACTCGATGTTCTTCCAGTGCGCGGGGACGAGGACCTTGAACTCCTGCACGCCCTGGTTGATGAGGCCGAAGCGCATGGTCGCGCTGCCGCCCACGAGACCGTCGCCGATGGTCATGAGGTTGAAGACGTCCGCGACGATGCGCGCGGGCAGGCGCTCGGTCGCGAGCGCCAGGCGCCACGCGGCGTCGTCGGCGGTGAAGGCGAGCAGTTCCTCGCCCGTGCGCTGCGCGAGCTGGGTGACGGGAATCTCGCGGGCGTTCGTGAGCTCGGCGGTCTTGAGCCGGATGCCGGGCGAGCTGGCCGCGCCGATGAAGGCGGTTTCCTTCGTCGCGCCCGCGGGCCGAAGCGCGGCGAGGGCGATCTGCGCCGGGAAGGTCTTGTGCGCCTGTTCGAGCGAGACGTGGAGCGTGCGCATGCCGAGCACGCGCGCGGTGAAGTTCACGCGGATCTTTCCGTCGGCGAGCTTCCAATCCTCGACGCCGTCGCCCTTCACATCGGCGACGACGAAGTTGGTCGGCGCGGCGAACTCGACGTGGTAGATGCCGGCCTTCTCGACGGTGAGCGCGATCGAGTGCGTGACGAGCAGGCGGGTCTCCTCGAGGCGCGCGGTGACGCGGTCGGCGGACTTGAGCACGGGCTCGATACGCTGCACGCGCGCGCCAAGCCCCAGCGGCCAGCCGTGGAAACGATAAGCCGCGAGCGAGCCGGGCGCGGCGTTGACCTGCCGCAGGCCGGTGACGGACTCGACCTCGACGACCGTGTCGTCCACGGACAGCGTGAAGGAGCCGGAGTCGCGCTCGACATCGAGCGGCTGCGGCGGGCGGAGGTTCAGCGAGACGGGCGTGGTCTCGATGGGTTGCTCGGTGAAGAGCGTGAGCGCGTAGGATTTCTCGACCGGCTTGATGAACTCGACGGTGAGCAGCGACATCGGCTCGGCCTGTCCGCCGCCGCCGGGCGGTTGCGCGCCCGCGGGCATGCGCTCGACGCGCCAGTCGCGGATTTGTTCGCCCTGCAACCGCGTGAGCGTCTGCGTGGCCGGGAACGCGAAGGTGAGCTTGGCCACGGGAGCCTGGAGGATTTCGTAGCGCAGCGCGGTGGTGAACTTCACGACGGTCGGCGAGACTTGCGCCGCGGCGGTGGTGTCCACGGTGATGAGCGACTTGCGGGTGATCTCGGTGGTCTTGCTCTGCCAGCGCATCGAGAGCAGCCGGTCGGCGGCGAGGAAGCCCTCGGCGCGCGACTTGTTCTTCTCGTTGTCGAGCGGCGTGCCGCCGAGGAGCTGGACTTCCATGCCCGCGCTTGCGGCCTGCGCGACGACGCTCGCGATGGCGGCGGGCGGGCCGTTGAAGGAGATCGAGTTCCATGGCTCGGCCCTGGTGATTTTCGCGACGACGTCGAACTTGAGGTCGAACGTGCCCGGCGCGCCGACGTGCAGGCGATACTGGCCGGTGCCGCGCACGATGCGCACGTCCTTGGGCAGCGGGCCGGGCAGCACCGCGACGTCGCCGGTGAAGAGCGGCAGCGCGAGGTCGTTCGTGGACTGCGACTCGACGGTGAGGCTCACGGCGAAGCGCGCCTCGGTCTCGCCGACCTTGCCGTCGTAGCGGATGCTGTGCACAACGAGATTCGTGAGCGCGGGGCGGAGGGCGGGCGGGAGCACGTCCACGAGCTTCGGCGGCGCGGTGCCCTTGGAGGAGAGTTGCAGGCCGTTGAGGACGGCGACGCCATTGGGGCCGGACGCGACTTCGATGATGAGCGGCACGCCAGGCGCGACGGGCAGATCGCGGAACACGACGAACTGATGGCCTTCGACCATCGGCGCGGGCAGCTTCCAACCTGCGGAACTCACGACGGTCATCGGGCCGAAGTTCGTGTTCGCCGAGCGCACGGTGAAGATGGAGTTCTGCTCGCCCGTGGCGTCGGGGTCGGCGTGGCCGTAGAGGTGGAGGTTGTAGCGGCCGGGCTCAAGGCCGGTGATGGTCACGACGATGTTCGATCGGTTCATCGCGAAGATGTAGTTGTCATACATCGCGTCGCCGGTCGAGTTGCCCCACACGCCGGGCGCGTTTGTCACGGCGATGGCGACGGTCGTGGGCGTGCCGTCGGAGAGCTTCACGCTGTCGAGGCGGCTGCCGAGCACAAGCGGCATGCCGGGCGCGAAGCGGGGATTGTAGTGCGTGTAGAGATTCCAGTGGTCGTTCGTGGCGCGGCCCGTGCCGGCGAAACCGGTCTTCGCGCTCGCCGCGCCGACGCCGAAGTCCACGTTGAGGAGCATCTGCGCGCGCGCGGGCAACGCCGCCGCGACGGCGAGGACGAACAGGAACGACAGCGCGAACCCGCGAGTCAGGAGACCCGCGCTCCGGCCGCGCGGCGCGAGCAGCGGCAGCTTCCATCGGCGTGAATCGGCGGACGAGAACGAGCAGGGGAGGCGGCGTGAAGTCTTCATAGGGCTGGACCGGATTGGATCGACAGTGTCAGTTGCAACGGCGTTCGAGTATCAGGTGAATTGCGGAGCGCGGCGACGGTTTGACTGCAGGCGTGTGCTCAAGGTGTCGCAAACTTATCGCAGACACCGCGCCACAACCAGCGCGCGGTAAAAGTGTCGCAAAACATTTGTCAGGACGGATGGCGTTGATCTGCCGCAAAGGACGGAAGAAGGCGCAACAGGGAACGGCTCTGAACCGATGCGCTCTTTGCGTGCTTTGCAGCCAACGCCGCCCGATGCAACGCTTCAACGCCCGGACGTCCACCGCTTCACTCCGACAACCGCGCCTTCGCGCCGCGGACGATGGTCCTCACGACCTGTGCCGCATCCGGGGTGTCGAAACGTTCAATGAGCAGACGGTAATACACGCGTGCCTGCTCCCGGTTTCCTGCCTCCCAAAGCACATCCGCCGCCGACCGCCACGACTGCAGCACTTCCCACGACTGGTCCGGATACTTGTTCGCCACGTCGCCGTATAGACGCACGGCGTCGGCGGTGCGGCCCTGCGTGGCGCGAACGTTCGCGAGACTGCGCAACGCCTGCGCGCACCAGAACGGCTGGTCTTTGTAGCGCGACAATACCCGCTCGTAACCGCGCGCGGCTTCCGTGAGCAACCGCTGCCGCTCCGCCCCGCGCGACTCGGCGGACGGCAGATGAAATTCCTTCGTGGTCGTGTCGAACGCAGCCTTCGCCGCGGCGTGTCGCTCTGCGGAGGTTTGTTTCGGCGTGGTGGCGCAGGCGGCGAGGGCGAGCGGCAGAAGGGTTACAAGGGGTAACCTGGTTGCATAAGTTGCATGGGGACGAAGGCTCGTTGCGATGAACTGCAACCGGCGTGCAGCGGACGCAACCCATGTCACCAGGCAATTCATGCAACTCCCGGGTTACTTCGTCGCATTCGTC
>Ga0194121_10011639_pt1 | contig 10420 bp, 3 predicted proteins | sample TA2MahCa50mmetaG_FD_148609 | JGI IMG/M metagenome (GOLD analysis project Ga0194121, IMG submission 148609) | Freshwater microbial communities from Lake Tanganyika, Tanzania - TA2015020 Mahale Deep Cast 50m | ecosystem: Environmental > Aquatic > Freshwater > Lake | place: Tanzania: Lake...
GCGCAGGCACTGAGCCGCGATCGCGGCCGACGGCGATTCGCGTGCGAACCGCTCGAATTCGGCAATCTGCCGCCGTGCCCACATGTCGGAATAGAAAGCGCCGCGATCGTCCGCTGAAAGGCGCTGGAAGAGCGGTGTCGGCATTTCGAGATTGCGGCGAATGCCCTCCGTGGCGAGATCCAGCATGGCGGGCTCGAACAGGCCGCGCAGGCAGATCGCGCCGTCGCGATCGAGCGTATCGAGAACGTCGTTGGGAATGGCTGCGACAGCGGACATCGAAAGTCCCTCACTGGCAGGAATGCCGATTTGCAAATTGTGCGCCGAGCGGCATCCGGGCAGGCTGAACCCGCCATGACTCCGTGTTTTCATGCCATGGGCACCCGCACGACGCAATGAAGGACCCGGCTTCCTCGTTGAGATGGTCGCGCTGCACCGGCATTGCCGATGCCGTCGTTCTGTGCTTCCATCATGCCGGCGGCAGCGTGCTTTCGGCCGCCCGGCTCGCCAGTGCGTTACCGGCCTGCTGCGACGTCGCGGCTGTCGCCTTGCCTGGACACGAAGGCCCGGAGAGCGGCGAGGCGCCCCGCCGTGCGGGGGAAATCGCCGGCCGGATCGCCGGGGAACTCGCGCTGCTGTTCGGCGGCGGCTCGGCTCGGCTTGTCCTGCTGGGCAACAGCTATGGCGCGCTGTTGGCTTTCGAGGTGGCACGGCAGATCGAACGGCGGCATGACGCTGCGCTCTCCCTGAGCCGGTTGCAGCTGGTTGTCTCTGGCTTCCGATCTCCTTCACTCCCGCCGTTCGAGGGGCCGCTTCACCGGCTTCCGCGAGCACACCTTCTGTCCGAGCTGGTGGACCGGTTCGGGATGCAGCGAGCGGAGGCAGTCGCTCTGGAAGATTGGCAGGAGGCCGCCCTTCGTGCCGACCTCGAAGCCTGCGAGACCTATCGGCTGTCGGAGTTTTCGCCCCTTCGGTGCCGGACGGCCGTCATTCGTCTGACGCGGGACACCTCGGTGACACAGGCCGAACTGGCGGCGTGGCGGGCGGTATGCGCCGAACCGATCGAATTTCTGTCGCTCGATGCCGGCCACTTCCCGTGGGCGACCGCAGCAGACGCGTTGGGTGCCCTGGTTGCGAAATTATCGAAGGGCGACAGGCCAGACTTCACGGTGGAAAGCAGCGCTTCCGCGAGCGATGATCCGCCACATAACGGGGGACGCAATCCATCATGAAAGCTTCGATGCACATGGGGCACTTCGGCTGGTTCCACAGGCACCATACCGAAGACGATAAGCGCCGCATCCTGGGGCGGCTCTACCGCGCGGCTTGCGAGCGGCTGGCGCTGACGCCGGACGACCGGTTTGTCGACGAGGCCCTGGCCGACGAGGGCGGGCCGCACCCGCAGGATCCGGCGCGCCGTGTGATCCACCGTCTCTTCACCTACAAGCTCGCGTTGCCGAGCGGCGCCTGGGGCCTGCTCGGGCTCGGGCTGATGCATTCTCTCCTGCTGGAGATCAACCGCGAGGATGGCCGCAAGCCGGATCTTGTGAAGATCGCCAAGAAAGAGGCGCATGATCTCGAGGGTCTCTCGGCCCGTCTGCTGCTTCCCGAGGTCGCGCCCGACGATGTCCGGCGGGCCGCCGCCTTCGTTGAATTCCTGCTCAAGACCCGCGGCCCGCGCCGCTTCGTCAAGTTTGGCCGTGCGATGGGGCGTGGCGGCTCCGTCGATGCGGCGAGTCGGGCGGTGGCGAAAGTCTCCGTCGGCGCTCTGGAACTCGTCTGGCAGGACGGCATAAAGACAGCATCGCCCGAACGAGGACCGCGCTATCTCCTGCGCTGGGCGGTGGGTGCGGCGGCAAAGCACAAGACGCTGCTGCTGCTCTTCCTGATCGCCAATGCGGTGCAGCTCGCCTACGCGGTCAAGGTTCCGGTATGGCTGCAGAGCCTGTTCGACCACGGCATCAAGCACGGCGAGATCGACGCGATCAGGACATACATCGGCTATCTCTTCTGGGGATTCCTAGCGTCGTCGATCTTCGGCGTACTGCTCGACTACACAATCGCCAAGCTCGGGCCGCTGATCATGAACGACATGCGCGCGCGCATGTTCCACAAGATCAATCACATGGATGCGCGGGATCTGGAGACGAGTTCGACGGACGAGATCGTCGCCGACTTCTCCAACGATCTCCTTGTCGCCGAGAAGGCCGTGATCTGGGCGATCCCCGGCCTGTTCTCGAAGGGCCTGATTCTCGTCGGTTCGGTCGCCGTGGCGTTCAGCCTCGACGTTCAGCTCGCCATCGCGACCCTCGTCACCCTGATCATCGCGTTCTGGCTGCCGCGCGGGTTCAGCCGCCGTGCCGTGCGCCGCAACTACGAGCGCGGCTCGCAGGACGCCAAGGCCGCCCATGTGGTCAAGGAAAACGTGCTCATGCAGCGCGTCATCCGGGTGTTCGGCCTGCGCGATCTGCAGGCGCAGATCTTCACCAAAGTCACCAGGGATCTCTATCTGTCGAGCTATCGCCAGTATTTCTCGTCGAACCTCGTCGGCCGGATGACGAACTTCGGCGTAAGCGCGGCGCAGCTCATCGTGATCGGCCTGGGCGCGTTCCTGTCGGTGGAGGGCCTCGTCAGCTCCGGCACGATCGTCGCCTTCATCACCCTGCTGCTCACCATCGGCGGGGCCGCGGGCTTCATCGGCGCCCAGCTCCCAATCCTGATCCAGGGCGTCGGCGGGCTCGAACGGGTGGAGGCGATGCTGGCCAAGCCGGATGCCGTGCTCGAACCGGAGACGCCGGAGAAGCTCGACGGCGAGGTCGAATCGGTGCGCTTCGAGAACGTCAGCTTCAGCTACGACGGCAACGTCAGCGCGCTCGACGAGGTTTCGTTCACCATCGACTGCCCCAAGCACGTGATGATCGTGGGGCCGTCCGGGTCGGGCAAGTCGACCGTCCTGCGGCTGATCGAGAACCAGTTCTCGCCTTCCAGCGGGCATGTCCGGCTGAACGGCATCGACACCCGGTTGCTCGGCGAGTCGCAGCTGCGCAAGCTGATGGCGCTCGTTCCCCAGGACACGATGTTGTTCCAGACGTCGGTGCGAGAGAACATCCGCATGGGCAGGCTGGACGCCACCGACTCCGAGATCGAAGCGGCGGCGAGGCAGGCCGATATCCACGACATCATCATGTCGCTGAGCGACGGCTATGACACCGACGTCGGAGAGGCCGGCAACAAGCTGTCGGGCGGCCAGCGCCAGCGAATTGCGATCGCTCGCGCCATGCTGCGTGACCCGCAGATCCTGCTGCTCGACGAAGTCATGTCGGCGCTCGATCCGACGAGCCGTGCCGCGATCGGGGAGACCCTGGAAAAGGTCACCCGGGGACGCACGGTGTTCTCCATCACGCACGACCTGACGACCTGCGTGAAGGCGGACCTGATCTGCGTCTTCCAGAAGGGGCATCTCGCGGAGATCGGCACCCATGAAGAGCTGGTCGGCCGTAACGGCGTGTATGCCGATCTCTGGCAGCGGAGCATGATCGCCGGCGAGGGCGCGGTTCCCCGCGACAAGCTGCTGGAGCGCATGCGGCAATGGCCGGTCCTCAAGGATGCCCCGATCGAGTTCATCGACAGCCTGCTGTCGAAGATGATCGTCGAAAGCGTGGGCTCCGGCACGGTCCTCACCACGGAGGGCAAACCCGCCGACCGCATGATCATCATCACCCAGGGCGAGGCGCAGCAGAGCATCCACTTGCCGGATGGTACGCTGCATCCTGTCGCCGTCCTCGAGGCCGGCGACACCGTGGGCCAGACGGCCGCGCTGGCGGAGAAAGTCGAATTTGCGCAGGTGGCCACGCTCAAGCCGTGCCGGCTGCTGACGATCGACCGCAAGGCGTTGGGGGAGATGCTTCAGGAATGGCCCGGCGTCGCACCGCGGATCGCCGACGCGCTGCGCGAGCAGCATCATGCGATGTCGGAACAGCTCGCGCTGCAAAAGCTGCGTGAACCGGAAGCCGCTCCGTGAACAAAGGTGAATCTTCGACGGGTCGGATGGTCTCGGTTGCCGATCGTCTCTTCACCCTTGCCTCGATTCCCGGCGACCCCTGGTCGATCACATTCCTCGACAGCAACGGCGACATTGCCGAACGAAGAACTGCGGCGGAGCTGCAGGCGCGGGTCGCGACCGTGGCCGGTTTCCTCGAGCGGGAGACCGCACCGGGCGAGCCTGTCCTCCTGGTGCTTCAGCCCTGCATCGACTTCCTCGTCGCTTTTCTCGCGTGCCAGTGGGCGGGACGGCTCGCCGTGCCGATCAATCCGCCGCGCCGGCATCGCCTGATCGAGCGGTTGCAGGGCGTCGCGACCGACAGTAGAGCCCGCGTTGCGCTGACGGGCGGCGGTGTGGCCGACACGGCCGGGCTGTGGCAGGCAGAAAGCCCGGTGCTCGCGGCGATCCGGTGGCAGGATCTCGCGCCCATCGCCGACGATTCCGCCGGCGCCACGTCCCGCAGGACGGTCGATCTCGAGTCGACTTGCTTCATCCAATACACGTCGGGCTCGACCGCGCAGCCGAAGGGCGTCGAGGTGAGCCATCGCAACCTGGTCACCGACATGGCTCGCATGGAGGCTGTGTGGAAGCTGACACCGGCCAGCACCATGGTGACGTGGTTGCCGGCCTTCCATGATCTCGGCCTGATCTTCGGCCTGCTCCAGCCGTTGTTCTCGGGTTGTCCAGTCGTCCAGATGGCGCCGAACAGCTTCCTGCAGCGGCCCGCGCTTTGGCTCCAGGCGATCTCGCGGTTCAAGGGCACCCACACGGCCGCACCGAGCTTCGCCTACGATCTCTGCACCCGCCGCATTCCGGCGGCGCAGCGCCACGAACTCGATCTGTCGAGCCTGGCGATGGCGATGAACGCGGCGGAGCCGATCAATCCCGAAGTGATGGACGCCTTTATGGAGACCTTCGCTCCGCACGGATTCCGCCGGGCCGCGTTCGCGCCGGCTTACGGTCTCGCCGAATCGACGCTGGCCGTCACCGCCAGTCCGACCGGTGTCGAGCCTTTGATCTTTCATTTCGATGCGGCCGCTCTCGAGCAGGGCCGCGTCGTCGAGGCTCCTCCGACGGCCGCGAAGCGGCGGGTGCTCGTCGGATGCGGCGCACCGCTGCCGGATGTGCCGATTGCCATCGTCGATGCGCAGACAGGACGTCGCCAGCCGCCCGGCGAAGTCGGCGAGATCTGGGTGGGCGGCCCTACAATCGCCCGCGGTTATTGGCGCCGGCCGGAGGAGAGCGCGGCGACCTTCGGCGTGCGGGTCGCGGGCGAGGACGACGCCAACGGCTATCTGCGCACCGGCGACCTCGGCGCGATGATCGGCAACGAACTCTGCGTGACCGGTCGCATCAAGGATCTCATCATCCTGAGCGGGGCCAATCACTATCCGCAGGATATCGAACGTGTCGCCCAGGCGGCGCACCCCGCGATGCGGGTCGGCAATGGCGCCGCCTTCGGCCTGTCGAACGAGCAGGGCGCCGAACAGGTGGTGCTGGTGCAGGAGCTCGAACGGACCCAGCGCCGTGCCGATCCTGAGCCGCTGTTCCGCGCCATCAGCAACGCCGTCTGGCAGGAACTGGAAGTTCAGCTCTCGCACATCGTCCTTGTCGAGCCGGGCGGTGTGTTGAGGACCTCGAGCGGCAAGATCCAGCGGGCCGCCAATCAGCGCGCGTGGCGCGCGGGCGAACTGCCCGTCATTGCCGAGTGGCGCTCGGCCGCCGCGCGGGCGCAGGCCGCGGCGATCGATCCGATGCCGGTCAGCCCGTCCGCTGCCAACGATCCTGTCGCCCTGACGCACTGGTTGCGCCGATGGCTGGCAGCCAAGCTCGGCCTGCCCGAAGCCGAGATTGCCGCCGACCGCGGCTTCGGCGAACTCGGGCTTGCCTCCATCGATGCGGTCGAAATGACAAGCGCGCTTGCCGCGCATTGCGGCCGCTCCCTGCCGGAAACGCTGGCCTTCGACTTCCCGACCGTCCGGGAAGTGGTCGAGCATCTTTGCGGCGCAAAGGCCCAATCCACGCCGACGCCGGCCGCGTCCTCTTCTCCGGCGGCCGCTCATGGCGGCGACCTGGAGGAGTTGTTGTCCATGATTGAAGGAGCCTCCGTTGGCCTCAGATCAGGATCGGCGGGCTAACCTCACCCAGCGTCTGTCGAGGCTTCGACCCGAGCAGATCGCCGAGCTTCTGCTTGGCCTGGAATCCAGGATCGACGGACTGCGGGAGGCAGCCGCGGTCGCCTCCTCGCCGATCGCCATCGTCGGCATGAGCGGGCGCTTCGCCGCTGCCGCCTCGGTGAAGGAATACGCGGCGCTGCTGTTTTCGGGCGAGTGCGCAGTCCGCCCGGCGCCGGGCGGACGGCCGGAACGCGAGGGTCTGCCGCCGGCCGGCTATCTCGACGGAGTCGACGCCTTCGATGCCGCGTTCTTCGGCCTGCGTGCCGCAGAAGCCGACGCCATCGATCCGCAGCATCGTCTTGCGCTGATGCTCACCTGGCACGCACTGGAAGATGCAGGCTATGCCGACAAGGCGCGACGTCCTCGCGCGACGGGCATCTTCCTCGGACTGGGCACGAACGACTACGAGGCGCGCTTCCACGCCGGCGGCGCCGGGGCGCTCTCGCCCGCGGCCATCCTCGGCAACGCCCGCAGCATCGCGGCGGGTCGGATCTCCCACTGGCTCGACGTTACCGGTCCGGCGCTGGTGATCGACACGGCCTGCTCTTCCTCGCTGGTCGCCGTCCATGCCGCCTGCAGAGCGCTCCGCGCCGGCGAATGCACGATGGCGCTGGCCGGCGGATTTAATCTCCTGCTCGATCAGAACCTGACTGACGGTCTCGTCGCCGCGGGCATGCTGAGCCCCAGCCATGCCTGCCGGACCTTCGATTCGGCGGCCGACGGCTATGTGCGCGGCGAAGGCGGCGGTCTGGTCGTGCTGAAGCGCCTTGCCGACGCACGGCGCGACGGCGACTCCCTTCGGGCGGTGATCCGTGGCGTCGCGATCAACCACGACGGCCACGCGAGCGCCCTGACCGCGCCGAACCGGTCGGCCCAGATCGCCGTGATCGCCGCCGCGCTCGCCGACGGCGGGCTCACGCCGGCCGATGTGCAGGCGGTCGAATGCCATGGCACCGGCACGCCGCTCGGCGACCCCGTGGAGGTTCAGGCATTGGCCGAGGCCTATGGCCCGGGCCGGAGCGCGCCGCTGCTCCTCGGCGCGGTGAAGACCAACATCGGCCATCTTGAGGCCGCGGCCGGCATCGCCGGGCTGGTGAAGACCGTGCTTGCGCTCGAAGCCGGGCGGTTGCCGGCGACATTGAACCAGTCCCGCCCCAATCCCCGCATCGCGTGGGACCGGCTTCCGGTGGCCGTCGTCGATCGAGCGACCGAGTGGCCCGACGTGCCGGTGCGCCGGATGGCGGTCAGCAGCTTCGGCTTCAGCGGAACCAACGCGCACGTCGTGCTGGAAGCGGCGCCGGCCGTGACGCCGTCGCCGGATGCGCTCGGTGATGCAACCAGTCAGGCATTGCCTCTCGTGTTGCCATTGGCCGCGCCGGACCAGGCCGGTCTGCGGCGCCTGGCGGCGAGTCTCGCGGGATATTTGTCGGACAATCCGTCCGTTGCGCTCGATGCCGTCGCTTGCTCGCTCGCGATCGGTCGCGGCCGGTTCCGCGAACGCGCCGCAATCCTCGCCACTGATCGCCAGGCCGCGATCGAAGACCTGCGTGCGATCGCCGACGGTGCGGATCCCGGCGCAGGCGCGGTCGGCACGGCACCGCAGGACACGCCCAAGGTTGCCTTTCTCTTTTCGGGCCAGGGCAGCCAGTGGGCCGGCATGGCGTCGGATCTGTACGCCAGCGACATCGCCTTTCGCGAGATCGTGGATCGCGGCGCGCGCCGGCTCGGGGCCACGCTAGCCGCGCCGCTCACGGACCTGATGTTCGATCCGGACGGTCAGGAGAGGCTGACCGCGACCGAGCACGCCCAGCCGGCGTTGTTCGTCCTCGAGTACGCCCTTGCGCGCCGGCTCTCGGATTGCGGCGTGCACCCCGACATCCTGGCGGGACACAGCCTCGGCGAGTGGACCGCCGCATGCCTTGCCGGCGTCCTCTCGTTCGACGATGCCGTCGACATGGTCGCCGCACGCGGCCGGCTGATGAACGCGCTTCCTCATGACGGAGCGATGGCCGCCGTCTTCGCGCCGCTTGGGCGGGCAGAGAAGCTGATCGCCCGGCATTCGCCGGCCGTCGGCCTCGCTGCAGTCAATGCGCCGGACGAGATCGTCGTCTCCGGCGAGATCGCGGCGATCGAGGCACTGTGCGCAGAACTCGAAACCGCCGGCATCGGGTGCCAACGGTTGCGCACCAGCCACGCCTTCCATTCCCGCCTGATGGAGCCGGCGATGGCTCCGTTCGCCGAGCAGGTGCGGCGTATTCCGCTTTCCATGCCCCAAGTGAAGCTGGTCTCGAATGTCTCGGGCAACGCCGACGCCGCGTTCACCGACCCGGCCTATTGGGCGCGTCAGATCCGCGAGCCGGTGCGGTTCGCGGACGGGCTCGAGGCCATCGCCGCTAGCGGTGCGACTGCGATCGTCGAGATCGGACCGGCAGCGCCGCTTCTTCCTCTTGCCCAGCGTGCGCCCGGATTCGCCGGTATCGATGCGCGCTTCATCCCGACCATGCGGCGCAATCGTCCGGCCGCCGGCACGCTGGGGCTTGCCCTTTGCCGGCTCTACGTTGCGGGCGTGGATATCGCCTGGCCCGGCCTGGTGCCGGCGCCGCGGCAGTTGTCGCTGCCCGGCTACCCGTTTGCGCACGATCGGCACTGGCTTACCCGGCCGGGAGCGGCGACAGCTCTGCCCGATGCGATCGGTACCGATGAGCCGCGTCGCGCACCGCGGCCGGCGATGGCAAAGGCGGCAAGCCCCGAGGAGATCAGGACGGCGATCGTTGCGAGCCTGAAGCGCACGCTGCAACTCGACGACGACGCGCTCGCCTCCGACACCGGCTTCTTCGCGCTCGGCATCGATTCCCTGGCGCTGACCGAGGCCGTCGCGACGATCGAGAAGCGATGGAAGGTCGTCTTGCCGCGAAAGGAAGTTTTCGAGGCGTCGACGACGCCGCGGCTCTTGACCGAACGGGTCGTGAAGGCGGTTGTGGCGGCGCAGCAGGTCGGTCCCGATGCGACGGCCTCAACCCCGGAAAAGCGCAGCGTTCCGGCAGCTCGCCCCGCGGCGCCTCCTGTACCGGTAGCGCCGGTAACTCCAATGCCAACCGAGGCGACCGATCCGCGCGGGCGCGCCTTCATCGCCGATTTCACCCCGCGCTACCTCGCCCGCAGCGCCGCGTCGCGCCGGCAACGCCAGACCTATGGCCACGTGCTTGCAGACAGCCGCGCGGTCGCGGGCTTCCGCGCGGACACCAAGGCGATGCTCTATCCGATCATCGGCGCGCAGGGGAAGGGCAGCCATATCGTCGATGCCGACGGCAACGACTATGTCGATCTGACCATGGGCTTCGGGGTCCAGCTCTTCGGACACAACCCGCCTTTCACGCTCGAGGCCATTGCGCGGCAACTCGGCGATCAGGGCCTGTATCTCGGTCCGCAGGCGGCGAAGGCGGGCGAAGTCGCGAGCCGCATCGCCCGCCTCACCGGCAACGAGCGCGTGGCGTTCTGCAACACCGGCACCGAAGCGGTGATGACGGCACTGCGGCTCGCGCGCAACGCCACCGGGCGGACGCTGGTCGCCATGTTCGCGGGTTCGTATCACGGGCATTTCGACGGCACGCTGGCCCGCCCGGCATCCGACGCCAGCGCCGCGCCGCTTGCCGGCGGCACGCCGCTCGGCATGGTCGAGGACGTTCTCGTGCTCGACTATGCCGATCCCGAGGGCTCCCGCGCCGCGCTTGCCGAGGTTGCCGACCGGTTGGCGGCGGTCATCGTCGAGCCAGTGCAAAGCCGCCGGCCGGGTCTGCAGCCGCTGGAGTTCCTGCAATGGCTGCGTCTTTTTACGGCCGACGCCGGAATCGCGCTGATCTTCGATGAGGTGCTGCTCGGCTTCCGTGTCGCACTTGGAGGCGCGCAGGCGTGGGCCGGCGTCCAGGCCGATCTCGTCACCTACGGCAAGATCGTCGGAGGCGGCCTGCCGATCGGTGTCGTGGCGGGACGCGCAGCTTTCCTCGACGGCATCGACGGCGGCACCTGGCCGCTGGACGGGGCGGGCGGGCCGGTCGCGGAACGCACGTTCTTCGCCGGTACCTTCAACAAGAACCCGCTGACCATGGCGGTCGCCGACGCGGTCCTCACCCATCTCGAGGCGGAAGGCCCGGAACTGCAGACCACTCTCAATGCCCGCACCTCTTATTTGTCCCGCCGGCTCAAC
>Ga0194121_10011641_pt1 | contig 10418 bp, 10 predicted proteins | sample TA2MahCa50mmetaG_FD_148609 | JGI IMG/M metagenome (GOLD analysis project Ga0194121, IMG submission 148609) | Freshwater microbial communities from Lake Tanganyika, Tanzania - TA2015020 Mahale Deep Cast 50m | ecosystem: Environmental > Aquatic > Freshwater > Lake | place: Tanzania: Lake...
AGGGGGTATGCAATACGCTTTGCAAATTATGCAAAGCAGAGTGGGGGAAGGTCTGAGGCTATTGGAATCTTTTCCGGAAGGGGATGCTCGTCAGAGCCTTCATGATTTGTTGGTCTTTGCGGCCCAAAGGGACCATTAGTGGCCAAAATCTCCGGTTTCCTGGTGTAGGATCTCCAAGACGGAGTCGGCGATTTCCCGGTGGTTCACCAACCGAGGCACTTTGTGTTGACCACCTAATCTGTTACGGCTTTGAAGCCAGCGATAGAAGGTCCCGGTAGGTAATACAATAATTTGTGGCTCTAGTAGGGCGAGGTTTTTGTGTCTTTTGGCATCGTAATCGGAATTGACTTTGCGCAAGGCTTCATCCAGGATCTGGGTGAATCTGCTTAGATCATCGGGGGGTGATTCAAATTCAATCAGCCATTGATGATGACCCACATGACCTTGTTCCAAGAACAAGGGGGCAGCGGTATAATCTCTTATTTCGGCACGGCAACATTGAGCAGCATATCCTATGCCATATTCCGCATTTTCGGCCATGAGTTCTTCGCCAAAGGCATTGATGAAGGAACGTGTTCGTCCAAGGATTCGGAATTTATACGGGCTGGTGCAGGTAAAGGTGATGGTATCGCCAATTTGGTATCGCCATAGCCCGCTGTTGGTGGTGATGACCACGGCATAGCTTCGACCTACCATAACCTGATGCAGGGGAATGGCTGCCAGTGGCTGGGAATCCATAGTTTCAAGGGGAATAAATTCGTAGTAAATTCCGTAATCCAACATCAAGAGCATTTCATCCGAATGGGGTTCGTTGGCCAAACCTAGAAACCCTTCGGAGGCGTTGTAGGTTTCTATGTACCAAACGGAATCCGAGGGGAACAGAGACTTGAATTGGTTCCTGTACGGATGAAAGCCCACTCCGCCATGGAAATAGACTTCCATGCGTGGCCAGATTTCAAGCATATTGGATTTATCCGAAATTTCCAACATACGACGGCATAACAATAGAATCCAGGTAGGCACCCCAGCCATGTTCGTGACGGTCTCGTGACGGGTTTCTTGGACAATGCGTTGTATTTTGTGTTCCCAATCCTCCATTAAGGCCACCTCCAATTCGGGCGTACGCACTATATTGGCCCAGAACGGCTGGTTGTGCATAAGCAATGCCGAGAGGTCACCCGTATAGCTGTGGGAATTCAAGGGGTTAATCGCTTGGCTTCCGCCAATGGTAAGGCATTTGCCTTCGAACAGGGTGGCCTTAGGGCGCAAATTGCAATATATCGAGAGCAAATCTTTAGCACCTTTGTAGTGGCAGTCCTGCAGGGCTTCTTCGCTCACAGGGATATACTTGCTTCGGTCGTTGGTCGTGCCGCTGGATTTGGCAAACCACTTGATTTCTCCGGGCCATAACACGGAGATTTCTCCTTGCATCATGGATTGTATCCAGGGGGCAAGGTCTTCGTAAGTGTTTAGCGGTACATTTTTGGCATAGGTCTCGGGGTCTTTGATGCTGGAATACTCGTAGGTCTGACCCCAGCGGGTATCACGGGCTTGGTGGGTTAGTTTTTGGAGGATCTCCCACTGGACATCGTGCGGGTAGCGCATGAATAGCTCCATTTGGTGTATTCTTTTTTTGAACCACCAGGTTGCCACCTGATTCAAAACGGACATGGCGCTTTAGCGGAATTCGGTTAATAAAGGGGACTGAAGGATTTCCGCTTGAATTCGAAATTTCGGCCCAAATAGAGACGGCGTACCTCTGGATCGGCGGCCATGATTTCAGCGGGGCCTTGCCGCAAGATGCTTCCTTCGAAGAGCAGGGTAGCTTCATCGGTGATGGAAAGGGTTTCCTGCACGTTATGATCGGTGATCAGCACGCCGATTTCCCGGCGCTTAAGGGAATAAATGATGTGTTGGATATCTTCTACAGCGATGGGATCGACACCAGCAAAAGGCTCATCCAGGAGAATAAACGCAGGGTCAGTAGCGAGTGCTCTGGCCATTTCGGTTCGGCGTCGCTCGCCACCGCTTAACAAATCTCCACGGTTATGGCGCACCTTCTCAAGGTTGAATTCTTTGATGAGGCTGTTGGCTTTGTTGCGCTGATCGTAGGCGGTGAGCCTGGTGGTTTCCAAAACAGCTCTTAGGTTATCTTCTACAGTTAATTTGCGGAAAATGGAGGACTCTTGAGGCAAGTACCCTATGCCTAACCGAGCCCGTTGGTACATGGGCAGCGACGTGATATTGCGCTGATCCATCCATACGCAACCACTTTCGGCCTTGATGAGTCCGACCAGTATGTAGAAGCAGGTGGTTTTGCCAGCTCCGTTGGGCCCGAGCAGCCCAACGATTTGACCTCGCTGGACGGATAGGCTGACGGACTTGACCACCTGGTTGCGCCCGTATTTTTTGCATAGGAGTTCGGCACGTAGTTCCATCAAGCACTATTGGACCATACGTAAATCCACAATGCGGGTTTGCATGGTACCAACCCCACGGTGGTAATTTTCTTCGAGATGAAAGGCGATGTCTAAAGGCAAACCTTTGGCAAGCAGGGGAAGCATTCCGCCTTGGCCAAAGGCGATGGCGGGAATACGTGGACTATCGTCTTGTTGAATCTGCAAGCAAAGGTGATTTTGCCCCACGATGCGGCTGCTGCCTGGGGCTGCAAATACATGTCTTGCACAGAACAAAGGCGATTTGTTTCCTGTTCCAAAGGGGGAAAATTGTTGAAGGACCCTGAAGAATTTGGGGGTAATTTGATTCAAGTTCAATTCCAGATCGATGTCAAGGGACGGGCGTAATTGCCAGGGTTCAATGGTATCCGCAACGACTTGCTCAAATTTCTCGATAAAAGCAGGATAATGTTGCGGTAATAAGGTAAGTCCGGCTGCGTATTTATGGCCTCCAAATTGCTCAATTGTTTCGGAGCATTGGCTGAGAGCGTAATACAAGTCGAAGCCTTGTACGGAACGCGCAGAACCCGTCATTTTGCCATCTTCTTCGCAGAAAATCACGGTGGGTTTATAGAACTTTTCAACCAGGCGGGATGCTGCGATTCCAATCACCCCTTTGTGCCAATCTCGTCCACAGACTACGGTGGTGTATTGTGGTTTCAATTGATGCTGCAAGGTAGCCTGTTCAATAGCAGCGAGGGTGATTTCGGAATCGGTGTCTCGACGAAGAAGGTTGCTGTTTTCGATTTCGTTAGCCCAAGCAGCACAATTTTGCACCTCATCTTCGGCCAGCAAACGAACGGCTAAGCGGGCATCCCCCATGCGCCCTGCGGCGTTGATCCTTGGGGAGATTCCAAAAACAACATCATTTATTTCTAACTTTGGTTTGCGGGCTTGGTAATGTTGCAACATTGCCGTAATTCCTGGAATTGGACGTTGATTAAGTTTCTGCAATCCGTAGTACGTGAGCACGCGGTTTTCGCCAGATAAGGAAACCATATCGGCGGCAATGCTGATGGCTACCAATTCCAAATGGTCCAACAATTCAGTCTGAGGCCATTGAAGTCGGCTGCACAAAGCGGTTAGCAATTTGAAGGCGACCCCGCAGCCACTAAGATCTTTGAAGGGATAAGGACAATCGCTTTGAAGGGGATTCAATACCGCATAGGCTGGTGGCAGGGATGCTGCCGGCTGGTGGTGATCCGTCACCAAAACCCTCAACCCTTTGGCGTTAGCGTAGGCCACTTCCTCGACAGCAGTGATCCCGCAATCGAGGGTGATAATGCAATGGTATCCTTGCTCGACGGCCCAGTCCAAACCTTTGAAAGACAGGCCATAGCCTTCACTCTGACGGTCTGGAATGTAGTATCCTATGCCAGTACAGTAACGACGCATTACTCTGTAACACAAGGCGACTGATGTCGTGCCGTCCACATCGTAGTCGCCATAAAGGAGGATACGTTGGCCACGGGCAATGCAGTCTTGCATCAATTCAACCGCTTGTTGCATTCCTTTCATTAGGAATGGATCATGCAAATCATTCCAATGGGGACGAAAAAAGGCCTTGCTTTGGTCGAAGGTGTGGATGCCCCGGCGCTGCAACAAAAGCGCCAAGGCTTGATCGATGCCCAATGAAGCCGCTAATTCATCGGCCATTCCCAGATTTTCGTGGGGGTGAATAATCCACGCTTTGGTGGGGGCTTCTTCAATCAGGGCAGGGGGCATAGGTAATGGCGAAAACCCAAAAGCTTTTGCCTAAAATTAAAGAATTCTGCCTCAAACGATATCGTTCTGGTCCCTTTGTTCAAAAAATAGTGCTGCCGCAGCTTGCTCAGCCTTGCGTTTGTTGGGACTTTCGGCATGGGCGACTTCCTTCCCGTTCACCCACAAAGTGATTTTGTAGAGGATGGATTTGGTAGGACCTTTGCCGGATTCGATTTCTTGACATTCCATACGGTATTTGGCTCTATGCTTTTGGGCCCATTCCAGCAAACGGCTCTTGGGATTGGACCCGCTTTTTGCCATCTCCTCCCAATCAATTTGAGGTTCGAGAATGCGATTTTCGAGCCACTTACGGGTGTCATTGAGTCCTCGATCAAGGTACAAGGCCCCAACAAAAGCTTCAAAAGCATCGGCAACCGAGCCTTTGCTTTTCAGCTGTTTCAGGAGATGCTGCGGGGTACGGGCATCACCCTGACCCTCATAAAGCCTGAGGGAGGTTTCGCATAAGATCTCGTCCAAACCCAATTTCCGCCCCAATTGATCCAGAAACTCCCCGTTGACTACTTTGGAGCGCATCTCGGTTAAGAATCCTTCTTGCTTGAAGGGGAATTTCCGAAACAGGAATTCGGCCACCACCAAGTCCAGCACCGAATCCCCCAAAAATTCAAGGCGTTGGTTGGTGCTATGGAAACTTAAGGTTTTCTGACCATGTACCAAAGGGTGGATGAAGGCTAATTCGTATAGCTCGGTTTGCCGAATCCGCAGGCCTGTTAGGGAGCGAATCCGTTGCTCAAGACCCTTGTGAGGTTTGGGACGCTTGTGCAGGATAGAGAGCAGGGGCATTAAGCCTGATAGGCTTTGAAGATCACGGAGGTATTATGGCCTCCGAATCCGAAGGTATTGCTCAAGGCAGCACGAATTGTTCTGCCCTGAGGGGTGTTGAATGTCAAATTGATGCGTGGATCGAAAGCAGGATCGTCGGTGAAATGGTTGATGGTTGGCGGGACGGTGTTGTTCACAATGGCGAGGATGCAGGCTACGGCCTCGGCTGCTCCGGCCGCTCCCAGCAGATGTCCGGTCATGGATTTGGTGGAGGAGACGTTGAGGCGGTAAGCATCTTCACCGAAAACGTTTTGGATGGCTTTGATTTCAGAGAGATCGCCCAATGGCGTAGAAGTCCCGTGGACGTTGATGTAATCAATTTCAGAGGGGGATAGATTAGCATCACGCAATGCATTGCGCATGACAAGGGTTGCTCCCAGGCCTTCGGGGTGTGGGGCAGTGATGTGGTGGGCATCTGCGGATAAACCGACCCCAGCGATTTCTGCATAAATGCGAGCGTCTCTGGCCAAGGCGTGGTCAAGGGATTCGAGAATGAGGGCAGCGCCACCTTCGCCCAAGACAAAGCCGTCTCTGTCCAAATCAAAGGGTCGGCTGGCCGTGGCTGGATCCTCGTTGCGTTCTGACAAGGCCTTCATGGCATTGAAACCCGCCACACCTGGCTCATTGACCGCTGCTTCGGATCCCCCGGTAATGAAAAGGTCTGTCACCCCCCAACGGATATAATTGAAGGCATCGATGATAGCATTGTTGGACGATGCACAGGCTGAGACAGTGGTGTAGTTAGGTCCGCGGAAGCCGTAACGAATGGATAAGTAGCCTGCGGCGATGTCCGAAATCATTTTGGGCACGAAAAAGGGATTGAATTTGGGGACCCCGTCTCCTTCAAAAAAGTTTTTGAATTCATGATAAACGGTGTATAAACCACCGATACCTGAACCCCAAATGACCCCTGCTCTTTCACCATTTACTTTGAATTCCTCTAAACCGGCATCCAAAAGAGCATCTTGCGCCGTGACCATGGCATACTGCGCATAGGGGTCCATTTTACGGGCCTCTTTGCGGTCCATATGGTTTTCTGGATCAAAACCTTTGACCTCCGCGGCAAAACGCGTGCGATATTTGGACGCATCGAAGCGGGTTATCGGTCCAGCCCCGCTACGGCCCTGAACCAGCCCCTCCCAATATTCTTTTACAGTATTACCCAGAGGCGTAAGGGCTCCTAGGCCTGTGACAACGACTCTACGCATATAGTACTATTTCCGTGGCAAATGGTTTGCTACGGGTCAGAAATTGGTTTATTTGGCGTTGGCCTCCAGATAGGTGATGGCTTGTCCCACGGTTTGAATGTTTTCAGCTTGGTCGTCCGGGATGGAGAGGCTGAATTCTTTTTCGAATTCCATGATAAGTTCAACAGTATCAAGAGAATCTGCCCCCAAATCGTTGGTGAAGCTTGCTTCCGGAGTCACTTCGTTCTCGTCTACTCCCAATTTTTCAACGATAATGGAACGAACTTTATTGGCAATATCTGACATGTGTACGGGGTTAATTAGGACTGCAATATTACATGAAATTAGGCGAAGTTCATCATCAATCCTAGCCAACGGGGCTTTGTACCTTTGCACCATGGCCCGCAAAGTCTATAAATTGAGCTTAGAGGCCGATTTGGCCGTTTTGGGCTTGGATAGCCCCCTGCCACCGTATACCCTAGCAGGCCGGTTGAATCAGGCTTTGGGGTGGAATTTGGTCCGAAGTCGCAGAGACGCTGAGTTGGCCTTCCCCTCAAAAGGCACCAATTCCACTTTCACTATTGGGGAATTCGATGGTGAAATCAATGAGGTGCAATCCCAAAATGTTTCCTTCTTTCAGCTTTTTTTTCAAGACCTTGATTTGTACAGCACGCCTTTATGCCTCGTCTCCAACAGCGGTTCCCTGGGGCTATTGCTCCCTGCCCTGAGAAATTTTAATTTTTTGTTGACCTGGCCTAAGGAAGCCGTGGAGTTCAGTGACATACTTTTGCATCGCCAAATTGGAAATCTGGAAGGGGTGAATTTTGCTGCCGATATTACCTCCCGTATCAGCCCACAGGCCATGATCTCTTTACAATTTTCCCCAAGTCTTACTGAACCTTAAGCAAGAAATTATGAACATCAAATTCCCGGAGGATTTCGAAAAGGTGCATAGACAAACTAAAATTATTGCAACCTTAGGTCCAGCAAGTTTTGAAAAAGCCCAAATCAAGAGCCTGATTCAAGCTGGTGCTAATGTGTTACGGTTGAATTTTTCGCATGCTGATTATGATATTCTGCGCAGGGTGATTGTCGATATTCGATCGCTTAATAAAGAGCTCGGCACTACGGTGGGAATTTTAGGGGATTTGCAAGGGCCCAAAATCAGAATTGGGGAGATGCCTCAAGGAGGGATTCTTTTTGAGCCCGGGGATCGATTGTCTTTAGTGACCCAACCTTGTGTTGGAAGCAAAGACGAGATTTATATCAATTACTCCCAATTGCCTCAGGATATACGGCCAGGTGACATGCTCCTCCTGGACGACGGCAAACTCAAATTCAAGGCAATATTCAGTAATGCCAAGGATCGTATTGAAATGGAGGTCATCGCCGGTGGGCTGCTCACATCACGCAAAGGGGTTAACCTTCCGGATACCGAAGTGGCCCTCCCTAGTTTGACCGAGAAAGACCGCAAGGACTTGGACTTTATTCTGGAACACAAGTTGGACTGGGTAGCCTTGTCCTTTGTTCGCAACGCTGCGGATGTTATCGTCCTAAGGGAAGTTATTCGTTCCAGCGGTCAGGATATTCCCGTGATGGCCAAAATCGAGAAACCTGTTGCGGTAGCCGATCTTGAAAACATCATCAGCAAATCGGATGCGGTGATGATTGCCCGCGGTGATCTCGGAGTCGAGTTTCCTATCGAACAATTGCCGTTGATTCAGAAACATATCGTCCGTTTGTGCATGGATTTGTGCAAGCCAGTGGTGGTGGCGACGCAGATGATGGAATCCATGATTACCAATTTCATGCCGACCCGAGCAGAAGCCAATGACGTGGCGAACGCCGTTCTTGATGGGGCCGATGCACTTATGCTTTCCGGTGAAACCTCCATGGGGGCTCACCCATCTCAGGTGGTGGAGTTTATGGTGCGCATTATCCGTGCGGTGGAAGATCAATCGGAGATTTATTACCGCGATCATCGACTTTCACAAGATTCCACCAACTTTATTTCCGATCAATTGTGTTATTTGGCCTCTAGGGCTGCATTGCGTGTGGATGCTAAGGCCATTGTAGGCTTCACCAAATCAGGATATACGGCTTTTCAGGTCTCTTCCTACCGGCCCAAATCGGGAATCATCATTTTCACACCAAATCGTGCCCTGCTCACCAGACTTTCTTTGGTTTGGGGCGTGCGTGCCTTGTATTACGATAAGCTAACTTCCACAGATGAAACTATCGAAGATGTAGGACGCATTCTCAAATCCAATGCTTGGCTCCAATCCGGAGATACGGTGGTGAATACCGGGGTTATGCCGCTGCGCAGTATGCATCGGGCTAATTTTATCAAGCTTACGGTCATCGATTAGACAATAATTTGCTCAGGGATTATTTAAGCCGCAAACCCAATCGGTTTATAGTTTCAAACGGAGAGGTATTGGATGGGTGCAAAAAGGTTTGCAAACCCGCTTGCCTTGCGCCGTCCAGGTTAATTTCGTTATCGTCGATCATCATCCAGGCCGAGGGCTCTATCCCTAAACCTTGGATAGCGTGCAGGTACAGCGATGGATTGGGTTTGCGCATCCCGCAGAGGTGCGAATAGACGACCCGGTCAAAGTACGACCCAAGGGGCTTTCCGAATTGTTGCAGAAAGGATGTTTCGAAGGCCTCCTGATGCCATAGGTTGGTGTTGCTGAGCAGGACCATAGAAAAGATAGCCCTCAGCCCGGAAACACAATTCAAAGCTTCACCCTGCCAAGGTCCTAACATGGAGTTCCATAATTTTCGTCGATCATCAGCGGGATTAACCCCAATCGAAGCCGTTCCCAAGGCCTCCGCAAGGGCAGTATCAAATTCTAATGCAGAGGCTGTTCCGCATTCAAATCGTTGATGAATTTGATCAAAAGACGGCGGGGATGGGTGCCCTTGTACAGCGTTTTGGTAATTTGTTAATTGTTGCCCTACTTTTTCGGGATAAACTTGGATGAAAAGTCCACCTAAATCCCAGACGATGCCTTGAAATGTTGGGGTTGGATTCATGGTTTACAGGGCGAATTAACCCAAAGCTACAAACTACTTTTGTGGTGATCGGTAGCCCAATCATGCAGGACTATATTCAAATCAATCGCGCCTACTGGGATGCCCGGGTAGACACGCATGCGGATTCAGATTTTTATCAAATGTAGGCCTTCAAGCAGGGTTGGTGTTCGCTCAAAGCCCCGGAATTGGGGTATTTGGGGGATGTCAGTGGATTAAAAGTTTTGCATTGGCAATGTCATTTTGGACAAGATAGCTTATCGATGGCTTGAAGGAGGGGTACGGGTGACGGGTGTGGATTTTTCTGAGCCTGCAATCCAAAAAGCCCGAGCTTTGGCCGATGGGTTGAACCTCAAGGCAGAATTTGTTTGCCGGGATATTGCCTCTTTGAAGGAGGCCATGCCCGGAAAAGGAACTTTTGATTGGGTGATGTGTACCTACGGTACTTTGGGATGCTTACCGGATCTCCAAGGTTGGGCCGAAACGGTAGATGCTGCGTTACAAAGCGGTGGGTCTTTGGTCTTGGTTGATTTTCACCCGGTGATTTGGATGTTTGACAACGAAATTCGGGAGATTACCCACCTTTATTTCAATTTTGGCCCTCTGTGCGAGGAGTTGCTGTTAGCGGTTCATGCTTCTCTTTTTATCTTAGTAATTGCTTTATTGTTTAATAATTTTGTGGTTGTAAAATCCCTTTTCCGTTTCGGATCTGATTAAATACATACCATTTGAGTACCCCGAAAGATCAAATTGAGTTCCATTTAAATGATTTATTAAAGTCCCTTGTAGGTCATAAATCTTTATACTCTGGATGGTTTGATTTGGAATTTCAATCTTAACAAGCCCCGTTGTCGGATTTGGATAGAGTGTAATGATTTTTCCATGAATTGAATTTTCGTTGATTCCAACAGTGTGATTAACGATGGCAGAAAGTAACTGGATAGAAACTTGAAAAGCCTGCGCCGGCAATTGATTGATAAGCACACAGACTATAATTCCCGTTGCCGTATCATACATCATAGAAGAATTATACCCCCCCCAGATGGCTCCACCATGAGTCCAGACTGTTCTGCCAAAAACGGTAGCCCGACTAATACCCATACCGTAATTACCCGAACCGACGAAAGTTGTCAAT
>Ga0194121_10011647_pt1 | contig 10417 bp, 7 predicted proteins | sample TA2MahCa50mmetaG_FD_148609 | JGI IMG/M metagenome (GOLD analysis project Ga0194121, IMG submission 148609) | Freshwater microbial communities from Lake Tanganyika, Tanzania - TA2015020 Mahale Deep Cast 50m | ecosystem: Environmental > Aquatic > Freshwater > Lake | place: Tanzania: Lake...
CAATTGTGTGGTGCCCAGGGCTGATTTCCCATCGCTGTCCTATACCTGGTGCCATCTACGAGAGCGTGGGGTCGAAGTCCGCTTTGTGCCCTGGACTGGTGCTGGGCCTTCGGTAGAGACGTTGATGGCTGCAGTGGACACACGGACGCGAGTGGTGGCCTGCAGCGCTATTAAGTGGGACACGGGGTATCGTGTGGATCTGGAAGCCCTGGGCGCGCGCTGCGCGGCGCGCGGGGTATTACTGGTGGTGGACGCCATCCAGGCGGTAGGAGCGCAGCCCATTGACGTCCAGGCAGCGCGGATCTCCGCCCTGGCGACGCATGGCTATAAATGGCTCATGGCAGGGTTCGGCGTTGGCGCGCTGTACGTTGCTCCCGAGGCGCTGGAGCACATTCGCCCCACCTTTGTTGGGTCGCAATCGGTGGTCAGTGCTGGCGAGGGTTTTGAGGAGCAACTTCCCTGGCAGCCCAATGCGCAGCGCTATGCCGCCGGAGGGCTCAATACCATAGGGCTCACCGCGCTTGCGAGTTCACTGGGACTGGTGGAAGAAATCGGTATCCATGCGATTGCCGAGCACGGGAGCACGCTCGCGGCGCTGGCGCAGGAGGGCTTACAGAGTAAATCTAGCCTGCGTGTCGTCAGCGACGCCAACCCAGCGCATCGTTCGGCCATTGTGGTGTTTACGACCGGTGCTGCGGAGCGCGATGCCAAGCTGGTACAGGAACTGGCTGCGCAGGGTATTATTGTCGCGTTACGGCCACTCGGCCTGCGTATTTCCCCACATGTGTACAACACCGAGGCGGATATCACCCGTCTGCTGGCAGCCCTGCCAGGCTGAAGCACGATCCTGACCTCCCCCAACTGGGGGAGGTTGCCAGCCTCTACGGATGCTTACAGATCATGTTGAGCACCGCCTGTCGCCCTTCCTCGCGGACCGCGCGCAAGGCACGTTGCAGAGCGGGTTGGACTTCAGCAGCCTGGGTCACGCGCTCACCGTAGCCACCGCTCGCGGTGACTAACACTTCGTAATTGGGAGAGGGCTGCAGCTCGCTGAGGGGGAAATTGTTGGTTTTCACGGCCCAACCATTCGGGAACATCCGCTGATTGGCACGCCGCACAGCATTCCAGACCTGATTGTTAAAAATGATCGTCAGGGTGGGCAGCTCATAAGCCTGCGATACAAAGTGACAGGGTGTTGGGTTGCCAAACATATAACTGCCATCGCCGAGTGTGGCAATGATCAGTTTGTCCGGGGCTGCGAGCTTCGCGCCGAGCGAGGCGCCCAGGCCCCAGCCGAGGCCAGCGGACGGGGAATTGGAAAACATCGTGCCAGGTTGCGTAAATTCGGCCTGCGTGGCGGCCATGCCCAGTTCATTGATCACAATACTGTCGTCGCCTTTGCAGGCATTGATACAGTGTGAAACCCACAAGGGGTCTAGGGGGGTGTCGTCTTGTACATGGTGCAGCGCCTCGCGCCAGGAGGCACGTTGCTGGTCATGCAAGGTTTGTACGTGTTGGAAGCGGGCCGCAATACGTGTCTGCGCGGCCTTCTGGAACGGTTCCAGCGCCTCTGTCAGCATCGGCAGGGCCGCCACAGCATCGGCACGGATGGCCAGGTCACAGGGGAAACTACGGATAGGATAATGGCTGTAAAAGGGATCAGGGGCCAGATGCATCACTTTGGCGTCAGCCGCAGGGGCGTGGGCCCCTGGGAACCAGGGGACATCACTGTCCAGGACCAGGACGACATCTGCAGTACCAATCACCGCATCCGGGGAAAAACCCAGATGCAGCGGATGCGTAGTCGGAAAGCACATGTAGCGCTGGTTTGCCGTCACGACTGGAATCGCAAAACTCTCGGCGAGGCGCACCAGATGTCCCACCGCTTCTGGCTCGCGGCCTACCGCGCTGGTGACAATGAGCGGCCGCTCTGCGGCCGCCAGCAGTGCCGCCGCTTCTGCCACGCTATGCGGGTCTGGATAGAGGCGTCCACCACGATGGCGCCGCGCCGGAGACGCCATACTGAATTCTGCATGCGTTTCCCCCAACACCTCGCGAGGCAGGGTGAGGTACACTGGTCCACGTGGCTCGGTCATGGCCATTTCTAGCGCACGGTCAACGACCGCTTCGAGCTGCGTAAAATTGCGCAGCTCGTAGTCCCATTTCACATACTCGCGCACCATGCCAGCCTGATCAAAGGCTTCCTGGGCCCAGTGAATATGCACATCACGCGACCCAGGCAAGCCGGCTTCCGTGAGCGGTGTGCGGCCCGCGGAAAACAGAATGGGCACGTGATCACGTGCCGCGTTGATAATCCCGGTGAGCGCATTGGCAGTCCCGACCGTCACGTGTACCATCACGGCCTGCGGTTTGCCCGTCACCATATAATAGCCGTGTGCCATGGCTACCGCGGCATTCTCGTGGGGCACCGTAATCGGCTGCGGCGTTGTCTTGCCCTGCTCAGCAAAGCGCGCAAAACCGTCCACAATGGGGGCGAAGTCTGTCCCGGCATTGGCAAAGAAATACTCGATCCCGCGATCGGCGAGTAATTCGAGATACGCCTGCCCGGTGGTGTCGACATCGACCGTTTTACGCGCCATGCTACCCCTCCTTCGCCCTATTTATATTTTTGATCAATATCCACCACGTTCTTCTGGACGAGCTTGACTACCAGCGCGTCCAGAGTCGTGCCTCCTGCTTGGCGGGAGGAGATACCAAATACGGAGGTCCCTGTCGAACCGACTTCCAGCTTATCTTCCGCATAGCCCTGGGCGACCTGCTGCGTCGTACGGGCATCAATAACCTTATAGCGCATGCCCACAATCCACACCCCGGCAGCCTCTGTCGTCTGCACGGAACCAGCGCCCTGACTCACCACGGAGCCGGTTCTCCCACCAATGATGGTCCCGGCAATCCCGCCCAACGTCCCACCAGAGAAGCCACTTCCGGCTTCTGCCACTTTCTCGGCCCGTAGCACGTCGAATTTGACAATCCAACGCGTACTTTGCAGGGCCCCTTTCTTGAACAAGTCCTGCGCTTTGTTCGGGTCGCCTAGATTATACGCTACTTCCATTTCACGCACTACACTCCCCAGGTTGGCACGATCCAGGACCTGAAAATTCGCCTGGGAGAGTTCCAGCTCAGCAAAGTCGGCGATATTATTCGGTCCATACCGCTGGGAGAACGTTGCATTATTGCTCTTCACTTCGCCAGGTAACACAATAATCGCCGGCCCTCTCTTGGCCGCGTTGGCATAGGTGACATTCTGGTACAGCGCGGTGTTCGCCGCTTCATTGGCGCGTGCCGATGAACCCGTCGCCGGCGCCGGTCCGCTCGCGCCTGGCCCGCCGACACCCATGGCTCCACAGCCACTCAGGGCCACACCAAGTGCCACCGTGATCATCCCTCGCCACGTTTTCTGTGCGTAATCCATGTCTCTCCTCTCTGCGCTCCAGGTCTGGCGCAATGGGGTACCAATGTGTTCAGGACGCTGTTGCGCCTAACGTCCTGGACGCCCTGCCTCAACGCGGGCGCCACAAAATGCCGCGTAGAGTTGTGATGATGCGTCGTTGGCCTGTTCTTTCGTCAAGGCCCGCGTCGCTGCATGCGTGTTCTGTCCGGCGTAACGGTCGCCGGAGACCTCGACCATCGCCATAATACGTCCTGCCGGATCGCGCAGCGCCAGCTCGGCACTCACGCTGGTTTCATTCAAGCGCGCGATACGGTTGGAGCCTTGCTGCGATAACACCACTCCCTGGATGGAATAGCTCGCCGCACGTCCGGCGCTGCCTTTGCCTGAAGAGCCCGACAAGCGCCCCAGGTTGGTCGTCAAACCGGCCTGCTGCAGATTCTGATTGACCAGTTGGGCAAACTGGGAACTTGTATCGGTGCTGAGCAAGCCCTCGGTCCGCGATTCCTCGGTAATGTCAATGACAATAGGCTGCCGCCGCAGCCCATCGGGACAGGGGGCTTGCAGACGGGCACGGACGTCCCCGTCTTTGGCAGCACGTTCTGCCCGGTCTTTCTCCTCTTCACGTGAGAAGGAAAAGCCACTACGGTTGCTGGAGGGTGGTGACGTCACGCCTTCCGAACGTGTGGCAGAGCCTGCTGTCTGGCGCTCTGACGGTAAACTGGCGACGACACCAGCAGTACTGGCGGCACTGCCAGCAGACGGTGGCACAAAATAAAAATCGCTCTCCAAAGACGTGTTCTCCCAGGGTACCTGACGTCCACCGGTTTCCTGTCGCACCCCGAACCGGGTGCGCTTGAACACATCTTCAATCTTCAGCCCTGGCTCGGTCAAGTTGCGCAGGAGATTCTCCGTATACACCCCATTACGCCCAGTGCCGTCTGCCGCCACGGATTCTGGCGCCGTGGCAAAGGCAATGAGGGTGCCCACGAGGGCTTCCATCGCCGCGAGGCCGCCGCTACCATCAGAGCGCGGCAATCCACCACTCGTGTCGGTTTGTACGAGCCCGCGGCTGGCACTTTGCTTGAACGGATTGTCGCGACAGGCGTCAAGAATCACGATATTCATGCGGTTCTTGGCATTACCCATTTCACGTAGCACCAGTTTTGCCTCGAGGGCTTTACCTACAACCTGGTTTCTGTCATGGATCTCGTCGTCGATCGGGATCAGAAAATTTTCCCCGTCTACCTGCACTCCGTGGCCAGCGAAATAAAACAGCCCCACCCCCCCGAGTTTAATGGCCTCCCCGAATTTCCGAATCGCGTCGGCCATCTGACTTTTGGAGGCATTTTCGACCTGCGTCACCGTAAAACCCACGGATTTGAGGGACGCGGCCATAGCCTGCGCATCGTTGACGGGATTGACCAGCGGTGATTTGCGGTACGCGCTATTGCCAATCACCAGGGCAGTACGGCGCTCTTGCGCCCCACTACTGCTCACCCCCAGAATCTGGGCACAGACCAGCAGCGCCACAGCCCATCCGCCCGTTGATACGCGGAGACGGCCTGAGTAGCGCACCTGCCAGGAGGGCCGTAGCGTGCTCCACCAGGAACCCCTTGTCTTCATGTTACCCCCTAAATCTACAGCTTCGATGTGCGCACAACGGGACCAGACTAATCCAGTGCGCGACGGAGAAGAGCACATGTTCTAGCAATTATAACGTGTATTTTCCCTCCGCGCGCGCTCGATATCCCGTTGCGCAATGCGGAGACAGGTCAGGCGGATGTTTCACGGCAGAGATACAGCGTAAAATCGTTGGGCAGGTAGTCTTCACGCACGCGCACATTGGGACAAAAGGTTTCGCAGTACGTGCGCATGATGTGCGGATCGTAATGGTAAAAGATCGGGTCAGTCTGTGGATCGGTAATGCTCAAGAAATTCATGGCGACCCCTCGTGTACAGGCGTCGTACATTTCGCGGAGCACACGCTGAATGGCCAAGAGATTATCGCCAAAGTCGATGTTAAAAGCCCCAGAGGACAGCACGTAATCAAAACGCTCCTCGCCGAGGCCCTGCAGGACATCACGTACGAGAAAGCGGGCTTCAGGAAAGCGCTTGCTGGCACGTGTCACCATCTCCGGAACGAGGTCATACCCCGTATACGTGACCCAGATGTTCTGAGCGCACAAGTAACCATACAGGTCACCAAGACCACAGCCCACATCGAGTACGCGCGTTTGTGCCAGCGCCCCAATCTCTGCCAGGACCTCAAAACGGCGTACCTGCGTGCCACGACTTTGCCAACCCAGGGCACGCCAGTCATTCCCGAACAGCCGCACATGCGTCCGAAAAAAATCGGTCACACGCTGCTGATTGTATCGTTTCTGTGAGGAAGAAGACGTATCCATAATTTTACCTTCTAACGTCATCGCGCATCGGGAACCGACGTGCTGTCTATACGTACCGGCAGGTTGTACTGGTGTGAGCCGTGGCTGTCAAGTCACAAATTGCCATAGGCTCTGCGCAGTTCTTCCTATACAATAGTAGGCACTCCACACCATGCCAGGCATGGTGTGGCTTACACGACTCTAAGCATCCGGCGGGGGGCTCCACCCCGGCAGGCTATTGACGTCGCCCAACCTCGTACGAGCAGAAGGGAGTAGGCTTTGCTCATCAAGAAGCTCAGCAGTTTCTTATCCAAGGACCTGGCTATCGACCTGGGGACCGCCAATACGCTGGTCGCACTCCGAGGACGGGGAGTCGTCATCCGTGAACCATCTGTCGTCAGCCTGATGAAAGGGAGCGACCGCGTGCTTGCGGTGGGCGATGATGCCAAACGTATGCTGGGACGGGCTCCAGGGAATATCGAGGTCATTCGCCCCCTGCGGGGTGGCGTGATTGCGGATTTTGAATGCACTATGGCGATGTTGCGTTATTTCATCACCAAAGTGCATCGCCGCCAGCGTCTGGTGCGGCCGCGCATTATTATTGGAGTGCCTTCAGGCATTACGCAGGTCGAAAAACGTGCGGTACGCGAGTCCGGCGAACTGGTCGGCGCCCGCGGCGTGTATCTGATCGAGGAACCCATGGCCGCAGCCATTGGTGCCGGGCTCCCCATTACAGAGCCCACGGGGAATATGATTCTCGATATCGGCGGTGGGACCACTGAAGTGGCCATTATCTCGCTGGCAGGTGTGGTCTACAGTCGTTCTGTGCGTATCGCTGGGGATGCGATTGACGAGGCGATCGTGGCCTATGTGAAGCGCAAATACAATTTGTTGATTGGTGAACGGACTGGGGAAATTATCAAAATCACCCTGGGTACCGCCATGCCAGAAGCCGTGCCGCGGACGATGCCAGTGCGGGGCCGCGACATGCTGACGGGCTTACCCAAGACGATACACATGAGCTCCCTAGAAGTGTACGATGCCATGGCGGAATCCATCCAGACCATCGTCAACACTGTGCAGGCAGCTCTGGAGCGCACCCCCCCTGAGCTGGTGGCAGACATTATTGATCAAGGCATCGTTATGGCCGGAGGCGGCGCGCTGCTCCCAGGTCTCGACGTGCTGCTGCGTGAAGAGACCGGCCTGCCGGTCACTGTCGCGGAAGATCCGCTGCTATCCGTGGTGCATGGGGTGAGTCAGGTGCTGGAAGATATTGATCTGTTGGAGAAGATCTCGGTGTAAAGGCAGAAGCCGCGCCGTGTGAGGCGCATGATGGTGCAGACATGCAGCATGCTCTCGGTGCGGCTCTCATACCGTAGATACCTCAATTTCTCGCAGTGTGTAGAAGATCGCTATGGCCCACATATTCAACAAGTTCTCCTCTGCCTCCGCTGTGCTCGAACGTACTGTCAATGTTGCCGATCTGCGTCAACTCGCCCGTCAGCGGGCACCACGTCCGGTATTCGACTATGTGGATGGTGGCGCAGATGACGAGGTGACGCTGCGGGACAACCGCCGGACGTGGGACGACGTACTGTTTCGGCCGCGCAACGCCGTCAACGTCCCACAGCCAGATTTGCGCGTATCTGTCCTCGGCTGTGAGTACACCATGCCGTTTTTGCTCGCACCCATCGGGTTCAGTCGCATGATTCACGCGCAGGGCGAACCGGCTGTGGCGGCTGCAGCCGGGGAAGCGGGCATCGGGTTCTGTATGTCGAGCTTTTCTGGCTATGCTTGTGAAACTGTTGCGGCCCGAGCCCAAGCACCGCTGTGGTATCAGCTCTATCTCGCAGGCGGACGCGAGGTCACTGAGGCAACGCTCACGCGTGTCTGGAAAGCGGGATTTAAGGCCTTGGCCGTCACCATTGATACGAACGCCCCCGGTAACCGGGAGCGCGATCTGTACAACGGCGCACCCTATCTGATGAGTGGGAACTATCTCCGCATGATCCCGTATCTGCCTTCCGTGCTGTGCAAGCCGCGTTGGACAGCGCAATTCCTCGCAGATCGCGACGCGATGTTCTTCCCCAATATCCAGATTCCTGGCAAGGGCGCATGTCCAGCGTCGGACGTGCGTTCGCTGCTCACTGGCGCGGTCGTAACATGGGCCGATCTCACCTGGATTCGCCAGGTGTGGCCCGGGCCTATTCTCGCCAAAGGGGTGCTCAGCGCGGATGATACACGCCGTGCCTTCGATACCGGCTGTGCGGGCGTCATCGTGTCCAATCACGGCGGCCGCCAGCTCGATACCTGCTATCCCACGGTGCGCGCGCTACCTGAAGTGGTGCGCGCCGCGCATGGTCAGGGGCCAGTGCTGGTGGATGGTGGCATCCGTCGCGGTGGAGACATCCTCAAAGCCCTCTGTATGGGCGCCAGCGCGTGTCTGGTGGGGCGGGCGTACGCCTACGGGTTGATGGCAGCCGGCGGCGCGGGCGTGGCCCGCGCCATCGCCATGCTCAAGGCCGACCTCGAACGCACCATGGCCCTGCTGGGCTGCGACACCGTCCGGGAGCTCGATGGCTCATTTGTCGACGTGCCCAAGCACTGGTAAGGGGGTAGGCATACAGGGATCAGAGGAGGCAAAACACCCCCTGGCGATCCCTGCGCTTATGCACACACCGAGGCCACCGCTTTCTGGAAGTGCTCCAGTGCCTCCAGGTGCTGGTGTGGGAATGCCAAGCCGCCGCCGCGGGCTTCGGCAATAATATGGGTTGCCCCCAGACTTTGCCAGGCCTGCACGTTCGCCACCCACTCCTCTGGACGCTTCCCGGCCAGCCGTACACGTCCCTCCAATGGTAACTGGGCAGGATCACGCCCGGCGTCTCTGGCATACTGATGCACGCGCGCGACGATGGCTTTGCCGTCTGCATTGGTAGGGATGTTGGGTGACCAGCCATCCGCCAGGCACCCAACACGGCGGAGCACGGACTCCGGTGGCATGGGATTCTGGCTGCTGCCCACGCCAAACCAGATGGGGATGGGGCGTTGTACCGGTAAGGGGTTCAGACCAGCATGCGTGATGCGGTGCCATTTGCCCTGGAAATCCACCACCTCCTGCGTCCACAGTGCCCGCATCACGGCAATCTGTTCGGCACTACGGCTGCCACGCTGGTGGAAATCTTGTCCGAGCGCCTCATATTCGACCTCATTCCAACCAACGCCAATACCCAGCCGTAAACGCCCACCACTGAGCACATCAATTTCGGCGGCTTGTTTCGCCACCAGGGCCGTCTGGCGTTGGGGCAGAATAAGAATGCCCGTGGCCAGGGTGATCCGCGTGGTAATCGCCGCCATATAGCCCAGCAGCGTGAGGGATTCATGCACCACGCTCCGATGAGAATACGATGCCAGCGAGGGATGCCTATGGAATTGTGTGTCGGCCCCCAGCACGTGGTCCGCCACGAAGATGTTGCGAAAGCCCATGGCTTCGACTGCCTGCACAAAGGTCCGGATCGCTGCCGGATCTGCTCCCAGTTCCGTCTGCGGAAAAATGGCCCCAATTGGCACGGGAGTGCTCCTCTCTTGCGTGTCTTGTCTATGTTTCCAGTAGACTGCGCTCATGCCCGTTGTGGAGGCACTGCAGTCAGCACCACCAGACTCCCCACGGTTACCACCCCAGCAAAACCGAGGAACGGCAAGGTATACCCGCTGTACAGATCAAACAGAAACCCGGCAGTAACCGGCCCCAATGCCTGACCTATGAGCTGGACGGGCAGCGTGACCCCTTGAATGGTTCCCAGGTGTTGCCGGCCATAGTATTCGGCCCAGGCCAGGCGTAAAAGCAAATGCAGCCCACCCACGCCCGTGCCCAGGAGCGCTGCTGCGCAGCCGCTATATACCAGGGTGGAGGCAAGCGCTGTCCCGATGGCTCCGCCTGCGACCGCTAACCCGGCCAGCGCCAGCGCCCAGCGGATGGGCATCCAGCGCGTACAGGCAGACCACAGCAGCCCGGCGGGCACCTGGGCCAGCGCGAACGTACTGGCCATGGCTGCTGCCAGGGGACCCGTGAAGCCCTGCTGGATATAGTGCGACACCTGGTGTAAACTCACCCCGGCCTGGGCCATAAAGCCTGTGGCAGAAAATGCTGCCAGGACCCAGAACGCTCGTGTATGGAGTGCTTCGCTGAGGGTGAAGCGCGGCTCATAGGCTGTGGGCTCCCCTGGCCTGCGCTCCTGGGTACCGCGCTGGGTTCCCCTGAGCCCGCGCTGGCGACTGCCCTGCAGGAGAGCGGGATCAGGGGGAAGCCCCATATCCTCCGGACGCCGTGCCATAAACAACAGCGTAGGCAGCACCCCGACGATCAGCGTATACACACCAAGGGTCAACCAGGCGTGTCGCCAGCCCCATGTGCTAATCAGCCACTGCGCCACCAGCGGCATGACTGCCAGGCCAGTACCCTGGGTGACACCGAACAGCCCTAGCACCAGGGACCGACGCCGGATGAACCAGTTGCTCAGGGCAGTTGTTGCGGACAGTTCTAATGGACTGGCAAAGGCCATGCGCCCTGGCATATAGAGCGCATAAAACGTCCACACCTGGCTGATGCCCGACAGCCCATTAG
>Ga0194121_10011651_pt1 | contig 10415 bp, 10 predicted proteins | sample TA2MahCa50mmetaG_FD_148609 | JGI IMG/M metagenome (GOLD analysis project Ga0194121, IMG submission 148609) | Freshwater microbial communities from Lake Tanganyika, Tanzania - TA2015020 Mahale Deep Cast 50m | ecosystem: Environmental > Aquatic > Freshwater > Lake | place: Tanzania: Lake...
CGCGGCGCCCGCGCCGTCAGCGCCGCGCCCCGCGGCGGCGCCGTCCGGACCCCGGATGCGTGCCGATCGCGAGGAGCGGGTGCGGATGACGCGCCTGCGCCGCACCATCGCCAACCGCCTCAAGGACGCGCAGAACACGGCGGCCATGCTCACCACCTTCAACGAGGTGGACATGACCGCGATGCTGGCGATGCGCGAGCGGCTGAAGGACGAGTTCGAGAAGAAGCACGGCGCGCGGCTCGGCTTCATGTCGTTCTTCGTCAAGGCCTGCGTTGCGGCGCTGAAGGAGCTGCCGGCGGTCAACGCCGAGATCGAGGGCGACGAGATCGTCTACAAGAACTACTACGACATCGGCGTCGCCGTCGGCACGCCGCAGGGCTTGGTGGTTCCCGTGCTGCGCGACGCCGACGCGCTCGATTTCGCCGGCATTGAAAAGGGCATCGGCGAGCTCGGCCGCAAGGCGCGCGATGGCAAGCTGTCGATCGCCGACCTGACCGGCGGCACGTTCACCATCTCCAATGGCGGCGTCTACGGCTCGCTGATGTCGACGCCGATCCTGAACCCACCGCAGTCCGGCATTCTCGGCATGCACAAGATCCAGCAACGGCCCATGGTCGTAGGCGGCGAGATCAAGGCGCGGCCGATGATGTATCTGGCGCTCTCCTACGACCATCGCATCATCGACGGCCGCGAGGCGGTGCTGTTCCTGGTGCGCGTCAAGGAATGCATCGAGGATCCCGAGCGCCTGCTGCTCGGGGTGTAAGGGAAGCGGTCGGGCGCGCGATCCTTAGGATCAGGACAGGTTGAACGGGAGCGGCGACGGCCATGGCAGATGAGTCCTTCGACCTTGTGGTGATCGGCGCCGGCCCTGGCGGTTATGTGGCGGCGATCCGCGCCGCCCAGCTTGGCCTCCGGACGGCAGTCGTCGAGAAGCGCGCGACGCTTGGCGGCACCTGCCTGAATGTCGGCTGCATCCCGTCCAAGGCGCTCCTGCAGTCTTCGCACCTGTTCGAAGAGGCGGGGCACGACCTCGCCGCCCACGGCATCAAGGTCGCGGCGCCCGCGCTCGACTTGCCGCAGATGATGAAGCGCAAGGCCGAGGTGGTGGGCGCAACCACCAAGGGCATCGAGTTCCTGTTCAAGAAGAACAAGATCGCCTCGTTCCGCGGCACCGGACGCATTGAAGCCGCGGGCGTCGTTGCCGTGGTGGCCGAGGATGGCTCGGTCAGCGCGACGCTTGCGGCGCGCAACATCCTGATTGCCACCGGGTCGGAGGTGACGCCCCTGCCGGGTGTCGCGATCGACGAGAAGAAGATCGTGTCCTCGACCGGCGCGCTGGAGCTTGCTCAGGTCCCGAAGCACCTCGTGGTGATCGGCGCTGGCATCATCGGGCTGGAGCTGGGCTCCGTGTGGCGACGGCTCGGCGCGGAGGTGACGGTGGTCGAGTTCCTCGACCGCATCGCCCCCGGTATCGACGACGAGGTGACCAAGCATTTCCACCGCGCCCTCACGCGCCAGGGCCTGAAGTTCAAGTTGGGCTCCCGGGTGACCCGGGCCGCGGCGTCCGGTTCGAGTGTTGTGCTGACGGTCGAGCCGGCCAAGGGCGGCGCGGCCGAGACTTTGGAGGCCGATGTCGTGCTGGTGGCGATCGGCCGTCGGCCGCATCTTGAGGGCCTCGGTCTCGACAAGGTCGGGGTCAAGCTCACGGATCGCGGGCGGATCGCGGTGGACGGTCACTTCGCGACCAATGTGGCGGGTATCTACGCGATTGGCGACGCCATCGATGGGCCGATGCTCGCCCACAAGGCGAGCGAGGACGGCGTCGCGTGTGTCGAGACGATGGCCGGCCAGAAGGGCCACGTGAACTGGGATCTGGTGCCCTCCATCGTCTACACCCGTCCCGAGGTCGCTTGGGTTGGCCGGACCGAGGAACAGTTGAAGGCCGCCGGCACCGCCTACAAGATCGGCAAGTATCCCTTCACCGCCGATCCGCGCAGCCGCGCCAATGGCGCGACCGAGGGCTTCGTGAAGGTACTGGCCGACAAGGCAACCGATCGGGTGCTGGGCGTCCACATCATCGGCGCCGAGGCCGGCACCATGATCGCCGAGGCGGCACTCGCCATGGAGTACGCGGCATCGGCCGAGGATATCGGCCGCATCTGTCACGCCCACCCGACGGTCAACGAGGCCCTGAAGGAAGCGGCCCTTGCCGCGTGGGACAAGCCGATCCATCTCTAGCGGGTGATTTTCCGCGCCCGCGACAAAGAGGAATCGACGCCATGCGCAAGCCGCTGATGGCGATCGCGGTGGTGGCGTGCTTCGCGATGGCCGTGGTCGGTGGCGCCTTGCCCATCGTGCAAGGCTGTATCTTCTTCGTGCTGGGACTCTACCTGCTCGCCACCGAGTTCGAGGCGGGGCGGCGATGGGTGCGGGCGGCACGGCGACGCTGGCCGATCCTCTCGCGCTGGATCGTGGCGGCCCGGCGTCACCGCTGGGCGCCACGCGAGCTTACGGAGTTCGAACGCCTCACCGACCCCGATCTGCCGGATCGGCCCGGCTGACGGGTCTGTGGTAGAGTGCGGCATGATGCGCGCCTTGCTCGTCGCTCTTGCCATCGCACTTCCCGGCACGGGTTGGGCGCAGTCCATGACCCAGATCGAAGTGCCGGCGCGGACGCCGAAGGCGACGCTGACGCTCGGCGCCGAGTTGTACCGGCCGGCGGGCGAAGGTCCGCGCGCCGCGGTCGTGGTGATGCATGGCTGCGGTGGACTCGCCACCACCCATCGCACCTGGGGCAAGGTGCTGTCGGAGAAGGGGTACGTGGTCCTGGTTCTCGACAGTTTCGGCGGTCGCAATGTGAAAGAGGTCTGCACCGGCAAGCAGAACGTCGAGGCCCGCGAACGGGCGTGGGACGCCGATGCCGCGGTCCAGTGGCTCGGCACCCAGCCCTTCGTGAAGGCTGACCGGATCGCGATCCAGGGCCATAGCCATGGCGGGGCCGCGGTGCTGTTCGCAGCGTTTCTGGAGGAGGGCGACCGGACGCCCACGCCGCCACCACGTTTCAAGGCTGTGACGGCGTTCTATCCGGATTGCACCTTGCGCGGCCGGACCGCGAAGAAGTTCACGGTGCGCGTCCCGCTGCAAATCCTGGTCGGCGAGGCGGATGACTGGACGCCGGCCGACAAGTGCCACGATCTGATGCCTCGCCTTAGCGGGGCGCCGGCCTCGCTCACGACCTATCCCGGCGCCTATCACAGCTTCGACGGCGTCTCGATCAAGCCGCGCTATCGCGAGGACGTGCGCAACCGCAACAAGCCGGGCGGCTGCTGCGGCGCCTGGATCGGTTTCAACGAGCCCGCCTATCGCGACAGCGTGGCGCGCGTCGAGGCGTTCCTGCTCACCCATCTCGGCGGCCCGTGATCGGACGGATCTTCGCCGCGATCGCACTTCTGTTTGCGGCGCCGGTCGCGGCGCAGCAGGCGGTGCGGGTTCCGGTGGTCGAGGCCGGTCGCACGGTCGAACTCTCCGCCCAGCTCTATCGCCCTGCCACCCAGGGCGCGCCGACGCCCGCGGTCGCGGTGTTCCATGGCTGCGGCGGTCCAGGGATGAACACCGCCCGGATGGCGCAACTTCTCGCCGGCTGGGGCTATGCGGCGCTGGTCGTCGACAGTTTCGGCGCCCGCGGCATTCGCGATGCCTGCGGCCGCAACTGGCCGAGCCAGGCGCAGGCGGAGGCCCGCGCCCACGACATCGACGCCAGCCTCGCCTGGCTCGCGCGTCAGCCGGGCTTCGATCCGCAGCGGCTTGCCTACATGGGCTACTCGTACGGTGGCGGCGTTGCGATGTTGCGGGCGTTTGCCAGCTCTGACGACCGGGAGCCCGCGCAGGCGCAGGCCTCGGTGCTGGTCTATCCCGACTGCGCGCTCGCCGACGCGCTGGGCGCGAAGCTGCGGCTGCGCCTGCCCACCTTCGCCGCGATGGCGGAGCTCGACGACTGGACTCCGGTCGCGCGTTGCGAGGCGGTGTTCGCGCGGCTCGGAGCGGGGCGCGACGGACTGCAAACCGCGATCTATCGCGGCGCGCACCACAGCTTCGACGCGCTCGGCCTGCCGGTGCGCTACCTCGAAGGCGCGGGTAACCGCAGCAAGCCCGGCGGCTGTTGCGGCGCCCACTACGGCGCGCACGAACCCTCCTGGCGGCAGTTCGTCGAGGATGTCCGCGGGTTTCTGGCCGATCAGCTCGCGCGGAAAATCCGGTAGCGGCCATCCTCGATCTGGCCGGCGACCACGAGGCCGGTGCGGGTGGTGCCGCCATCGAGGCCCAGCCGATCGAACGCGAATTCGTGGGGGTCCGCCTGGCCGGTCAGCTCGGCGTGCATGTGCGGCGGCGTGTGGCCATGGACGACGCGCCAACCCGCGAAGCCGCCGCGCCAACCGAGGAACTCGCCGTGGACCCAGGCCCAGCGCGCGTCCGTGAAGTCGCGCCAGTGGCGCGCGAGGCAGGCGTCGCGTGTCTGCGCGGGATCGAGACCGCCGTGGACGAAGACGGTGGTTCCAAGTGCCACGTGGCCCTGCTGGTCGGCGAACAGGCGGGCCGCGGTCTCGCCCAATCCGTCGCGCCAGAGCGCGGCGTCGAAGGGCGCTTCTGGCCGGCCGGTCGCGGCACGCAGCTCGTCGAGCACGCTGGTGCCACCCATCCATTCCCCCAGCCACATCGTGCGCGCCTTCGCGGCATGTGGGCCGCCGTCGAGCGCCAGCAGCACGAGCTGCTCGTGATTGCCCAACAGGCGATCGACGCGGCCGACGCCCCACCGCGTCGCCGGTTCCGCCCAGAGCTTCAGGACGCCCAGTGTCGAGGGCCCGCGGTCCAGCATGTCGCCGAGCCAGACCAGTCGGCTCGCGCGATCGCACATGCGCGCCGCTCGGCTGACCGCCTCCAGCAGGTGGGCCAGCGGTTCCGCGCAGCCATGGACATCGCCCACCGCGAACACCGACTCGCCCGCGACGTCGAAGGGTGCGGGGCGCCAGGGCGAGACTTCGACTCGCGGCGCGGTCACGGGCCTTTGGCGCGCGGGTGGGCGGCGTTGTAGACGGCCGCCAGCCGCGCCGTGTCGACATCGGTGTAGCGCTGCGTCGTCGACAGCGAGGCGTGGCCCAGCAATTCCTGGATGGTGCGCAGATCTCCGCCCGCCGCCAGCAGATGCGTGGCGAAGGAATGGCGGAAAGCGTGCGGCGTCACGGTCGCCGGCAGGCCCAGCGCGTCGCGCAACTCCCGCACGCGCTTCTGCACGATCGCGGGATCGAGCGCGCCGCCGCGCGCGCCAAGAAAGAACGGATGGTCGGCGGGCAAGGCCTTCAGCCGCGGGCAGGCCTCGCGATAGGCGATCAGTGCCGTCAGCGCCTGCGGCAGGAGCGGCACCAGCCGCGTCTTGCCGCCCTTGCCCACGACCCGCAGCGTGTCCTGGCCGGAATCGAGCAGCGCCTCGATCTCGGCGCGCGACAACCCGAGCGCCTCGCCGATGCGCAAGCCCGCGCCATAGAGCAGCAGCAGGACGGCCCAATCGCGCAGATCCACCCACGGCTCGCGCGGCACCGGCGGCGCCCGGCGCGGCTTTTCGGCGGCGTCGAGGAACTCGGTCATGTCGCGTTCGGCCAGCGCCTTGGGGACCGCGTGCGGCAGGCGCGGCGTCGCGACAGTGCCGATCGAGGCGTTGTGCGCGAGGCCGCGCTTGTCGAGGAAGGCGAAGAACGAGCGCACCGAGGAGAAGGCCCGCGCCGTCGAGCTGCGGGCCATTCCGATGCGGCCGCGTTCGGCCAGCCAGGCGCGGAACTCGGCGGGCTTCAGCCGCCCGAGGCCGGCGAGATCCGGCGGTCCGCCGAGATAGCGCGCCATGAAGTCGAGAAAGCCCGCGACGTCGTGGTCGTAGGCGACCAGCGTGTGGCCGGCCAGCCGCCGCTCGGCGCGCAGCCAGTCGCGCCAGCCGCCGCGCGCGCTTGCGACGTCGGCGTGCATCGCTATTCCGGCAGGTCGAGCCAGGCGCGGATGGTGTTTTCCAGCACCTTGGCGAGGAAGAACAGCAGCTCGGTCGACTGCTCGGGCCCGAAGGTCTCAGCGTCGCGCGAGCCGAAGCACATCACGCCGTCGGGCGAGCCCGATGACACGCGCAGGCGCATCAGCACGTCGGACTTCACGAGCGGTGCCACGTCGCCGAAGAACGCCGCCTCGCCGATGATGCCGGCGCGCAGGCGGGCGTGGCGGTCGGGTCCGATCGCGGCGTCGATGGCGCCCGGTCCCAACACATAGACGCCGCGCACCGGCACGCGCTTGGGGCCATCCTCGTTGGCCTCGATCGCGAGCGAGATGAAGTCGACGTCGAGCAGTCCCGGCAGCTCGTGCGTCACGACATGGATCAGCTTCTCGAAGGTATTGGCGTGGATGATCGACAGCACCGCCGCCTGGATGCGGTTCTGCACGATCTGATTCTGCTTGGAGTTGGCGATGATCTCGGTGCGCTCGGCCTTGAGCTTGTCGATCTCGCCGCGCAGCCGCCTCAGCACCGCCTGCTGCATGTCGATCACGCCCGGCCCCTGCGGCTTCGCCGCCGGCAGCATCGCCTCGGAGAGATCGGGCCGGTCGGCGAGGAAGGACGGGTGGGCCCGCAGGTAGGCCTCGACATCCTCGGCGGTGATCAGCTTCACCTTGCGGCCCGAGCCGTCGGGGGCGGTCACGGTTCCGTCGTTGGCCATGGGCTCGCGTCCGGTCAGAGGATCGACTGGCCGGTCTTGGCCCAGTCGTCGAGGAAGGCCTTGAGGCCGGCGTCGGTCAGTGCGTGCTTGAAGAGCTGGCGCAGCACATTGGGCGGCACGGTCGAGACATGCGCGCCGAGCTTGGCGGCTTGGACGACATGCTGCGGATGGCGCACCGAGGCGACCAGCACTTCGGTCTTGAGGTGCGGATACTGCCGATAGATCTGCATGATCTCGGCGATCAGGCTCATGCCGTCATGGCCGATATCGTCGAGCCGGCCGACGAAGGGCGAGATGAAGGTCGCGCCCGCCTTGGCCGCGAGCAGCGCCTGGGCCGGCGAGAAGCAGAGCGTCACGTTCACCATCGTGCCCTCGCCCGAGAGCACCTTGCAGGTCTTGAGACCGTCGGGCGTGAGCGGCACCTTGACCGCGACGTTGCGGGCGAGTTTGGCGAGCTTGCGGCCTTCCTCGAGCATCTTGCCGTGCTCGGTTGCCGTTACCTCCGCGCTCACTGGGCCCGGCACGACCGCGCAAATCTCGCGGATTGTGTCCAGCATCGGCTTGCCCGACTTCAGGATCAGGGAGGGGTTCGTCGTCACCCCATCCAGCAAACCGCTGGCCGCCAGATCGCGGATTTCGGCGATGTCGGCGGTATCGACGAAGAACTTCATGCCAGCCTCGCCTTTTGCGTCGTCCCGCCGCCCGATAGACTACCCCAATGGCCAGTGGCTCAGACCCGCGCGCGCCCACAATTTCTAGCCAATGCCCCTCCGAGCCACAAGAACCGGGGGCTGTGGGCGCCTCGTCGCGACCGGTGGAAAACGCGGTCGTGAGGGTGATGCTGCCGCTCCCCCTGGGCGAGGGCTACGACTACCGGGTGCCCGCCGGAATCGATGCGGCGGTCGGCAGCTTTGTCGCCGTGCCGCTCGGAAAGCGCGAGACCTTGGGCGTCGTCTGGGGCCCCGGCTCGGGCGAGGTGGCACCGGAGAAACTGCGCGATATCGCTTCCGTCCTGCCGGCCCGGCCGATGGCCGAGCCGTTGCGGCGCCTGGTCGATTGGGTCGCCGGCTACACCCTCGCGCCGCCCGGTGCGGTGTTGCGCATGGCGATGAGCGTGCCCTCGGCCCTTGAGGCACCACGTTCGGAAACCCTGCTTCGCAGGCCGGACGCCGAGCCGCCGGACAAGATCACCCCCCAACGCCGGCGGGTGCTGGACGTTCTGGCCGACGGGCTCGCCCGGCCCGCGAGCGAGATCGCAGAACTGGCCGGGGTGGGGTCGGGCACGGTCAAGTCCATGGCCTCGGCCGGTCTGCTGGAGCCGGTGGATCGCGTCGTGCGCGCGCGCTTCGCCGAACCCGACCCGGCACGGCCAGGTCCCGATCTCTCACCGGCCCAGGCCGAGGCCGCGGCCGAACTGGTGCGCCGTACCGAGGCCCGCGCCTTTTCCGCGACTCTGCTCGACGGCGTCCCCGGTTCCGGCAAGACCGAGGTCTATTTTGAGGCGATCGCGGCGGCGCTGCGGGCCGGCCGGCAGGCGCTGGTGCTGCTGCCCGAGATCGCGCTCACCGCCCAATGGCTCAAGCGCTTCGAGGATCGTTTCGGTGCATCGCCGGTGCCGTGGCACTCCGATCTCACCGCGCTGGAGCGGCGCGAGGCGTGGCGCGGCATTGCCGAGGGCCGCGTGCGCGTGGTCGTGGGCGCTCGGTCGGCGCTCTTCCTGCCGTTCGACGATCTCGGCGTGATCGTGATCGACGAGGAACATGACGGCGCGTTCAAGCAGGACGAGGGCGTCGCCTACAACGCGCGGGATATGGCCGTGGTGCGCGCGCGGCTGGCGGCGATCCCGATCGTGCTGGCCTCGGCCACGCCCGCGCTCGAAACGCTGGAGAATGTGCGCGCCGGCCGCTACGGCGCCGTCCATCTGCCGGCCCGCCACCGGGCGCGGGCGCTCGCCACGGTCGAGGCGATCGATCTGCGCCGCCATGCGCCGCCACGGGGCCGCTGGCTGTCGCCGCCGGTCGAGGCGGCGATGCGCGCCACGCTCGCCGCCGGCGAGCAGACGCTCCTGTTCCTGAATCGCCGCGGCTACGCGCCCTTCACCCTTTGCCGCGCGTGCGGGCACGGGCAGGAATGCCCGCGCTGCTCCTCCTGGCTGGTCGAGCATCGCTTCAAGCGCATCATGATGTGCCACCACTGCGGCTACACCGAACCGCCGCCGCAGGCGTGCCGCCATTGCGGTGCGGTCGACCAGTTCGTGGCCTGCGGTCCGGGTGTGGAGCGGCTGGCGGAGGAGACGCGCGCGCTGTTCCCCGAGGCGCGGATGGAACTCTTCACCTCCGATACGCTGTTCAACACGCGCGAGGCCGCCGCCGCCATCGAACGCATGATCGCCGGTGAAATCGACATCCTGATCGGCACGCAAATGGCGGCGAAGGGTCACCACTTTCCAAAGCTTACGCTGGTCGCGGTGGTCGACGCCGATCTCGGCCTCAAGGGCGGCGATCTGCGCGCCGCCGAGCGCACTTTCCAGATGCTCTATCAGGTGGCGGGCCGCGCCGGCCGCGAGGACCGGCCCGGGCGCGCGCTGATCCAGACCCACATGCCGGAGCATCCGGTGATCGCGGCCCTCACGGCCGCCGATCGCGACCGCTTTGTCGACGCCGAGCAGAACGACCGGCGCGATGCCGGCCTGCCGCCGCATGGCCGGCTCGCCGCCCTGATCGTGTCGGGTGCCGATCCGGCGGCGGTGGACACTGCCTGCGCGGATCTCGCGCGCGCGGCGCCGCACCGCACCGGCTTCACCGTGCTCGGGCCTTCGCAGCCGCCGCTCGCGCTGTTGCGTGGTCGGCACCGACGGCGCTTCCTGGTGAAGGCCGCCCGCGACGTGCCGGTGCAGCGGCTGCTCGGCGACTGGCTCTCGACTGTGCGCGTGCCCGCCTCGGTTCGGGTGCAGATCGACATCGATCCCCATTCCTTCATGTAGACGCGGCCGTGTTCACGCCCTGGATTGTCGCGGGCCTCGCCGCGACCATTGTCGCCACCTCGTTCCTGTCGGGCATCTTCGGCATGGCCGGCGGCATGGTCCTGATGGGCTTCCTGCTCGCCACGCTGCCGGTCCAGACCGCGATGGTGATGCATGGCATCATCCAGATGGCGGCCAATGGCTGGCGCGCGATCCTGTGGCGCGCCCATGTCCGATGGAGCGTGATCGGCTTCTATCTCTGCGGCGCGGCGCTTTCGGTCGCGCTGTTCGTGGCGATCCTGTTTGTGCCCGACAAGCCGCTGGTGCTGATCGCGATCGGGGTTACGCCGTTCATCGCCCTTCTGTTGCCTGCCCGATTCGCGCCCAACATCCTGAAGCCCGGTCACGCGGTCGTGGCCGGCGCGATCTGCACGGCGCTCCATCTGGTGGCGGGGGTCACCGGCCCCTTGCTCGACGCCTTCTTCACCCGCACCGAACTCTCGCGTCAGGCCAATGTCGCGACCAAGGCGGTGACCCAGACCACTGGCCACATCCTGAAGATCGTCTATTTCGGCGCGCTGACGGCCCGGCCCGGCGATCTCGGGATCGGCTGGGAGCTCGCGGTCGGCTCGGTGGCGCTCGCCATGCTGGGCACCACGCTCGCGCGGCGGATCCTCGAGAACATGTCGGACCGCGCCTTCTATCGC
>Ga0194121_10011654_pt1 | contig 10412 bp, 9 predicted proteins | sample TA2MahCa50mmetaG_FD_148609 | JGI IMG/M metagenome (GOLD analysis project Ga0194121, IMG submission 148609) | Freshwater microbial communities from Lake Tanganyika, Tanzania - TA2015020 Mahale Deep Cast 50m | ecosystem: Environmental > Aquatic > Freshwater > Lake | place: Tanzania: Lake...
AACGCGTGGCTCGCCGGCGTGTGCGCGGGCCGGGCCCTGGCGGCGACCTGGTTCGTCGCCTACGCCGCGGTGCTGCCGCCGACGCAGGCCGCCTGGGGCCTGTCGGGAAAGGAAGCCGGCATGGTCCAGGCGGCCTATCACCTGGGCTATCTGGTATCGCTGTTCATCGTCGGCTTCCTCGCCGACCATTTCGGCGCCAAGCGCACGCACCTCGCCTCCGGGCTGCTGGCCTGGATCACGCCGCTCTTCTTCGTGCTGTATGCCGAGGGCTTCTGGTCGGCGATGTGGCTGCATGCGCTGACGGGGCTTTGCCAGGGCGGCGCCTATACGCCGGTGGTGGCGATCCTCAACGACAACGTCCCCCGCGAGCGGCGTGGCCGCGCGATCGGCTTCTTCATCGGTGCCTCCAGCGCCGGCTATGCGCTCGCGCTGGGGGTCACCGGGCTCGCGCTCCACTTCACCGGCTGGCGCGGCGCGATGGCGGCAGTCGCGCTGATGCCGCTCCTCGCCTGGCTGGTGTCGCTCTGGCTGCTGCGCGCGACGCCCAACCTTATCCACCCGCGCCCGGCGGGCGAATCGCCCCTCGCGGCGCTGCCCGCGGTCTGGAAGAACCGCCGCGGCATGCTCTCCATCTGGGGCTACACCTTCCACAACTGGGAGCTGCTGTGCCTGTGGGCCTGGCTGCCGGCGTTTCTCACCGCGGCGCTGGTGGCGCAGGGCCACGGCACCGGCGAGGCGGCGGCGCTCGCGCTGGGGCTCTCGGCGCTCACCTATGTCGCCAACATCGCCGGCTCGATCGTCGGCGGCACCATGGCGGACCGCTGGGGTCGGACGCAGACCATCCTGCTGTGGTCCACGGTGAGCCTGGCGCTGTCGCTGTCCATCGGCTGGCTGATGGCGCTGCCGGTCTGGCTGCTGGTGGCGCTCGCCTGCCTGTACAACTTCGCCGCCATCGCCGATTCCTCGACCCACTCCACGGTGCTCGCCGAGGCCGTGCCGCCGCACTACCTCGGGGTCGCTTACGCGGTGCGCTCGGTGATCGGCTTCGGCGCCGGGGTGGCGAGCCCGGTGCTGTTCGGCTGGGCGCTCGACCTCGCCGGGGGCGGCAAGACGAGCGCTGAGCCCTTCGCCTGGGGCGTGGCCTGGACGATGCTCGGCTGCGGGGCGCTGCTGGGGCCGCTGGCGAGCTGGAAGCTGCAGCGGCGGATGCGGGCCTGCGGCGGGTGGCGCCAGAAGCGCCACAGCTAGGGCTGGGCGCGTTCCTGTTCCGTGGGCGCCGCCAGCGACGGGATGCGGTAGAGGCGGGCATCGAGCGCGCGCGTCAGGCGGCCGATGGCGCCGCCCTTGCCGGTGGGCGTCGTTGCGGGAAGCGCCCGTCCTTGATCAACTCGTACTGGGCTTGGAGCAGCGAACGGCGCAGCTTGGGCTAGACGCGCGCGTCGGCAGACTTGGGGGCCATATGTTCCGGGTTTGCGGAATCGAATATCGCGCCAGCTTTTCCTAGACCAGATCGGGTGTGATTGCGGCGACCAGCGTGGCATCGCCGCCAGCGGGCGCCTCGATCCAGATCAGAGCGCCTTTGTGCAGGCTCCAGGGCGCGGCGCGGCCGGTGAGGGCGAGCGCGGCCGCCTCCCCCAGGGTCGGCTGGTGGGCGACCACGACCACCGTGACCTCGCCCGCCCCGGGCCAGCCGGCGGCCTTCAGCAGGCCCTCGGCGCGCGCCGAGAGCCCGACCGCGGCCACGGTCTCGAAGCGCCGCGTCAGCTCGCGCGCAGTGCGCTGGGCGCGCACCGCGGGGCTGGCGAGGATCCGCGCATCCCCGGGCAGGCGTTTGCGCAGCCACTTCGCCACGCGCCGCGCCTGGTGCTTGCCCTTGGCGGTCAGCTTGCGCTCCGCGTCGGGCGTGCCCTCATGCGCCTCCGCGTGCCGCCACAGGATCAGATCCATGCCGCCCGCCCCGTTGTCGGCCACATCCGCGAAGCGTACTTCACTCCCATGGCGGTGCGGAACGCCTTCCAGGCCGTGCGCAGTTCCCTGCGATGCGCGGCCAGCTTGGTGGCGCTGCGCCGGGCGAGGACCGGTCCGGGGGCGGTGCCCAGCTTGCGCAGCAAAGGGGACTCCGGCTAATCCTTCGCCAGCAGGTTCATGAGCGAGGAGGTGTCCCAGCGCGCGCCCCCCCGCGCCTGCACCTGCGCGTAGTACTGGTCCAGCAGCGCGGTGACCGGGAGGCGCGCGCCGTTCTTCTTCGCCTCCTGCAGGCAGATGCCCAGGTCCTTCCTCATCCAGTCCACGGCGAAGCCGAAGCCGTCGAACTTGACCTCGTTCATCTGCTTCCAGCGGTTCTCCATCTGCCAGGACTGCGCCGCGCCCTTGGAGATCACCGAAATCACCTTTTCGATGTCCAGGCCCGCCCTCTTGCCGAAGTTGAGCGCCTCGGAAAGTCCCTGCAGCAGGCCGGCGATGGCGATCTGGTTCACCATCTTGGTGAGCTGGCCGGCGCCCGGCGCGCCGATCAGGGCGCAACTCTTGGCGTAAACATCGAGCACGGGCTTGGCCCGGTCGAAGTCCGCCGCCTCGCCGCCGCACATGATGCCCAGCTGCCCGTTGACCGCGCCCGCCTGGCCGCCGGAGACCGGGGCGTCGACGAAGCCGATGCCGATGGCCTTGCACCTGGCGTGCAGCTCGCGGGCAATGATGGCCGAGGCGGTGGTGTGGTCGACCAGCACCGCGCCCTTCTTCAGGCCGGCCAGCGCCCCGTTGTCGCCGTAGACGACGGAGCGGATGTCGTCGTCGTTGCCGACGCACATCATCACGAAATCGCAGCCTTGCGCCGCCTCGCGCGGGGTGGCGGCGGACTTGCCGCCGTGTTGCTTCACCCACTGCGCGGACTTGGCCGCGCTGCGGTTATAGACGGTGACTTCGTGGCCGCCCTTTTTCAGCAGGTGGCCGGCCATCGGGTAGCCCATGACGCCCAGGCCGAGGAACGAGATCTTCGCCATCGTCTTGTCTCCAAAAGGGTTTTCCGGATCTTACCGCAGGGGTTTGACAGCGGGCGGTCAACCGAACACAATGCATGTGCATTTATACAGTATCCGGTGCCGGCCCGGCCGCAAGGGCTTCGAGCGGTCCGCCGAAGATGTCGGCAACACAACAAGAGGTACAGGAGCACACCATGGACGAGAACAAGCAAAAGGCGCTCGCCGCAGCGCTGGCCCAGATCGAGAAGCAGTACGGCAAGGGCTCCATCATGAAGATGGACGCCGAGGCGGTGAAGGACATCGAGGTGGTTTCCACCGGCTCGCTGGGGCTGGACCTGGCCCTGGGCGTGGGCGGGCTGCCACGCGGCCGGGTGGTCGAGATCTACGGCCCGGAATCCTCGGGCAAGACCACCCTGACCCTGCAGGTGATCGCCGAGACCCAGAAGCTGGGCGGCACCGCCGCCTTCATCGACGCGGAGAACGCCCTCGACATCGGCTACGCCGCCAAGCTCGGCGTGAAGACCGAGGAGTTGCTGATCTCGCAGCCGGACACCGGCGAGCAGGCGCTGGAGATCGCCGACATGCTGGTGCGCTCGGGCTCGGTGGACGTGATCGTGATCGACTCGGTGGCGGCGCTCACGCCCAAGGCCGAGATCGAGGGCGAGATGGGCGAGCCGCAGATGGGCCTGCAGGCGCGGCTGATGAGCCAGGCGCTCCGCAAGCTCACCGCCAACATCAAGCGCACCAACACGCTGGTCATCTTCATCAACCAGATCCGGATGAAGATCGGGGTCATGTTCGGCAACCCGGAGACCACCACCGGCGGCAACGCGCTCAAGTTCTACGCCTCGGTGCGCATGGACATCCGCCGCATCGGCTCGATCAAGAAGGGCGACGAGGTGATCGGCGCCGAGACCCGCGTCAAGGTGGTGAAGAACAAGGTCGCGCCGCCGTTCCGCCAGGCCGAATTCGACATCCTCTACGGCGAGGGCATCTCCCGGGAGGGCGAGGTCCTGGAACTCGGCGTGCTGCACAACGTGGTGGAGAAGTCCGGCGCCTGGTACATCTTCAACGGCGAGCGCCTCGGCCAGGGCAAGGACAACTGCCGCGAGTTCCTGAAGGAGAACCACGCGCACGCGCTGGAGATCGAGGCCAGGATCCGCGCCGCCGCCGGCATCGTCGACAAGGCGGCGCAGGCGCCGGCCGGGGACGGCGACGGCAAGGTCGAGCAGCTGCCGACGCGCAAGCGTGGCGAAGGACGGGCCTGACACCGCAGTAGAGCTCCGCGCGCGGGCGTTGCGGCTGCTCGCGCGCCGGGAGCACGCCCGGGCGGAACTCGCGCGCAAGCTGGCGCCGAGGGCGGAGTCGCCCGAGGCGCTGGGCGAGTTGCTGGATGCACTGGAACAGGGGAAGCAGCTCTCGGAGGCGCGCTACGCGGAGGCGCGCGTGCGCCAGTTGTCGCGCAAGTACGGCGCGGCGCGCATCCGCCGGGACCTGAAGGCGAGCGGGGTCGGCGGGGACATCATCGACCGCGTGTCGGGCGAAGGCGAGCTAGAGCGCGCGCGCGCCATCCTCGAGCGCAAGTACCGGACGCCGGCGACGAGCCGCGAGGAACGCGCCAGGCGCATGCGCTTCCTGCAATCCCGGGGCTTCTCCAGCGACGTTATTTTCAGATTGCTGTCCTCCCGCGCCGATCCGGAGCGTTGATCGTTCTGCTGCGCATGCAGCGGAGGGGAGTTGACCGCAATGGAACATGCACAGGCATTGACGATCGTGGGTTCGCTCGCCAACGGCGTCGACCCGGCGAGTGGCGAAGTGTTCGCCGCCGACAGCCCCTGCCAGCGGGCCGACACCGTGCGCGCGCTGTTCGCGGCGACGCAGGCACTGGAGAGGGCCGAGAGCTGCGAGCGGCGCCCGCAGCAGTTGCCGCCCAAGGCCGGCGCACCGTGGACCGAGGACGAGGAGCGCAGGCTGCTCGCCTCCTTCGGCGCCGGGCGTGGCTTGGTGGAGATCGCCCGGGCGCACGAGCGCACGCAGGCGGGCCTCCGGGCAAGGCTGGTGAAGTACGCAAGGCTGGCGGCCTAGTACGGCGGGGAGGGCCCATGGCCTCCGGGTGCCATGGGCCCATCCCGTAGAATGGCGGGCTATGAAATCGGCAGAGATCCGCTCCAGCTTCCTCGAGTACTTCAAGTCCAAGGGCCACGCCGTCGTGGCCTCCAGTTCGCTCGTGCCGGCCAACGACCCGACGCTGCTGTTCGTCAACTCCGGCATGGTGCAGTTCAAGGACGTGTTCCTCGGCAAGGACAAGCGCCCGTACAACCGCGCCACCACCTCCCAGCGCAGCGTGCGCGCCGGGGGCAAGCATAACGACCTGGAGAACGTGGGCTACACCGCACGCCACCACACCTTCTTCGAGATGCTGGGCAACTTCTCCTTCGGCGACTACTTCAAGAAGGAGGCGATTCGCTTCGCCTGGGAACTGCTCACCGGCGTCTACAAGCTGCCGGCGGACAAGCTCTGGGTCACGGTGTATGACACCGACGACGAGGCCTACGACCTCTGGGCCGGCGACATCAAGGTGCCGCACGAACGGATCGTGCGCATCGGCGACAAGCCCGGCGGCCAGAAGTACCAGTCGGACAACTTCTGGCAGATGGCCGACACCGGCCCCTGCGGGCCCTGCTCCGAGATCTTCTTCGACCATGGCGAAGGCATCGAGGGCGGGCCGCCGGGAAGCCCGCAGGCCGATGGTGACCGCTACATCGAGATCTGGAACCTGGTTTTCATGCAGTACGACAGGGACGCGAAAGGCAAGCTCGCGCCCCTGCCCAAGCCCTGCGTCGACACCGGCATGGGCCTGGAGCGGATCGCGGCGGTGCTGCAGCAGGTGCACTCCAACTACGAGATCGACCTGTTCCAGGACCTGATCAGGGCGGCGGCCCGCGAGACGAACCACAAGCAGCTGAACAACCCGTCGCTCAACGTCATCGCCGACCATATCCGCGCCTGCGCCTTCCTGATCGTGGACGGGATCATCCCGGGCAACGAGGGCCGCGGTTACGTCCTGCGCCGGATCGTGCGCCGCGCCATCCGCCACGGCTACAAGCTGGGGCAGAAGAAGCCCTTCTTCCACAGCATCGTCCCGGACCTGGACCGGGCGATGGGCGAGGCCTACCCGGAGCTGCGCGCCGCCGCGAAACGCGTCGCGGAGGTGCTGAAGCAGGAGGAGGAGCGCTTCGCCGAGACGCTCGAACATGGCATGGGCGTGCTGGAGGGCGCCATGGCCTCGGGCGAGAAGCTGCTCGAGGGCGACACCGTGTTCAAGCTCTACGACACCTTCGGCTTCCCGGTTGACCTGACCGCCGACATCGGGCGCGAGCGCGGCGTCGGCATCGACCTGGCGGGTTTCGAGGCGGCGATGGAAGCGCAGCGCGAACGGGCGCGCGCCGCGAGCAAGTTCGCATCCGCGGCCAGCCTGGACTATTCGGGGGGCAAGACCGAGTTCCGCGGCTACGACACAATGCTCGAGACGGGGAAGGCGGTCGCCCTGTACCGCGACGGCACGCAGGTCGAGGCGCTGCGGGCAGGCGAGTCGGGCGTCGTGGTATTGGACCGCACCCCCTTCTACGCCGAGTCCGGCGGGCAGGTCGGCGACCGCGGCGAGCTGGTCGGCTGCGGCGGCACCTTCGCCGTCGCCGACACGCAGAAGATCCAGTCCGAGGTCTTCGGCCACCACGGCACGCTCCGGACCGGCGCGCTCAAGGTGGGCGACAAGGTCGAGGCGAAGGTCGACGTCGAGCTGCGCCGGCGCACCATGCGCAACCACTCGGTGACGCACCTGATGCACAAGGCCCTGCGCGAGGTGCTCGGGCCGCACGTGGCGCAGAAGGGGTCGCTGGTGGACGCCGACAAGACGCGCTTTGACTTCGCGCACGACAAGCCGATGAGCGATGCGGAGATCCGCAAGGTGGAGGCGCTGGTGAACGCCGAGATCCTGCGCAACACCGCGACCCGGGCGCAGGTGATGCGGATCGAGGAGGCGAAGAAGTCCGGCGCGGTGATGCTGTTCGGCGAGAAGTACGGCGAGGAGGTTCGGGTGCTCGACATCGGGTCCTCGCGCGAGTTCTGCGGCGGGACTCACGTCGAGCGCACCGGCGACATCGGCCTGTTCAAGCTTTATTCCGAGGGCGGGGTCGCCGCCGGCATCCGGCGCGTCGAGGCCACCACCGGCACCAGCGCGCTCGCCATGATCGACGCGCAGCTGCAGCAGTTCTCCGAGGTGGCGCGCCAGGTGCGCGCCCAGCCCGGCGCGGGCGCGGTGCAGAAGGCGGTGGTCACGCTGCTGGAGGAAAAGAGGGCGTTGGAGAAGGAACTGGCGAAGCTGCGCTCGAAGCTCGCCCTGGGCCAGGGCAGCGACCTCGCCTCGCAGGCGGTGGAGGTGAAGGGCGCCAAGGTCCTCTCGGCCACGCTCGAGGGCGCGGACGTGAGGACCCTGCGCGAAACCCTGGACAAGCTGAAGGACCGGTTGAAGAGCGCGGTGATCGTGCTGGGCGCGGTGGCCGAGGGCAAGGCCTCGCTCATTGCCGGGGTCACTGCGGACCTGACCGGCAAGGTGAAGGCCGGGGAACTGGTGAACTACGTCGCCCGGCAGGTGGGCGGCAGGGGCGGCGGCCGGCCGGACATGGCGCAGGCCGCAGGCACGGAGCCGGCCAAGCTGCCCGGGGCGCTGGATTCGGTGAAAGCGTGGGTCGAGCAGCGGCTGTGACGGTCCCCGAGAGCGAAATCATGAACCGGCGCATCGCGCCGTCTGCACTGTCCGCGCTGCCTGCGCCGGCCCTGGCACCTGCCCTGGCTGCTGGGCAGCGGCCTGGGCTTGGTGCCAATGAGCCGCGGCGAAGTTCGGGGTTCTTGTTGCTGGCCCGTCGAAAAAAGTCGAAACGTTGCCGTTCATCCCGCAGGGGCCGCACCAGGCAGGTCCGGGAGGGGAAGGTGACGATCGAGGGCAGCGGGATGAGGATTGCGCTCTTGCGCTGCACTCTAGAGGGTCCTCTGGCCGAAGCAGCCCGGTGGACAGATCCCGCCATCCATGCTTGAATGACCGCCGTGAAGCGTTGCTTCCTCGGTTTTTTCTACTTCCACCCGCGCCCGCTGGCGCAGGCAAGCGGATAGGCCGTACCGACAAGCCGACCCACCCCTGAAACCGCCAGCGCACAGATGCCTGGCGGTTTTTGTTTTTTGGAGATGGAGAGAAACATGACCAGCCCCACAGACACCTTCCTGGGCCAGATACCGGCCGACAGGACCTCGCTCACCGATGACGAGCGCATCGAGAACGTCGTCCCGCTGCCGCCGCCTGAGCACCTGATCCGCTTCTTCCCGATCCAGGGCACGCCGGTGGAGAAGCTGATCGCCGACACTCGCAAGCGCGTGCGCGAGATCGTGCGCGGCAAGTCCGACCGGCTGCTGGTGGTGATCGGCCCGTGCTCGATCCACGATCCCGAGGCCGCGGTCGCCTACGCCGTGAAGCTGCACGCGCTGCGGCGCAGGCACGCCGGCGAGCTCGAGGTGGTGATGCGGGTGTACTTCGAGAAGCCCCGCACCACGGTGGGCTGGAAGGGGCTGATCAACGATCCCTACCTGAACGGCAGTTTCCGCATCAACGAGGGCCTGCGCATCGCGCGCGACGTGCTGGTGCGGATCAACCAGGCCGGCCTGCCCGCGGGCTGCGAGTTCCTCGACGTCATCTCGCCGCAGTACATCGGCGACCTGGTGTCCTGGGGCGCGATCGGGGCGCGCACCACCGAGTCGCAGGTGCACCGCGAGCTGGCCTCGGGCCTGTCGGCGCCCGTGGGATTCAAGAACGGCACCGACGGCAACGTGCGCATCGCGGTGGACGCGATCCTGGCCGCGCGCCAGAAGCACCACTTCCTGTCGGTGCACAAGAGCGGCCAGGTGTCGATCGTCGAGACGCGCGGCAACGACGACTGCCACATCATCCTGCGCGGCGGCAAGGCGCCGAACTACGATGAGGCAAGCGTGAAGGCCGCCTGCGAGGAGCTGGCCAGAGCGAAGCTGGAATGCCGCCTGATGATCGACCTGTCGCACGCCAACGCCGCCAAGCAGTTCAAGCGCCAGCTGGAGGTGGCGCGCGCCGTCGGGGCGCAGGTGGCCTCTGGCTCGCGCTGCATCATCGGCGCCATGGTCGAATCGCACCTGGTGGAGGGCCGCCAGGACCTGGTGTCCGGCAGGCCGCTGGGCGAGCTCACCTTCGGTCAGAGCATCACCGATCCCTGCCTGGGCTGGGAGGACTCGGTCGAGGCGCTGGAGATCCTGGCCGGCGCAGTGAAGGCGAGAAGGCCCAGGTCTGCCGGCAAGGGCAGGCGCTGAGCCTGCCGCTGGAAACCCTGGCCCTTGGGGCGCTGATCGTCGCCACGGCCTACTGCGTGTTCGGGTTCACCGGGTTCGGCTCGACGGTGATCGCGCTGCCGCTGCTCGTCCACCTGTTCCCGCTCAAGTTCGCGGTGTCGCTGCTGATGCTGCTCGACCTCGCGGTGGCCGCGCTCTTCGGCGCGCGCATGCGCCGGGAAGTGCGCCTGGACGAGATTCGCTGGCTGCTTCCGTTCATGCTGGGCGGGATGTTGCTCGGGCTCACAGTGCTGATCACCGCGCCTGAGGAGCCGCTGTTACTCACCCTGGGCACGTTCGTGCTCGCCTATGCCGCCTGGGGCCTGTTCCGGCGCGGCGGCCCCCCGCCACTGGCGCGGGGCTGGTGCGCGCCGATCGGTTTTGCAGGCGGGGTGTTCTCCGCACTGTTCGGTACTGGCGGCGTGCTGTTCGCGATCTACAACGCCGGCCGGATCCACAGCGCCGCGGAACTTCGCGCCACCAACGCGGCGATGATCGTGCTTGCCTCGCTGCTGCGTCTCGCGCTGTTTGCTCTTGCCGGCCTGTTGACGCAGGAAGGCCTGCTCATCGCCGCATCGGCTCTGCTGCCCGCGATGATCCTGGGCTTCTGGGCGGGCAGCCGCCTTCACCACCGGGCTCCGGCGACGATGATCGTGCACTCGTTGTACGCTTTAATGGTGATCGCCGGCCTCTCGCTCATCGTCCGCGCCGCCTGACCTGGCCTGGCTTGCCACCCGTCGGGTGTCCCTGCTTGCCCGGGTGCTGACGCTGTTGCAGCGCCTGCGCGCCACCGGCGGCCGCTTGCTCAACCTGATGGACGAGCAGTTGCAACGCGCCGCCAACCTGCTGTAAGGTCGGGATGCGGTCCCCAACCAACGGGAACTCACTTTCATTCCCGCGCCGCGCCCCCCATGAACCGCTCCAAGCTTCTGGTCCTCGCCGTCCTCGCCGTCGCGGCGGGCGCCTTCTTCGCGCTCGGCGGCCACCGCTACCTCACGTTCCAGAACCTGAAGGCGCAGCAGGACGCCA
>Ga0194121_10011658_pt1 | contig 10409 bp, 11 predicted proteins | sample TA2MahCa50mmetaG_FD_148609 | JGI IMG/M metagenome (GOLD analysis project Ga0194121, IMG submission 148609) | Freshwater microbial communities from Lake Tanganyika, Tanzania - TA2015020 Mahale Deep Cast 50m | ecosystem: Environmental > Aquatic > Freshwater > Lake | place: Tanzania: Lake...
GCACGGGGCACACGCCGATCGTCTGACCATCTGGCAGACGGCCCCGATGCATTGTGCCCTGCATTTTGCGTATGCCACACGGCGCCAACACGAGCCACGTATTGTGGCCTTGCGCACAGCGGTGCACCACATATGGGGAGAGCCCGCACCTGCCATGCCCACATAACGCGGCAGCGTCTGCGCGGCCGTAGCAACCCCTGGCTCTTGCCTGCGGTTGCCATGCCGAGAGGCTCCACACGGCGTTCTGCAACACGGCACGAGAAGCAACCAGGCCCCGCCGGGTCGGACCTCCTTGCTATGCATTCCGACATAAATATATATTCTAAAAAATGCATAAAAATTCTTTGCGGATCTATCCATCACGAGTATTGTTACACACGCTTCCTGGGGTCAGTTGCGCATCCTGGCACTCCAGGAGCACATGGCAGATTTTTTACGGTAAGGAGAAACAAGGGGATGCCTCTACATTTCTCCCATACCATACGTCCTGCAAGCACAAAGGGAGACGAGAAACATTCTCGGTGATGACCGGCAGACGCAGGGTGCATTTCCTGCCTCTGTGCTCTCTTTGCTCGTATGAAACGGGCCGCAAGGCCACGGCTCAGATGAAGCAGCACCTGAGAATCGTCTTTGACCACATCCTCCCGAAATGGAACTATCGCGCCATGCCACAGTGTGCGACATGAATTCATTGACCAGTCCTTAACGGCGCGCTCATTGCACACGTTCTCAGAACCCTCTACACTCCCCCAGAGATGACGACGACGAGGGGAATTTGATGAGGCGCTATTTTAATACTGCTGGTCCATGCCAGCCGGAGCGACACTACTTCCTACCACCTGAGCGCCGTCTTACCTGCGTGCGCTCGCTGATTGAGAGACATCTGTTCTTTGTGCTGCACGCGCCACGACAGACGGGCAAGACGACACTCCTGAATACCCTAGCGTATGCCTTGAATGGTGAGGGCCAGTATACGGCGCTGGTCATCGATGTGGAATTTCTCCAGCGCACCAGCGATGTTGAGGCGGGAAATCTGGCACTGCTTGCCAGCATCGCGCGTGAGAGCACCGTCGTCCTGCCGGCAGCGGAATGGGCCCCCGATCCCACACCATGGCAGCAGTCCCCCTTACGGGCGCTGCACGACTACCTCAGAGCCTGGAGCATCCAGTGTCCCAAGCCGGTGGTACTCTTTCTCGACGAGATCGACAGCCTGCGGGATGATCTCCTCATCAGTGTGCTGCGCCAGTTGCGCATGGGCTATAGTGCTCGCCCGGCCCCCTTTATTGCGAGTCTCGCGCTCGTTGGCCTGCGGGATGTGCGTGACTATCGCGCCAACATCCGTGCCGAACAGGACACGCTGGGGAGTGCCTCGCCGTTCAACATTAAAAGCGATTCGCTTACCTTGCGCAATTTTACCGCTAGCGAAGTCCATGAACTCTACGCCCAGCACACCGCGGCAACGGGGCAGGTGTTCCAACCGGCAGCCCTCGATCTGATCTATGCGTTGACCCGTGGTCAACCCTGGCTGGTGAACGCCCTGGCCCGCCAGATGGTCGAAGTCGAGGTGCCTGAGGCCACTCAGGCCATCACCCCGGCGCACGTCGAGGCTGCGCGGGAGGCGCTCATCCTGCGGCGCGACACCCATCTTGACTCACTGGCCGAATGTTTGCGTGAAGCGCGGGTACGACGCGTCATTGAGCCCATTCTCGCCGGGAGTACCATGGCCATGGACACCCTTGATGATGACCTGGTGTATGTGCGCGATCTGGGGCTCATTGAGACCACACCACACCTGGCCATTGCCAATCCCATCTATACGGAAGTCATTCCACGCAGCTTGACCTCGATCATGCAGGCCAATATCACCCATGAAGGGGTGTGGTACACCCGCCAGGATGGCTCCCTGGACATGCTGGCACTGCTGCGGGCTTTTCAGACCTTTTTCGCCGAGCACAGCGAGGCCTGGCTGCAACGCTTTGCCTACCAAGAGGCGGGTCCCCATCTCATCCTGATGGTGTTTTTGCAACGGGTCATCAATCATGGCGGACGTATCCAGCGTGAATTTGCCGTTGGTTCCGGGCGTGCCGATGTGCTGGTAGAATGGCAGCAGCAACGCTACGTGCTCGAGCTCAAGCTCTGGCGTAGCGAACGCACCATCCCCCAGGGTATCGCCCAGCTCTCACGGTATGTGCAACGCCTTGGCGAGCGGGAGGGCTATCTGGTCGTGTTCGATCGTCGAGCCATACGGAGCTGGGAGGAAAAACTCTTCGAGCAGGAACATGCCGGCCCTGAGGGGCAACGCATCCATGTTTTTGGAGTCTGAGGGTAGCGTCTCGAGGAGAGGAATTTGAAACGCAGTGCCAGGGCCGCCTCGACATGGGGGAGGCCAGGAGGGCATCCGCCGCTTACGCGGCGCCGACCTCCCAGCCGATCCAGTCGCACCAGGCGCGCCCCATCACCAGCGCGAGGTCCGCGCCCTGGAGCCAGCGCAGTTCCTCAGTAAACACGGTCACGCACTGCCGCCAGGTACAGGACATCCGGGTGATGTCGGTGCCCCAGAACATCCGCTGCGGCCCAAACGCGTCGAACACGCGATGCAGCGCGTCATGGATACTCGGAAACGGATAGGCATCCGTCGCGTAGCCCGCCTGCCCCGTCGCCTTCACCGCCACATTCGGATGTTTGGCCAGCGCGATGAGCTGGTCAAGGTGCCGATAGGCCTCCACGGTCCCGACCGTCGCGCGCGGGACGCCCAAATGATCGATGCTGAGGCGTAAGCCTGGATGCCGCTCTGCGATGGTGCCGACCCGCGGCAGGAACGCCGAGGCCTGTAACGAGACCGGAATGCCGAGACGCTCGGCGACCGGGAACAGCCAGTCGAGAGCGCCGTCCTCCGGCCAGGTCTGCGACCGCGGGTCCGAGAAGTAGAACCGCAGGCCCTTCATCCCCGGCCGACGCGTCCAGGTGTCCAGCAACGCCCGTTGGGCGGGCTGATCGAGATAAATCCACCCCATGATCGCGAACCGCTCGGGATGGGCCCGCGCCGCCTCGACCGCGAGTTCATTGGAATCGGGATCCCACAGCACCGGATGCACCACCGCGCGGTCGACGCCGGCCGCGTCCATCCGCGCCAAGGCCTCGTCTTGCAAGAACGGCGTCTGCCGGTGGTGCGCGGAGGGCGTGCCTTTGCTCCAGAGATGGATCTGTGCGTCAACAATCATCATGGCGGTTCGCTTTCCTTGGCGGCAGACAACAGATACGGTCGCAGGCGCACAGGGTAGGCCATGCGTCCCGACACCGCTCAGCCTCATGGGCACGAGCCTAGCAGACACACGCCCCTGGAGCAAGTCTCTCCGGGAGGCGTGGCAAGTGCGCAGAGGACTCATACACAAACACTGCAAAGAGTACCAGTGCCAGCCAGCGCCTGTCTCCTATGCCGGCGTTGCGCTCCCGACACACGGGGCACACGCCAGGGTCGCTTCGATAGCTGGGCGCGCTGCCAGGCTCTGGCCCGTGCCGATGTGGGTCTCCTGCACGGCGCGCTCTTGCCCCACAGAGAACACGGAGATACATCACTGCCAGCCAGCGTCCATTACCTCTTGATGGTCTGCTCAAACCACACTGTGCGGGCCGGCCATTCGTCATGAAGTAGTGAGTACAAAACGACGGCGCGCTCGTGGCCGTCGCGCAGGATCTGGGCCTTCCGGAGCACGCCTTCCTTGATGCCACCGATGCGCTCGACGGCACGTTGAGAGCGTAGGGTCCGCGCATCCACGCGCAGTTGGACGCGGATACACTGCAGGGTCTCGAAGGCATAGCGCAGCAGTAAGTACTTGCACTCTGTGTTGACTGCCGTGCGCCAGTGCGTTCGCGCGTACCATGTCCAGCCGATATCCAGATTGCGGTTGGGGGGTGACATGTTCACATAACTGGTGCTCCCGATGACCTGACCACTGGCGTGCTCTACGACCGCAAAGGGGAGGCGCCGTTGTTGCTGTTGTTCTTCCAGGACTGCCCTCTACGTCTGGTTCAGCGCCGTGAGCAGGGCGGTGACGGCCCGATTCAGGGGCGTCGCAATCCTGTGGCGCGCCCCGATGCGCGCCACGGCTCCGTTGCGGGCGTCGGCTTCCAGCAGACGTCCAGCGCGCCGGTCGGTGAGCATTGAGGTCCCGGCCTCTGCTGGTCCCTCTACCATCGCCACGACGATCTCCTCCACCAGGCTCTCGTCGAGGTCCGCGCCCTCCGCACGACCCACCGTCACACATTCCTGGATGAGGTCACGCGCTACCTGGGCCACGTCCGGGCGCCGCATCACTTCCTGTGGGCAATCCGTCAAGGCGGTCACGGCGCCACCCGCCACATTGAGACACAGTTTGCGCCAGGCCGCCGTGACAAAATCCGGGGTGACGGTCACGCCTACATCGGTCCCGGCAAAGAGCTGGGCAAAGGCTCGCCCTGCCTCAGTCGCAGGCACGAGCAGGTGGGCCGGTTCACGCTGCACAATGCGCCCTGGGGCCACACGCGTCGCCGGACACTCTACTACGACCGGGAGCAGGGTCGCCCCGTTGACATAGGGGGCCACGCGCTCGATGTGCTCAACCCCATTTTGGAGGATGGCCACGGTCGTGTGAGCGTCGGTCAGCGCTTGCAGCCAGGCGGCGGCACCCGCGGTGTGATGGGCTTTGGTGGCAAGGAGGACCCAGGAGACGGGCTGGACGGCGTCTGGCGTGGCGCAAAGACGCGGGGTGATCCGCCGCGTGCCAGTAGGGCTCTCCACGACGAGGGCCTCAAAGGGGGTTCTGACACAGAGCACCACGTCATCCCGGTGCACAGCGCACAGGCGTGCAGCAATGGCGCCTCCGACGGCTCCAACCCCAACAACGGCGATGACACTCATGGGTATAGCTCCTGACGAGGCCAGGTGTCTCCCGGCACCAGGTCCTCAATCGCACCGGCGCTCGAGAGGCCAGCGTTTTTTGAGGCCAAGGCCCAGGATTTTCAGCGCGTGGTCCGCTTCTGTACCAACGCGGTGACGCGTTATCTCACGCTGGCTGATCAGGGCATGCAACTGCTGGCCGAGGTGGAGTAGGCGACGTTCGCACACCAGGGGTCTCGATGGTGCGACGCCCCGGCATGCAGGTCAATGAGCAGGCGGGCTACAATCTGGCCATCACCTGCCGCGCAAAGGTCTCGGCAAACTGCCACTTCTCATCCACTCCGGTGGCGAACATGATTTCCTGCAGGCCGTCGTGCGCGAGCTCCTGGATCTGCTCCACCACCTGCTCAGCGGTACCGACGATGCAGGTGGCGCGGATCAGCTCGGCGTCGAGGAGCGCTGCCTCCCCGGGGTGTAAGGCCGTGTAGTGCCACTCGTGCGTGCGCAAATGTCGATACGCCGGGGGCACGTCGGCAAGCAGGGCACAGTAGCGCTGCCACAGTGGCTTGAGAAAATCCGGTGGGTCGATGCCCTTTTCCTGCACCTCATCGTAAAAATAATACACGCTAGCCATCACGTTCGGCCCAATCAGGCGGATGATACGCTCCGAGTCCACCGCCTCTCCAGGTTGGAGCAGGGCGATATTGGTCAGAGCGCAGTTTCGGAACGCCGTCAGGGGGCGTCCGGCCTGCGCGGCGCCCCGCTGCACATGCCCCAGGGCCTCGGACACGGGCACGCCGCGTGGCGGGATGGCAAACACCAGCCCATCGCCGTACGCCCCGGCCAGGGCCATGGCACGCGGTCCAAAGCCGGAGACGTAGAGCGGGATCGGCGGCTCGAGATTCATGTAGCGGTCGTCGTGCATGAGGATTTTGACGGGACGGGTCACGCCGTTGTAGGTGTAGTCGACAGTCTCACCGCGGAGTAAGGCACGCAAGACGCGCAGATACTCGGCGTAGTCTTTGATGCGCATGGGCTTCTGGCCCATGCTACGCATCGCGGTATTGCCGGTGCCGATCCCCAGGTGCACCCGGCCTGGTGCCAGGCGATTCAACGTCGCCATGGCCGCCGCATGCACCGGCGGGATGCGCGTGCCACAGATCGCGGTCCCCGGCCCGAGTCGCAGACGCGTGGTGTGCTGGGCCGCCAACGCCAGCACGACATAGCAGTCAGAGAACAGCATCTGGCTGTCGGTCACCCATACGGCGTCGTAGCCCAACTGCTCGGCATGGGCGAAAAAGCCGATCTCATCAACATTGGCCATCACACAAATACTAAAGCGCATCGTGGTCTCTCCCCACGCACGGGTCTGGCGTGATGCGTCGTATGATGCCTGTCAGATAGCCGCGCGGCAAGCACAAACCGTTGCGTACCAGCGTTGGTAGTGATCACGATCTGGTGGCTGCCAGTCGCGAGAACTTTATGGCTCTGAGCACGGGCTGTCTCTGGCGTAACGCCATGGCGCCTCTGCTGCGTTAGTGATCGGCCAGTGGAATGGCCAGGGAGACGCGGAATGTCTCGCCAATACTCCGGGCGATATGCCCGTGGCCGGTGAGATCTTCAGCCACGAGGATGTCCCCAGGGACGAGGCGGCGCTTGGATCCGTCTGCGGTTTCAAATTCCGCCACCCCTGACAGATTGATCACATACTGGCGCCGTGGGGCCGTGTGATAATCAGAAAAGGAGGGGGAGGGACGTTGGTTCAAGGTAATAGGTCCTGTACCAAGGTTGTTGACGATGGCGGCAAATTGGTCAGGGGTCAAATCCTCAAAATGGGATTCTCCGTCAGCACCAGTATAGACACGCACGATCTGCATCAGTCATACCTCCTCTAGCATGGTGGTCGGCACGCGGACAAGCCCAGGCTTGTCCAGGGATTGGTGACACGGTGACGTGCTGAGCTCCGTGGTTGCTCCTGTGGGTCGGAGGGGTTGTGCTGGCGCTGCAGCGGCACCTGTGACTTTGGTCCAGCCGTTGTGCCGGATCAGTCGAGTGCCCTAACACTCTATAGGGCTGCAAGCGCTGTGCTATGGTCGTCATACGCCTTCGCTTCTGCGAGCAGGTGAGGTCGCCGAATGACGTGTGCTCGTCGTGCTATTCTATGTCCTACTGGCTTTTTACACAAGCCCGGATGATGGGCACAGGTCATGTCGGTGGCCCCGTGTCCTTGCCCTCGCTGCCGTGGCGCCAGAGCGATGGGTCCTCAATCCTGAGGGATGTGGGTTCTGGCAGGAGCGGCCGCCGTTCCCAGCCACCTGGCTCTCCTGTTCGTAGTGCCAAGGATGTGCGTGGCTTCCTGGGCCACGAGGCGGAGTATCGCGCAGCGCTTTCCTCTTGGAGCCGAATACCGTTATAATGCTCTCCCTTGCCGTGAAGCGCACTCTCGCACCTGTGGTGGGCGCATTGGCTTACGGTCTTCCACACGTCTACACGTAGAGGGAGGGGCCGCACAAGGGCTCCTGCCGTCCGCACAGAAAGGTCGGGATGACACAGCAGCCGGATGTCATTGTGGTTGGGGCAGGCGTGATGGGATGCGGCATGGCCTACTGGCTCAGCAAGGCTGGTTATCGGGTGCTCGTGCTTGAGCAAGAAGCCATTGCTTGTGGGGCTTCCGGTGTCGCTGCGGCCATGCTGGAGTCGGTGGGGCATGGGGCGCATTTAACGATGGATGATCCGCTCACTGAGCTCGCTGGGGCCGGGTTTGAGCTGCATCAAGAGCTGCGGCAACGCCTGGTCGACGAATCTGGCGTGGATATCGGGTATAGGGAAAATCCCGTCATTCATCCAGCCTTTACTGCCGCGGAAGTTGAGAGCCTGCGGGCCTATGCTGCAGCGCGCGTGCAGAGCGCCCCCGCCGTGCGCTGGCTGGAGGGAGAGGACCTGTGGGCGGTAGAACCCCGCCTCAATCGTGCTATGCACGGGGCCCTGGTGACGCAGCAGGCGCAAGTGTTAGCCTACCGTTTTGTCCTGGCACTGGCCCGGGCTGCCGAACGCCAGGGCATGGAACTCCGGCACGGCACGGTGATTGGCCTGGAACGGCAGGCCGCACGGCTCACCGGCGTACGTCTACGGAATGGCGAGACGCTCTCTGCTCCTACCGTGGTCCTGGCCATGGGACCCTGGAGCCAACAAATCGAAGCGTGGGTGGATGTGCGTGTGCCGATCTATCCAGTGCGTGGTCAGTTGCTAGAATTGCACGTGCCCGAGCCACAGTTGCGGGCCACGATCTCCTATGGCGGCATGTATCTCGTACACAAGGCCGATGGTATGACCCTGGCAGGCACTACCGAGGAACATGAGAGCGGTTTTGTCACGCAACCCACTGCAGAGGGGCGTCAGCGTATTCTGGAAGCGGCCCTGCATATGGCTCCGACGCTGGAAGATGCTGAAGTCAGCGGGCACGTCTGTGGTTTACGGCCCTGTACGAGCGACCGGCTTCCCCTCATGGGAGCAGTGCCTGGCTGGCCAGGGGTGTATCTGCTGGCCGGCCATTTTCGCAGTGGTATGCTCCTCAGTGCGATTAGCACACGCTGTCTCAGTGAGTTGATCCAGGCAGGAAAGAGCAGCGTATCGCTGGCAGCGTTTGACCCCGCTCGTTTTACGACCAACGGGTTTTCCGAAGGGACTGCACCCTGACCCCAGCCCTCTCCCAGTGGGAGAGGGAGCCGAGCTACGCCTTCCGGGCGATAAACAGGGCTTCTGTCAGGTCAAAATACTCGTGCTCGCCTTCCAGGCGTGGCTGTAGCCAGGCACGAGGAATCGCCGGGGCCTCAAAGAGATCGTGCCGCACCGTGGCGACTGCGGCCTCGCTAATGCCCATGCGTGTGGCCCAGGAGACGAATTCCATGGGTTTAGGACTGATGTTTTCATACGTGATGAGCAGGCCGGCCTGCTGGAAAAACTGGCGCCATTGCGACAGCGGATAGGCCCAGTGATGCGACGGATCGCGCACGGTTTCCCAGGCATTAATATAGGCACAGGCCTCTGCGTCTTCTGGGGTAATGTTGTCCACCAGAGCGATACAGCCCTCGGGCCGACACACCCGTGCCATTTCGCGGATGGCGCTGGCCACATCGGGGAAATGGTGTGGAGCAACACGGCACGTTACGACATCAAATGAAGCATCGGCAAAGGGTAAGCGCTCGCTGTCTCCCTGAAAAAAGCGCACGTTGTGGAGGGCACGCTTCTGCGCGAGCCCACAGGCTTCTGCGAGCATCGGCGCAGTGAGGTCGAGGCCAATCACCTGTCGCACATGGGGCGCAAACGACAGCGCATTATGCCCCGTGCCAGTCGCCACATCCAGCACGAACTCATGGCCCTTGGGGGCTACCTGCGTCACCAGGCGCTCCAAGCTTGGTCCCTGGGCATGCACGGTGCTGGTCGTATAGGCACTGGCATGGGCCCCGTAAAATTGCTGTACCTGCGCTTTTTTATCGACGGTCGTCATAATATCCTCTCACACGCGACGGTCAGGCCCGCCGTGGGGGTAGCCAATATCCCAACAACAACACGTTGAGGTGTAACAATAAGAGCTTGTTCCAGGCGAGCGACGCCTCAAAAGCTTCTTGCACGTCGGTACATTCGGCCTCAAACAGACGGGCAAAGGCCGTCTGGGCAATGCTCATGGCTGCCACCATAAATTGTGGCGGCACTTTGCCCTCAGGCCCCACAGCCCGATGGCTGTGGGACAGACTCACGGCGAGCAGGTAATAGACGAAGTCGTGTGTCATAGCGACTTCGGCAGTTTCTCGTAACCAGCGTCCGAGACTGTGCTTACGCCGGGCGAGCCGTTGCTCGTCTGGGGTGCCATCTTCTCGCAAAAAGAAGCGCGCCGTAGCGGGGAATTTGAGAAAATGCTCATACAATGCCGTTGTAATGTCCTGCTCATGGCGTAAGATCACAGGCGCTGTCCGTCGAATAGTGGCTACGTCTGTCTCATTAAGATCGACAAATTCCATGAGCTCGTTGACAAACCCCTGCATGTCGGCTCCCGGATGATAGCGCGGCTCATTCGCCATATGTCTTCTCTCTCCCCTGAAGTGTCAGCGACCCTGCAGCTTCTCTGCGGCGACTGTACGAGATCGAGCTAGAGTCCGTCAAGCAGTTTCCACACATGGAGGCATGGGTTACAATGATACACAAAGACGCAGGAGGTGAGCATGGCTTTTGTACTGTCCAAAATCGTGAGCTGGTTGGTCTCTCCTTTCTTCCTCCTATGGCTCTGGCTCCTGGGCACCGTCCTCTGGTATCGCCGACGCTATACGCGGTGGCTCCTAGAACACTGACCAATTGCTTGAACCATAGGTCGTACCGGGTAGACAAGCGTGGGCGATATATGATCTGATGAGTGGAGGAGTCCCTTGAACCTTCCATCGTGAGGAGTCGATCATGTGGAATCCCCCGATCGCGTTGACCCCGGAAGAGCAGAAGATTGCCGTGCGCACACAAAAGACTCGGAAGTTCTTTGTCTTTC
>Ga0194121_10011661_pt1 | contig 10407 bp, 9 predicted proteins | sample TA2MahCa50mmetaG_FD_148609 | JGI IMG/M metagenome (GOLD analysis project Ga0194121, IMG submission 148609) | Freshwater microbial communities from Lake Tanganyika, Tanzania - TA2015020 Mahale Deep Cast 50m | ecosystem: Environmental > Aquatic > Freshwater > Lake | place: Tanzania: Lake...
AACTGCGGGAATATATCGGGTCACTGAGGTACTTTCGGGCGCATATCAGGCAAAGAAAGGTTCAGACTCCGATTTTTGGGCTGATCTCAAAAGGAGTCTGCCCTATTCTTTTGCCATCTTGGTTATCCTGTTGCTCTTGATTGCCCGTGGCGCTGGAGGAGGGGGCGGTGGCGGACGAGCCACCTATTCGGGTCGCGGCCGTAGTATGGGGGGGCCAATTTTCTTCCCAACAGGCAGAGGTGGATTCGGCGGGGGTTTTGGAGGAGGATCTGGTGGAGGATGGGGCGGCTTCGGCGGGGGAATGTCGGGTGGAGGCGGCGCCAGTGGAAGTTGGTAGTGGACGTTGGTAGTGGACGTTGTCCTGAAAACTAGCCTAGAAAGTTAACCATGAAATATTGAATTTTATGTGTCAAAAGATGTCACTACAGCTTCGTTGATTTGTGCTAATAATTGACGCATATCGGTTCACTTCCCCTGCTCATTTACCCCTATTTTTGAATCTTAAAACCCAACCACATTTTTATGAACGCAATTAATGAAAAGCAAAAGGCCCTTCAGCTGGCCATGGAAAAGCTGGAGAAATCATTCGGCAAGGGTGTCGTAATGAAAATGGGCGATGCCCGCGTAGTCCCGGTAGAGGTCATACCGTCTGGGTCTTTGGGCCTCGATATCGCATTGGGCATAGGTGGGTTCCCTAAAGGCCGAGTCATAGAAATTTACGGCCCAGAATCATCCGGTAAAACAACTATTGCGCTGCATGCCATTGCAGAGGCCCAAAAAAAGGGTGGAATAGCGGCTTTTATCGATGCAGAACACGCATTCGATAAGGTCTATGCGGAGAATTTGGGAATCGACACGGAAAACTTGCTCATTTCTCAACCCGACAATGGTGAACAGGCGTTGGAAATTGCTGATAACCTGATTCGTTCTGGCGCCATCGATATATTAGTCATCGATAGTGTGGCCGCGCTGGTTCCCAAAGCGGAAATTGAAGGTGAGATGGGCGATTCATCAATGGGGCTACAGGCACGATTGATGTCGCAAGCGCTTCGAAAGTTAACGGGAAGTATCAATAAGACGGGCTGTGTCTGCATTTTCATCAACCAGTTGCGCGAGAAAATTGGGGTTATGTTTGGAAACCCCGAAACGACAACAGGTGGCAATGCCCTCAAGTTTTATGCTTCGGTTCGATTGGACATCCGGCGTATTGGGCAGCTCAAAGATGGAATGGAAGTGACCGGTAATAGGGTACGGATTAAAGTAGTGAAAAACAAAGTGGCTCCCCCTTTCCGCCAATGCGAATTTGACATTGTTTATGGCAGTGGGGTTTCTAAAGATGGTGAGATTATTGACCTGGGGACTGAACTCAACATCATCAAGAAAAGTGGCTCTTGGTATAGCTATGGAGAAACCAAATTGGGCCAGGGTCGCGATGGGGTTCGGCAACTGCTGGGCGATAACCCCGATTTGTCGATGGAACTCGAAGAACGCATCCGAGAGAAATTGAGGGAAAAATTAGCGAGTCAGCCCGTAGAACAAGAATCCTGATCGACCATGTCGACCGGCCTGGTGTTATCGGGGGGAGCGGCGAAGGGATATGCACACTTGGGGGTGCTCCAGGCCTTTTTTGAGCGTGGTTGGCAATTTGACTGTGTGGCCGGAACCAGTATCGGCGCCATTATTGGTGCCTTACTGGCCGAAGGTCGTGAACCGGCAGACATTAAGAATATATTTGATCGAGAGAAGAACATCAATTTGTTGCGCTTTTCTTGGCAAACTTCCGGTATTCTCAGTCAATCGGGTCTTAGGCGTGCCCTCACCCGTCATCTAAAGGCGCGTCGTTTTGAGGAGCTTGGTTTGCCATTGTTCGTATCCACTACAGATTTGAACAGCGGCAAAAACCAGGTATTCAATAGTGGCGAGCTCATTCCTGCGCTTTTGGCCTCCAGTGCCATCCCGCTGCTTTTTGAGCCGGTCAATATGGGCAATCGACTCTTTATAGACGGGGGGATCACCTGCAATCTCCCAGCCCATCTCATACGACCCAGGTGTAGCCGACTTGTGGGCGTGAATGTTAATCCGGTTCACGAAACGGGAGAATCAGACAGTTGGCTCCAAAGTTTGGAGCGTGTACTGAATATCGCTATTCAATCGAATATAGAGCCTGAGATCGGCTTATGTGATGTGTATATAGTTCCTGAAGGCATGCAAGCATTTCACCTATTCTCTTTAGGAATGGGCGATCGAATGTTCGACGCTGGCTACAACAGTGCGCTTCGCCAGCTCGATCAATGCCCATAATCCTGAGTTAAGGCCAGGTGGCCGAACGAACGGCATACTTTCTTGTATTGGGCTTGGTGCCTTCTCGTATTGAGCTTGGTGCCTTCTCGTATTGGGCTTGCTGCCTTCTTGTTTTGAGCTTGCTAAGCGCAGTGTTGTTCGAAGGCCCCTACCAGATTTTCAGCGATGAGCTCAGCAGAACGCCCTTCTATGTGGTGTCGCTCCAGCATATGAACAAGAGTTCCGCCTTTGAACAATGCGATACAGGGTGAAGATGGGGGATAGGGAAGCATATATTCACGAGCACGCGACACTGCATCGAGTTCCATACCGGCAAAGACTGTAGTGAGCCGCGACGGGCGTCTTTCGTTTTGAATGGCTTTTTTAACAGCAGGTCGTGCATTCGCTGCCGCACATCCGCACACAGAATTAACAACCACCAACAGGGTATCTTGGGCTTCTTTGAATTCTGCTTCAACTTCTTCTGGGGTTCTCAATTCACGAAATCCTGCTTCTGTGAGGTCCTTGCGCATGGGCGTTACCATGAATTCGGGATAAGGCATGGGTCTTTATTTTAAGTTGATCGTTTGGTTTATTGATTTTCTACCTAATGAAACCTTAGTGGGTCAAAAAAGTTCAACGGGATATCTTTGAACTTAAGGGGTGACGCAACCCCCGGTGTTCGGTTAATGTCATTTTGACTGATCCTACCAAGATATTGGCCTTGATTTGCAAGGGAATTTTGTTTTCGTCGTCTGATATGTACACAACGAGGTCATCCTGACTCGAGAATACGCGTCCTTTCATGACAACCGGCATAAAAACTAAGGCCCGGAAGCTGCCTGCGTCTGTTGATACTGTTCTTCGGCCCTTAAATCGGAAAATAAATCGGTGGGTTTCGTGATCGAGAAACAGCGGAAGCTCGAATACTTGTCCAACCACCGCTTGTGAAAAGTCGAGCGAGCGAGCCGCATAAAACGCAGATACGATGTCCTGGACATGTTCTGGCACCAAATACTGCTTGCCATCTGAGGTGGCACGCCGGGTGGAGTGATCGAAAGCGTAGGAATCACGGTAGACAAAGCCCCCTTCATAAATATCGCGTTTGAAGAGCAGTGGAACCATAGTCCCAATGGTCACATAACTCTCGTAGCGGTCCCTCACTTTATATATCCAATCAAAAGAACGGGTTGTTGATCCGGTGGCCACGATGTGGTAGCAGGGCTGACCCCTCAACACAACAGGCTCATCCATGACTTTGAGTTCACCGATCCCTGCATCAACAAAGCCATAATGCAATCGATAGCGAAGATACTCACCAACAGCAAAAACCGCCTTAACTGGTTGATTTGAAGGGGGTGCCTCCAAAACGACCGCTGGCAATGCCGGCAAGGGCAATGCCGGCAAGGGCAATGCCGGCAAGGGCAATGCCTGCAAAAAAATCGGGGTCATCAAAGCCCCTAAAATCATCAACCTCAAAAAAATGCTGCTGCTTCTGGACTTTGCATTGTTCACTCCAATCATCGCATTGTTCACTCCAATCATCATACAAATATAATTAATTCATCGGTTGGAACAGGCTAAGGTCGCGAGCATGACCCCTGCACCAGCGGCGATCAGCACGCGAGCAGCTGCCTCTAAGGTTGCTCCCGTGGTGAGGACATCGTCGATGAGCAGCACCCTGCCGGCACAGCCCGAGACAGAGGCTCCTACGGAAAAAGCCGTTGCCACATTCGCCCAACGCGCTTCACGTGATTTTCGTGTTTGCGATTCGGTAGCCTCCACCCGCTGCAGCCAATCGTCATGGAAGGGAATTCCCATAACCTCATGTACGCCTTGAGCGATGAGGCTACTTTGATTGAACCCCCGAGTCCTTTGCCTGGATGGATGCAGGGGCACAGGCACTACTGCACCGCATTCACTGAAAGGCGAGTCGCGCAGTGCCACACCCAGCAGTCGACCCATAGCAACGGCCGTTTGGGTATCTCCGAAGTATTTTACCCGATGCAATAGCTGGCGTGCGATGCCCCCACGGTTGAAAAATAATAGGGAAGTGACCCCATACACGGGGATTCGGCCGCGAAACATGCGCTCAAGTGGATTGTCAGGCATCTGGTGGTAATGGGTAAACGGCATTTCCAACAGGCAGTGCGTACAAACATAGTTTTCACCGGTGTAAAGATCTCGACGGCAACCACCGCAAAGGCGTGGATACAACATATCGGCCAAAAAACGGAAAGGGTTGTTTGAGGCGAATGGGTTGCTCCAACCGAATGGGTTGCTCGAACCGAATGGGTTATTTGACATGTAGCTCCGATTTTGCCCCAATGAATGCACTATTTCTTATTTTTGCACTTTCTTTAAAAAAATCGCCTGTTTTTCGGCGTTCATCCACCGAAATGAATCTTTAATTTATCTCTATGATTATGAGCTCGCACACACTTCCATCGATCACTCTTCGCAGCATTCTGTGCCAACATCGCCTCCGGGCCCTGCTTTTTGCGGGCTTGATGGTCATTTTGGCGTCATCGCCTGTCCTGTCCCAGAAGCCCGGTCAAGACGATGCTCGGGTGCTGTTTACAGTCGACCAAGCAGATGTGACGGTCGATGAATTCCTATCGGTCTTCAACAAGAACAATTACAGCAAGAAGGCGGCAACGCGCGAGGAATTGGAGGAATACCTGGGTCTGTATGTGAAGTTTAAACTGAAGGTTCGGGAAGCCTATGCGCGCGGAATGGATACCACGGCCAAATTTCGTCGAGAGTTTGACAACTACCGCGACCAGCTGGCGCAACCTTATTTGCGCGATAAGGATACGGGGGAAGAACTTCTACGGGAGGCTTTCGAAAGAAGTCAAATCGAACGCCGTGCGAGCCACATCATGATCCGGATTGAAGAAAATGCATCCCCAGCCGATAGTCTTGTGGCCTATAATAAAGCAGTGGAAATTCATAAGCAATTGATTTCCGGGGCCGATTTCGAATCGTTGGCTCGTGAAAAATCGGAGGACCCTTCTGCCAAGGAGAACGGGGGTGATTTAGGCTATTTTTCCGCATTTCGCATGATCTATCCTTTTGAAAACATGGCCTACAACACGCGGATTGGTGGGGTTAGCCCGGTTTTCCGCACGCAATTTGGTTACCATGTATTGAAGGTGACCGACGAACGCCCGGCAAGAGGGGAAATACGGGTTGCCCATTTAATGCTGTTGAGCAGAACTGCCGATAGTGACTCGGTGAAGGAGTCGGCGCGCAGACGAATTTTTGAGATTGACCGGCGCATCAAGGCGGGTGAGTCGTTTGATAGTCTGGTGAAACAGTACAGCGAAGATCCATCCTCATCGGGCAGTAAGGGTTTACTGCCCTATTTTGGCACCGGTCGCATGGTGCCAGAATTTGAAAATGCGGCTTATGCGCTTAAGGCGAATGGAGACATCAGCGAGCCCATACAGACTGCATACGGCTGGCACATCATGAAAAGGGTTGATTTGAAGGCTATTCCAAGCTTAGAAGAGTCGAAAGCAGATTTAGAGGCAAAAATCGCTCGTGATAGTCGCGCGAACCGGAACAAATCGACTTTGCTGGCCAAATTAAAGAAAGAGTACAGCTGGAAAGAAAATGATGCGGCTTTATCCCAATTCATCAACACCATTTCAGAAAACAGTTTCCGGGATAAGTCTTGGGAACCACCAGTTCCTGGTCCAAGCGATCCTGTTTTATGCCTTTTTGCGGATACTGTAATTCGTCAATTGGACTTCGCTCAATACCTCAATGAGAATAAGGGAGCGCCGGGCAGTGGCGATTTTGGCATGTATCTCCGCAACACCTACCGCGAATGGGCTGATGAACGTCTTTTGGCCTACGAAAATGCTCAATTGGAACGCAAATACCCCGAATTCAGATCACTCGTGAAAGAGTACCGCGAAGGCATCCTGCTTTTTGACCTGACCGACGAATTGGTTTGGTCGAAGGCGGTGAATGACACAACCGGTCTGAAAGCATTTTTCGAGGGACGCCGAGAGCGTTATCGATATGGCGATCGAATTGAAGGTGCTGTATATGTTTGTCGCGATGACTCTGTTGCCCTAGCCGTCCGCAAGGCCATTAAAAGCAAAAAGAACACATCTGCCGTTCTTTTGAAAACCTTTAACGCTGCTGATCCTTTGAGTTTACGCATCATCGAAGGCAAGCTTGAAAAACAGGCGCATGAGGTGCTCTCATTGGTGGAATGGAAAAAAGGCCTTAGTGCAGACTTGGTGCACAACGGACAAAAAGTATTCGTGCGCATCAACCGACTGATCCCTCCAGGCTATAAGGAGCTTTCAGAAATCAGGGGATTGGTGACGTCCGACTACCAACAGCAATTGGAAACGGAGTGGGTCAAATCGCTCGAGAATAAATACAAAATCGACATCCGTCGCGATGTCTTCCAAAGCATTCTTCCGCGTTGATTGGTACACGATATTTCATCTGGATCGGTCTGTTGCTTGGGGTATTGACTGGATGCGGCGCAGAGGAGCAGCAGGGCCGGCAGCTCTTGGTGCGGGTAGGCGATGCGGCACTGTATGAGGATGAACTCATCGATTTACTGCCCGAAAACTACAATGCTGGTGATAGTATTGCTGCTGTCGATTTTTGGATTCGTGAACAACTGATCGCACGGGCAGCCGACGATGAACTCAGTGGAAGGGAACGTGATTTTACCGTAGAATTGGAGCAATACCGTAGAACATTATTGCGCCACCGCCTCGAAGACAAATTATTGGAGGCTAAGGCAACGGAATTAGAGCCTGACAGCGTCTCAATCGCACGCTTCTATCGCGAAAATGCCGATTTGTTTCGGCTTTCTCATCCGCTGATTAAAGGACGATATGTGCGTGTGGATGCCAGTGCACCGCGACAGGCTCAGCTATCCTTATTGATGCGCGAGCGGGCTGTTAAGCGTCTGGAGCTTCTCGATGAGTATTGCCTGCAGTTTGCTTGGATGAGTCACCTGAACGATACGGTTTGGCGTAATCCGCTCGATTTGCTCGCTGATGTACCAGAGGCCACCCGAAATGCGTTTACTTATAGTGCCCTCAACCAAACCCAGATGGTGCGTCAAGATTCGGCTGTGCATTATTTAATGGTTCGGGAATGGAAGCCCGCTGGCGAAACCGCCCCCCTTTCTTATGCATTGGAGGGTATCCGCGAAATGGTTCGCGCCGATCGAAGAAATCGTTTTTTGCAGGCCTACTACGAAGACCTCAAACTGAAAGCCATTGAAGACCAGATCGTAGAATTCGCACCTTAACTTCTTTTTATGTCCTTGCTTTTGCGTCGAATTCGCTTGTTTTTTTGTTCATCGGTGGTCAGCACCGTCCTATGGGCCTCTTCTGCATGGATGGTACATGCACAAACTTTGCCCCAAGAGGTGGCAGAGGGAATCATGGCGGTAGTGGCCGATAAAATCATCCTCAAATCGGAAATTGAAGCCGAGTACAGCAATTGGCTGGGGCAAGACAACCTCCCCGATCCCAGAATGAAATGTGTGATCCTGGAACAGTTAATCAACAACAAATTATTGCTCCGGCAAGCGGAGGTGGATTCGATTGTGGTGAGTGATGAGGAGGTGGCCGATCAATTGGAGCGCCGTGTACGCTATTTCTCTTCTATGGTGGGTGGACGCGAGAAGCTGGAGGAATTTTATGGGAAAACGCTAGCGGAAATTCGGGAGGAGTTTCGCCCACAAATCAAGGAGCAAATATTGGTTCAACGGATGCAGGATAAATTATCGGGCGATGTCAGTATTTCACCCCAAGAGGTGCGTCAGTACTTTGAAAGCGTTCCCCACGACTCCATCCCCTACCTCGATGCGGAATTGGAGATCGGCCAAATTGTGGTGTTCCCGGAAGTTGGTGCCCTTCAAAAGGAGCTAACGCTCGACAAAATCAATGGGATTCGGGAACGAATTCTGAAGGGAGAACGCTTTTCTACCCTAGCAACGCTCTACTCGGAGGATCCAGGGTCGAAGCAAGAGGGTGGTTCGCTCGGCTTTTTTGGACGTGGCGAGATGGTGCCTGAATTTGAGGCGGCCGCATTCCGATTAAAACCAGGGGAGATCTCACCGGTGGTGAAAACCAAGTTTGGATACCACATCATTGAGTTGATGGAACGTCGGGGTGAGCGATTGATGTGCCGACATATCCTGATTAAAATACCCACTGGAAGTCGGGAAATGGAAGATGCCCGTAAACGACTTGACTCCCTCCGTTCGCGCATCACAAAGGAAAACACACCCTTTGGCGATGCTGTTCGGCTTTATTCACAGGACGACGAAACCCGAAGCAGCGGTGGCATGCTGATGAATGAAGAAAATGCCACGAGTCGGTTTACCCCCGAACAGTTAAGCCCGGAAATTTACTTCGCTATTGAGAAGTTAAAGCCCGGAGAATACAGCGAACCCCAACCCTATGCCTCGAGGGACGGCCGACAGGGCTACCGGATCCTTTTTTTAAAGTCTCGCTCGGAAGCGCACCTCACCAATATGAAGCAAGACTATCCACGCATCCAGGCTACGGCCCTAGGCATGAAAAAACTCCGGAAAATGGAGGCTTGGTACGCTACGGCCCGCCAAAAGACCTTCGTTCGGGTTCACCCCTCCTACCGCGACTGTGAAAATCTGGGATTTGTGAAAAAGTGATCCACCCCGGAAAACATTCTATTTAACCATATGCCCGTTTGCCCTACAGCGACAGAAGTCGTGTCGTACATTCAATCCGGACAACGCCTGTACATTCAGGGTGCGGCTGCAACCCCGACATTGTTGACCGAAGCACTTTCACAAGCAGGAAATAGGCTCAGCGGCATTCGCATTCACCACCTACATACGGAGGGCAGCACCGCTTACGCCTTGCCTCATCAGGCCGAGCATTTTCAAGTGGGTGCCTTCTTTGTGGGCTCCAACTTACGGGAGGCAGTACGCAAAGGCTACGCCGATTATATACCGGTTTTCTTAAGTGAAATACCTCAGCTGTTTCGCCGTGGGGTTCTTACACCCGACGTCGTCATGATCCATGTGTCGCCACCCGATGCTCATGGATTTTGCTCGCTTGGCACATCTGTAGAGGCCACCTTAGCTGCCCTAGAAATGGCACCCGTTGTTTTAGCGCAAGTGAACCAGCAAATGCCCCGCGTGCATGGCGACGGACAGATTCATATATCTCGATTTACAGCCTGGATGAATTGCGATCTTCCCATACCTGAGCATTTATCTGGCGAACCCCATGCCATAGAAATTGCCATCGGGCAGCATATCGCTGAACGAGTCGATGACGGAGCGACCCTTCAAATGGGTATTGGCAGCATACCCAACGCCGTTCTGGGCTGTCTAATGAACCACAAAAATTTGGGTGTTCATACAGAAATGTTTAGCGACGGACTTCTTCCTTTGGTTCAAGCGGGTGTGGTTAACAACCGCCTGAAGAAAATACACCCCCACAAAATTGTATCTACATTCGTGATGGGATCACGCAACTTATATGATTTCCTTCACGACAATCCTTCGGTTATGCTTTTGGATGTAGCATACGTGAATGATACCGCTGTGATCAGACAAAATCAGAAGGTAACCGCGATCAATTCTGCCATTGAGGTGGATCTAACGGGACAAATCTGTGCCGACTCTATGGGCGAACAAATCTTTTCTGGGGTAGGCGGACAAATGGACTTCATTCGTGGGGCAAGTCTGTCGGAAGGTGGCAGACCCATCATTGCACTACCGGCGCAAACCCGTTCAGGCATATCAAGAATCGTACCCCATTTAAGAACCGGCTCCGGGGTCGTGACGACCCGTGCTCACGTGCATGAAATTGTTACCGAATACGGTGTGGCGAATCTATACGGCAAAAGTTTGAGACAGAGAGCAGCCGCACTCATCGAAATCGCTCACCCCAATCACAGAGAGATGCTCGAACGGGCTGCTTTTGATCGATTCGGGAGTTCGGGGGTTGGGTTTTATTGACCCCGGAAAACATTCTATTCAGTAAAAAATTCGCGCATCCGCTCAAAAAAGCCCTGTCTCCGGCCGGTGGACTCTTCTGGTTTAAAGTTGGATGAATCGCGGAGTTTTTCGAGGATTTCCCGTTC
>Ga0194121_10011663_pt1 | contig 10406 bp, 12 predicted proteins | sample TA2MahCa50mmetaG_FD_148609 | JGI IMG/M metagenome (GOLD analysis project Ga0194121, IMG submission 148609) | Freshwater microbial communities from Lake Tanganyika, Tanzania - TA2015020 Mahale Deep Cast 50m | ecosystem: Environmental > Aquatic > Freshwater > Lake | place: Tanzania: Lake...
GCGAGTGTGGTGGTGAGCCAAAGTTCAAGGTAAAAACCGGCACCTCGGACATGAACGTGCTGGCGCCGCATTGGGCCTGCCCGGTGGTGGCCTACGGCCCTGGAGATTCCTCCCTGGACCACACGCCGCACGAGCACATTGATTTACAGGAATACCAGCGCGCTATCGACGTACTCACCCGCGTGCTGCAGCTGCTGGTGACCGCACCCGCTGCGGCCTAGCCTCATGGACATCCTAAGTATCCAGAGTGCTGTGCTGCACGGCATGGTCGGCAACAATGCTGCCGTGCCCGTGTTGCACAGCCTGGGATACACCCCCCTGGCCTTGCACACTGCCTGGTATACACACCACAAAGGCCATCCTGGCTGGTCCGGCGAAGTGACACCGCTATCCGTCTTCGAGGCGTTCCTGCAATACGCCTGGCAGGCTCCGCACTTGCAGGTCACCACTGTCTTGAGCGGCTATCTCGGCTCTGCTGCCCAGGCTGCCTCATTGGCGCAGACCCTCCCGGCCCAGGTCTTCTACGCGTGTGACCCTGTCATGGGGGACGTGACGCCCGGACAATACGTCAGCGATGAGCTGGTGCAAGCCTACCGGGAGTATCTTGTCCCGCGCGCCACCGTTGTGCTGCCAAACCAGTTTGAGCTGGGTCTCCTCACCGGCGCACCAATCCAGACTACTGGGGAAGCCCTAGAAGCAGCCCGGACCCTGCTCGCACGCTATACCACCTTACAGATGGTCATTGTGAAGGGCGTGCGGGTGGACGCGGAATTACACTTGTGCGCTGTCTCACGTGAGCATCTCACCCGCACCCAGCACCCAGCCATTGCCTACCGCGTGAGTGGTACCGGAGATGCCTTTAGCGCGGCCTGGCTCGGACTCTATCTGCGGACCCAGAGTCTGCACCTCAGCCTGACCTATGCCGGGGAATTGCTGTATCGTACCGTCCGGCGTACGGCGCAGGCGCAGCAGCGCGAATTGCAGCTGCTCCCCGAGTTACTCTGGCTGCAGCAGGCGGTGCAACGGCTTGGCTAAAAGCCGGGCGCACGAGGCGGTCTGCCCCATGCCTTGGACAAAGCGCGATCAGGTCTCGCATACTATGCCAGGTGCATACGTCATGCTGCAGCCAGGCACACGTGCACCCCTGTCCCTGCCGGTCTTCCTATGTCACGCCCCGGCAAGTTCCTCGAACGTGGGCTCCGGCATGCCAGCCTGCCAGGTCGGGTCGCGCAATTCTAGCCGGTTGCCACTGGGATCGAAGAAGTAGAGTTCCCGACCGGGAAACACGCCCTCCTTGCGGTGATACAATTGATCAATGCGGACATGTTGCTCCCGAAAAACTTTGCACGCCTGGACGAGGGTCTCCGGGCATACCGTGAACGAGTGGTGGACTTTCGGATCTTCAACAAAAGCACGATCCACTGTCGCCGCACGCTCGCAGAGCAGGATATGGTGCTCACCGGCAGTGAAACAGGACATCCGCGACTGGCCGAGCCGACCCACGGGCGTGAGACCGAGCAGTTCGCCGTAAAAGTGCTCCGACTCCTCCAGGTTATTGACGGGGATGGACCAGTGCGTCACACCTTCGACGTGTAAGAGACTCATCGGATGCTCCTTCTCCCTACGGCACATCTGTAGAACGCTCGCCACTGAGGCGACGTCGGACCTTCATACCCAGTGTACTGGCAACGTGTCTACGCAACAAGAGACAACTGTCCGTCGCGAGATAGGTCGCGTATAATACCGCGTTATCGCCTGAGCGGAGCATACCGAGTCCGCTCTGACGTCGCCCAAGGGCTAGAGACTGACACAACCTTGACCAACAGGAGGCCGCGACCCATGATCACCCGAGAGACGCTGGCCCAGCGTGGTGACGCAGTACGACAGCAATTACAGCATGGTGCGCATGGCTCCACGGGCACTGCAGTCAATGCCTCGGTGCCAGGCGTGAGCCGTTTAACGCGCGAAGCCGTGTTCGGTGCGGTGTGGAGCCGTCCAGGTCTCGACATGCGCTATCGCATGCTCTGCACCTTGACCATTCTCAGTGTGCTGCAGCGCCTGTCGCAACTGCGCACCTATATCCATAGCGCTCTGACCCTGGGGCTGGAGGCGCGGGAGATCCAGGAAGTCATTATTCAAGGCGCCATCTACGGCGGTTTCCCGACGATGGTCAATGCCCTCGGGATTGCCAAAGAGGTGTTTGCACAGCGCGGCGTGGTGGTGCCGGATACGCCCATCCCGGAACACAGCCTGGACGAGTTAGAACACGCTGGGCGAGCCATACGCCAGTCGTTACAGGGGGCACGTGGGAATCAGGGCTATACCAGGCCAGATGCGCTGGGGGCGGATCTGTTTCAACTGGCTCTGCAATACGGCTACGGTGAAGTCTGGCAACGCCCAGGGCTCGATCGCAAGGGCCGCATGGTGTGCGCCCTGGGAGCTTTTATCGCTCTCGGATGTGAACCGCAATTGCGAGGTTTTCTGCCGGCAGCGCTGAATGTCGGGTTTAGCCGTGCAGAAGTGGCAGAGATTATTATGCAGACGGCACCGTATGGTGGTTTCCCGCGCGCGCTCAATGCCATGGCGCTGGCCAATGAGGTGTTGGCATAGGGGTGGAAAAGTGCTTGACTTAGGGCAGGCACCTGCGCCATGCTCGCCTGCCACGCACTGTGACCGGACCCACACTGAGGGAGGAGGCTCATCAGGCAGCGGAGAGCCAGAGAAAGGCAGATCACGCAGTCCCTCCCCACCTCCCCCCGCCGGGTGGAGGAATACAAGGCCGTGATACCAGTGGAGATCAAGCAATGGACAAACTGCTGCACGCCTCCGCCGTCGCCATGGCCCAGGCGATTCGTGACAAACAAGTTTCTGCCACTGAGGTGGTTGAGGCCCATCTGCAGCGCATTGAGGCGGTCAATCCTGCCCTCAATGCGGTGGTCCAGGTCTGTGCCGCCCGCGCCCGCCTGGAAGCCCTGGCTGCAGATCAAGCCCTGGCGCGGGGGGGGTCTCGTGGACCACTGCATGGGGTACCCATCACCATCAAAGACTCGCTGGATACAGCCGGGGTAATCTCCACGGGCGGTACACAAGGGCGAGCGGCGTATACGCCTGCGCAGGATGCGACCGTCGTGGCGCGGCTGCGAGCGGCGGGGGCGATTGTGCTCGGGAAGACCAACACGCCAGAGCTGACGCTCTCTGGTGAGACCGACAACCTGGTGTATGGGCGCACCAATAATCCCTACGACCTGACGCGTACCCCAGGGGGGAGCAGTGGCGGGGCCGGGGCAATCCTTGCGGCTGGCGGCTCTGCCCTGGACATTGGCAGCGACACCGGTGGGAGCATTCGCCTGCCAGCGCACTTCTGCGGTATTGCAGGGATCAAGCCGACCTCGGGACGGGTACCCCGCACGGGCCACATTGTGCCCTTTGCCATGGGCGCCGTTGATGCTCTGACGCAACTTGGCCCGCTGGCGCGCTCAGTCGACGATCTCATCCTCATCCTGCCCATCATCGCTGGCGTGGACTGGCGTGACCCGGCGGTCGTGCCCATGCCCCTGGGGGATCCGCACGCAGTGAGCTTACGCGGCCTGCGGGTGGCCATGCATACGGACAATGGCATCATGCCCCCCACGCCAGAAACCGCCGTGGCAGTACGGGCTGCGGCCACGGCGCTGTCGGAAGCCGGGGCTCTCGTGGAGGAAGACCGTCCTGCAGCGCTGGAGCGTGCTGCGCACCTGGCGGATAGTCTCTCGGGAGGCGATGGCCGTGCCTGGGTGCGGCGGCTGTTACAGCAGGCTGGGACGCAGGCCATCCACCCGCTCCTGCAACAGCGTTTTGAACAGGCGCAGGCGCTGCCGGTAGAGGAGTTCACGCGCGTGCTCGAAGAGGTCGACCAGTTCCGGAGTGCTATGCTGGGGTTTATGGAACATTACGATGTGATTCTGTGCCCCACCTGTGCCTATCCAGCACCGCTGCACGGCCAGCTCATGACCGATGCGCTCCGACGCGGCACCAGTTATACCGGCGCCTATAATCTCACGGGTTGGCCCGGCGCCGTGGTGCGTGGCGGCACGTCCCCAGAGGGCTTACCGATTGGTGTACAGGCCGTGGCGCGGCCATGGCGCGAGGATGTGACGTTGGCGGTGGTGCGGCATCTGGAACAGGCATTCGGTGGATGGCAACCCGCATCGTTATAAGCTTGTAATGGAGAGCGTATGGCAGGCAGACTGGAAGGCAAAATTGCCCTGATTACTGGCGGTGCCAGTGGTCAAGGGCGAGTAGCAGCACAGCGTTTTGCCGCCGAGGGAGCGAAAATCGCCCTCAGCGATGTGCACGAAGAGGGTGGCGTGCAGACTATGCACATCGTGCAGGAAAACGGGGGCGAGGCGTATTTTATCCAGGGCGATGTCTCTGCAGAGGGCAGTGCCAAGGACATGGTCGAGGCGGCGGTACGCAAGTACGGCGCTCTGCATATCCTCTACAATAACGCTGGGATTGTCGGAGCAAATCAGGACAGTGATGTCACCCATCTCTCGGTGGAGACCTGGGATCGCATTCTGAACGTCAATCTGCGCGGTATTTTTCTGTGTTCCAAGTATGCGGTGCCGGCGATTATCCAATCTGGCGGCGGTTCCATCATCAATACCGCCTCGATTGCTGGCCTGATTGGCAGCCCGTTTGCCGGGCACGCCTACACCGCCAGTAAAGGCGGGGTCATTGCTCTCACCCGTGCCATGGCCATGGCTTATGCCGCACAACAGGTACGCGTGAATGCAATCTGCCCTGGCGGGGTGGAGACCCCGATGACAGCGCATTTCAAAGCCGAGGCAACCCAGTGGCAGCACTACATTGAGAGCCACCCCATTGGGCGGGTCGGCACCCCAGAAGACATCGTGCATCTGGCGGTGTATCTCGCCTCTGACGAATCATCGTGGGTCACAGGTTCGATCTTTACCATTGATGGAGGCCGGACCGCCATGTAAAGCGGCGGAGGGGAGGACGACCACTACTGGCTGGTGGCACGGGCACGGTAGACATCGATGATGGCACTGCGCAGTGCCGCGCGGGCGCTCAGCAGACCCGCCAGCAAGCCATCTTCATAATTAAACATGGTGTCAGCCGCGACCTCGGGATAATCCTGCGGGTCCTGAATATCTTCGGGGTTGAGGTGTGGCAAAATATCCAGTGCCACCGCCATGGCTTTGTCGCGTTGCTGCGCAATGATGCGTTCGAACAGCGCTTCCATGTCGGCAAAGAGCGGTTCCAGGTCGTCCATAATCCTCTCCATGAACAGGGCGTTTTTCCGTGGGGTCATCGGCTCATGATACCATAGACCCTACACGTGGTGACACTGCTTTTCCTTTGAAAGCGACCAGAGGATTGACTACGATACGCCTGTGTACAGGATAAACTCTGGTGGTCACGCCGGGAGGTATACCGATGGTCCAACCTGCAGTGAACTATACGCCTTTGACTCCCTTGAGTTTTTTACGGCGCAGTGCCGCAGTGTTTCCCGAGAAAACCGCGGTCGTCTATGGGGAGACACGCTATACCTATCGACAATTCCAGCAACGGGTGCATCGCGCCGCCATGGCGTTCCAGCGCCTCGGTGTGACCCCAGGAGACCGCGTGGCCTTGCTGTGCCCGAACATTCCGCCCATGTTAGAGGCGCATTACAGTGTGCCGCTGGCGGGCGGGGTGCTGGTGGCCATCAACATGCGCCTCTCCTCGGCGGAAATTGCCTATATTCTGCGGCATTCCGGTGCGAAAGTACTCTGTGTGGATAGCGAGTTCGCCGCGCTAGTGCGGCCGATACGTGACCAATTGCCTGACCTGGAAACCATCGTCAACATTGTCGATGGCACGCCTGCACAGCCCCTCGACGGCCTCGACTACGAGACCCTGCTACGTAGCGGCGCCGATGTGCTCCTGGACAAACCGGTGCATGATGAGAATGCCCCCATTAGCATCAACTACACCAGTGGCACGACCGGCAATCCCAAGGGGGTGATGTACACGCACCGTAGCGCCTATCTTAACGCCCTGGGAGAAGTGCTGGAGACGGAAATGCACAGCCGTGCCACCTATCTCTGGACGCTCCCCATGTTCCACTGCAACGGCTGGTGTTTCACCTGGGGCGTCACTGCAGTAGGCGCTACGCATGTCTGTCTGCGGCGTGTCGATCCTGTGGAAGTCTTTCGTCTCATCGAGACCGAGAGCATCTCACACATGTGTGGTGCTCCCACGGTCCTGATTGCCTTGACCAGTCATCCACGGGCGCAGACCGCAGTGTTCCCTCGTAAGCTGCGCGTCACCACGGCTGGTGCACCGCCTTCTCCTACGGTGATTGCCAACATGGAAGCCTTAGGGGCGGAGATTACCCATGTCTATGGCCTCACGGAAACGTATGGGCCGCACAGTGTCTGCGCCTGGCATGCAGAGTGGGATGCCTTGCCAGCAGACGAGCGGGCGCGCAAGAAAGCCCGTCAGGGAGTGCCGTATATTATCGCCGAAGAGATGCGAGTCGTGGACGATGCCATGCACGATGTGCCAGCCGATGCGACGACACTGGGCGAAGTGATCATGCGTGGGAACAATGTCATGAGCGGTTACTACAATCAGCCAGAAGCCACTGCTGAAGCGTTTCGAGGCGGCTGGTTCCACAGCGGTGATCTGGCCGTTGTACATCCGGACGGCTATGCGGAGCTGCGAGATCGCAAAAAAGACATCATTATCAGTGGCGGTGAGAATATCTCGACGATCGAGGTTGAAAATACGCTCTACCGTCATCCGGCAGTGCAGGAAGTTGCCGTCATTGCCATCCCGGATGATCGCTGGGGAGAAGTCCCAAAAGCCTTTGTCGTACTGAAAGCCGGTATGCAGCCCACGGCAGAAGACATCATCGCATTCTGTCGTCAGCATCTGGCGCATTTTAAGTGTCCGAAAGCCATCGAATTTGGTGACCTGCCCAAAACGTCTACTGGGAAAATTAAAAAATTCGAACTCCGTGAAAAAGAGTGGCAAGGCTATACGGCCCGCATTCACTAAAGTTCTACGGCGGCAGGGATGCGTAGACTCCGCGATGGCGTTCTTATTTGCTGCCTGATTGGGCTTGGCTTTGTGACTCTGGGAGAGCTTGGGGCGCGTCTCTTCAAAACGGATGATCCCGCCATGGTCATCGCGAGCCCCAATCCCCGCCTGGTCTACGAGCTCAATCCAGCGTATCAGGGCATCAACACGTTGGGCATGCGTGACCGCGAACTGGCTGTGCAGCCCCAGCCGGACGTCTATACTATTGCGGTGATTGGGGATTCGCATGCGTATTCCATCAGCGTCAAACACCGCGAAGAGACGTTCCCTGCCCAGCTTGAGCACGCCCTGCAGGCCCGTGTGAGCCAACCAGTGCGGGTGCTGAATTTTGGCGTGCCAGGCTATAATACCGCCCAGGAACTCGAGGTCTTCCGCGCCAAGGTCGTCGCATGGGCACCGCAACTCGTGGTGCTGCAGTATTGTATCAATGACACTCACATCTGCAATTACCTGCAGCCAGCCTCGCCACGCCTCAATGCCTGGCTCTATAAGAGCACATTTCTGGTGCGTCTATGGAAAAATCTGCTGTATTCGCCTTTCGGCAGTCGATATCTATTCGACTGGGTCAGTACGTATGTCCCCGATGCCTTACTCTTTCAACCTGGCCTCGTGGGGACACGCAAAGCCGCGCCTGATGAAGACCTGGCACACAAGCCCCATCCACCGCGACATCCAGAGCGGGTGCCAGCCCGGTATCACTATATGCTCGGCGAAGCGCAGTGGCGACAGCACGTACAACAATTTGCCCAGGTCGGTCAGGCACACGGGATTGCACTCCTGGCCACTGGTTTTATTGAACCAACCGAGCAGAGCGTGTTTGTGCAAGCGGGGTTTGCCGTGTATACCTTCGCCGACATGTTTCACGGGCAGGATACGCGCACCTATGGTTATGATCCTGCCTATACGGCTGGCCACTTTAATGCCTCCGGATGTGTCGTGATCGGCACCGCGTTAGCTGACTATATTGCCCGGCATTATCTGTTGATGCCTGCTCCCTAAAGGGAGGTTAGCGCCCGCCAACAAAGCCGAATTGGCGCCAGGCTTCATACAGGATGACCGCCGTCGCATTCGCCAGATTCAAGCTGCGGCTAGCAGGCTGCATAGGAATCCGGAGCACCTGGCCCGGAGGCATCTCCTGCAGCACCTCTGTCGGTAAGCCACGACTCTCCGGGCCAAACAAGAGCGCATCGCCTTCCTGGTAGGCTATTTCATGGTAGGCCCGCGTCCCTCTGGTGCTCACAGCCAGTAGACGCGTCAGCGGCATCATGGTCCGGAAGGCGTCCAGGGACATATGATGCTGCACCGGAATCCACTCAAAATAATCCAGGCCAGCGCGCCGCAACCGGGCATTGTCCCAGGCAAATCCCAGCGGATGGATGAGATGCAGGGTCGCCCCAGTGTTGGCGCAGAGCCGAATGATATTGCCAGTATTGTGGGGGATTTCAGGCTCGAATAAGACGATATGCAAGTGCATACAATGCATAAGATAATGGATCACGTCGCAGCGCAGCGTGATCCATCATGCCCATTAGTCTGCCAACGGTATGGCCAGGGACACCCGTGGCTGCTCGCCTACAGCGCGGGTAATGTGGCCTTTACCCGTGAGATCCTCTGCGACCAGTACATCACCTGGCCCCAGCACTCGCTTCGTACCATCGCCAATCTCAATTTCCATCTGCCCAGACATGACGACAACGTACTGACGCCGGGGGGCATTGTGGAAATCCATAGCAGAACGGGCCGGCCCTTGATTCACACGCACCGGGCCGCTGCCTACTTGAGCGGCTAAGGCGCTAAAGGCTTCGACATCCAGGTCCTGGAAGTGCGTCTGATGATCTGTCCCTGTGTAAATACGCACGACTTGCATCGGCGGTTGCCTCCTCTTGAGCTCCATATGGCCCGTGCGATGCCGCTCCTTCGCGGTGTTGGTCTTACCACAGTGCAGGCTATCACAAGCCACGTCAGGGCACAACCACCTGGTGCACCCTCAGGCTTTGCTGGCCACCTCATCCAGAAAGAGCTGCATTTGTCCCAGCGGGTCAGGTCCACGGGGTACCAGAAACAGCGCTTGCACACCAGCGGCCTGCCAGCGGCGCACCTTATCCAGACAGGCAGCACGGGTGCCGACCATGTCATGCGCGTGTGCGTCTTCCTCTGGACGCCCAGGGGGCTGGGCCACACCAACTCCTGTGGGGCGTGGGACATAGCCCTAGCCACCAAACCGTACCAGCGCATCGGGGTCCTCGGAGATCAACAGCGCCATCGTCGATACTGCCGGCAAGGCAGTCCCGGTAGGTAGCCTCGTTCGGCCCTCCCTTGCTGAACTGAGGCGCACCGTGTATGATAGCGATATTATGATGCCTCACATGGCAAGCGACAGTAGCTCTTCAACGCGAAGGATGCCCTATGACCCAGCGCAGTAAACATGGCCGGTCGCCCAAAATGGCCCGGGCAATTGCACGTCGGAAGTATAAGGCAAGTCAGAAACGGCAGAATGCTGAGAAATACGCCGCGCGGAAAGGGGCCTGAGCCGTTACGCCGGCAGTCGCTCAGTCCCAGCGGGCATAGTCATGGCGTTGCACGTAGCGGATAAGCGCCAGGCGGGTCGCCAGACGGGTCATTTCCGGGCGATCAATATGCCCACCGGCCAGCACCCCTACCAGCCCAATCTGTTGTTCAACATTGGCAGTTGTAGTGATATATTGTCGCGCTTGTTGAAACGGCTGACGCTGGAAAAAGATATTGTGTACCAGACGGCGTGGGTATTCCAGCCCTGGTGAAATACCGAGATAGTACTCCTGCCCATCAAAAAGTGCGCAGACGTCAAAATTGTACAGCGTAAAAGCTGTCGGGGTCACCTCGATAAAGCCGCTCTCCACGCCAATCCCTAGCATGACCTGGGGATTGACTGGCATGTCAGCCCCCTGCCCACGGAGGAGATACGCGTACGCGGCATATGCCCGGTTCTGTGCGCCCTGCACAGTACTGGGAAATCCCCAGGGTTCTTCACTCACCCCCGTGTCTACCTGGCAGCTCCAGCCCTCTGGCTGTGTCAGGTCAGGGGCCTGAATGCTGGTGTGCAGATCGGCGAAGGCCGCCTGCACACCCGTAATTTTTGCGGCGTTTTTGGTCCCAAGCATGATAGCACGGATGTACTCCATAGGTCTCAGCTCCTTGCCCTCGCACCCGCTCCTGGGAGCGAGGCAGATTCCACACGTTTCCAGAGCTGCGCGATGGGATATTTCCCAGGCAACTCACGCGCTGTCGCCATGGCCTGGCTCAGAGTCAGCAACAGGCTGTTGTATGGTGTGGCGATA
>Ga0194121_10011668_pt1 | contig 10403 bp, 9 predicted proteins | sample TA2MahCa50mmetaG_FD_148609 | JGI IMG/M metagenome (GOLD analysis project Ga0194121, IMG submission 148609) | Freshwater microbial communities from Lake Tanganyika, Tanzania - TA2015020 Mahale Deep Cast 50m | ecosystem: Environmental > Aquatic > Freshwater > Lake | place: Tanzania: Lake...
TGCCAGTGCTGGGCACGCCCTTGTCTGGTGCTGAATTTGGCGTCGAGCAAACGTGGCTCTTCGAGAAAGGCGGCCCAGACCTCCATAGGGTTCCCCCCCGTGCCGGCGGTGGTCAGCGTCACCTCCCGATCACTGGTCGCCAGATGCATGCCATCCATCACCGTCTGGTCCCCAAAGCCACGCCCGGCTACCTCGCCCGTAAAGCTGTACTGATGAATAAAGTTGGGTGGCGTACTGACCACGGCTTCCATCATCGATATATCGAGGTGCTGCCCCTCGCCTGACAGGCGCTGTTGCAACAGCGCACCCATAACAGCAATCACCGCATTGCGTGCCGTCACAATCTCCATCTGGTACAGAGCCGTGCCCATCGGTGGGCGCTGCGTCTGCCCGGTGGTATACAGAAACCCGCCCATGGCCTGGGCAATGAGATCGTTACTGCGATAATGACGATACGGGCCAGTCTGGCCAAAGGGCGTAATAGAGGTGAGAATGACGCCAGGATGTGCCTGCTGGAGGGTGGCATAGCCCAGCCCGAGGTCTTCCAGAGTGCCGGGGAGAAATGAGTCAATCACCACATCGCACGTGCTGAGCAGGCGTAACAGCAGCTGTTGACCTGTCGGCGTGTGGATATCCAGGGTCACGCTACGCTTGTTGGTATTGAACGCGAGAAACAGAGCGCTGTGTTCTGGATGAGGGGTGCCACCGAGAAATGGCGGTTCGTACCGGGCTGCATCGCCGCGGCCTGGCGATTCGATCTTGAGCGTCTGCGCACCCTGGTCTGCTAGCAATTTTGCGCAGAAGGCACCGGACAGACTGTGGGTAAGTTCGAGCACACGGACATCATCAAGCAATCCTAGCACAGACTTCTCCTTTGGATTGGACTCCGTGAGAGACCATTAGTGTACGGCATGCGCTGTTGCCTGGGCCAGGGTACGTATGGCCTCTTTGTAATGTTGATCTGCAGCACCATCCCGTCCACTGGCCTGATAGGAGGCGGCAGCCGCGTTGGGCGGTGTGGCTTCGCGGGGTTGGGTTGCAAGCGCACCGGCCTCAAGCAGGCCCTGGATGTCAGCCTCGCTCAATCCCACCACATCGCGTAATACCTGCATGTTGTGCTGTCCCAGCGCCGCAACGAGCTGTAGCCGTCTCGGTGGCTCCGGTAACGTGCGGAATGGGCGTCCGGCATAGATCCGTGGCCCCACACTTGGGGCATTCTGGTTTGTAAAGGCTTCCAGATAGCCGCGCGCGCGGAGATGTGCATCGGTGACGAGATCCGCCGCCGTATTGACGGCCCCAGCGGGTACACCGTGGGCTTGCAGCAGGTCCATGAGCGCCTGGGGTTGCTGCTGTGCCGTCCACTGACTGAGGTGGGTGTCGAGCTCCTGGCGGTGCTGCCAACGTGCTGGCACTGTCGCAAAGCCTGGTGCCATGGCCCAGGCTGGCTGACCCATGGCCGTACAGAGCCCCTGCCATGCGGCGTCTGTAGACACGGCAATGGCAATCCAGCGATCCTTCCCCTGGCACGGATAGACATTGTGCGGTGCCTGCCAGAGATGCGTAGTACCCAGCCGAGGGCGCTCGATACCCTGTTGGGCTTCGAGCAGGGCCGGGCCAATGCAAGAAACCCCGGTTTCGTACATGCTGAGATCGAGGCGCATGCCACGCCCGGTTTTGCGCCGCTGGTACAGGGCGAGCAGCAGGGCATAGGCGACATTCAAGCCGCCCGTGTGATCCATATAATTGCTGCTGGCCCGTAAAGCCCCCTCGCCAGCATAGCCAGTGAGATAGGACAAGCCGCAGGCGGCGTCCACCGTGCGGGCTCGCGCGCCATAGGCCCGCCAGGGGCCGGTATGGCCATTGGCAGTACAGCTCAAGGTGATGAGATCCGGCTTGATGGCGCTGAGGCTCGCATGATCCAGGCCCAGGCGCTGCATGGTGCCAGGGCGGAAATTATCTGTGACAATATCGCTCTTGGCGACCAGCTTGAGAAAGGCGTCCTTCCCCAGGGGATGCGTCACGTCCAGGCACAGACTTTCTTTGTTGCGCGCCCAGTAGGCAAAGGTCCCCCCCTCATTCCACCAGGTTTCGCCTGGCACACGGTCAGGGAACGGCCCGGAGCGTCGGTCGTTCATATGTCCGGGGCTTTCGATGCGAATCACCTCGGCCCCGAAGTCCGCCAGAAAAGCTGTCCCCCAGGGGAGGACATGGACTTGCTCCAGCGATAACACACGCACACCCTGCAAAAGAGGCTGTTGCGCCATAAGGAGTCTCCCATGTGGAACGCCGTCAGAGTCGTAGGGGTCAACCGTGCTCTCAATGACGTATCCTATACTATCTACCCCAAGACAGACAAGTCGGGCAGCAGGATCGTCTCGCCTCAGGGGCATACCGTTTGCGTCGAGGGGTGGCACGACGGGTCCTGGTTACGAGTTCCCGCGTGTCATCAATCCTGTCGACCTTGCAAGACGGCATCGACATCCAGCCGCAGATGATGTAGTCAAACATACCATTGCTGGATGGTAGCATCACCATGGCTTTACGCGCCTGAGACGCTCTGCTATCTTGCTCCGTACGCTTGGGCTAGCTCAATGAGCGCATAGCACAACACGATGGCTCTCTCCAAGGAGGTACAATGGAACACCAACCGTGGCTGCCCGCCACCTGGGATACGCACGTCGATGTCGTGGTCGTTGGTTTTGGCGCTGCTGGCGCTGCCGCTGCCATTACGGCATATGCAGCCGGCGCTCAAGTGCTGTTGCTGGACAAAGCCCCCGAGGCGCATGCCGGTGGCAACACGCGTGTGGCCGGACAGGGCTATCTGAACACCTCGTCTGTCGATAAAGCCATGACGTATCTACGGGCCCTGTGTGGACCGTATCATGTGCCAGAGGACATGGTGCAGGTCTGGGCTGAAGAAATGGGCCAGAACAATGCCTGGGTCGAGCATATTGGTGGCGATCCACAGGAGCATCAACACCAGCCGGTGGGCATCGAGTTTCCCGAACTGCCTGGCGCTGATTGCGTGCATAAGTTCCATCATGGACCTGTTGTCGGCTTTTCCCAGACCTGGGAGATGCTGGAGCGCGCTGTGAAAGCACGCCCGATCGAGATCATGTACGAGACGCCAGGCAAGGCGCTGATCCAGGACGGGGTGACGCAGGCCATCCTCGGTGTCCGGGCTGAGCGTCAGGGGCAGCCATATCACATTGCCGCACGGCGCGGGGTGATCTTAACGTGCGGTGGCTTTGAGAATAACCAGGAGATGATTCGCAACTATCTGCCGGGCCTGCCGTATTGCTATACTTCGGGCTCGCCCTACAACGAAGGTGACGGCATCACTATGGCCATGGCAGCAGGCGCGGACCTGTGGCACATGAATAACTTTGCCGGGCCGTCCATGGCGTTAAAAGTACCTGCGGTCCGTACGACCTTTTCGATGGTGCCCCTGCACTTTGCGAAACAGCTGCCAGGGGGGATGATTGTGGTTGGCCCAAACGCCAAGCGCTTTGCGGACGAGAAGTATAAAACCTCACATGGCAAGGTCAATGTCACGGGTTCCTGGGCACCGCTGACGACCCCGTGTCCAATGTTCATGATTGTCGACCACACCCTGTTTGCCTCCGGACCGCTCTACGAAAAAGAGCCGCGCTCCGGGTGGACGCCGATGATCGAGCGTTACGACTGGAGCCATGACAATAGCGCTGAGCTCGCTAGCGGCTGGATCAAGCGGGCCGACACCGTCTCTGCGCTGGCGCAGACCCTGGGCCTGGCGCCGGCAGCTCTGGAGGCGACGGTAGCGCGTTGGAATGCCCACTGCCAGGCTGGAGTGGATGGAGATTTTGGTCGTACGCTCATGCTGGCACCCCTGGGGCAAGCGCCGTTTTATGCGGTGGAGCTGTCGCCGTCGATGCTCAACACACAGGGTGGACCGCGCCGCAATGCCCGGGCCCAGATCGTGCGCCCGGATAGCAGCCCGATCCCACGGTTGTACAGTGCCGGGGAGCTCGGGTCCATCTATAGTTACTTGTATCAAGGCACCGGCAACATCGGTGAGTGCCTGGCCTTTGGGCGTATCGCTGGACGGCATGCGGCGGCAGAGGCGCCGTGGTGTTAAGGCTGCACGCCATGTCCCCGTTGACCAGGTGGGTGGGTAGGCGGTGCCGGCAACGAGAGCCGGCCAGGCGCCTATCCACCAGTCCACTGGCTCCTGTAGCCCTCCAAAGGAGGTCGCTGTCAGACGTTCAGTTTCACGGCCAGATCCATGAAATCGTTGGCCACTACAGTAAACGACGGGTCTGGCGTTGGATCCGGAGTACGGCCAGGACCACGCTCCAAGGGACGCGGGACAAAGGCTGTCTTCAAGCCGACTTTGCCTGCGGCCAGGAGGTCGCCTTGATGGGCCGCGACCATCATCACCTGTGCAGGGCGCAGGCTCAAGAGCTGCACGGCGGTTAGGTAACTCTCCGGGTCTGGTTTGTAATGCCGGGCCAGTTCAGCACCCAGGATGCAGTCCCAGGGTAAACCGCCCTTTTTGGCCATATTGGTCATGAGGGCGACATTGCCGTTTGACATCGGGGCAATGATGTAGCGGTGTTTGAGACGGTACAGCCCTGGCACGGCATCCGGCCAGGGACGCAGATCATGCCAGGCGAGATTGAGCTCGTCCTTGGCCGCATCACTCAGGCCGGTAATCTGAAACTCTGCAAGCACTTCCTCCAAAGCCATGCGGTGCAAGCCATCCAGGTTTGTCCACGGCAGCGCGCCATGGCGTACTTTGTCCATGAAAGGGCGATACTTGGAGCGCCAGGTGTCGGCAAAGGCGTCCCAGTCAGCCTTCACCCCATACACCCTGCCAAATTGTTGGCCATGCTCAATAATGCTGCTACGCCAGTCGACGACCGTGCCAAATGTATCAAAAATGAGAGCTTTTACGTCAGAGACGTCCATGGTCTGGTTCCTCCAAGGGTGTCGAACACAACGATGAGGAGCGGCTTCACGCCAAGAGTATAGGAAAGACCCACGATCCTTTCCACCCGGAGAAGGTCTCCCCCACGAGCTATCCCTGGCGCGCCTCGTCCAGCGAGCGCTACGCCTTGCTCTTCTTCAAAGGTGGCCAGCTGCGCTAGCATCCCGCGGGCGGTTTTGGGTTCTCCATCGCCGCGCAGGACAACCGCATGCGCAGTGTCTGTGGGTTGCGGCTCAGCTTCTGGCGGAGCAAGTAGTGCAGGGCTGACAGTGGACATATGCGACAATGCTCCTTGTATCGATGAGCCAGCATAGAGGTGAACCGAACTTCTGCCTGTTATCGCCCATGATACGCCAGTCACCATGGATGGCGCCACCGCAAACACCGAGGAGATGTGAGGTCATCCGCAGGTGCGAGGGCTCCAGGAGTGCCGTATAATGCCGTGAAAGCTCAAGCGCAGTCGTCTTACACAAGGGGGATGGTCCATGCAACGCAGCACCGAACGCATTTTGACGTCGCATACCGGGAGTTTGCCGCGCCCGCCCGATCTCACGGCGACCCTGCTGGCCCTGGACACCGGGACGCTGCCTGATCCACACGCCTTTGATACGCGGGTGCGCCAGGCTATCGCCGAGGTCGTGCAACGGCAAATGGACGCTGGCGTGGATGTGGTGAATGATGGTGAACAGGGCAAAGTGGGTTATTCGACCTACGTGAAGCATCGTCTCACCGGGTTTGATGGAGAGAGTCTGACCCCGGCGCGTGCCGACTGGGCGGATTTCCCGCAGGCGGCAGCGCAGATGGAGCGTCTGACGACGATTGCCCGCCCCGCGTGTAATGGGCCGATTGCCTGGAAAGACCGCGACGCTGTGCAACAGGACATTGCCCGTCTGCGCGCCGCATTGGTCGGCCGCCAACCCGCCGATGTCTTCATGACTGCAGCCTCGCCAGGAGTGATTGCCCACTTTCTACGCAACGCATACTATCCCTCGCGCGAGGCGTATCTCGCGCGCCTGGTCGAGGTGATGAAAGAAGAATACGACGCCATTACTCAGGCGGGCTTTGTGCTGCAAATTGACTGCCCGGATCTGGCTATGGGGCGGCATCTGGCCTTTCCCGAGCTCAGTAACGCCGAGTTTGTGAAAATTGCCGAGGCCAATGTCGAAGCGCTGAATGAGGCGTTGCGCGATATTCCCCCGGACCGTTTACGCTTGCATTTGTGCTGGGGCAATTACGAGGGGCCACATCACCGTGACATCCCGCTGCAGGAGATCCTGCCGGTGGTACTCAAGGCGCGCCCACAGGCCATTTCCTTTGAAGGGGCGAATCCTCGCCATGAGCACGAGTGGGCAGTGTGGCGTAACGTTACGCTGCCAGGCGACAAAATACTCATTCCTGGGGTGTTAGATTCCACCACGAATTTTATCGAGCACCCGGAGCTCATCGCCCAGCGCATTGTGCGGTATGCCGAGATAGTGGGGAAGGAAAACGTCATCGCCGGGAGTGATTGCGGCTTTGGCACGTTTGCCCGCTCCCAGTATCAGATAGAGCCGGATATTGTCTGGGCGAAACTGCGGACCATGGCCGAAGGCGCGCGACTGGCGTCAGAGGCGCTCTGGGGCTAGAAGGAAAGGCTGATCTATGGCTCGTGCCACTACGTCGTTCCCTCGCCAGACTGGCGGTATCGCCAGACAACTGGCGACGCTTGACCGCTACTTGACTCTGTGGATCTTCCTCGCCATGGCTCTGGGGGTGGGCATAGGGTTTCTGGTGCCTACGACCATCACCCGCTGGCACGCAGCCGTCTCCATTGGCACGACCAATATCCCTATCGCCCTGGGGCTCATCGTGATGATGTATCCACCCCTCGCCAAAGTCCGCTATGAAAAACTGGGCGCAGTGTTTCGAGACTGGAGGATTCTGGGTCTCTCCCTGCTGCAGACCTGGGTGCTGGCCCCGGCGCTGATGTTTGCCCTGGCGTTGCTCTGCTTACGCGGCTTTCCAGAATATATTACCGGTCTTATCTTGATCGGCCTGGCACCCTGCATTGCCATGGTCATTGTCTGGAACGAACTCGCCAGAGGGGACACGGAGTACGCTGCCGGGCTTGTCGCGATCAATAGCCTATTTCAAGTCTTTTTTTACAGCCTCTATGCCTATGTGTTTATCACCGTCCTGCCCCCCTGGTTTGGCATGGCCGGGAGCCTCGTGCCCATCACCATCAAGGATATTGCCCAGAGCGTGTTGATCTATCTGGGCATTCCTTTTGTTGCGGGCCTGCTCACGCGGCTCATCCTGGTCCGTGCCTGCGGGCAGGACTGGTATCAGACGCGCTTTATTCCCACGATTAGCCCATTCACCCTGGTAGCGTTGCTCGGCACCATTGTGGTGATGTTTAGTCTAAAGGGTGAGCTGATCTTGACGATTCCTACGGACGTCATGCGGATTGCCATCCCGCTCATCCTCTATTTTGTCGCGATGTTTTTGGTGAGTTTTCTCATGGGCTGGGCCGTGGGAGCGAATGCCGCTCAGACCACGACGCTGGCCTTCACCGCTGCGAGTAATAATTTTGAGCTGGCCATTGCGGTCGCCATTGCGGTGTTTGGCATCCACTCCGGCGCCGCCTTTGCCGCCGTCATTGGCCCTCTCATCGAGGTGCCAGTGATGATAGGGCTGGTGCATGTGGCGCTGGCGTTCCAGCGGCGCTATTTTCACCGGCAGCATCCGTGAATCGCTACACCTTGCTAGCGTTGCCAGGCAATCTGGGAGGCCTCTAATGGGACTTGAACCTCTGGATGAAACGGGAGCATGCGGGGGGTAAAATGCCACCCTGGCCGTGACGTCGTGACGCTCCCCTGGTAGGTATAGCCGTTGATAGCGCCGGCCAGCGCTTCACCCTGCTGCATGACGATGCGTATGGGTTGTTCCTCCGCGACTGGCTCCGCGTAGAGTTCGACACGTACCCATTGGGGATCAATGTCGCCCAGGAAGAGTTGCACACGAAACACCCAGGTGTCGTCTTCCTGGTGCACCTCCAGCGCTCCCCAGTGGATCTCGTGCCAGCGTGCGGTCAGTGCCTGGTGCCAGGCGTATAGCTGCCTGCCCAGGCGACCGCCCTGCGCCAGGCGACGCTGTACGGCGTGCGCGGCCGGGAGGTAGAGACGCTCAACATAGTCACAGAGCATGCGGCTACTGCTAAACTGGGGGGCCAGGGAGGACATGCTGGCCCGCATGCGCGCTACCCAGGCATGCGGGATGCCCTGCGCATCGCGATCGTAAAATTCCGGCACAATGTGTTGTTCGAGCAGGGTATAGAGCTGCGCTGCCTCCACGGCATCCCACTCGGGCTCGTTGTGTTCCTGCCCATCGCCCAGGGCCCAGCCCACCTCTGGGGTATAGGCTTCGGCCCACCAGCCATCCAATTCGGACAGGTTGAGGCCACCGTTGACCAACACCTTCATGCCGCTGGTGCCGCACGCTTCCCAGGGACGCTTCGGGGTGTTGATCCACACATCGACACCTTGTACCAGTTCCTGGGCCAGCGCCATGTCATAGTCTTCTAAAAACACGGCATGCTGCTGGACGACAGGCTGCTGCATGAAGGTGGCCCATGCCTGTACCATCTGTTTGCCCTCTGCGTCATGCGGATGAGCTTTACCAGCCACAATAAGTTGTACCGGCCGCTGAGGATCGCACAGTAAACGGAGCAGGCGCTGGGGATCCTGTAAGAGCAGGTTGGGACGCTTATAGGCTGTAAAACGCCGCGCAAAGCCCAGCGTCAGTATATTGGGATCAAGCACCTGGGCTGCCTGGGTCACCACCTCAGGATAGGCGCCGCGCTGCCCCAATTGGAGAGCCAGGCGCTGCCGGGCATAGCGCACGAGATCCTGGCGTTCAGCGGCCCGACATTGCCAGAGCTCTGCATCGCTCAGACACTGGATGGCATCGGCCAGGGGCTCGAACGGACTGCCCCAGCGCCCTTTACCGCAGGCATCGGTCCACAGGGTATCGGCCCAGGGCGAATCCCAGCTCGGGGCATGGACCCCGTTGGTAATATGGCCTATCGGGACATCGTGTACGGGCCAGCGGGGATAGAGTGGCTGGAAGAGCCGGCGGCTCACTATGCCGTGCAGACGACTGACCCCATGGGCTATGCCGCAGCCACGCATCGCCAGATAGGCCATATTAAAAGGCTCTTGCGTATCATGTGGATCCCGACGACCCAACGCCATCAGCTCCCCCAGTGGTAAGCCGAGTTGACTCAGATAGCCCTGGAAATAGGGCAGATACTGTTCCAGCAGGGCGGGTGGAAAGGTATCGAAGCCGGCCGCCACAGGGGTATGAGTGGTGAACACGTTCCCTGCCCGTGTCGCCCATAACGCCTCCCAGAACGACATCTGGTGTTGCTGCATGGCGTGTCGCGCCCGTTCCAGCACGACCAGCGCTGCATGGCCTTCATTGAGGTGGCAGACGTCCACCTCCAATCCCAGGGCTTGTAGTGTGAGCCAACCGCCAATACCCAGGACAATATCTTGCATCAGTCGGAGCTCTAAGCTCCCCCCGTACAATTCGCTCGTTACGCCACGGTCAGCAGGGCTATTCATCGGGTCATTGCTTCGGGTCATTGCTATCGAGGAGATAGAGTGAGACCCGGCCAACACGGGCCTGCCATATACGCAACAACAACGTCCGTCCAGGGAAGTCCAGGGACACGTGTAGCCAGCCGTCGGATGGCGAGTGCACTGGCTGGATCGGTAAGCCCGTGGGATCATTATAGGGAGACATTTCCATTTGCCTCCCGTCCCCGTCGAGCATTTGCCGGAAATAGCCGCGTTGATACAGCAGACCCACCCCCACGACAGGCAGGCCGAGGTCACTTGCCGCTTTGAGATAATCGCCTGCGAGTACTCCAAGGCCACCGGCATACAGGGGCAAACCATTGCCCAGGCCAAATTCCATACTGAAGTAGGCAATGCGCGCGACTTGCGCAGCGCTATGCACGTCACCATACCATCCAGGCGCGGTGAGGTAGCGCGCGCGCTCAGCCATAAGACGCTGAAACTCCTGCATAAACTGGGCATCCTGCGTCAGGTGCTGCAGGCGCTCTTGCGAGACATTTTGTAACAGTGTCCAGGGATTCCGTGTGTGTTCCCATACCGTCGGATCCACCGTCTCCCACAACGCATCTCCGGCATGACTCCAGGTCCAGCGCAGATCAAGAGCCAGTTCAAGAAGCCCTTCCAGGGCGGCGGGGACCTGGAGGGGTAAAAATGCTTGCCGCATGATGTCTCTCCTGGGGGTCGTACCCAATAGTGTCCGGCACAATTCTTGCTTGGGGGCACGAGAGCCCCATATACGATAGACTCGTACGCGATGCGTACAGGCGTCTACCTCTCTTGCAAGAAAGAAGGACATCGGTATGGGACTCTGCCTT
>Ga0194121_10011671_pt1 | contig 10401 bp, 7 predicted proteins | sample TA2MahCa50mmetaG_FD_148609 | JGI IMG/M metagenome (GOLD analysis project Ga0194121, IMG submission 148609) | Freshwater microbial communities from Lake Tanganyika, Tanzania - TA2015020 Mahale Deep Cast 50m | ecosystem: Environmental > Aquatic > Freshwater > Lake | place: Tanzania: Lake...
AGGTGTCGGCGGCGAGGTCGGTGATGAACTCGGGACGGTCGGTCGGCGTCGTGCTCATGCCCCCGACTATAATGCTTCCAACCCCACGGAGGAGGCGTCATGCTGCGGTTGCACGGATTCCGCGTCAGCAACTACCACAACAAGGTGCTCATCGCGCTGCTGGAGAAGGGCGTGCCCTACGAGGAGGACGCCACGGTGAAGCCCTCGCAGGACGCGGCCTACCTGGAGAAGAGCCCGATGGGCAAGGTGCCCTGGGCGGAGGTGGACGGCACGCGCCTGTGCGAGTCCTCGGCGATCCTGGAGTACCTCGAGGACGCCTACCCGGAGAGGTCCCTGCTGCCGAAGGATCCGCTGGCGCGCGCCAAGGTGCGTGAACTCACGATCGTGATCGAGCTGCACATGGAGTTGGTGGTGCGGCGCCTCTACGGCGGGGTGTTCTTCGGCGGCACGCTGTCGGATTCGACCAAGGCGGGGGTGGAGAAGGAGCTCGCCAAGGGCGTGCGCGCCTTCGCCGCGCTGGCGAGGTTCTCGCCCTTCGTCGCCGGCGCCGAGCTTACCCTCGCCGATTGCGCCGCAGCCTGCCACCTGCCGCTGGTGTCGCTCGCGACCAAGCTCGCCTACGGCCGCGATGCGCTGGAGGGCATTCCGCAGGTGAAGCCGTACCTCAGGATGCTGAACGAACGGCCGGCGTTCGCGCAGGTGAGCGCCTGGCGCAAGGAAGCGACGGCGAAGAAGTAGCGCCATGGAAGGCCTGCTGCCCCCGCCGGGCAGCTCCTCGTCCTGGCCCAGCAGGTTCAGCCGGAAGTAGCCAAGCGCGCCGGGAACTCCAGCGACTGGCTCAGTTGCGCTTCGGAACCGGCCGCGGCCGCCCCTGCGGGTCGATGGCGACGTAGGTCAGCGTGGCCTCGGTCACCTTGACCACCTTCGCCTCGGCCCGGCCGCGCTCGGCGAAGACCTCGACGTTGATCGTCACCGAGCTGTTGCCGAGGCGCACCACCTCGGCGTAGAGCGACAGCACGTCGCCGATCTGCACCGGCTGCTTGAAGACAAAGGAGTTCACCGCCACGGTGGCGACGCGGCCGCGCGCCACGCGCCCGGCCACGATGCCGCCGGCCACGTCCACCTGCGCCATGATCCAGCCGCCGAAGATGTCGCCGTTGTGGTTGGAATCCGCCGGCATCGGCACCACGCGCAGCGCCGGCACCTTGCCGCGCGGCAGCGCGAGGCCCGGCGGCTGGTGGGAAGCCTTGCCCACGCTACTTGCTGCCTTCGGCCAGGTAGTGCATCGGCCCGCCGCGGAACGGCGCGAAGCCGGTGCCGAAGATGAGGCCGGCGTCGGCGAGGTCGGCGTCCGCGACCACGCCCTCGGCGAGCACCGCCTTCGCCTCGGTGAGGTAGGGCTCCACCAGCGAGTCGACCAGGTCCTTCTGGTACGCGCCGGGCTGGCCCTTCAGCGCTTTGCCTTGGTTCCAACGGTAGATGCCCTGGCCGGTCTTGCGTCCGAGCTGGCCCAGCGCCACCTTGTTGGTCAGGACTTGCGGCGCCTCGATCTCGCCGCTGGCGCCTTTCTTGGCGAGTTCCTTGCCCGCGTGCAGGCAGATGTCCAGGCCCACGGTGTCGGCGAGCTCGATCGGCCCCATCGGCATGCCGAATTGCTCCATTGCGGCGTCCATGGTCTCGGGCTTCATGCCCTCGTCCAGCATGCGGAAGGCGTTCTGCATGTAGGGCCCGAGGACGCGGTTGACCAGGAACCCGGGCGAATCCTTCACCGGCAGCGGCAGCTTGTCGATCTGGCGCACGAAGGCGGCGGCGCGCTTCGCGTGCTCCGGGTTGGTGTTCGCGCCGCTCACGATCTCGACCAGCATCATCTGCGGCACCGGGTTGAAGAAATGGATCCCCACCAGGCGCGAGGGGTCCTTGAAGCCGGCGGCGATGTCCGCCAGCTTCAGGCTCGAGGTGTTGCTCGCGATCACGGCGTCGGGCTTCGCCGTCGCCTCGATCTTCGCCAACAGCTCGCGCTTGGCCTCCAGGTTCTCGAAGATGGCCTCGATGATGAGCTCGGCGCGCGCCGCCCCCGCCCCGGTCAGGTCCGGGATCAGGCGATCGAGCGCGTCGCGCTCGAGACGGGGATCGCGCAGGCGGCGCGAGAACAGCTTCGCGGCGCGCTGCAGCGCCGGCGCCAGGCGCTCGGGTGCGGTGTCCTGCAGCGTCACCGTGATGCCGCGCATGGCGCAGATGGCGGCGATGTCCCCACCCATGACGCCGGCGCCGACGACGTGCACGTGCCTCGCCTGGAAGTCCGAGCCCTTGCCGAGGGATTTCAGCCGCTCCTGCAGGAAGAAGATGCGGATCAGGTTCTTGGTCGTGGGGTGCTCGAACAGCATGTTGATCGAGCAGCTCGGGTCCGAGGGGTTGATGAAGGGATCGCCGTCGTACTTCTGCCACAGGTCGAGGATCGCGTAGGGCGCCGGGTAATGCTCGCGCCGGGCGCGCCTGGCCACCTGCTTGCGCGCTTGGGAAACCACGATGCCCCTGAGCGGACCCAGCATCAGGCGGTTCACGAAACCCAGCTCGCGCGGCGCCTTCGCCTCCAGCGTCACCATGCGCGCGGTGTTCTCCAGGATCCGCAGCGGCACCGCCTGGTCCACCAGGCCCATGCGCTGCGCTGCCTTGGCGTCCACCGCCTTGCCCGTAAGCAGCAGGTCCATGGCCGGGGCCGGGCCGATCAGCCTGGGCAGCCACTGCACGCCATGCCAGGCCGGCACGATGCCGATCATCACTTCGGGGAAGGCGAAGCGGGTTTTCGGGTCCTCCAGCGCGACCCGGTAGCGGCAGGCCAGGGCCAGCTCCAAGCCCCCGCCCATGCAGTAGCCGTTCACCAGCGCGGTGGTGGGGAAGGGCAGATCGCGTAGCTTGGCGAATACCTCCCAGCCCAGCCGGACGAAGGCGAGCGCTTCCTCGGGCGACCGGAAGCGGGTGAACTCCTCGACGTCGGCCCCGGCGATGAAGCTGTCCTTGGCCGAGCGGATCACCAGGCCCTTCGGGCCGGAAGCGCGAATCTGCTCCAGCGCCGCGTCCAGCTCCTGCAGCGCCTCCTTCGAGAACGTGTTGGCCGATTCGCCCTGCTTGTCGAAGGCGAGCCAGGCCAGATCCTGCGCGTCCTTCTCCCAGCGCCAGTGCTTCATCTCAGAGCGCCTCCACCAGCATGGCGCCGCCCAGGCCGCCGCCGATGCAGATCGAGGCCATGCCGCGTTTCGCGTTCTTCCTCTTGAGCAGCCGCAGCATATGCAGCACGATGCGTGCCCCCGACGCCCCGACCGGATGGCCGAGCGCGATGGCGCCACCGTCCACGTTGAGCTTTTCCTCGTCCATGGCGCCCATGGCACCACCCAGGCCCAACTGCTCGCGGCAGTAGGCCTGGTCCTTCCAGGCCGCCAGGCAACCGAGCACCTGCGCCGCGAAGGCCTCGTTGATTTCCCAGTAGTCCAGGCCGTCCAGCTTCAGGCCGTGGCGCTTCAGGATCGGGGTCGCCGCGTGCACCGGGCCCAGGCCCATCTGCGCCGGATCCAGGCCCGCCCATTCGGCGTCCACGATGCGGCCGATGGGCGCGAGGCCATGCTGCTTCACCGCCTCTTCGGAGGCAAGGACCAGCCAGGCGGCGCCGTCGGTGATTTGCGAGCTGTTGCCCGGGGTGACGTTGCCGTACTTGCGGTCGAAGAAGGGCTTGAGCTTGGCCAGGTTCTCGATCGAGGAATCGCGCCGCACGCCGTCGTCCAGCGTGTAGGCGTGGCCCCCGGCGTCGTACACCGCCTCCAGCTCGCCGCCGCCCGCGGCCAGCGGCCCCTCGTCCTGCGCGCGCACCGCGCGCTGGTGGCTGCGCACCGAGTAGGCATCCATCCGCGCCCGCGTGATGCCGAAGCGGTGCGCCAGGTTCTCCGCGGTCTGGCCCATGAGCAGCCCGACCATCGGGTCGGTGAGGCCCTTCATGATGCCGATCACCGGCTCGAGCACCGCCCTGAAGGGCAGCCGCGCGAAGAGCGCGGCGCGCTGGCCGGCGCTCCTGGCGCCCGCCATGTCCGCGAACCACAGCACCATCTTGTCCGAGTACAGCAGCGGCGCGCGCGACAGTGCGTCCACGCCGCCGGCGAGCACCAGATTCGAGCGCCCGGACAGGATATTGCTGATGCCGGAATCGAGCGCCTGCATGCCCGAGGCGCAGTTGCGCATCACGGTCCAGCCGGGGACCTTCTGCCCGCAGCCCATGCGCAGCGCGACCACGCGGCCGATGTTGACCTCGTCCACCGAGGGCGCGGCGCAGCCCAAGATCACCTCATCCAGCTGCGTGGGCTCGAACTTCTGGCGCATCAGCAGCGTCTTGCCCGCTTGGGTGGCGAGGTCGCCCGCCGAGAACGCCCCCGGGCGGTTCTTCGCCTTGAGGAACGGCGTGCGCGTGCCGTCGATGACGTAGACCGGTCTGTTCATCATGTCAGGCTGCCTTTGCGGCCGGGATCGCCATGGATTGGGCTTGCGCGAGCTTCACCAGGATCTCGGCGCGGCCAAAGTCCTGCGGGAAATCGTCCACCTTGATGACCTGCCTGCGCAGCGACTCCTTGCGCTGCCACTGTGCGCACTCATCGGCGCCGATGAGGCCGGCGTCCCTGGCCAGTTCGCCCAGGTCCGCGCCGGGGCGGGCGATGACCTTGCCCTTGTTCACCGCCTTCCTCAGCTTCTCGTCGATCGGCTCGCAGGCGATGGTGGCGAGGAGCGCCGCCTCCAGCACGCTGGTCGGATCGGTCTCGTTGCGGGGCAGGAAGATGCCGGCGGTGAGGCGGTCGCGCGCCTCGCCGGGCGCGAGCAGGAGCTGCGCGCATTCGCGGTTGCGCGAATCCAGGGGCGGGCGGAACGACATGCCCAGCGGGAAGATGGTCCAGCGCAGCAGCGTGGCGACCGACTTCACCGGGAAGTTGGACAGGATCTGGTCGATCGCCTCCTGCGCGTGGTGGAGCAGGTCGCGCACCACCCAGCGGATGAGCGGGATGTCCTCCTTCCGGCGGCCCTGGTCCTCGTAGTGCTTCAGCGTCGCCGACACCAGGTAGAGCATGGACAGGACGTCGCCCAGGCGCCCGGAGATCTTCTCCTTCCTCTTCAGCGCCCCGCCCATCGCCAGCATCGACATGTCGGCAAGGAATGCGAACGCCGCGGCGAGGCGCGAGGTGAAGCGGTAGTAGTGCGCCGTTTCCGGGGCGCCCGCGCGCGGCACCTGCCCCAGGCGGGAGCTGGTGATGCCGTGCACGAAGGTGCGCACGCCGTTGGACAGCGTATGGCCGATGTGCGAGGTGAAGGCTCGATCAAACTCGATCGAGGCGGCCGCGCCGGTCATCTCCTTCGCCGCGCGCATCTCGCGCAGCAGGTAGGGATGGCAGCGGATCGCACCCTGGCCGAAGATGATGAGCGTCCGGGTCAGGATGTTGGCGCCTTCCACCGTGATGCCCACCGGCATCACCTGGTAGCCGCGCCCGATCCAGTTGTTGGGCCCCAGGCAGATGCCCTTGCCGCCGTGGATGTCCATGCCGTCGTTGACGCACAGGCGGGCGCGCTCGGTCATGTGGTACTTGGCGATGGCCGAGATCACCGCCGGCTTCTCGCCCAGGTCCACCGCGCCCGCGGTCATGATGCGCACCGCGTCCATCATGTAGCAGTTGGCGGCGATGCGGCCGAGCGCTTCCTCCACGCCCTCCAGCTTGCCAATCGGCGTCTTGAACTGGCTGCGCACCCGCGCATAGGCGCCGGTGACGCGCGCGAGGCCCTTGGCGCCGCCCGCCGAAGAGGTGGGCAGGGAGATCGAGCGGCCCGCGGCGAGGCAGCCCATCAGCATCATCCAGCCCTTGCCGGCGTAGTCCTTGCCGCCGATGATCCAGTCGATCGGCATGAACACGTCCGTGCCGGAGTTCGGGCCGTTCTGGAACGCCGCATTGAGCGGCAGGTGGCGGCGGCCGATGTTCACGCCAGGATGGTTGGTCGGCACCAGGGCGCAGGTGATGCCAAGGTCTTTCTTGTCCCCCAGCAGGTGCTCGGGGTCGTAGAGGCGGAAGGCGAGGCCCAGCAGCGTGGCCACCGGCCCGAGCGTGATGTAGCGCTTGTCCCAGGTGAGGCGCATGCCCAGCACTTCCTTGCCCTGGTAGGTGCCCTTGCACACGATGCCGTAGTCGGGAATCGAGGCGGCATCCGATCCGGCTTCCGGGCTGGTGAGCGCGAAGCAGGGGATCTCCAGGCCCTTGGCGAGGCGCGGCAGGTAGTAGCCCTTCTGCGCGTCGGTGCCGTAGTGCAGCAGCAGCTCGGCCGGCCCCAGCGAATTGGGCACCATCACCGAGACCCCGAGCGCGTTGGAGCGCGTCGAGAGCTTCATCACCACCGCCGAGTGCGCGATGGCGGAGAAGCCCAGGCCGCCGTACTTCTTCGGGATGATTATGCCGAAGAAGCCCTTGTCCTTCAGGAACTGCCAGACCTGCGGCGCGAGGTCCAGGCGCTCGTGCGTCACCTCCCAGTCGTCGGTCATGGCGCAGACCTCGTCGCAGGGGCCCTCGAGGAAGGCCTGCTCCTCGGCCGAGAGCCGCGGCGCCGGGAGGGCGAGCAGCTTGTCCCAGTCGGGCTTGCCCGAGAACAGGTCCGCGTCCCACCACACCGTGCCGGCGTCGATGGCTTCCTTCTCGGTCGGTGACATGTCCGGGAGGATGCGCCGGTAGATGGCGAGCACAGGGTCGCTGAGGACCGCGCGCCGCAGCAAGGGAACGTTCAGCACCGCCGCGACGCAGATGAACAGCGCGCCGAGGACGATGTTGGCCGTGGGGCCGAGCTCCAGCACCACGGACCAGGTCGCGAGCAGCAGCCCCGCGGCCACGCTCCAGACCAGCACCGGCGCCTGGAAGTAGGCGAGCAGGAGCAGGACGGCGAAAGTGGCGACGGCGAACACGGCGATGTCGAACATCGGGAACTCCTTATCAAGCGGCCTTCTTCGCGTCCTTGGCGCCGAGCTGGGGCGCGAGCAGGCCGGCAACCAGGAACGAGGCCAGCCGCGCCTCGAGCAGGCGGGCGTCATAGCGGTCCTCGGGCTTGCAGCCGGCGATCAACTGCACTGTGTCGGTGGCCGCGAGCGTGTAGGCGAGGGTGCCGAACATGAAATGCATGCGCCAGACCAGTTCGTCGCGCGGCATCTGCGGCAGCGCGCGCTCGAACGCGGCCTTGAAGCGCTCCATGGCCGGCGCGTACAGGCCGCCGATCAGGGCGCGGATTTCCCTGGACGGATCGGTATAGGTGCGCCCGAGCAGCCGGATGAAGTTGCGCCCGCCGTTCCTCGAGTCCTCGATCATGCGCAGGCCGGGGCCAATGAAGGCGCGGATGATCTGCTCGGGGGACAGCGGCTGGCCGCCGGCTTCCTTCTCCATGCGGTCGATCGCGGCGATGCGCGCGGTGTTCATCGGGTCCAGGCGCCGGCGGAACACCGCCTCGATCAACGCGTCCTTGGAGCCGAAGTGGTAGTTCACCGCGGCGAGGTTCACCCCCGCCCGGGCGGTGAGCAGGCGCATCGGGGTGCCCTCGAAGCCGTGCTGCATGAACAGTTCCTCGGCCGCATCGAGGATGCGGACCTGGGTCTCGTGGCGGGGCTTGACGGCGCGCAGAGTCATGGCGGGATCCGGCAGGTCGGCAGCGACTGAATTCAAACGAACGTTTGAATATTAGCCTTCTGTCCCTTTCCGGTCAAGGCCATTGAGGTGGGTCGCGACTGCCCGCCGTGAAATAGAATGCGCGCCTTTGCATGTCTGCCCACGCCCAACACGCCGCCGCGCCCAGGGAGTCCCTGAGGGTCGAGGAGTGGCGCGTGCTCGGCCATCTGCTTCCCTACCTGTGGGAGTACCGCGGCCGGGTGGCACTCGCGCTCTCGTTCCTGGTGATCGCCAAGCTCGCCAACGTCGGCGTGCCGCTGACGATGAAGGAGGTGGTCGATGGCTTGACTGCGGGCCCGGACCCGAAGCTGGCGATGGTCGCGGTGCCGGCCGCGCTGCTGGCTGCCTACGGCCTGCTGCGGCTCTCGACCACGCTGTTTGCCGAGCTGCGCGACGTGGTGTTCGTGCGCGTCACGCAGCGCGCCATCCGGCGCGTGGCGCTCGGGGTGTTCCGCCACCTGCACAGCCTCAGCCTGCGCTTCCACCTCGAGCGCCAGACCGGCGGCATGACGCGCGACATCGAGCGCGGCACGCGCGGCATCTCGACGCTGCTGTCCTATCTCCTTTTCTCCATCCTCCCCGTAATACTCGAATTCGCGCTGGTGGCCGCGGTGCTGCTGGGGCGCTTCGACTGGCGCTTCGCCGCGGTCACTTTCTGCGCGGTCGCGGTCTACATCGCCTTCACCATCGCCCTGACGGAGTGGCGCATCGACATCCGCCGCCGCGCCAACGAGCTCGATTCGCGCGCCAACACCCGCGCCATCGACAGCCTGCTCAACTACGAGACGGTGAAGTACTTCGGCAACGAGGAGTTCGAGGCCGGGCGCTACGACGCCAACCTGCGCAAGTACGAGGACGCGGCGGTGCGCTTCGAGTCGTCCCTGGGCCTGCTCAACATCGGCCAGAGCCTGGTGATCGCGGCGGCGGTGACCGCGCTCATGTTCCTCGCCGCCGACGGCGTGGTGGCCGGCACGCTTACCCTGGGCGACCTGGTGCTGGTGAACGCGCTGCTGATCCAGCTCTACATCCCGCTCAATTTCCTGGGCATGGTGTACCGCGAGATCAAGCAGTCGCTGCTCGACATCAACCGCATGTTCCGCCTGATGGGCGAGCACCGCGAGGTCGAGGACCGCGCGGGCGCCCCGGACCTGGAACCGGGCCCCGCGACGGTGGAATTCCGCGAGGTCGATTTCTCCTATGAGCCGGCGCGCCGGATTCTGCACCGGGTGAGCTTCACCATTCCCGCTGGCCAGCGGGTCGCCGTCGTCGGTCCCTCGGGCTCGGGCAAGTCGACCCTGGCGCGGCTGCTGTACCGCTTCTACGACGTCAGCGGCGGCGCCATCCTGGTCAACGGTCGCGACAGCCGCGAGCTGCGCCAGGCCAGCCTGCGCGCCGCGATCGGCATCGTGCCGCAGGACACGGTGCTGTTCAACGACAGCCTGCGCTACAACATCCATTACGGCCGCACCGGGGCGACGCAGGCCGAGGTGATCGAGGCGGCGCGCGCCGCGCACATCCACGAGTTCATCGAGTCGCTGCCGGCCAAGTACGAGACCGCAGTGGGCGAACGGGGCCTGAAGTTGTCGGGCGGCGAGAAGCAGCGCGTGGCGATCGCGCGCGCGGTGCTCAAGGACCCGAGGATCCTGATCTTCGACGAGGCCACCTCGGCGCTCGATTCCACCTCGGAGAAGGCGATCCAGGCCGAGCTGGAGCGCATCTCGGTGGGCCGGACCACGCTGGTGATCGCGCACCGCCTGTCGACGGTGATGGACGCCGACCTCATCCTGGTGCTCAGCCAGGGGGCGATCGTGGAGCGCGGCAGCCACCGCGAGTTGATCGATGCCGGGGGCGAGTACGCCCGCATGTGGGCCCTGCAGCAGCAGGCGGCGGCGGCAGAGGCCGCGCTGGCGCAGGCCAAGGCCGTTTGAACTGACGTGAAGAATCCACGCTAGAAGCCTAATTTTGTTTGACTTTTTACAGCACCCAAGGGTAGACTGCGGGTTCGACTGGAAAAAAGTCAATAAAAACACGAACATGCATACCAAGGAGGAGAGGCAGCTGCATCACCTGGAGAAAATCGTCGCGTTTGCCGCGCTGGCCGCCGTGCTGGCGCTGGGCGTGGGCTTCGCGCAGGCGAAGAGCCCGGTCAAGGACAACGAGCAGCTGCTGCTGCGCTCCTCGGTCGCGCTGGTGCAGGACGCCGCCAGCGGCCAGACGCTGTACGCCAAGAACCAGGATGCACCGGTGCCGATCGCCTCGATCACCAAGCTGATGACCGCGCTGGTGATCCTGGAGCGCAAGCTGGACCCCCGCCGGCGCGTGGTGATCAGCGACGAGGATTACGACGCGGTCAAGGGTACGAACTCGCGCCTGCCTGCGGGATCGGTGTTCACGCGCGACCAGTTAATGCTGCTCGCGCTGATGTCCTCGGAGAACCGCGCCGCCGCGGCGCTCGGCCGCACCTTCCCGGGCGGCACCCCGGGGTTTGTCGCCGCGATGAACGAAAAGGCGCGCGCGCTGGGCATGTCCGAGTCTCGCTTCGTCGATGCAAGTGGCCTGTCCCCGGGCAACGTCTCTAGCGCCAGGGACCTGGCGCGCCTGCTCGAAGCCGCGCACCGCTACCCGGTGATCCGCGATTACTCCACCCGCAAGAGCGCCAAGCTGAACGTGTCCGGCCGCG
>Ga0194121_10011672_pt1 | contig 10401 bp, 5 predicted proteins | sample TA2MahCa50mmetaG_FD_148609 | JGI IMG/M metagenome (GOLD analysis project Ga0194121, IMG submission 148609) | Freshwater microbial communities from Lake Tanganyika, Tanzania - TA2015020 Mahale Deep Cast 50m | ecosystem: Environmental > Aquatic > Freshwater > Lake | place: Tanzania: Lake...
GAATGCAGCGGTATGCGAACCTTGGCGATACCCGGCACATCGGACAGAAACCGAAGTAGATTCAGACCGAACAAGGAGGAACGTCGCAACGTTCGAGTGTGGGCGGCGCTCGCAATTCGCTGACATCCATGTCAACGACCACATCAAGAGTCAGTGGAGGCAACTGCCATCCGGTGGCGGACAATCCGTTGCGACTCCTGTTTGGTCAGCGGGACGGCGGATGCACGTTGAAGGAATTGGAGCGGAACGCGAAGTCGCTGAGACTTCAAGCGCGCCACGGGCCGATTGTGCCAACGGAACCCTACACGGAGTTGTGCCAGCGGCAGCGCAGCGCGGAGGATTACACACTGGCACAGAAGCAGGTCACCAACCTCGTCCAACTCGCGGTTGCGTTGTTCTTCTGGCCGGGGGACTTTGGCCGGCCCAATCCCATGCGGGAGGCAAACTCCTGGTTGTTGGAGGCTGAAGGGTTGCCGCAAGGGCATGGCCGCAAGGCGGAGTTACTCGCGAACGCCATCCGTCGATACGACAACCCGGCAGCGGAGGATTGGGCAAATCATGCTGCGACCACCGCGGGGGCGATGCTTGGCATGGCATCACCGGAGGTCGAGGCTGTCATAGAGCAGGTGGGACAGGCCGTGAAAAAAGTCGTTGAGCGTGCTATCAGCGATTTCGGGGAAACCATCGAGGCAACCGAGTTGGAGTTGCTCAACGCGATTGATGCGTGCGTCCGATTGCCTGAGATTCATGGCGCCACGCGGGCGGGTGATGAGGTGCTTGCGAAACAAATCAAACGCATCGATGCCTACCTTGATTCCGCCTATGCGATGCTCAACGAGGGGGCGTGGGAGGCCAAGCAAATCGGCTCGCGCGACGTCCAGGTCCTTGTGACGAAGTGTCAAGAGGCCAAGAGTGCGTTGCAACTGTTGCAGCGCCGCCCGAGCCTGCTTCAGAAAGTGCCGCGAGAAAGGCCGATGCACCTGAATACAGTAAGCGCCGCGCTTGCTTTCCGCGTGGCGATGGACCTTCACCATTGGGAGAACGCGCGCGAACTGGTCAAAGGGGTCGAACCGCACCAAATCGACCCGGACTTGGACGAGGAGTTCCTTCCGTTTCTCCGCGTTAGTTGTCGTGCCGTGCCACTGGTTTGCCTGGCACGGAGCGGGCACGATGTGACGGATGCCTTTTTGAATCTGGAGCGCGAGTTTCCAGACGCGGGCGGGGTGGTGAGGGTCTTTTTCATGAAGGCAGTGGAAGTGGCCAGTCCCGGCAGTCGTCCTCGTAAGCCGCCGCCGCTGCCGAACGCATCCACCAACTCGGAAACGCAGAGCAAATCTGGCTACGGGTGCTTGGCGGCGGTCGTGGGTGGGTTGGTGGTATTACTGTTGGCGCTTGGCTCGGGTTCGAGTTCGGGTTCGAGAACAACGCCGGACAGTCTACCTCGCGAGACCTACCGGGTGCCGCGCACCGTTGCCGGCAGCTTGCGGGCGGAACAGACGGAAATTGAACAGGCCCGCTCTCAACTTCGCCACAGGGCGGAGCAAGTTGATTCTCTTGGCCGAGAGCTAGAATTGGAAGCCGTGTATCTCGACCGTAGCAATCCATACGCAGTCACGCGATACAACTCGAAGGTGGACACCTTCAATCGAATGAATGCGGGACTGAAGGGTGAACAAATCCAGTTCAACGCACGCGTAGACGCTTACAACAGTCATTTGCGTGCGCAAGGAAGGTGACAGCACGATGCAACCGAATCAAAGCGAAGGGGGCTCAGAGCGGCGGTTCTTGACTGGGGCACTTTTGCTCGCACTCGGCTCCTTGGCATTGCTGGGGTTTGTCCTGACCAAGCGGCCCGTCGGGGCAGTTGCTGGGGCGATTGTCTTAGGAGTAACGATAGTCGGGGTCAGGCTGGTGGTCTTCGGAGTGTTCTTTCAGCGCGTGGCGCGCGATGGCGCAGAACCAACCAAAGTGGCAGCCCATCGCTTGCCAGTTCGGGCGGACCCCCAGGGAGTGCCCGAGTGGCTTGGAAAGCCTCTCGCAGAGGCGGCAGTGCTTGCTTGGAAAATCCAAAGGCGCGCGGAAAAGGAAGGAGGCATCCCGCGCCCCATCTCCCGGAATGCCGAAGGCATTTTGGATTGGCTCAAGCAGGCGAAAGTCGAGGTCGTTTCCTACATGGGACGCAAAATCGATGTCGGCAGCCGTGTGACTGTGCAGGAAGCTGTCGAAGGAGAAGAAGAAGACAAGGTCATCGCGGAACATGAACCCGAGATTCAGGTGGACGGCAGACTGGCACGTCGCGCACTGCTGACCGTTGGCAAAGGAGTTTCGACATCTGCCGAAGCAAGCGATGGCTCAATTGCAAAGCCGAATAACGAACCCTCATCTACATCAACCAAGGAGTGAGCATGGATACCATCAACTACGGAATCGACCTCGGCACAAGCAACTCATGCATCGCTTTCGCCGGCGATGGGAGGGCAGAAGTGTTTCGGTCCACGGAAAACACCGACTACATTCCCTCGGCGGTCATGTTCTACCGTGGCAGGACGCTTGTGGGCGCTGAGGCATACAACAATCAAGCACGAAGGGAAGAGCACGTCGCGACACGGTTCAAGCGAGCCATGGGAACGAATCAGCAGTTCCGGTCGAAGGACCACGCCGCACCCCTTTCAGCGGAGGAGTTGTCATCCCACGTGCTCCTTGAACTCAAGAAGATGGCCTCGTTGCGAGGGCACAATGTCGAACAAGCCGTCATCTGCACGCCGGCCAATTTTGGTGCTTCCCAAGTCGATGCGACGAATGAAGCCGCGCGGCTGGCCGGAATCCACAGTCCTGTGCTCTTGTCCGAACCGATGGCCGCCTCCTATGGATATGGCTTCACTGTGGAGAAGCAGGGTGCATGGCTGGTTTACGACCTTGGCGCCGGGACCTTTGATGCAGTCGTCGTTCAAGTCCGCGACGGGAAGATGACCGTTCTGGACATTGACGGAGCCAACAGGCTTGGCGGGAGCGATATGGACCGGCTGCTGTGGGAAACGGTTGTCGTCCCTGCAATCGCGAAAGAGGCGGGAATTTCACGTGACCACAAGTGCTTTGACGAATTTCGTCGAGGTGGCCTGCTCAAAACCGAAAGAGCAAAAATCCGATTGAGCACGGAGGCGGTCGCGGAAATCGCTGTCGATGAAATTGAGAACAAGGGTGGACCTTTTTCGGTTGATGGAAAACGAATTGAATGTGTCGTTCAATTGACACGCGGGGCATTGGACCGAGTGGTGGAAAGCCTCGTGGACAAGAGCATCGAAGTCTGCCAACAAGTCTTGGCCAAACATCGCAATGTGGGAGAGATACTTCTAATTGGAGGCCCCACGCAGATGCCGATTGTCCGGTCAAAGGTCAAGAGCCTGAGTTTGCCTATCAATGACCGCCTGGACCCAATGACGGCAGTGGCCACGGGGGCCGCACTCTATGCGAGCACGCAACCCGTCTCGAAGCCGAAAGCACCCGTTACGCTGACCATCGGCGAGCAGGCACATCGCAATGTGGTCCCAATTCAACTGGACTACGAGCCAACGACTTCAGACACGGAGGCGCCACTTGTAGTTCGGTGTTCGGATGGGAGGGTGCAATTCGCGGAAATCACGGCCGGCTCGGGCAATTGGACCAGTGGACGAGTCCCCCTGTCGGACGGGGGCTACGTGCTCAATGTTCCGATACAACCGCGGCGGCTGAACGCGTTTATCGTTCGTGCGTTTTCCGCCTCCGGCTCGGCCATGGAGTGTGAGCCTGCGGAGTTCAACATCAACCATACGCGAGTGGACCCAGAAGCCCCGCCTCTGCCCCAAACGCTCTGGATAGAGGTGGATGGTGATGACGAGGGACGGACAGAAGGCCGTGAAGTCATCAAGAAGGACACACCGTTGCCCGCAAAGGGAACCATGAGTGTTCGCACGACACGGGAATTGGTTCGCGGCGGGGCGGACGTCGTGCATGTCAAGCTCTACGAAGGAAACAGTCCGGTGTTGCGAGCAAATAAGCTGATTAGGTATCTGCCGCTGAGCGGTGACACTGTCCCTCGGAAGTTACCAGCCAATACGGAAATTGAAGTGACGGTCAAAGTGGATTTCAGCCGGCGAATCACGGCTGAGGCCTACATCCCCAGCGTGGACGAAACCTACGAGCTCCCCAAGGTTGGTGAGCGCACCGATGTCAGGAATCCGCATCAGTTGGAGTATCGGCGAAAGTGCCTCACGGACGAGATTGAGCAACTGGAATCTGAAAACGACCATGCGGACGTGAAAGTCAAGTTGGAGTTGTGCCGACGGCAACTGTGGAGCGACGACCTCCTCAAAGCGCTCAAGGCGGCAAAGGCCGGCGAGCAGGACGCGGGAGATGCCTATGAACGCGTGGATGAGGCGCTCCGGGAAGTTGAAGAACGGCTCGTGTTGCTTCGTGAGAAGGAACAGGAGCACGTGCTGCCCACCGAGTGGAGGCGGGAGTGTGCCCGCACCGAGCGAATGCTTGAATCGGACTGGGCCACGCAACAGGACCGGCAACTCTACGACTCCATTCACGAGCACGGGGAGTCTGCGCTGGGGCGAAAGCGATTCATCGCATTGAAGGAAGCTACGCGTCAGATGAGCACCCTTGGATTTGCGATTGTGCAACGTTCCCCTGAATTTTGGCAGCACATGGCAGCCAAATTGCCGGACGAGCCTGAATGTTATACGAACCCGGACGAGGCGCGCACGGCCTTGGCAAGACTTCGGCGCCCGCGGAGCCTCGGCGAACTTCAAGCCGATGTTGTCCGCCTTGTGCAGATGCTCCCCAGCACTCCAGCAGGAGGTGGCATCGCGGAGTTCGCGAGCAACCTGAGATTGGCTTGACGAGCAGGACGCGGAAAAGAGCTCCGCAACCGGCCGCCTCTGGCGCATCAACCTCGCAATTCTCCGCTAACAATGCCACGCATCTTCGACAACATCGCGCTCGAACTCCTGCCCGCGCTTCGGGAAACCCTGGCGATTTCCGAGCGGTCAGATTTCTGCGTCGGCTACTTCAACTTGCGCGGCTGGAAGGCCATTGATGGGCTGGTTGAAAAATGGGCGGGAGGAACGGGGCAACAATGCCGGCTTCTCGTCGGGATGCAAAGGCTGCCGCAGGACGAGCTCCGCGAAGCTTACAGCCTCCTGCCACACGAGGACCAAATCAGCAATCAGGCCGTAATTCAGCTGAAGCGCCGACTGGCCGAGGAGTTCCGCGCGCAGCTCACGATTGGCGCGCCGACCGACGACGACGAGGCGGGCTTGCGTTGTCTGTCCGCGCAACTCAAGGCGGGCAAGGTCGTGGTGAAGCTGCATCTCCGGCACGCACTCCACGCCAAGCTCTATCTCTGCTTCCGCGCAGACCCGAACAATCCCGTCACCGGCTTTCTTGGCTCCAGCAACCTCACACTCTCCGGCCTCTCCAAGCAGGGCGAACTCAACGTGGACGTCCTCGACCACGACGCCACGAAGAAGCTGGAACAATGGTTCAACGACCGCTGGGCCGACCGGCGGTGCATCGACATCACCAAGGAACTCATCCAGGTCATCGACGAAAGCTGGGCGCGGCCGGAGTGTCCGCCGCCGTATCAGATTTACGTCAAGATGGCCTACCATCTGGCGGAGGAGGCCCGTGCCGGACTTTCCGAGTTTAACATCCCGGCGGACATGCGCGGCGTCCTGCTTGAGTTTCAGTCGGCGGCAGTTCGCATCGCTGCGCGCCATTTGGAGAAGCGCGGCGGTGTCGTCCTTGGTGATGTCGTCGGACTTGGAAAAACGCTCATGGCCACGGCACTGGCTCGCATGTTTCAAGACCCGCCGCGTTCGCTCGAAACACTCATCCTTTGCCCGAAGAACCTAGTTGGAATGTGGGAAGACTACGCGCATCGTTATCGACTCATCGCAAATGTCGTTTCGGTGACACAAGCGCAAAATCTACTGCCCGAGCTGCGCCGCTACCGGGTCGCCATCATCGACGAAAGCCACAACCTGCGGAACCGCGAAGGCCGCCGTTGGGCGGTCGTCCGCGACTACATTTCCCGGAATGCCAGCAAGTGCATTCTTCTTTCCGCCACGCCCTACAACAAAGCCTACCTCGACCTCGCCAATCAGCTCCGCCTATTCCTCGAACCCGAGGATGTCGTCGGCATCCGCCCCGAGGAATACCTGCGCCGCGATTGCGACGGCCGCCCCGAGGAGTTCACGCGCCGCCATCAATGCCCGCTGAATTGCCTCTCCGCCTTCGAGAAGAGCGAGTATCCTGACGACTGGCGCGAACTGATGCGCCTGTTCATGGTTCGCCGCACCCGTAGCTTCGTGGAGCGCAACTACGCCTTCACCGAGTGCCCGGCGTGCCAGACCATCGTCACCGCCACCCAAGAAGCCTGCTCCAACTGCGCTCGCGCCAAAGCCAAAAGTGACCGCCGCTTCCTGGTGTTGGAAGGCGGGGCACGATTCCACTTCCCGAAACGCCAGCCCAAGGCCCTCCACTTCCGCATCCGCGACAAACACCCAGACGACCAATACGCCAAGCTCTACTCCGACATCGTCGTGGACACCGTGCGCATGCTGCACCTCCCGCGCTACGGCCTGGCCAACTACCTCGTCGCCACGCTCGACGTTCCGCCGACCGGCTCCGAAGCCGAGGTGATGAAGAACCTATCCCGCGCCGGGAAGCGCCTCATCGGCTTCTGCCGCACGAATCTTTTCAAGCGCCTTGAAAGCAGCGGTCATTCGTTCCTGCTTTCGGTCCGCCGCCACATCTTGCGCAATTTTATTTTCCTGCACGCGCTCGACAACGGCCTGCCCGTGCCCGTGGGCACGCAGGATTCCTCGCTCTTCGACACGCGCAGCGATGACCACGACAGCGACAGCACCCAGTTTGGCGATGAGGAAAGGCGGGCCAAAGAGCCGACGGAAATCACCGCCCGGACTCTCGCCGACTTCGCCAAGGCGGGCGCTGGCGGCTATGCCATCCTGAAAGCCGAACACGGCAGCAATTTCAAGTGGCTGCGTCCCGACTTCTTTGCGGAAGACCTCGCGAAGCACCTGCGTCAGGACGCCGAGCGCCTGTTCTCCATCCTGCAACTCGCCGGAGACTGGCAACCTGCGAAGGATGAAAAACTCGCCGAACTCCAGAAACTCCTCACCGAGAAGCATCCCAAGGAAAAGGTCCTCCTCTTCTCGCAGTTTGCCGACACCGTCGGCTACCTCAACGAACAACTTCGCGCCCGCGGCCTCAAGAAGTTCGCGGCCGTTACGGGCGATACAGATGCCCCTTCCGACTTCGCCCGCCGTTTCAGCCCCGATTCCAACAACGCCCGCGAAGAAGTCTCCGCCTCCGAGGAACTCCGCGTTCTCGTCGCCACCGATGTCCTCAGTGAAGGCCAGAACCTTCAGGATGCCGCCATCGTCGTGAACTACGACCTGCCGTGGGCCATCATCCGGCTCATCCAACGCGCGGGCCGCGTGGACCGTATCGGCCAGAAGTCCGAGGAAATCTTGTGCTATTCCTTCCTGCCCGCCGATGGCGTCGAGCGCCTCATCCGCCTGCGTGCCCGCGTCCGCCAGCGCCTCCAGCAAAATGCCGAGGTCGTCGGCACCGATGAGACCTTTTTCGAGGACGAGAAACACGACGGGCTCATCCGCGACCTGTTCACGGAAAAATCCGGCCTGCTGGACGACCCCGAGGACAACGAAGTGGACCTCGCTTCTCTCGCTTACCAAATCTGGAAGAACGCCTGCGACGTTGACCCGTCGCTCAAGAAAACCATCCCCGACATGGCCAACGTGGTCTTCTCCACCAAGGCCCTTGCCGCCGTGCCACCCAAGTCCGCCGGAGCGGGAGGTGCGAAGCCCGATTCCGGCGTCATGGTCTATGCCCGCACCGCCGACGGTAACGATGCCCTCGCGTGGGTGGACGAGCTGGGCCGCACCGTCACCGAGAGCCAGCACGAAATCCTCCGCGCCGCCGCCTGCGAACCCGCCACTCCTGCGCTCCCGCGTCTCGCCGCGCATCACAGGCTGGTGGAGCAGGCCGTCACCGGGATTCAGAAAGAGCACGCCACGACCGGCGGACAGCTCGGGAAACCCGCCAGCGCCCGCCGCCGCGTTTACGAACGCCTCAAGGACTACGCCGCCAACGTGAAAGACAGCCTCTTCGACATCAAGCCGCTCCATCACGCCATTGATGCCATCTACGAGGCCCCGCTCACCGAGGCCGCCCGCGACCTGCTCAACCGCGAGATGAAATCCGGCATCGAGGCCGAGAAGCTCGTCGAACTCGTCCTCTCACTCCACGAGGAAGACCGCCTCTGCGTCCCGCGGGACGATGCCGAGGCCCGCGAACCCAAAATCATCTGTTCGTTGGGAATCCGGCAAAAGTCATGAACTGGTTCAAAGCAACGCAACAGCCCACTGGGATGCCCGAGGTCGCGTTCAACCTCTGGTGGTTTTACGACCAGGAAACTGAGCTTGTCCTTCGCTTGGCGGGCCGGGCCTACGGCCTCGCGGGAAGCGACGCGGAAAAACTCGCTGTGCTCCGCTCACTAGCGACAACCGATTTCCACGTCGCGCGCGTCTTCCAGATTCCCAAACGATTCGCGGTCGTCAGTGGCGCGAGAACGATTGAAGGGGTCGCTAGTCCGCAATTTGTCCGACAATCCCATGCTGACTTGTTTGAGCATGTCTTCGTGGCCCTGGAGAAGGACCTGCCGGAGCAGGTGCGCTCCGTCAGCGGCGAGTATCAAAAATACCGGCTGCCAGTCCCCCGTGACCCGCTCTGTGTCACGACCTGCGTAATTGATTGCGGGGACGGGACGTTCACACCCCTTGTTTCCGGTTCCCCCTGACCTATGCCTCTCGACTTCCCACGCGCCCGTCCGCTCCTGCAAAAGTGCGACCTGCCCAAGCTCTTCGTCGAGGAACTCGGCTGGGAACCCACCCGGCAAAAGCTCACCCTCCGCATCAACGATACCGACTACGCCTTCACCACCATCGCCGAGAAGCGCGGCTTCACCGCCTGGCTCTGCGAATCTCCCGGCGGCGGACTTCCCGACCACGCCACCCGCCTCAAGCTCGACCGCAAACTCTCCGAGACCAGCTTCGAGCATCTCATCGTGTTCGTTACCGGCGACCGCGCCAGCCAGTCATGGATGTGGGTCCGCCGCGAACAGGGCAAACCGCTCGCCGCCCGCACCCACGAGTATCACTGTGGCCAGCCCGGCGACTCGCTGCTCCAAAAGCTCCAAATCCTCTACGTCTCCCTCGAAGAAGAGGAAGCCGGCCTCTCCACCGTCGCCGTTGCCGGTCGCGCCCGCGCCGCGTTCGACATCGAGCGCGTCACCAAGGCGTTCTACCGCGACTTCGACACCCACCGGAAAGCCTTCCTCAAGTTCATTGATGGCATCGGCGAGGTGGCCGACCGCGAGTGGTATGCGTCCGTCATGCTCAACCGCCTGATGTTCGTCTATTTCATCCAGCGCAAAGGCTTCCTCGACGGCGACCACGACTACCTTCGCAACCGGCTCAACCGCTGCAAAAAGGAACAGGGCAAGGACAAGTTCTACACCTTCTACCGCTACTTCCTGCTCCGGCTCTTCCACGAAGGCTTCGGCAAGCGCCGCAAAGACCGCGCGCCCGACCTCGAAAAACTCCTCGGCAACATCCCGTATCTCAACGGCGGCCTCTTCGACGTGCATGAACTCGAAAGGCCCGAGCGCTACGGCAAGGACATCCAGATTGCCGACAAAGCCTTCGAGCGCGTCTTCGATTACTTCGACCAATACCAGTGGCATCTCGACGAACGCCCGCTCCGTGCCGACAACGAAATCAACCCCGACGTCCTCGGCTACATCTTCGAGAAATACATCAACCAGAAGCAAATGGGGGCGTATTACACGAAGGAGGACATCACCGAATACATCAGCAAAAGCACCGTCATCCCCTTCCTCTTCGACGCCGCCCGCGCCAAGTGCAAGGTCGCCTTTGAAAATCCCGGCGGCCCGACCGTCTGGGATTTGCTCCGCGAAAACCCCGACCGCTACATCTACGCCGCCGTCCGCCACGGCTGCGATTTGCCTTTGCCCAAGGAAATCGCCGCTGGCCTCGACACCACCAAGCCGAACCTCATCGAGCGCCGGCAGTCGTGGAACAAACTCGCGCCCGGTGAGTTCGCCCTGCCCACTGAAATCTGGCGCGAAGTCGTCGCCCGCCGCCAGCGCTATGAGGAAGTCCGGCGGAAGCTCGCTGCCGGCGAAGTCCGCGAAATCAACGACTTCATCACCCTCAATCTCGACCTCCGCCAGTTTGCGCAGGATGTCATCCAGAACTGCGAAGGCCCGGACCTGCTCATGGCCCTGTGGCA
>Ga0194121_10011677_pt1 | contig 10396 bp, 8 predicted proteins | sample TA2MahCa50mmetaG_FD_148609 | JGI IMG/M metagenome (GOLD analysis project Ga0194121, IMG submission 148609) | Freshwater microbial communities from Lake Tanganyika, Tanzania - TA2015020 Mahale Deep Cast 50m | ecosystem: Environmental > Aquatic > Freshwater > Lake | place: Tanzania: Lake...
GCCATAAAACGAGGCATGTCGCATGTCGAGCGTGACAAAGAGAACTTTGTAGAGTGCAAAAAAAACAGGGATTTGGATCAAGACCGGCAAACACCCCGAAGCAGGATTAATCTTCTCACGCTTATAGAGTTCCATCATTTCACGATGCAACCCCAGCTTGTCATCCTTGTGGCGCTCACGCAGCGCCTCGATTTTTGGCTGCAACTTCTTCATCTTGGCGATCGCGGCATAGGATTTGTTAGCCATCGGAAACAGTGCTAGCTTGACCAGAACCGTCATCGCCAAAATCGCTAAACCAAAATTGCCGAGAAACTTGTACAGAAATTCAATCACAAAAAAGAATGGCTTGGTGAGGAAATAGAACCAGCCAAAATCAACGGCGCGGTCAAAAAGTTTGAGATCAAAATCCTGCGCATATTGGTCAAGAAGCCTTACCTGCTTTGCTCCGGCAAAAAGATGGTGGGTGAAACTCAGCTCTTCACCTGCAGCTATTTTATATTCCTGCCCAACAAATTCGGCGTCAAAGAATGTACGCTGATTACTCTGATTCTCAGAAAACTTAGCACCATAAGCCAGCTGCCTGTCTGGCACGAGAGCGCTTAGCCAATATTTGTCAGTGATGCCCAACCAGCTACCGTCCTCGCCAGAATCTTGATATTCGAACTTTTTCTCCTTGAGCATTTTTTTGTAGCTCACCTCTTGCAACACGCCGCCAAAAGCTCCGATCATCCCCTCCAGAAGGATATAGTTTGACTGTTGAACCGCGTTTAAAACACGGTTGATGCGGCCGTAACTCGCTAGCGAGATTGGATTTTCCGAACTGTTTCTAACCGACTGCTCAACCGTAAACATGTAGTTCTCGTCTAACTTCAGCTTGATTAAGAACTCGACCCCTTGCTTGTTTTTCCAAGACAAGTTTATCGGTTTTTCAGGAGTTAGCTCTGATGAATCACTGCGCCAAAGCGTGTCAGGATTAGGCAGCTCGAGAGCAACATCCGAGCTGATCCAGCCGAAGTCAGCAAAGTATCTTTCCTTACTTTCCGCCGGCGCAAAAAGCACAACCTCTTTCTCCTTCTTTTGCGTCTCAAAATATTTGGCGAGAGTTAGGTCATCAAGGCGTGCGCCCTTGAGGTATAAAGATCCATGTAGTGATTCGCTTTTGATCGCCACGCGCGAGTTTCTTGTTTCGGCAAGTGACGTCTCGCGGGTTTTTGTCGCCAACACAACCTCATCTTGCTTCTTTGGCTGCGGCTTAATATCGATATGTTTCTGCGCTTCTTGCGTTTGTTGCTGCTTCTTTACCAGATCGCGCTGCTCGATGCGAGGTTTTTCGTAAAGCCATGTCCAACCTAGTAAAATAGCGACAGAAAGACTGATCGCTAAAAGTGTGTTTGCGTTGTTTTGTTGCATGAGAGGTTAACTAAAGAACTTCTTTTTGATGTCGTGATGTAGTTCGTCGATCCAACGCGTTTCCTTATAAATCCTGACCTTACCCAAGGTTTTCGAAACAACTAAAATATGGAGAGATTTGCTTTTGGCCTTCGCTTCTTGCAGCAAACAAAAATCGGATTTTTGCAAACCAGATTTTTTTAGCTCACGCGCAAAATCGGCCTCTTTGCTTTTTGTTGCCGACTTCAGATTGGCAACCTTGCCATCGATCGCCCAAACAGGAGCAACCCCTCTTTCCTCAAAATCACGCACTAACTCACGAATAAGAATCTTATTGCTCTCCCTTACCCCTTCCTCGGTGCGTCTTAAGATTTCTTCGTTGCGCATATTTCTTGCCAAAATTTTTTGTTAAGGATTTCGAGGTCGTTGCCGTTTTTCTTGAGAATCTCGATGAGCTCCGGACCGCTTGCTTCGTAGATCGAAGTGGTATCAATGATTTTTAGGTAATCTTTCAGATTGTCTAGCCCCCTTTTAAACCGTCGCTCGATGACCTCTGTCTCGATGTTGTGTCCACCTTTGCTAACCCTGTTCTTCACGCGTTTGCGGGCAAGTTCGACATTCTCCAGCCGCAAGAAAAAAAGGTTTACTTTATATCCACGCTTCTGGGCTTTGCGTATGAAGTTGAAATAAATCTTAGCCGAAAGCGTTGTCTCGATGGCGAAGCTCCTCCCTTCTTTTACCAGAAACTCCATGCGCTTTAACATCAACCTTCCAGCCTCAATCGCCGACTTTTCCGGATCCTTCGGAGACAGAACCTTAGCGATCTCGTCAGCATTCACAAACTCATTACTACCCAGAAAATCCGGCAATAACGCCACGCGTGCATATGAAGTTTTGCCCGCTCCATTCGGACCAGCGATGATGTGGATTTGTTTAGACATTCTTTGTGAAGCGTTGTTGGGGTTAAGGGAAAAGCGTCATTGCGAGCTAGGCATAGCTTGGCAAAGTAATCCACATTGAAAAATGAAAGAAGAACGAGATAAGGAGCAGGTTCTAAAATGCCTGCCTAACTTTAAAGGCTGCAAAGTGAGATTGGTAGGTGGTGCGTCGCTCGAATTGGTAGTCAGCACTGAAGGTGATGTCATCGATGTGGTAAATATTGGCCTCAGCGCCGAGCCGCAAACTGCCCGGATCGATTGGGTTTACTTGGGTGTTAAAACTTGAATTCTGTCCAACAAAAGAGCTGATCACATTGCTGGTGTGGTTGATGAAGTTATAGCCGTAAGATGCTTTCAGGGCGACAGTAAATTTTTTGAACTCGCGTGAATCGTGGATTTTTTCTAGCCAGCTTAGACCAGCACCAATTCTGGCCTCAAGCGTTGTTGAGTTTGAAGATTTTACTTTGAGATTAAGCGAGTCCGCACCTTTTTCTGTGTAGCCACCAACCGAGTTGTGTTGCAAGCTGGCGGAAATTTCGGGGATGAAACTCAGCCCATGATGAAGCTTTTTAATCACGCCCAAACGTATTTTGGCGATGTAGCTAAAGCCATTGTAGTTTGCGTTGGCAGTGGCACCCACCGCAGGAATGGCGCGGTTTGAAGCGAATTGGCTGAAAGCAATCCCGCCTAAAGAATCGATGAAAAAATTTTTGTGACTGTGGCTGTTGTAGAGGTTGATTTGGTAAGTGTTGCTAGTGGTTTTTTTCAGGGAGTCGGATGATTTTGTCTCGGAGCGTGCATAGCTTAGAGCCGTACCAGTTGTGGTGCGCAGCGATGTTTCGTGATCCAATCCAAGCGCTACTCCGCTTAAAATCGCGCGGTAACCAACATCGTCTCCGGTCACATTCTGCGTGGCAGCAGAGCCAAATGGCTGTACCCAAAATCCATTCTTAAGCGCACCGCCTTGTGCTGCTAGATTAAAAACATCAAGCGTCCGGGTAGGGGAAAAAATCTGGGCGAAGCCTGAGCCCTGCGCCGGCGTGTCCGCAAAGCCGCCGCGGATTTGATTGAGGCGAATTTCGCCGGTTGCCAACGACCCAGCAACAACATTATTACTGCCGATCATCCGCGCCTTTCCTGATTGCGGAGCGAGTTGGTTCAGGGTTTGCTCGAGTTCTCCGTCGCTAAAATTCTTACCGTCGAGATAATTTTGGAATTCCTGAATCTTGCCCACACCTTGATTGGCGCCTATGCCTAGGCTCTCGTAAATTTTTTTAGAATTTTTGCCAACCGCGATTTCACTTGTCGCCGGTCGTGAAATATTGAGCAGCAAATCATTTCCCGAGACTTCGCTACCAAGACGCAACATCCCACAACTACTTGCACAACCATTAAGATTAATCCTAATCGGATTAAGGTTTGAGCCAGCGCCAGCACTGAGCAGAACGAGTCTTTGTCCACTCTTTAAATAACCTTGTTTTGTCACGGTAAGGGAAATTTTAGAATTGGGATCAATGCTTGCAGAACCACTGATTATAAGGCTTCCTAGGCTATTTGTGTCAGTCTTAATCAACAAAACATCGCCCGCTGCTAATGAAAAATTTCCCGAGATTCTCTGCTGATTACTACCGAGATTAATCTGTGCTGAGCCGCTGCCAACAAGGTTTCCAGCCAATGTCAGATTATTTGTTTTACTCAAATCCAGCACACCACCAACCAAAATATTTCCAAAAGAAAGATCGCGATTGGCCACGAAAGACGCGCCATTTGCAATGTTTAGATTACCAGATCCGCTTAACTCTCCGCTTAAGGAGTAGTCAGAATTTAGCTTGAGAGTGGCGCCACCTCCAACCGCGATGCTGTTAGCCGAAATCGCATTGTTCGCGGTAAAGGTGCCAGCGGAAATATTGAGATTATCGAGACCAGAAAAAGCGGCAGACTGCGCGAAGTTACCAAGAATATTAACATTGCCGACATCTGAGCCTTCAACAACGCCGCTGATCGAACCGCCGGAAATATTCAGCGTAGCATTACCAATGCGCACCCCACCAATGAGATTGCCGGAATTATTGATTACATTGCCGATGCCGGAATTATAGATGGCATATTTGCCAGCACTTATACTGCCTGAATTGGTAACAACCTGACCATCACCATTTAAATTTATCCCATAAGCATTGCTGTTGCCGATGCTGATCACTCCTGAGTTGGTGGCGCTGCTACTATTACCGTCGAGATAGATGCCATGCGCACTGGAGCCGAGCGTATTGATTGCGCCCTGGTTGTTTACGCTGGAAAAATCATCGACGCTAATACCGCGCCCTGAGCTGTTAGAGGTGTCAATTCTAGCATCTGACTTGTTGGTGATTTGGTTGTAACTGCCCGTAGTGCGAATGCCATAAGCACTAGAACCACTAGTGTTGATTACATGGGCATTAGCAATTTTTCGTGACGAAGAGCTGGTGCCAGAATATGAGCTATAGATGCCAGAACCAGCAGTATTATTCGTGGTGGTCGTAATGTTGTCGGTAGTTGTGTAATCAGTCTGCGAGGAGGTAAGACTTACCGCCGCTGCATTGCTGGAGATTAACAAACAAAAAACAGAAATCGTGCGATAGGGTGATGGCATGGTGGGGTGGTGGGGTGGGTTGGTTTATCAGTCATTCTTAAATGTCGTGTCCGTTACAAGTCATGCTTCGACAGACTCAGCATAATTAGTCACCCCGAGCTTTTCGAAGGGTGACGGACACGACATTTAGAACGACCGCTTATCTACTCCAATCAAGTGAGTCATGGGCGCCGCAGGCGCTGCATTTAGCACTCCATTTGGAGGTGATGTGACCGCAGGCGCTGCAGCCATAATGATAGTCGCACTCGAACATCTTTAGCTTAACGAGATTCTTTTTTTGCTCCGCTTCACTGCCTAAAGCTTTTTCAGTTGCAGCCAGAAATTTATAAGCGCGATAGCTGCGTTGTTTTGCTAAGGACTGAGTTAAAAATTCTTTGGCGCTCATGTAATCACCAATGCGAAAGGCAGTAATGCCAATCGCCAGCTCCCCAATGGCTGATTCCGGATTGGCATTGACGAGTTTTTTCATCATTTTTATCCGCGTTTTTGCCACGGATTTGCGATAGACGAGGTCAAAAATTTCTGCTAAAATTAGGTGCGGATTTTCCTTCCAAAGCGATTTTATTTTCCATGCAACTTTAAATCCTAAACCAAGACGTAGCCAGGATTTAAGCTGAATCTCAAGCGCTGGTAAAAAGTTATTTTCGGCCCTAAGAGCAAGGTTAGTGTGCTTAATCGCCAGTAAGAATTTCTTTTGTTGATAAGCCTCCAGGGCCAGAGCAGCATTGATCACAGCCACATCGCGCTTTTGTAACTCGTCACTAAAATGCGAGTCACCATATTCACGAATCAACGCTTTTGCCTCATTCCACAAACCTTGTTTTTTGTAAAGAATGAAGAGCTGCTTTGCCGTCACGAAACTATCGTGCTTTACTTGCAGAATCTGTTTGGCGTAAGCAATAGCTTGGGTTTCCTCTTGATTTTGTAGAGCCAGTTCCAGCTTCGATTTTAACACCAGAATCTTGGCGTGTTTGTTTTCACCAAATTTTTCAAACATCACAGCAGCCTTGGAGAATTGCTGTCTCTCTAGGAAAATCTTTCCGAGCAGAAAATCATTCACCCCCGGATTTTTCACCAACTTGTTGAATCTTTTTTGCAGAGATTCGGCTGGTTTTTCGTCGTTAACTTCCAGCGCTAACATCAATTTCGACAAAATCTCGAGAGCCTGACGGTGCCGTGCCACCAGCTTCTCCAGACTACGGGTATAACTTCTTTTAAAGAGGATTTTAAGTAGGTTAGGAAACTTGATCGCCAGGATTCGCGCCAGCAAATACGAGGTCGCAAACAGCATCACTGAGAAAAAAGCGGCGAGCAAAATCGCTGTCATCACATCGGTCTGTAACTCGTAACCAAGCCAAGTCACAATCACACTACCATTGTGATCAAGCAGCCAAACTAGCGAGGTGGCAAGCAGTGAGGCAACAAGTAGGAACCAGATGATTGTAAGCATTAGCCAAGAGTGCGTAGGTGGTTGAGGATTTCTTGGTCGACTTGTCTGACCTCAAGCACTGCATTTAGCTTTACCAAAAAATTTTTGAGGATTTCGTGATAATTCTGTGGCAGCGCCAGCGCTGCGCTCAATGCATCTTGGTAACTTTCTTGCTTCAAAGACTTTTCGATTCTGACAATGGCGCTGTCGATAGTTTGTGGATCTTTTTCGTCGATTTTCCGAATCACCACCAAGCGCAAAATATTGCTGCGGATCCTAGCAATAGTGCTTTCATCACCCACCAATTTCTTGTTCACAATCATCTCCGGAATCAGTTTGGCAAAATCTTGCTGCAGATCTTTTGGGGTAGGGAAGTGAGCAAGAGATGGTTTTAGTTTGGTGATTTTGGTGACTAGTATCTCATCTTCTGTACTTAGAGCTTCAAAGCTTTTCAGCTCCACATCAAAATTCTTTCCGGTAAAAATCTTGTCGCGCAAATCGACATAGGACAAAACCATCTTCACGATCTTTTCGCGGTTCTTATATTTTTTGATTTCGCTTTTGAGCTCTTGGATTTGCGCAGATAAATCCTCGATTCGCACCTGATTTTTCAGCAGCATTTGGTAAATAAATTCTACCCCTTTTTCGCGTAATTCATTCACAGTTATGTCGGTCAAATCATCTGGTTGGTCATAGCCTTCCGACAAGCTAAACATCTCGTCGTTCGACTTATTTTCCTGCCTGATTGCACTAGTGGTATTTTGTCCATCACTCAACCAAAATTTGAGTCCAAAAACAATCGCGATTGCTAAGGCGATTACCAAAATAATTTTGGTCAAAATGGATTTACTCTTTTTTGCCGTGCTTTGCTCAGTCATTTGGAAAAATACCAATTTTCTTGAAGCCCAATTCCCGCGCGCGCTCAAGAATTTTCTGGCTCAAGCACAGGATTTGAGAGTTCGAAAAATATTCAAGGAGATTGTTCCTGGTGATCACCTGGTGAAAAATTTCGCAGCTGCGTTTGGAAAAAATCAGCACTTCATCGTAAGGAATTTTCTGGAAGTAGGTGGAGAAATTTTTGATCTCGTGAGTTTTGTAGACGAATACATCGCGGATATTTGGGAATAGTTTAGCAAAATCGAAGCTGATGGTGGAGCCACGAAAATAAAGAATTAAGCCCGGTTCATCAGCGATTAAATCTTGCAGCGATTCGGCAGAGTTTTGCGGCGATAAAATGATATTTTGAAATCCTGTTCGACGAAGTTTTGCTGCTGTTTTTTCTCCAACCGTAAAAATTTTTGTCCCCTTTGCGATTCTGGATTCCTCTAAGGCAAAACAGGCATTGGCGCTGGTTACGATTGCCGCCGAAATCGGCTCAGAAATTCTTTCTACCACAAGTTGTTCGACGGTAAAAAGTGGCTCGTAAAAAATTTTAGCATTTGCTCTGGAGGCAGGAGCCAAGCGGGTAACTAAGATATTTTTCATGCGAAAGATGTCGGGGACGCTCCGAATTTGAATTTTTTAGCTTTGAAATTTTGAGCGAAAATGAGGACGACGAAGCTAAGCTGTATAAGCACATACAGCGTGCTTCGCCGAGTCATTTGTGTCAAAATTCCAAAACTAAAAAATCCAAATTTGGAGCGTCCCCGGTATGTTGCTGAATTAAAATCGAAAACTACGCTGCCGAGCTCTCAGATCCTAAATCTCAAATTTTTTATTCCCCCCTAAATCCCCCACAAGGGGGGCTTGGCCTAAATCCTAAATCCCTTCTCGATGAATATTCACGAATACCAAGCCAAGGGCTTGCTTAAGAAATTTGGTGTGGCGGTGCCAGAAGGACATCCAGCATTTTCTGTTCCCGAAGCGGTTGAAGCCGCGAAAGCATTGGAATCGGCAGATCACAAGGTTTTTGTGGTTAAGGCACAAATCCATGCCGGAGGCCGCGGCAAAGCAGGCGGGGTTAAGGTTGTAAAATCGACCGAAGAGGTGAGGGAGAAGGCACAACACATGCTGGGAATGAAGATGATTACACATCAAACCGGCCCAGAAGGAAAGATCGTCAAAAGGCTTTATGTTGAGTCCGGATCAAACATCAAAAAAGAATATTACCTCTCTGCCGTTGTTGATCGCAAAACCAAAACCATTACCTTCATGGCCTCAACCGAAGGTGGCGTTGAGATCGAAGAAGTAGCGACAACAACTCCAGAAAAAATCATCTCGGTCAGAATCGATCCGGCCTCCGGGATTCAGGCCTGTCACGCACGCAAGCTGGGTTTTGCTTTAGGATTCAAGGGCGATCTTCTAAAGAAATTTTCGAAGCTGGTCTTCTCGCTCTACGATGCTTTCAACAAAACCGACGCCTCACAAATTGAGATCAATCCTTTGGTTGAGACTGCCGAGGGCGAAATCATCGCGCTCGATGCCAAGATTAACTTCGATGATAACGCGCTACATCGTCATGACAACATCCGCGAAATGCGCGACTTGGACGAAGAGGAGCCGCTCGAAATCGAAGCTTCAAAATATGATCTGAGCTACATCAAGATGGATGGCCAAATCGGCTGTATGGTCAACGGCGCCGGGCTTGCGATGGCAACGATGGACATTATCAAACTTTACGGCTCTTCTCCGGCAAACTTCCTAGATGTTGGTGGTGGCGCCACTCGCGAAAAAGTTACTGCCGCTTTCAAAATCATTTTGTCCGACAGCAGCGTGAGGGGAATTTTGGTGAATATTTTTGGCGGCATCATGCGTTGTGACGTCATCGCTAACGGCATTCTCGAAGCAGCAAAAGAAGTGAATCTAAGCGTGCCGCTCGTGGTTCGTCTTGAAGGAACAAATGTTGATCTCGGCAAGGATATTCTTGCCAAGTCTGGCCTCTCCATAATCGCTGCCAATGACTTGGCTGATGCCGCTGAAAAAATCGTCAAAGCAGTCAAAACTGCAGAATTAAACTAGACCATGTCCGTACTCGTTAACAAAAATACCAAACTCATCTGCCAAGGATTTACCGGCTCGCAAGGCACTTTTCACTCCGAACAAGCAATCGCTTACGGAACTAGAATGGTCGGCGGAGTCACGCCAGGCAAGGGCGGAACTAAGCATCTTGATCTGCCAGTTTTTGACACTGTTTATGATGCTCGCAAAAAAACCGACTGCAACGCCTCAGTGATCTACGTGCCGCCACCATTCGCGGCTGACGCCATAATCGAAGCGATCGATGCTGAGATCGAACTCATCGTCTGCATCACCGAAGGCATTCCGGTACTTGATATGGTAAAGGTGAAGAAGGTTTTGATCGGCTCCAAATCTCGTCTCATCGGCCCTAATTGCCCAGGCGTAATCACTCCTGGCGAATGCAAAATCGGGATCATGCCTGGCCACATTCACAAGCGTGGCAAGGTTGGAATCGTATCGCGCTCCGGCACACTGACTTACGAAGCAGTGTATCAAACAACTAAAGTCGGACTCGGCCAAACTACCTGCATCGGCATCGGCGGCGATCCGGTTAACGGCACCAACTTCATCGACTGCCTCGATATGTTCTTATCCGACCCCGAAACCGAAGCGATGATCATGATCGGCGAAATCGGCGGAACTGACGAAGAAGAGGCTGCGGACTTCCTTCGCCTTGAAGCAAAAAAAGGTCGCAAAAAACCAACAGTCGGCTTCATCGCCGGCCGCACCGCCCCTCCGGGACGTCGGATGGGTCACGCCGGCGCGATCATCTCTGGCGGCAAAGGCGGCGCTGAAGGAAAAATCGAAGCAATGAAGTCCGCAGGTGTTGTTGTAGCTGACAGCCCGGCAGCACTTGGGGAAACGATGCTTAAACTTTTAAAATCTTAACTAAACTTCACCCAACTTTAACTAAACAGGAGACCACATGAACGACCGTAAGAAAGCACTCGAAGCAGCACTTTCACAAATCGACAAACAGTTCGGCAAAGGTTCGGCTATGAAGTTCGGACAGCGTCCGGTGATGGATATTGAGGTGATCCCGAGCGGTTCGCT
>Ga0194121_10011679_pt1 | contig 10393 bp, 14 predicted proteins | sample TA2MahCa50mmetaG_FD_148609 | JGI IMG/M metagenome (GOLD analysis project Ga0194121, IMG submission 148609) | Freshwater microbial communities from Lake Tanganyika, Tanzania - TA2015020 Mahale Deep Cast 50m | ecosystem: Environmental > Aquatic > Freshwater > Lake | place: Tanzania: Lake...
AGGGTACGCATCATATACGCAGCTTGGTTTATGAATTGATTACCTATTTCAGAATGCTCGACGTAGACCAGTCCGGCCGCCACTCGCGTACCCTCCTTCTCCCATCCGATGGTTCCTGGAAGAGGTTCTCTAAGATATAACCCGACCGGCTTATCCGGCTTAGGAACCGGCTTCATGAACATGCAGTCGATGTCCGTTATCAGTAAGTTTGAAGAAGTTTTGCCGCTCTCCGCCAAGAGGGTTTGTATTTTAGACGCGCACATGAACCTTGCCTGAGAGTATCGAGTCCTTGACGGGAAATCATGCACAGTCCTTTCTATAATCACGCTGGTACCTAGACCAGAGCTTTTTGCAGCCACTAGATTCGGTATAACCTTGCTCTCCTCCGAATCGCAGTCAAGGACTACGATGACAAACTGAGTACCGGTATCCACGCATGACTGTATGTAGGCGGGGGCGTGCTCTCTAAAGTATATCGGATCGCATGCAACCAAGGCTGTATAGTCGAGCATCACTGTCTCCGCGTAACATCGAAGCCGTTAGCCGCAGTGTATCCAGCCTGACTCTTCTTGGCGTACTCGACACGTCTCTCTGGTAAGTACGACTCGACAGTCATTCCTGACGACAGGGCGGCCTCATACATGCGGTCGAATAGATCGACGACGTCTTGCCGACGGTGGGCTCGAAACTCGCCATCGAACCAATGAGATTGGTTGACCTTTCTTAGGCGAGGGACCGCATACTTAGCGTGCGGCTGAGTAGACATGTCGGTATAGTGCAGTATCTTAATCTGATCGAGAGAGTCGTTCTCGCCATCGAAATTGTTCCATTGACGATCAAATACCTGAACTAGCTCAGGCTTGTCAGCGAAGTAGCTGAACATTCGCTGATGCGAGTTTGAGAGTGTCTTCAGTCTATCGAACGGAAGAACGTGATTGAGCGCTCGGTGGCAATCCCACTTAGCCACGCAGAATCGCCAGCCGCCTTTTGCTTGTATGATGGCGTGAGGATTGTCATTGCTGTTCCACTTAGACTGCCAGAGCTCAGCGAGATCGCCCATGATGATCATATCTGAGTCCATGTAGATGGCCTCGCCCGCGTGCTTGCAGTACTCGGGAATTCCCCACCTGAAACCTGAGAACGGAGTCGACCATTCGCTGGTGTTCCATCCGTTCCAGAAGCTCTTTGGATCGTCGGACAGCTTCATCCATACGATCTCTATCGGCATGGATGAGTTCTTTCTAGCGGTGTACTCGAGGACGAGCTGAGACTCGGCGTCCTCTCCGTTCGGCGCGCAGCCTACAAACAGCCTGATCTTCTCAGTCATGCATACTTCTCGAATATCATACCAGTCGACTGCATAAACGGCTTTTGCATAGTCGACGCGTCCCTGAGTGCGGCCGTCGCCGCAGCACTGAAGCGAAAGCCATTAGCCGCAAATGCACCTTGCCAATACTCGAGTCCCCGGCAGTTGACGTGATGGTGTCCAGGATACCCAGGAGGGGCTGCCGTGGCCGCGACTATTCGGCACTTACTGAAAAGCTCCATGTAGTTCGGAAGGTATCCCTCGCTGACGTGCTCGAGAAACTCGACGGACCAAGCTAGGTCGAATTTTTCACTGCGGCTGTGTGGACCGATAGTAAAGTCGTGCAAGGCGATGCCTGACTTTGGAGTAGCGACCGCCGGGTCTCCGTCGACTCCATACCAAGTGATGCCAATAGATTCGGCTACCTCACGCATGCCTCCGGGACCGCAGCCAATGTCGATCATGCTCGAGACTTTATACGTATCGCGGATCCACTCCAGAGCGCCGCGATCAACGTGAGTCTTACTTAAGTGACCGCCTAGATGAGGCGGAGTAGATGCTCCGAGCACAGATGTGCTCTGGAATTCTGCGCCACTTTCCAATCGTGTCATTGATGTAGTCCTCATCCTCTAGTACATTGCGATTAAATTGCTCGACGATCTCTGAGAAATTTACCATACCTCTCGTCACATGGATCGATAAGATCTCTCTCTTAAACATGCTCTTACCAACTTCTTCGACCTCAGTCTTAAGTTTTTCAGATGAGCTGTAGTAGTTCTTCCAGTCACTCTCACTCCTAGCCCTACGTTTCTTTCCTCGCTGCTTCCTCACTCGCTCAAAGTATTTTCTACCGACGTATTTTTTTCCAGTGACTGTGTTCGTTATCAGGTATACGAACCCAGCGAAGCCTCTAGCGTCTTCATCGTCGAACGGCTTTCCATCGAAGGTCCATGGATTCTCGTAAGTCACTCTTCCTCGATCTCATCCTCTACGTCCTCGTCTATATCTATATATTCGTCCTCTTCGTCGAGGACCTCTCCGCAGAAGTAGCAGTAGTTTCGTCTATCGGGCCGGTGCATGACCGCACCGGGTGGGTATGATATCTCATACGCGCTGTCGCATGACTCGCAAGTGACTCTCTTCTTTATAATCTTAGACATCAGCGGTTTGTAGTTAGGTCAACGATCTCGCACGCTCCGGCGGAGCATGCCAATTCCTGGCTGCCCGACGTAGCGTCTGTCTTTTCATACAATGAAAGAACTGACCAGTCGATGGACTTAGGCATCATAGCGAGAAGCTTTTCATAATCTTCTCGCTTGCAGTCTTGATAAGGCGCCTGCTTATATACATGGTCGCTGAACGGCAGGAACGATACGCCGGACATGTGCTCAAAGTTTCTATAGACCCAAGCTCCCACGTCGAGCCACTCGTGATCCTTGACCGTTACTGTAACCGACGGCTTGTGCTCGCACCAGTTGTCCTGGTATAGTTTCCAGAGCTCAAGCTGATCGATGGCAGATACGTCTTTCCTGAATACGGCTTTCTCTGGAGCCTTGACTGGGAACGAAAAGACCCAGACGGAGTCAGGCTTCATCACATCGTCTTCAACTGGAAACCCACCGTCGACCATCATCTTAGCGAGGGGATCCTTCTTATCGGCGCGGACGGTGCGAATGTAGTATGGGCTGTGTCTGGCATGAATGCCCGATGCAGAGTCGACGAGCTGTGATACCGTTCCCGACGGCTTGACGCAGGTTACTGCAGCCGATCTAGCGACACCGAACGCGTCCGCCCACTTGGCATTGATCTCGACTGCTCGATCGCGCAGCCGCCGAAGTGTGGCACCGGTCTCAGCGACTCCCATCTCTCCATTAGTAAGAACGTTATCCATGATACCGGTCAGCGATACTCCAAGAAGTCTCTCCTCGTCGCAGTTCTCCTTCCACTTCTTAGAAAGGTACTTGAAGTCGGTGAGAGTCGACTGCATCGTTCCAAGGATGGCTGCGAGCTCGACCTTACGCAGGAGCGTCTCGACCGTGTCGCTCTCTCGAATAACGGCCTCTGTTAAGTTGCAGAACTCTCTATTGCGAAGAATGATCTCGCTGCAAGGATTGGTGCCAAAGTCATAGTTGGGATCGCGCCGGCCAGTGGTCGAGGTCTGGTGTTTAGAAGCGTACCTCGAGAAGACACCTCTCTCACCAGACTTAGACATATATAGAGATTTCCACTCATCCATAAAAATACCGACGTCGATAGTCTTATCCTTGGCTACATAGCTGTTGTTGGCCAAAGCTCGCTGCGGGTCGGTCACCCACCATTGACCGCTCTTAGCTTCTCGCATGCGGCTGTCGTCTAGGTCGGATAGAGAGATGAGCGCGCTGCGACGAACTCCGCCGACTACAACGACCTCGGCAATCTTACAGACAATATCGTGACACTCGAGTGTGGTCAGCTTTCGGCCGGCAGCGTTCTTTAGTATGCGAGTCACAAAGTTGAACACATCGACCAATGGTTCGGGACCAGACGCACGTCCTCCAAAAATCTTGAGAGGAGTCCCAGCCGGACGTACGCGAGTCGTGTCCCACTTCGGTACCTGACCGGCATATAGAAGCTGGATGAGCTCCTTCAGCGCCTTTGCCCACCCAAGCTTGCTGTCAGCTACTACTACAGTCGTGTCGGTATCATAGAATCGGTCGGCGACTGTCGGAAGCTGGTCTACGTACTTAGACTCTACCGAGAAGCCGACTCCAGTACCGCACATGAGAATGTACATGATCTCGTCGAATGCGCGCGGGCTGTCGATCGCGATGTAGGAGCAGTTGTATCCGGCGATGTGGTCGCGCTCTAGGGCTGGGCCGGCAGTCATCATGCAACGCATCGATGGCATCACGTCGAGACTCAGGACAGCTTCCTCCAGCATACGACGAGTGTCGTCGCTCAGCTTCTGCTTACTGAGGTGAGTCTGAAAAAAATTGAAATATCTACTTACGGTCTCCGACCACGACTCGCGCCGATTCTTCTCGGGCAGCCATCTTGAGTATCGCGAGAGGTGAATGAACTGCTGCATCATCGTCGGTAGATGATTCGACATTTTTTATTTTCCTCCCCTTTCCACAAAATCTTCTATGATCGGAAATACGGAAGATATGCAGCGCGCGCACGCATGCGCAATTTCTGCATGTTCTACCTGCGTCCCGTTACCAGTTCTTAGTGCAATATAGTGAATCCAACTTCGCAACGTCCCAGACATATATATTCGCGTCTCTGTCATACCTTCAGGCAAGACTGCCCGAGCTACTTCCTTAGCTATACCGTTGAGAACCGCCCACTCGTACGCGGCCTGAGCCGAAGATGATACGGCTTCTTGCAACCGATTCCAGTCATGGACTAATCGAGAGTCCGTAGCCGGAGTACTGTTCTGCCGATTCTTGTGATCCTGCATCCTGGCGTCTCTAGTACAAAAACCTAGGTGCTGCGTCGGGTCGGCGTAGCGTTGCGAGAACTCTTGAAAGGAGAACGACCTGTGGCGAAGAATCTGCCTAGCGATATCTCGCGTAGTCACGATCTCGAGACATATCGATACCATCTCAAAAGGCGACCAGTGACTATGTTTGGTCAAGTATCGCACAAGTTTTTCTGAAGTCTGGGCGTTGCTTTGGTTGGCTGGATTAGATACTCTGGCGACGTATGCTACCTGCTCGAGAAGACTCATGCTCGAGTCTTCTAAGAAGCTTGTGTGCGAAACGAGTCTTACGCTCATACTCTCTTCCAATCTCTTATGGCCAACCTAAGTTCCAAATCTTTCCGAGCGCTCGAGTTGATGACGTGCATTACTTCTGACCGACTCAACCCGTCCATCACGGCTTCGTTGATATCTTTATAATTCCAAGTCTGAGGCCATATGACGCAGGTGTGTCCCGCCTGAGCCATCCTCTCGATCATCTTGACGACCTCAGTATTCCTAGGCTGATTATCAAACACAAGAGTAGTTGATTCGATGGGAAACATATCAACCGCCCTATGAAAGTCAGTGCCTCCGGCGGCGACGGCATTTTCCACAAGCATGCTATCGAACTGGCCTTCCACAACGTAAATACGTCGGCGGCGATCGATTCTATCCAGTCCGTAGATCATTGGGTCGCTCGATAGTCGCACGGCTATATATCTGAGCTTAGACGCGCCCAAGTCTCGGCCATTCACTCCAGTTAAATCCCCGCGCTCGTTTCTGTACGGAATGACAATTCTCTCGCCAGGCATGAGCCTCCCGCGGTACGCGTCATTCATCTTCTCAAACACACTCATGTCTCGGCAATAGAATAAGTCGCTCCATCTATCGATGGGTATCTTTCGAGACGTGAGATATGCGACTGCACGGTGCGTCTTAGGCAGGGTCGAGATCTGGTCGAGGCCGAGCTCTACCAGAGTCTCTCTAGCCGGCTCAATCGGAACTCTTACTGGAGTATCGACATAGACGGTATTGCTCGACCCACGTTCTTGAAACTTCTCTAGTCTGTACTCTCGGTGGAGGGCGGAATCCACCCTCTGAATGAGCATGTCTATCGAGGCGGTCTGCGAACAGTTATGGCATTTAAACGCATACCGACCCTTGCTCTCGTAGACGTAGCCTCTGGCCTTTCTCGCGTTCTTTCGCGAGTCACCGCAGAATGGACATCGAAAGTTGAAGAGGTGCGGACCTACTCGCTTGAAGCGATCGAGCTTGGTTGACAGTAGAAGTACGTACTTCTGATCGACGATGTACATAGCGAAGAAGATGCCTCACTGGAAGAGAACCTTTAAATCTGGAATCTTACTTAAAATAAATCCGGCAGCAATTGCCATACCTATCATATAATACCTCCAGCGCTCAAGATTGTCAATATCTTTTCTTAAGTCGATTGACATTCTATCTATCTTATCGCTTAGAATCTTAGTAGATTCGACAGAATCGCGCCGACGCGTCTCGATTAGATCGAAGATAGCTTTAGTCACCTCTTCCTGCTGCGCGAGTCTATTATCATGGACGGCGAGGATGCGATTGATGCCGCTCGAGACTTCAGACAACTTATCGATCATTACGTCCATACGCTCTATGAGCGTACTAAGCTGCTCAAAATCTTTCTTGAGCAACTCGACGTCTGTTTTTATACTCAACATATCGGTCATTACCAGAATTTCCAAAAAGGTTTATCTTTTTTAATCTCAGATTGTTTAGGAGGCTCTGGTGGATTCTCGTAGTACTCTCTGTAAGCTGCTAGAGTGGAGCGCTGCTGCACGACAAACCGACGCATCTCGGCGACATTTATGGATAGATTCTGATATCCATCAGGCGTCAGAGCAAAGAGAACGATCTGGCTGCCCCGCTCCTCGGCCTCGCGAACTTTGGCCTCGAAGTTGTATCTAGTAATCACGATCCACTCGAGGGGAATCTGCTCGACCGGCTGTATCTCTGGAACAATGAGGCGCTGCCTCTCGACCATCACCGGCTTCTCTACTACTCTGAGAGCCGAGGAGCACCCGGTCACGAGTACGGCTAGGAGTATGACTAGGACTGCCCTCACTTTGAAACCTGCTTTATTAGTTCTGGACATATAGAGTTTCTCTCCTTACCGCTTCTCTCATCCTCCGTAAGGGGGCTTCCCGTCGAGATCTCGTTGCACCTGAGAGCTTGAAGAGTGCCGCGATTGATTCTATCCTGCAGCTTCTGTGGTTCCTTCGCCGCCATTGCAGCAAAGTCTCGAGTGCGTCCCGAGCTGTCGCGAAACTTTTTCTCTAAGTCACTGACATCTTTCCTAGCACGACTCATCTCAACGCTTAAGTTTTTATTGATCTCGCGCATCTTCTCAATGTCGCTGTTGGTCTGTTCCATAACGGTTTTTTGCGCCGCCACGACTCCCTCCAGCTTGGCTTGATTCTCCTGCGCCACCTGAAGGCTCATCTTTAAGTTTTGGATATAGATGATGCTGCCGGAGACGACTGATACCAGAACTAGAGCGATGGCCAACTTAAGGCCAGTGCCTCCAATGAGGAATCCCATCCTAGCCTCTATTCTTAAAGTATTGCACGCGACGTTCCTGTCGCGCTACCCACTCATCCGAAGGCTTATCTTCTCCTTTGTAGTATGCGAGGGGGCGACCGGTCTTTTTGGACACAAGAGCCCACTTACCGTCAACCTTGGCTAGCCTCTCGGATAAGTACTTCTTTTTGCGACGAAGCATGATTCTCGGCTTTGGCCTGACGCCGGGCTCTCCCTTGGAGCCGACACCGACACCGGCAATCGCTCCACCACCGACTGCGTTGGCCGGAGCGTCTTCCTTGACAGCCGGCTTCTTGAATAGAGTCGCCCACTGCTCTCGGTCCTTGAGAAACTTAGAGAGATTCTTTCTAGGAGTACTTAACTTACGAAGCTTTGCCGCGGCCTCTCTTATATTACCGAAGTCCGGTAGGTCTACTCTGGATAAGTCTCGCATAGTTCTATCAAATTGCTCTTCCAGTACGTCGATGTCGAGCATGCGAGAATCCTCCTCGCGAAGAAGGAGGAGGGCGGCGGCGTATGTAGCGATCTTGCTCTTGCCACCTGGAATCTTTTCGATAAGTTTCTTGAGATTAAATACTATGCGATCGAAGTACCGATAAGAATCCATCTCGACCGAAGTCTTTGGGTCGCGAATCTTGCGGCCGGTTGCGTCAATAATTCCGAGCGAGTATGCTTGAGTGTCTCGAAACGGCGTTGTCAGTCGCTTCAGGAACTGGTAGGCTAAGAATGCGTCTACAGCGATACCGGTCATCAGATCTTCCTAAGTTCCTCTACTATCCTATGATCCATCGTCACGCACGAATCGACTATGACTAAGTTACCGACCTCGATTCTAGATGGCCAGTAGTTCAGTAGGATGAGGAACGGCTTCAGATAGTGTAAGTATCTACTCAGCCTGAAGCATAGCATCTTAGTCAAAGCATCGCGTTCGAACACATTGTACAAAATCAAAATATGATTTAAGATTAATCTATGCTTAAGCTCACCAGTCTTCTCATATCTGCCGAACAACCTACTTATGCTCTTGATCCTACCTACGTCTTCATAAAACTCAGCCTCACTGATGCATCTCGGATTGTCATAGTGTCTAGCTGCGAATATGATAAAGTTGGAATCAGTCAGTTCACGTATCATATATTACTTCTTAGCCTGTGTCTGTTGTTCTTCCTTCTATCGACGATTACGTAAACGTACTTAGGGCGATGCGCTTAAGTGTCGTTGCATTGACAGCTATGTATATGTGAGTGTTCGAGAAAAATATCGATCCGGTGCTGTAGCCTGCGGTCGTCGCGTTGTTTGATGCTGGGTTTGACTTCAGAGTCATGATCATGTTGTTGACTCGAGTCTTTCCAGAACCGACGAAGTGAACGTTAGAGATGAGGACTGTGTTTGAGCACGTTACTGTGACGTTGCCCGTAGCTCTCATTCGAGCTGAGAAGACGGTGTTCGACGGCACAGCTCCGAAGAAGTTTTTTATAGTCATCTTCTTCGAGAGCGGTGTGCCGTTCGGATCGTCCACTACATAGAGCAAATCTACTGAAGCGGTCGACGTCAGAGCCGTTAACTGTGATACCTTCTTGTCTGCCATCTCGAGCTAGGCTCCCGTTTATCCGCCGGTCTTAGCCGCGCGTACCGTAAAGGTGCCGGCATTGTTCGACACTGCACCGGTGATTACGAGGTTGGCAGCTTCGGCTCCGGCAGTAGTAATGTTTCCACTGACGAGGTTCGACGTCACGCCGCCCTTGACCACTCCAGCGCCGGTGACACCGTTAGCCTGAATAGTATTTGCGTTGACCTTATAGGTCGACGTCTTACCGCTGACAAACGGCAAGAACACGCGAAACACAAGGGTGTTGTTTGCGTTGATGATCGCGCTGCCGCCCTGCTTAAGAGCAGCGGTGACTGCGTTGTTCGAGAAGAATGCGGTAGTCGCGTTGCCAGAGACTGTGTTCGCTACCTTGAACTGAAAGAGAACGCGACCGCCTCTGCTACGAACCGGCTCATTAAATACCACGTAGACGTTCGCATAGCTGTTAGCCTGCAGAGCCGTTCCGTTCGTACTGTTCGAGCTGAAGTAGAGCTGGGCGATGTCTGGAAACGCGAGGTGAGAGACGTTTGCATAACCGTCGTCTGTACCGCTCGTGATCGTGGGATTTGCCGCGACTAGGATCTCATCGTGCTGGCTGGTAGTGCTGTCCTTAGTCTTATTCGTCCGTCGAACCCAGCCGAGATTGGTTGCGATTACGTTTCGCTTCCAAGGCTCCTTGCCGTCTGTTCCAGAAGTATATGCTTGAAAACCAGCTACCTTCCCAGCTAGAGAGTTGGCTCCAGCCGGTGAATTATTTTTCTCGTGTAAATAGTTCCAAAGTGGCATTGACGTTTTCCTCCTCGCTTTTCGTCAGTGACTACTCGGCATAACAAAGATTATCGCTCTTTCTATTTATAGGGTTAGTTCTTCTCTTTCGAGATTGTTTTCTCAGCCTTTTTAGTTGCACCGGGCTTCTTCTTAGTCATCCAGGTGGCCAGGGCATACGGCCCGTCACCGATACCCTTTTTTGCGAGCAGGTTTTTCACCGCTGATGATCTTTTCCTCACGCTCTCTACGGCGAAAGTAGCCTGAGGTTTGCGATGGCTGTCTTTTGCGAGCAGGTTTTTCACCGCTGATGATCTTTTCCTCACGCTCTCTACGGCGAAAGTAGCCTGAGGTTTGCGATTCCGCGGTTTGCGATGGCGCGATACGAATGTTCTCTATAGAAGTATTTAGACGCTCGGCAGCGACTTCGGCACTCGGTGCGTGAACGACCTTCCCTCTTTTGTCTACATAAGCCTTGTCGCCAGCATCCTCGGAAGTCATCTGCTTAGCGACGTCGCCGGACATCTTGACCGGAAACTTCTTACCAGCGAACATGAAGTGAGACTTGCTAGTCCGCTTCGCTGCGGCGGCGGCCATGTGGAACGCGGTGCGCTCCTTAATCGACATCTCCTTGAGCTGAGGATTAGTCGTAATGGGCTCGACGCCCTTCTTCTTCGGCTCCTCCGCCACACCTTCCTTG